>UMIY01033968.1_pt1 | contig 13743 bp, 12 predicted proteins | sample 1965921 | NCBI WGS metagenome assembly UMIY01 (sample SAMEA4836134, study PRJEB28245) | human gut metagenome | biome: gut microbiome; material: fecal sample | place: Denmark | collected 2008
GAGTAGAGTGTGGAGTTTATCTCAGCACCAATTAATATAATTATTGATAGAAGATAAAGCCAAACTAAAAAGATTATAATACCTCCAAGAGAGCCATAGGTTATGGAATAATTTCCAAAGTTTGCAACATAGAATCCAAAAACAATGGAAACTATTATAAGTCCAAGTGTTGAAAAAATTGCACCAGGAAGGGCGCCCTTAAAAGTTACCATGTTAGCTTTGCTATTTGATGGAGAAAATTTATAGAGAAGCATAAAGGTAACTAACATATATATAAGTGGTATTCCATTTTTTGCTAATCGCCAAATTTTGTCAAAGACCTCATTTTCTATGCCAAAATAGTTCATTACATTTTCATATATTATTTCTCCAAATATTTGTGTAAGTATGAGCATAAAAAACATAGTTAGAAGAGATACTGTAAAAAATAGTGCTATGAGTCTTAATTTTATGAAGCCCCTTTTTTCGGCAAAGCCATAGGATGAATTTATTATTTTCATAAGCTTAAATACTGCTGTCGATGCAGTAAAAAGACCTGCCACAAAGGAAATTGTGAAAAAAGAACTAGAAGAGGAATTTTGTAATTCTCTCAAAAAGTTTGCCACGATTTCTTGGATGTCTGTTGGCAAGACATCTATCAAAGAAAATACATATTCGGGAGATAAAATTCCAGAAAAATTAATTGCATTTATTAGGGAAATCAAAAAGGGGAATATGGACAAGACTAAAAAATAAGTGAGACTTCCTCCATAGGAGAGAGTGTCGTGCTCCAATATTCTATATATTAATTTGTCAAAAAAGGTAAAGACCTTTTTATCCTTTGCCTTATCGATAAAATTATTTAAAGTTTTCATTTAACACCTCTAAAGCATTATATATTAAAAATTATGTAAGAACAATTAATTACATGATAAAATAGATTAAAGGATGATGATAATGAATTATAATATATTAGTTTGCGATGACGAGAGAGATATCTTAGACGCAATTGAAATTTACTTAAAGGCGGAAGGCTACAAGGTTTTTACTGCAGAAGATGGTCTAGCTGCTCTTGAGATTTTAAAAAACAATGAAATACATCTTGCAATAATAGACATTATGATGCCAGTAATGGATGGCATTAGTCTCATTATGAAAATGCGTGATGTGACAAATATTCCAATAATTGTGCTTTCAGCAAAAAGTGAAGTTACTGATAAAATCGTTGGCTTAAATGTAGGTGCAGACGATTATATAACTAAGCCTTTTAATGCAGTAGAGCTTACTGCAAGGGTAAATTCTCTAATAAGGAGATATTTTTCTCTTGGAGCATCAGATATAAAGAAGGGCGATTTAAAAATTGGAAGAGTTAGCATCTTTGACGAATCAAAAGAAGTTAGAGTTGAAGATGAAGTAGTTAGCCTTACTCCTTACGAATACAAAATTTTATATTTGTTGGTAAAAAATCCTGGTAGAGTTTTTTCTTCAAATGAAATCTACGAAAGAGTTTGGGAAGAAGAAGCAATTGATGTTAGAAAAATTATTTCTGTTCACATTTCTCATCTTCGTGACAAGGTAGAAATCAATCCAAGAAAGCCAGATTTAATAAAATCAGTTTATGGTATGGGATATAAAATTGAGGCGAAGTGATGTTTTCTGATTTTAGAGAATATTTGAAGGACATTTTTATAAATTTATCAGATAATATTTTTGTGGAAAATATTTTTGCCTCATGTGCAATTATTTTTGAATTATTTAACATAAACAATCATTTTATTGTGACTTGGATAGTTACACTTCTTATTGTGCTATTAAAAATTAAGCGGGGAAAATTTATAGACACAATTTTCACATACAATCTTTTTAAGTATAGAAAGTTTAAAAATTTTAGGCTCTTTGGAACGCTAAATGTGACCTTGTTTATCTTGTATATTTTCTTTTACAGTTTGCTCATAGAAGAGATTGTCCTTTTAAATGTCCTGCTCTTTATGATTCTTCGTGCAGTATTCACAGTGGAAATTCAGTTTGCACAAAACACACTTTCAATTGAGCTTGTGGAGTCCATACTCTATGGTTATGACTTTACTATTCCTAAGCCCTTCGAAAATGAATATCTTGAAAAAATCACAGTGCTAATGGAAGATTTTAAAAGACGTGATAGAATGAGACTTGAAGAAAACTTTAGGTCAGAGAAATTAAAGGTGGAGCTAATAACAAATATTTCTCATGACTTAAAAACACCTCTCACGTCTATAATAAATTATGCAGATCTCTTGTCCAAGAAGGATGAGTTTGACGATGAAGCAAAAAAATTTGTTGGAATTTTAAAGAGAAATTCAACTAGATTAAAGGATTTAATAGTTGATTTGGTATTTGCATCAAAAACTAGCACGAGAGATATTTCTGTGGAGAGATCTTTGGTTGAATTAAATGAAATGATTTTGCAGATTTATAGCGACTATGATTCCCTTTTTAAAAAGAAGGACTTGGATTTTTTATATAATTCAACAAGCGATGAAATTTTAATTTACACTGATGTTAATCTCTTCGTAAGAATTGTGGAAAATCTATTTTCTAATGCAGCCAAACACTCAAAAAGCGGCACAAAAGTTCTTGCAGGTGCCATTGAAAGAGAAGACACCATAGAATTTTATGTAAAAAATATTATGAATGAAAAACTAAATATGAATAGTGATGAACTCTTTGAAGAACTTTTAAAGGCAGACAGGTCAAGACATTCTGAAGGATCTGGGCTTGGTCTTAACATTGTAAAAAATCTTTCGGAAATACTTGGAGGGGATGTAAAAATCTCAATTCATGGGCAGTGGTTTGATGTGCACGTGCTTCTCTTAAGGGATTCAGAGTGATTATAATTTATTGACAAAGAAGATAAATTGAAATAAAATAAAAAGAAACCACAGGTTTTTCATAATGGCAATTTTAATTAATTGCCATTTTTTTATTTTCAGGATCTTTATAGGGGGACTTATGATCGAAAAATTCGGAATAAAAAGTTTTAATAAGAAAAAGATGAAGGAATCACTTCCATATCCAATTTATTTAAAGTGGAAGGATGCACTTAGAAATGAAAAAGACTTGGATAGAGAAACTGCTGATGCTATTGCTCATGCAATGAAGGATTGGGCGCTAAAAAATGGCGCAACACATTTTGCGCACTGGTTTTTGCCTTTAAGTGGTCACACTGCGAAAAAACACGAAGCCTTTATTTCAAGGACATCGGATGGAGAGCCAATAAATAGATTTTCTGGCAAGGAGCTTGTAAAGGGAGAACCTGATGCGTCATCTTTTCCTAGTGGTGGCATGAGGTCTACTTTTGAGGCAAGAGGTTACACTTATTGGGATTTAACTGCAAATTCTTTTATCATTGGAAATGTCCTTTATATTCCAACTATTTTTATGTCCTATAAGGGCGAAAAACTTGACAAGAGAGGGCCACTCATTGACTCTACAAAAATTTTAAGTAGTGAAGGTGTAAAGCTTGTAAATTTATTCCACAAGGACGAGTATGCCTACAGAATGAGGGTTAAGGTTGGCCTTGAGCAAGAGTTTTTCTTAGTTGACAAGGAAATTTACAATAAGAGAAGTGACCTTAAAAATATTGGCAGGACTATTGTAGGTGCGCCTTCTCCAAAGGGACAAGAACTCTCTGACCACTACTTTGGTCAAATTCCTGCAAGAGTTGAAAAATTTTATAAGGATGTAGATGAGAAACTTTACGATCTTGGAATTTATTCTGAAGCTGAACACAATGAAGTTGCACCAAATCAATTTGAAATGGCAATTTTGTTTGAAAATGTAAATGTTGCAATTGATGATAATCAACTTCTCATGAATATTTTAAAAGAGACAGCCCTAGAAAATGATTTGGTTTGTCTTTTCCACGAAAAGCCCTTTGCCGGCGTAAATGGTTCTGGCAAGCACAACAATTATTCTATTGTCACAAACTACGGACTTAATGTTTTTGAGCCAGGAGACGACCCCTATAATAACAACATATTTTTATTATTTGTGGCAGCGCTTATTGAAGCCACAGACAAATATCAAAGTCTTTTGAGAGTGAGTGCGTCATCAACGTCTAATGATTTTAGGCTGGGTGCAGATGAAGCACCACCAGCTATAGTTTCACTATTTTTAGGAAGTGACCTTGAAAAACTTTTTAAAAGCATAAGAGATGGAATTGAATACAAAAGAGAAGACAATAACACTTTTAGAGGTTATAATCTTTTAAGTGTGCCTAAAGATTCCAGCGACAGAAATAGAACTGCTGCTGTTGCCTTTACTGGAAATAAGTTTGAATTTAGAATGCTTGGCTCATCAAAGACTGGCTCAGACTTAAATATCACTTTAAATTGTGCTATGGCAGATTCTCTTTCAAAAATTTATGAAAAACTTGAGCCATATAAGGATAATTGTGAAAAAATTAGAGAACTTGTTCTTGAAATTGTAAAAGAAATTATGACTTCCCATGACAGAATAATTTGTGACGGAGACAATTATTCTGACGAGTGGAAAGAAGAAGCAAAGAGAAGAGGACTTCCAAATCACAAAACTTATTTTGATGCCTTGATTGTTTTAAAGGATTTTGATTTTACAGACATTTTCTTAAAAAGAGGAATTTACACTGAAAAGGAAATAAGGGCAAGTTATGAAGTAAACCTAGAAGAAGTTGTAATTTATCACACTTTAGAGGCAAAGATAATGTTGTCTATGTTAGAAAAGGACATCATTCCAATGGGACTTTACGAGTTAAAAGATATTGGAGAAGTTTTAAAATTTAAAAATAATGAGATGCTTAACAGCAAGTATGATAAAATAGATAAGATGATTACAAAGCTAATGGAATGCGAAAGTGAGATAGAAGCTTTGCTTTCACATTCAAATAAAATAGATGATATTTACAAAAAGGCAGAGTATGTTGAAAGAAATATTGCCTCAAAACTTCTTGCAACAAGAAAAGTTGCAGATGAAATGGAAAAATTGATTTCAAGAAAAAATATTACAATGCCATCTTATGAAGATATTTTTAATTCACTAAGCTAGGAGGAATTATGACTAAATTTATATTTGTTACAGGTGGAGTTGTTTCAGGAATTGGAAAGGGAATTTCTGCAGCAAGTATTGGAAGACTATTAAAAGACAGAGGACTTTCAGTATTTATGCAAAAATTTGATCCTTATCTAAATGTTGATCCAGGAACTATGAGTCCCTACCAACACGGAGAAGTTTTTGTAACGAAAGATGGAGCTGAAACAGACCTAGACCTAGGACATTATGAAAGATTTATCGACGAAGAGCTCACTAAGGGTGCATCAATTACTACTGGGAAAGTTTATTCAACTGTCATTGCCAAGGAAAGACGTGGCGATTATGATGGAGCAACTGTGCAAGTAATTCCACACATCACAAATGAAATCAAAAATGCAGTTTATAAGGCAGCAAAGGAATCAAAGGCTGATGTTGTAATTACAGAAATCGGCGGAACAGTAGGAGATATTGAATCTCTTCCGTTTTTAGAAGCAATAAGACAAATCCATTCCGAAAATAAAGAGTCTGATGTTTTATTTGTACACACAGTTTTAGTGCCAAATATTCCAGGTTCAGATGAATTAAAGACTAAACCAACACAACACTCCTTTAAGGAGCTAATGAGTAATGGAATAAAAACTGATGTAATAATTGTAAGGTCAAATGGTCTTGTAACAGAGGATTTGAGAGAAAAAATTTCTCTTTTCTGTGACGTGCCAGTAGATGCAGTTATCCAATCAACTAATGTAGATTTAATTTATGAAGTCCCACTTGTTTTCCATGAACAACATCTAGATGATTACATTTTAAATAAACTTGAATTAAAAGACAGACCAGCATCAAAGGGCAAATGGAAAGAAATGGTCGAAAGATTTAAAGATGTTAAGGGCGAAGTAACAATTGGACTTGTTGGCAAATATGTTAGCCTTCACGATGCTTATCTATCTGTAACACAAGCTCTAACTGATGCGGGATGTGAAAATGGATATAAGGTAAATATTAAGTGGATAAATTCTGAGGCAATTGAAAAGGACGCAAGCATCTTAGAAGGACTTGATGGAATAATAGTACCGGGAGGATTTGGTTCTCGTGGAACTGAAGGCATGATTATGGCAAGTAAGTTTGCTCGTGAAAACAATGTGCCTTACTTTGGAATTTGTTATGGAATGCAAATTGCACTTATTGATGTTGCAAGAAATAAACTTGGCTTTAAAGATGCCAACTCAACGGAAATAAACCCAGATACAAATTATCCAATAATCGACCTTTTGGAAAACCAAAAGGACATCAAAAATGTTGGCGGAACACTTAGACTTGGAAACTATGATTGCTCTTTAGAAAAAGACAGTTTGGTCTATAAACTTTATGGCGAAGAAAAAATTAAGGAAAGACATAGGCATAGATATGAATTTAACAACGACTATAGAGGAAAGATTAGATCAGCTGGCGTTACTTTTTCTGGTATAAACGAAGACAAGGACTTAGTAGAAATAATTGAAATTAAAGATAATGATTTCTTCGTGGCTTGTCAATTCCACCCAGAATTTAAGTCAAGACCAACAAAAGTCCATCCTCTATTTAATGGATTTATAAAAGCAGCAATAAATAAGAAAAATAAATAAAAAAAGCTCTGAAAAAATTTTCAGAACTTTATAGAAACTTGTCTTTTAAATTGTCCCAATAGGAATTATTTGAAAAGACAAGTTTTTTTATTGTCTTGTTCGATAGTCTAATGTTTACTCTGTGTAAATTGTTGAAAAAATATTCTGAGCCATCAACTAAAAGTAGATTTGAGTCTTTGTATCTCTTTTCCACAACGAGGGAAATGGTGTGAGCTCCAGGTACTATAACTGATGAACCGAGAGAGCGATAAGCTGAGGAGTTCATTGGGGAAATTGGAGTCATCTGAAGCACATGTAGGCTTGGGTAGACTATTGCACCACCACTTGAAAAATTATAGGCAGTTGAGCCAGATGGAGTTGCAACTAACACACCATCGCCAGAAAATTTTTCAACGTGATTTCTGTCTATGAAGACATTCATGTGAATAGTTTTTGAATGAGCGGCTTTTAGGACTACTTCATTCACTGAATAAAATTTATAAACTTTATTTTTCGTGTAGATGTCTGATCTTATTAGCTTTATGTCATCGACATTGTAGCTGCCCTCTTTATAATCTTTTACAAATTTTTCCACTTCATCAGGTTTTATTTCTTGATAAAAGCCAAGATGCCCAGTATTTATTCCCACAAATGGCATTTCAGGAAAGTCATTATTGTGGATTGCCTTTATGAAAGAGCCGTCACCACCAATGCAAATGGATAGTTCTGCATTTTTTTTAAATCCATTAAAGGGCTCATAGCCATATTTTGTTAAGACATTGTGCAAATTTGTTGCAGTTTTTTTAGATTCAAAATTTGCATTTGTAAGTATATTTATAATTTTAGACAAGCTTAAACCCCCTTGATTTTTTTCTTTATTATTTATATTATAAACGAATAAAGTCCCCTTGACTAGAGGTGTAAAATGTATAGATTAAATTCAAAAGATTTTTTAAATTTTAGGGCAAATAAAAATATTAAGATAAATGATTACTTAAAGGAGAGGGGAGTCTCTTCTCGCTTAATAAGAAAATCAGTTAAGAGCGAAAAGATTTATTTGAATGGAAAATTAATTAAGAAAAATAAAAAATTAAAGTTAAATGACATAATTTCTCTTAGGTTTGAAAATGAAGAGCCCAATGGCAAAGTGGAAAAAAAATCACTAGACATTTTATATGAAGATGACGATTTGATTTTAATAAATAAAGAGCCCTTTATGGTTACTCATACGGCAAAGGATGACAGTGATGGGACTCTTTTAAATTACCTCTTGGGATACTTTTATGAAAATAAGATAAAAAGAAAGGTTAGATTTGTAAATAGACTTGATCGAGATACCTCTGGCATAGTTGTTGCTTGTAAAAATTCCTTTGCTCAAGATAAAATTTCCAGCGATTTTAGAGATAAGGTTGAGAAAAAATATTTGGCGATTTGCAGTGGCATTTTTAAAGAAAAAGAAGGAATTATAGATGCACCTATTGCCACAAGTGAAGACAATATTAGGCGAGAGGTAAATTATGTAATTGGGAAAAAGTCTATTACTTCTTATAAGGTCTTAGAAGAGTATGATAACATGAGTCTTGTAATGTTAACTCTTTATACGGGAAGGACTCACCAAATCAGGGTTCATCTAAGTCATATTGGTCATCCTATTATTGGAGACAGTCTTTACGGAGAAAAGTCAGATCTAATAAATAGACAAGCTCTGCATTCTTATTCTATAAAATTTAAGCTTCCAAGGAATGATAAAGGAATAGAGATTTTTGCAAAGGTTCCCAAAGATTTTCATTTTTTTCCTGCTCTTTATTGAAAAAGTAATTTTATTGCGTTATAATTTAATTAGGTAAATTCTGCGATGTACGAAATAAGCCTATTTAATTCAACCGACAAATCTAACACGGGAAACTGTGTATAAGTGAGATATGACAAGCCGCCTTTGAGCGGAAGTCAGAATACGCTATCAAGTTTTTTACCCACCATGATAATGGGCGGGTGTGAATTAATTAGGTAACGGCATTGCGGTTTTTACTATATATTGTAATTCATTGGATTTAATCTGATTAATTTTATATAAATCGGGTAAGAGTTTAACATATCAATATATCAATAAAGATAAAGGAGAGTTATTATGGGATTATTTGATTATTTAGAAGCAAAACGTAACGAAGCAGTTAGAAGAAGAAGACTTAAAGAAATTTCTAAGATTTCTACAGGTATTGCACTTGGAGCAATTGGTGGAATTTTATTTGCCCCACAAGAAGGCAAAAAGACTCGTGAAGATATAGCTAACAAATCTAAAGAAGCAGCTAACCAAGCACTTAACGCAGCTAGTGATGCTAGAGATACTATTGAATTTAAGGCTTATCAAGCTGGAGAACAAGCTAAGAAAACTTATAATGAATTGAGAGAAAAGGCTGCTATTAAAAAATATGAATTTGACGAAGACGTTGAAGTAGCTAAGGCAAAGGCTAAAGCAATAGGAGAAGTTGTTAAGGCTGGTGCTGAAGACATCAAAAAAGATGTGAAAAACACTACTGAAGAAGTTAAAGATACAGCAGAAGAAGTTAAAGGCGACTTAAAGGAAGGCGCAAAGGACATCAAGAGAGAAGCAAAAAAATCTTCTGAAAATGTAAAAGAAACTCTTGAAGAAACAAAAGATAAGGCAGAAAAAGAAGCTAGAAAATAAGATAGGAGGCATAAAATGTTAGATCAAGCATTTACAATTGGTGGCCTACTAAGTTTCTTATTGTATGTAGCTGGTATAGCTGCACTTGTTGCACTATTTTTAGTGCTTTTAAATGTTTTTAAAATTTTAAAAAATGTCAATGACATTGTTGAAAGAAACCAAGGCGAGATTGATCACACTATAAAGACTGTTCCTTCAATAATGGACAATGCAAAGGACATTTCTACAAATGTAAATTCAATTTCAACTGATGCGACAAAACTTGTTAATGATGTAAAACCAGAAATTGAAAAAGTTGTTGCTACAGTTGGTTCAGTTTCAGACACTGTTAATGGAATTACAAGAAAGGTCGATGATACATCTTTAAGAGTATCAAACACAGTTATGAATGTTTCAGATGTTATTTCTGATACTGCTAAAACTATTTCACTTAGTTCAAATAACGCCATCGACTATTTTTATATTTTAAGAGAAGTTGCAAAGACTGTTAAAGAAGTCTTTTTAAAATGATCTTGAGGACGGAGTTATGGCTTCGTCTTCTTTTATTTTAATTTAAGAATCAAAGAATGATATAATTATATAAAACTTTGATTCTTATCTACATAGTACAAGGAGTAAAATGAAGAGAGTTAAGATAATTGCAAACCCAAATTCGGGCAGAGGTACAGCTCTTGGCAAAATTTTAGATTTGATAGAACTTATGAGTGATGATGAGTATGAAATTGAGTTGCTCTTTACACACAAAGAGGGCGATGGCAAAAATTATGCTTTAAATTATTCGGGAGAGGATTTTATAATATGTTCTGGTGGCGATGGAACTGTAAATGAAGTTGTAAATGGAATTTATCTATCTAATAGGGATACTCCTCTTGCAATTCTTCAAAGTGGAACAGTAAATGATTTTGCAAATGCACAAGGACTTCCTACTTCGCCATATAAATTTTATCAAATGATAAAAAATTTTAATCTCAAGACCATAGACATTGGCTTAGCTGGAGAGAGAGCATTTATAAATGTTGCCGCAGGTGGAATGCTTACAGAAATTGCATACACAGTTCCAGCTGAGAAAAAGGCAACTTTGGGAGATATGGCTTATTATCTCGAAGGTGCAAGGGAACTTTTGGAGAAAAAAATTTTCAAATATCAAAAGATTATAAATTTTGACATTGAAAGTGAAGAATTTACTGGAACAGTTGAGGGGCTTTTATTTTTGATAACAAATTCAACTTCCGTTGGTGGATTTAAGAGAATGGCACCTTTGGCTGATATTTCAGATGGATATTTAGATGTTCTTATTTTTAAGGGGATTAGAATTTCAGATGTTCCAGAACTTTTTGCATCTCTAATGGGTGGAAAACATGTTGACCACAATAAGGTTAAATATTTAAAAACAAAAAAAATAAAAATAAAAGCTGATAAAGAGCTTACAATAGATGTAGACGGAGAGAAAGCTTCAACACTTCCTATGACTTTTAAAGTGTTGGAGAATAAATTAAAAATAATAGTACCATAAGGAGGAAGGTATGGCATCTACAATTAAAGATGTAGCAAAAATGGCAGATGTGTCCATTTCTACAGTATCAAGGGTAATAAATGACTCAAAACCCGTTAGCCCAGAGGCTCGAAGAAGAGTTTTGCACGCCATAGATGTTTTGGATTATAAGCCAAATGAAGTTGCTAGAAGTTTAGTTACAAAGAAATCTAATTTGATAGGCGTAATTGTAGAAGACATTGGTTCTAATTTTATTTCACAAATCCTTAGAGGGGTGGAAGAAGTTGGAAGAATGTATAAATACGACATACTTTTATCAAGTTCCTATGGCGACGTTGAATCTGAAATGAAGTTTGCAAATTTGTTGGCTCAAAAACAAGTCGAAGGAATCATTGTAATTTCAAACTTGCACAACCCTAAGCTAGAGTATAAATTAGAAGAAAGCAAAATCCCTTATGTCATCATCAGTAATTTCTATGACATAGAAAAGTTTTCTGCAACAATTGATTATGAAAAGGCATCTTATGATATGGTAAATCTTTTAATTTCAAAGGGACATAAAAATATTGCTTCTTTAGGAATTAGAAAGGACTATGATAGAACCTTTGAAAAGAAAAAAATTGAAGGTTACAACAAAGCCATGGAAGAACATGGTCTAAAGAAAATTAATTTATTTGTAGAAGGTCTAAATGCAGAAGATGTGGAAGATGAAGGGGCAAATATAATAGACACAGTCAAGAAAGAAAAGATCACAGCTTTCTTTACATCTTATGATACAATTGCAATTCACCTAATGAACTTGCTTTTAGACAATAACTTCAAGACACCTGAGGACATTTCTGTAACAGGATTTGGTGGATCTTATATTTCAAATATTTATAGACCAAAACTTACAACAGCTAAAATCCCTTATTATGACATTGGAGCAGTTTCAATTAGAAAAATTTTAAAGAAAATAGCAAAAGAAGATAGCGACTTTTCGGAAAATGTAGTGCTTCCATCTGAAATTCTTGAAAGAGAAAGTGTAAAGGAATTAAATGACTAAAATCGCTATTGAAACAAATTGTGAAATTATAAAAAAAGGGCTTCAGAATATTTTAAAGGATTATGAAGTCCTTGATTTTTATGAAGAAACAAATGAGAAATTTGATTTGTTAATTTTTGAAGACAAAAGTCTTGAGAATAGAAATGAAGATAAAATAAGAATAGTAGATGAAAGAAATCTTCCACTTAATATAGGCTATTCCATGATAAGCATAAGAGCTACTGAAGATGAAATAATTGAGGCAGTGGATAAAACTCTCAGGGGATATAATTATATCGAAGAAGGTTTAAATAAAATAAAAAAAATTAGAAATAAAAAATATGAGAAATTAAAATTACTCAATGCAAGAGAAAAGATTCTATTAGAGAAAATACTAGCTGGCAAAACTAATAAGGAGATTTCTAGAGAGATTTACATTAGTGAAAAGACTATAAAAAATAATCTAACAATTCTTTACAAAAAATTGGAAGTTAGTGGAAGGTCTGAAATCTTAAAAAATTACGGAGAGATTTAGTAATTTTGTATTATAATATGTTAGTAAAGCTAACATATTTTTTTATTAGAATTGAGGAATAAATGGAAAAGTATCTGTTGTTAAATTTAATGTATTTTTTTATATACGCCTTTATAGGTTGGGTAGTAGAAGTTAGTTTCCACGCAGTTACCCTTGGCAAATTTGTAAATAGAGGATTTTTGGCAGGACCCTATTGCCCTATATATGGATTTGGCGCCATATCAGTAATATATTTTTTAACCGATATAGCTGAGAAAAATAAACTTGTCCTATTTTTGGGTTCTATGTTTATAGCCACAGCCATAGAATTTGTAGCGGGCTTTCTCTTAGAAAAAATATTTCACGAGAGATGGTGGGACTATTCAGACAGAAAACTAAATATTGGTGGATATATCTGTCTAGAATTTTCAGTAATATGGGGTATGTTTTGTTTTTTATTATATGAAGCAGTCCATCCACTCATAAGAGATTTAGTAGGCTTAATACCAATGGCTTTTTTAAAGTATATGGATATAGGCCTAGTAATAATAATGGCAATTGATATGATAGCAACAGTTAATACACTTATTGGACTTAATAAAGAATTCAAGGCAATAGACAGAATAAGTAAAGATATAAGGAAAGTATCAGATAAAATAGGTCTAAGAGTATATGATAAGACTGTTCAAATAGAAAATAGACAAGAAGAAATTAAGAAGAAGCCAGAATTTATGGAATTAGAAAATAGAATAAAAGAATTGAGAGAAAGAAAAGAAAGCCTAGAAGAAAAGAGATTACTAAAAGCCTTTCCTAATTTGAAAAAGAATTTAGAAGAGGTGCAAGTTGATATAGGAGAAATTAAAAAATTAATAAGAGATAACGAACACTTATAAATAATTAATGAGGAGCAGCTATGAAACAATACTCGGGCAAAGAAGAACTTAAAGAAGAAATCACAAAAGCATATAAAAAATACATTGATGAATTTGATAATATTGAAGAGAACCTAAAAGATAAAAGAATTGAAGAAGTAGACAGAACTCCAGCAGAAAATCTTTCTTATCAAGTAGGATGGACAAGTCTTTTGTTAAAATGGGAAGAAGACGAGAAAAAAGGCATTGAAGTAAAAACACCATCTGATAAATTCAAATGGAATGAATTGGGGAAACTATATGAGTGGTTTAATGAAAGCTATTCAAATAAGTCGCTAAAAGAATTAAAAATCATATTAGACGAAAATATAAATAAAATCTTAAAACTTATAGATGATATGACAGAAGAAGAATTATTTAATCCACACATGAGAAAATGGGCTGACGATGCAACAAAAACAGCAGTCTGGGAAGTTTATAAATTTATACATGTTAATACAGTAGCACCATTTAAAACATTTAGAACAAA
>UMIY01017011.1_pt1 | contig 13716 bp, 7 predicted proteins | sample 1965921 | NCBI WGS metagenome assembly UMIY01 (sample SAMEA4836134, study PRJEB28245) | human gut metagenome | biome: gut microbiome; material: fecal sample | place: Denmark | collected 2008
AGGGGGTGTCTAATCAACCTTGTTGTGGGGGGTTGGGTGGTATAATATTGGGAAAGGATGTGATTTTTATGCCTCGCTCTTATGACAAAAACTTTAAAGCTATGATTGTGAATCTGATTGTTAATGAAAAACACTCTACTATAGCTACTGCCAATCAATTCGATATTCCTCTTAAAACTTTAGAAAAATGGATTACTGCTTACAACAAAGATCATAATGTTTTTGATGAAGATTATCTCTCTAAGGAACAACAAATTATTGAATTAAAAAAAAGAAATTCTAAACTCGAAAAAGATAATGAAATACTAAAAAAAACGATTACCTTATTGGCAAAAAAGGAATAAATACTTTTGAAGTTGTTTCTATTCTTTCTAAAAAATATTCCCTTAATTCTATTCTTTCCGCTTTAGATATTAATCGTTCTTCTTATTATTATTGGCTTAATCATCACTCTATAAATGAAAATAATAAGGTACATCTTTATCAACAAATTATTTCAATTTATTCTCTTTCTAAAGGTATTTATGGCTCTCCAAAAATTACTGCTTCTCTTATTAATTTGGGCTTTTCCGTTTCTATATCTACTGTGTCTAGAGCTATGAATACCCTTGGAATTAAAAGCATTGTGGCTAAAAAGTTCCCTAAAAAAGTTTCTCGTATTACGGGTGATGAAAAAAAGAAAATTGTGAATCTTATTAAAAACTTAAACATTACTCATATTAATCAAGTTTGGACTACGGATATCACTTATATTAAAACAATCAACGAAGGTACATTTTATCTTATTTCTTTCATTGACTACTTTTCTAAAAAAATTGTTGCTTGGAATTTATTTGATAGGCAAACTTCAAAACAAGTTATTATTGTTCTCAAAGATGCCATACGAAAAAGAAAACCTAATCCTGGTATAATTATACATTCTGATAAAGGTTCTCAATTACGTTCTAGAGAATACCGTAAATTTTTATCTAATAATAATATGGTTTTCAGTTATACTTCTTTGAATCACTCTTATGATGAAAATGCGGCCCAAGAGTCGTTTCATAGTTTACTTAAAAAAGAATGGCTTTATCAAATGAAATTGTATAACTATGAGGATGCTTATAGGGAGATTTTTAACTACATTGAAGGGTTTTATAATCCTATTAGAATTCATTCTTCTATCGGGTATATGTCTCCTATAAACTTTGAAAAATCTCTACAAAATTCAAAAACCCCCTCTAAAAGTTGTCCAAAATATTGACAAAGTCCCAAGTAAAAGCACATAAATAATATAAAAAAAGAAACAAGACTTTACACTTGTTTCCTTATGGGGGTGGTGGGATTATTGAATCCAACAACCTGATGAATCAACCCAGTAATTTCCAATATATGTATTAGTGGCCATTGAGCCATCTGAGTTAAAGTACCAGCCATGTGAGGCACATGAATAATCTTCACTATATACCCATCCTGTCATCATACATCCTCTTGGAAAAGCTCGATTTTGCCATTTATTCTCTTTAGAATCTAGTTTAGCAAAATAATACCATTTATTATTTATTAGTTTCCATCCCATTGCCATTGTATAATCATCGTTGAGATAATAGTATTGGCTTGGACAGGCATAATCACTGACAGCCCAGTCATTTTTTATCCATCCTTTTTGGAGACATCCTTCATTATTTGCGTAATAGTAGATTGGATTTGATACATCGCCAAGAAAGAACCATTCTGTTTGCCTTGCACCATTTTCCCAATAATATCTGCAATCACCATCATCATAAAATCCATTGTTAATAATAACTGTATATGAACTACTTATAGTATTTGTTCCATCAGATATGGTAGCTACTAAATCTCCACTATCTGCAAATGATAATTCCACAATACTAGTTACACTACTGACAATATATCCATCGTCTTTTTGATAAGTACAAGTTAGTGTACTTCCACATCCACTTGGATATGTTATTGTTACTGTTTTTGGTGGTAAATCCGTTTCACTAAACGTTGGCTTAGTTAAAGATGAAGTTGTAACTGATTTACTTGTACTTGTAGTCTTGCCACTACTTGCAGTTACTCTAACTTGAATATTATAAGATGTCCCTTGGTTAAGTCCATTAAAGGTATAGGTCTTACTTGTTCCTCCATTTACCCAAGTCTTTCCGCCATCTTTAGAAAACTCATATTTAGCTATTCCACTATCAGCTGTGGCATTGGCCACTACAGTTATACTATTAGTTGTATTGGTAGTTGAAATAGACAAACTAATATTATCGGCTTTAGCTTGAGCCGTTAAAGTTGTATTATTGCTTACTGTATATTTAGCCCCCGCACTTCCTACTCTAGTAGAACCACTATACCAACCATCGGCTACATATGTGCTGGAAGCTGTAATGCTTGGAAGGGTAACTTGACAATTAGTCGCACTATTCCTAATTGTACATGTTCCCGATGTACTTCCTATTGATGATACATTAGAACCTTTACTATATGTAACGGTTACAACTTTACTTGTTACAGCATAATAAGTTATATTACTACTTATGGCTACACTTGTATTTACTTTAACTGCTGCACTTGTCGCACTAGCGCTTGTTCCCCATCCAGTTATTGTAAATCCACTTCTGGTTATAGATGGTGTTGTTATATTACAACTAGATCCTCCATTATATCTATAACATGATTGACTAGCACTACCAATTGAAGTCGCGCCATTTTTATTAAAGGTTGCTGTTAATTGCGATGAACTTCTAGTTACTGCATAATAGGTTGCATTACTACTAAAACTTTTAGCAGTATTTTGAGTCCAAGCTGACGAAGTACTTCCTGATGAAGTATTCCAACCTAAGACACTAAATCCACTGGATGCTGTTATAGTTGGTGATGTGATACTACATGTTGTTCCTTGAGCTGTTCCGTTATATGTAGCAGCTATTGTACAAGACCTACTAGTTGCTCCTATTGATGATGCACCATTTTTATTAAATGTAACGGTTATCGTTTTTGCATCTTTCTTTGTTATTGCATAGTATGTTGCATTACTACTTACAGCTTTACTAGTCTTGTGATTCCATGATGAAGATGTTGCTGAGGAACTTGTATTATATCCAACTACTGTTGGGGTATTGGTTGATGGGTTTATTGTTGGTGAGGTTATATTACATGTTGTAGCTTGAGCGGTTCCATTATATGTAGCAGCTATTGTACAACTTTGAGTTAAACTTGTTCCTGTGTTAGCTGATCCACCATTTGGTGTTTGACTTGTTGCCCCATTTTTATTAAAGGTAATTGTTACTGTCTTGGCTGCTTTACTTGTTTGTGCATAATATGTATCATTGGCACTTACGGCTTTTGCTGTATTTACACTCCACTGATTTGAATGAGTACTTGCGGCAGTTGACCAACCTATTACTGTTGGTGTGTTTGTACTACCGGTTATACTTGGACTCGTTACGTTACATGAAGCACTTGTATTATACATTGTACAGCTTTGTGATGTACTTCCAATAGCAGATGCGCCATTCTTATCAAAGGTTATCGTTATTTTTTTGCTTGTCACTGCATACCACGTACTATTATTATTTGATGCTGTTAATGTTAAAGCTTTACTTGATGTATTATAAGATGAATTATTAGTTGTTGATGAAGCTGATGTGTTATAACCAATTATTGTATATCCGCTTCTGGTTATTGTTGGAGCTGTTACTGTACAACTAGTTGCTTGAGCTTTACCATTATAACTTGCAGCTAGTGTGCATGTTTGATTAGATGTACTTGATAGACTGGCTCCATTCGCATTATATTTAGCGGTTAAGGTAACGGCATCTTTTTTAGTTATTGCATAGTATGTTGCATTACTACTTACGGCTTTACTTGTCTTTTGATTCCAACTACTACTTGTCGCACTTGATGATGTATTATATCCTATTACAGTTGGTGTATTACTACTCGCATTAATCGTTGGTGAGGTTATATTACAGCTTGTTGCTTGAGTAGCATTATTATATACGGCAGCTATTGTACAACTTTGAGTAAGTGAAGTATTACTGTTTGCTGACCCACCGTTCGGTGTTTGACTTGTTGCGCCATTTTTATTAAAGGTTATAGTTATTGTTTTAGCTTCTTTTCTATATATGGCATACAATGTGACATTACTATCTCCCATAGTTAATGAGGATAATTTTGTTGTGGCATCTTTATTTGTATTCCATCCAACAAATGTCCATCCTGATTTAGTGGCTGTTGGAGTTAAATCTATAGCGGATCCTTCTTCAACTGTCGCTGTCGTTTTAGTAGCTGATGTTCCACCATTTGTACTATAGTTATAAGTTACAGTTCTTCCTACTTTTACGGTATATGAACTACTTACTGTATTTGTTCCATCACTAACTGTAGCTTTTAAATTTCCACTATCGGTAAATGATACTTTGACTGTACTACTTGTTACATTTACTGCAGTTCCATTATCTTTTTGATATGTACATGTTAATGATGAACCACATCCACTTGGATAAGTTATAGTGACTGTTTTACTTGTTGTTCCTTCTTCACTAAATGTTGGTTTTGATATACTTGATGTGGTTACATTTTTACTTGATGTTGATGTTTTTCCACTATTTGATGTTACTCTAACTTGAATATTATAACTTGTTCCAGCAGTTAATCCAGTAAATGTATAACTACTTCCAGTTCCTGTTTGCCAGGTCTTTCCACCATCTTTTGAAAATTCATATTTGCTTATTCCACTAGTAGCTGATGCATTAGCTACTACGGTAATACTATTGGTTGTATTTGTGGTTGAAATAGATAGTGTTGGATTTGCGGTATCTATTTTGACTGGTGTTGTGGCTATGGCTGATATATTTCCAGCTTTATCTATTGCCCTAAATTGAATGTTTGTATTCCTATCGGCTGTGAAGGTTATTGTTCCAACTCCGTTAGATGTAGATAAAGCTCTTGTTGTCCATGCGCCATTTTCATACCATTCATAATGATCTATTCCACTACCTTCATCAGTTGAAGTAACGGTTACAGTTACATTTCCGCCACTCCAAGCTCCTTTGGATGAGTTTGTAATACTTGGAGCTGTGGGTGCGATATTATCTATAGCATTGGCATAATAGGTGGCATTATTTGATAATGTTAGTTTACTGCCAGCTGCGGTTCCAGTGGTTGCCCCACTAGTCGTTGACCATCCAACTGATGAGTATCCAGCATTTGGAGTAATACTTGGAAGGGTGACTTGACAATTAGTCGCACTATTTCTAATAGTACATGTTCCTGATGTACTTCCTATTGATGATACATTAGAACCTTTACTATATGTAACTGTTACAACTTTACTTGTTACAGCATAATAAGTTATATTACTACTTATGGCTACACTCGTATTTACTTTAACCGCTGCACTTGTCGCACTAGCACTTGTTCCCCATCCAGTTATCGTAAATCCACTTCTAGTTATAGAAGGGGTTGTTATATTACATGATGCACTTGTATTATACATTGTACAGCTTTGTGATGTGCTTCCAATTGATGTGGCACCATTCGCATTAAACGAAGCGGTTACCCTTTTACTAGTTATGGCATACCACGTATTATTATTGTTTGATGTTGTTAATGTTAAAGCTCTACTTGATGTATTGTAAGAAGAGTTATTTGAAGTTGATGAAGCCGATGTGTTATAACCTATAATTGTATATCCACTTCTCGTTATTGTTGGCGCTGTTACTGTACAACTAGTCGCTTGAGCCGTTCCATTATATGTGGCTGCCAAAGTACATGTTTGATTAGATGTACTTGATAAGCTTGATCCATTCGCGTTATATTTAGCTGTTAATGTTACTGCATCTTTTCTGGTTATGGCATAATATGTCGCATTACTACTTACGGCTTTTGAAGTGTTTTGGTTCCATGATGAAGATGTGGCTGATGCACTTGTATTATATCCAACTACTGTTGGTGTATTACTTGATGGGTTTATTGTAGGTGATGTTATATTACAGCTATTTGCTTGAGTCGCATTATTATATACAGCAGCTATCGTACAACTTTGGGTTAAAGTGTTAGCGGTATTAGCACTTCCTCCACTCGGTGTTTGACTAGTAGATCCATTTTTATTAAAGGTTATAGTTATGGTTCTGGCTTCTTTTCTATATATCGCATATAAAGTAACATTACTATCTCCCATAGTTAGTGATGATAGTCCTGTTGTGGCATCTTTATTTGTATTCCATCCGACAAATGTCCATCCTGATTTAGTGGCTGTTGGAGTTAAATCTATTTCTTCTCCATAATTTACTTCGTCATTTTCTTTAGTCGTGCTTGTTCCACCATTAGTTTCATAATCATAAGTTACAGTATACGTGTTTTGACTTACTTTTGAAGTTAATGTTATATTATTTGTAAGACTATATTTATCTTCTGGATCTCCTGCTTTATCATTACCATTATACCAACCATCTACTGCATATCCTGTACTAGGTGTGATTGTTGGCAAAGTTACTTCACATGAGGTTTCATTATTATAGATTGTACAAGCATCTTCATTTTTACTTATACTTTCTACATTTTCTCCTTTTTCATAAGTAACAGTTAAATCTTTTGAGTATATGGCATATAAAGTTGTGGCCTGTTCTTTCATTTGATAGCTAGTCATACCTACTTCGGCATCTTTATCAGTATTCCAACCAACAAACCTCCAACCTTGTTTATAAGCCACATTACTTAGATCGACATTACTTCCACTTGTTAGATATTCTCCTTCACTATCTACTCTTTCTCCGCCATTGGTCCTATAGTCATAGGTGAGTAAGTATGTATCTGGAATATCTTCACTTTTATTATCTTGAGTATATTCAAAATCTATTTCTACTTCACTTGAGGTCTCTCCGCCTTCATATTCTGGATTATATTCTATTTTAACGTGTATTAATTTACTTCCACCAGCTTGTAATACTTCACCTTTAGTATAACCTGAAAAAGTAATGATGACAGCATCACTATTACTATTTTGTAAATTAGTTAGAATATCATTTAGTTTGGCATCTATCGTACCTTTATTTTCTATGGTGACATCATACTCCATGGCATCACCTTTATCATACAAGTTGGCTTCCATTGATGCGGATGTATTTTTCCATGATGGTTTTACGGCATTTTCGGCTGATCCTGTTGGGGTTCCATCCGTAACATTTGTTATTAATATATTCCAGTTACTTGTTACTTTTGATGTACCTTTTATTTCTAATCTTGTTTGAAAAGCGGCATATCCTACTACCATACATAATAAAATTCCTACTAAACTAAATATTACTATGTTTCTCTTTTTCTTACTCCTATGCATATACTCACCCACCTACTTTAAATTATAAGAATAAACATTTGTCATATATTGTTATATTTTATCTTATTTTAATTATATAACATGAAAACGGTTTTTGCAAGACACTTGTAAGACAGTTGTCTTGCGTTATTTATATGCCTTTTGTATTAAAATTGTGGTAGTGATTGCATTATGTTTATTGAATAAGGAGGATACAATGTTTCAAATAAAACCAGATCGAAAAGAAACTGAAAATAAGACTGTTAGATTTCCTGTTGAATTAATTGATAAAATTGAAAAAGCTTTAGTAGGGAAGAATGCAACTTTTTCAGCATTTGTTATACAAGCATGTGAATATGCTTTAAATAATATGGAGGTGGAAGAAAAAAGGAAAGTAAATTCTTAAGTTAAACTTTCTTTATTTTAATTTAATAACAGTTGTAGTAATTAGATCAATAATAAATAATATTGTAATTATTATGGTTATAAATTTAGGAATTTTCTTTTCCAATTTGTCTATGAGTGGTTTTATAAAATAAATTACAAATATACTAACAATGCCCCAAACTAATGACATTTCTAGGGAAATATATTTACCGATATTATATTTATAATTTTTATAATTCCATAGTGTTTCATGAAATAGGTTTTCGATTAATATTCCTCCTATCCATTCAATAATAGTTAATACTATTGTTAATATTACAAAAGTTACTAAAGTTTCTATAAATCTACTTTGATGCATGTTTTTAAATATTTTTCTTGATATTATGATTGTTAATATAGCTCCAAAGCCATATACTGGAGTCCATGGGCCATATAAAATTCCACTTGAAAAATGACCAGATACTATTAAAGTAAATATACCTTCAACAATAAAACCTAAAATTGAATATATAAAAAAACAATTAAGTAAATACATATTAATCACCATTATTAGTATGTATTTTTTAATTGTTTTTAAACATTAAATCTAAAGTGACATATGTCACCATCTTGCATAACGTAGTCTTTTCCTTCTAATCTTAATCTTCCAGCTTCTTTAACTTTTAATTCTGAACCATATTTTTTTAGATCATCAAAACTCATAATTTCAGCTTTTATAAAACCTTTTTGAAAGTCGGTATGAATTATACCAGCACATTCTGGAGCTTTCATGCCTTGTTTATAAGTCCAAGCTCTAACTTCATCTGGTCCGGCAGTTAAATAGGTTGATAGGCCTAACAATTTATAAGATGATTTAATTAACTTATCCAAACCACTTTCTTCGATACCTAAATCATTTAATAATTCTTTTTTATCTTCGTCATCTAATTCAGATAATTCTGATTCTATTTTAGCACATATTACAACTACTTCAGCATTTTCTTTATCCGCATATTCTCTTAGTTTTTTGACATATTCATTTTCTGTGGTTATTTCATCTTCGTTAACGTTTGCGACATAAATGATTGGTTTTAGAGTTAATAAATTAAATGGTTTTAAGATTTTTAATTCTTCTTCAGTTAAATCTAAGTTTCTTGGATTGATATTTTTTTCTAAATTTTCTTTTAATTTTTCTAAAAGTTCTGCTTCTTTCATAGCTTCTTTGTCATTGGCTAATCTAGCTTTTTTACCCATTCTACCTAATCTATTTTCAATTACTTCGAGATCGGCTAGTTCTAATTCAACATTGATTACTGAGGCATCCCTAATCGGATCGACGTTACCAGAAACATGGGTAACATTTGGATCTTCAAAACACCTAACAACTTCACATATGGCATCGACTTCTCTGATATGTGATAAAAATTTATTACCTAATCCTTCACCTTTAGAAGCACCTTCTACAAGACCAGCAATATCGGTAAATTCAAAGGTGGCTGGAATTGTTTTTTTTGGTTTATACATATTTTCTAAGAAAGTCACTCTTTCATCTGGAACTGTAACCATTCCAACATTAGGTTCAATAGTTGCGAAAGGGTAGTTAGCGGCCAAAATATTTTGTTTTGTTATGGCATTAAATAAAGTTGATTTACCAACATTAGGTAAGCCAACAATTCCTGCGGTTAAACTCATTATTCATCACCAGTAGATATTATACTATAATTTGATTTTTTTTTAAATAAAAAGTTAAATAAAAAGGAAATGGGATGTTTATATCGTGTGTTATATATAGAAGGTGAAAACATGAATAAGGAAATAGTAATTGATGCAATTAATTTAGTCAGAAAATATAAAAGTGAAACTAGTACAATTGAAATTAAATCGGCAGCTAAGGGGTTTCCCAAGAGGTGCTACGACACATTTTCTAGTTTTTCAAATAGAAATGGGGGTTTAATTATTTTTGGTTTATCAGAAGAGAAAGGGTTTGCTACAGAGGGAGTATATGATATTAATGATTTACAAAAACAAATAGCTTCATTATGTAATGATTCTATGGAGCCAAAAATTAGAGTAGAAATATTACCTATAGAATTTGAAAGTAAAAATATTTTGGCTGTTAAAGTTAGTGAAATGGCCCAAAATAAAAAGCCTTGTTATTATAAACCTAAAGGTTTAAAAGGTGGTTCATATATTAGAGTGGGTGAGAGTGATGAAGTAATGACAGATTACGAAATCTATGCCTTGCAAAGTTACAAAGACCATATAATTGAAGATAAAAGGCCTAATAAAAGTTCAACAATAGATAATTTAAATATTAATGATTTAAAAGAATATATTAATAAAATTAAAAGTGATAGACCGAACTTTGCGAAAAATTCTTTTAAAGAAAATTTAAAATTGTGTGGGATAGTTGATAGCGACAATACTAATATATATCCAACCTTGTCCGGAACTATGATATTTGGCAAATATCCACAAAGTTATTATCCACAATTATTTGTAGCTTGTGTTGTTGTACCGGGTACTAAATTAGGTGATACTGGCAGTATGGGTGAGAGATTTATTGATAACAAAAGAATTGAAGGAACTATTGAGGAAATGTTGGAAGGCACTATGAACTTTTTAAGAAGAAATATGAAAACAAGTGTGATTATTGATGAAAATGGCAAGCGTATTAACAGAACTGAATATCCAATTGAAGCTTTAAGAGAGGCTGTGGCGAATGCACTTATACATAGAGATTACAGTTTTAAAACCGAAAATGCTTATATCTCTGTTTATATGTACGAAGATAGAATAGAAATACTAAGTCCTGGAGCTTTATATGGACCAAATAAAATTGAAAAATTAGGTACAGATAATATGATGGAAGTCAGAAATCCTACTATTGTTAGAATTTTAGAGGGAAAAGGTTCCGTAATTGAAAATAGACATTCTGGAATACCAACAATGAAACGTGAAATGGGTAATTATAATTTACCTATGCCTGAATTTTATAACGAAAGAGGAAGTTTTAAAGTTATTTTTAGAAATAGTTTTGATTTAAGTAGTGAGCAAGTTAGTATGCAAGTTGGGGACCAAAACAGTATGCAAGTTAGTGAGCAAGTCAGTGTGCAAGTTAGTACTTTTATTTTTAAATATAAAGAGTTGTTAGAATATTGTAAGACTCCTAAATCAGCAAAAGAAATCAGAGATTATTTACAACTTAAATCAAGAAACTATGTGAATAATAAAATATTGAAGCCTTTAATTAGATTAAATTTATTAGAATATACAAATAAACAAAAAATAAATTCTAGTAATCAAAAATATATTACTAAAATAAGATAATAAATAGTTGGCAATTGATTTTTGCTATATGTTTTACTATCAAATAATTTATATTAAATTTGGGCGTGAATGAGTTTAAATTACTATTAAAAATTACGGTGTGTCGTAATTTTTTCGCTTTTTAGATAATTTATTACGCTATACCGTAATTTTCCTAATAACAAAAAATCTAGTTTTCACTAGAATTTTTATACAAAATATCTATATCAACATAACCGTCAATACCATCTATTTTACCATCATCGCACATTTGCCACATGAAATATTCGCCATCATAATCAGTTTGGTAAGTATAGTGGGCGAGCCAGACTGGAGCAGTGTGGTATTTCCATATAGCATTCAAATAATTTTTACTACCGTATAGAACACCATTATATCCGGCATCATCGACAGTTTCAATAAAGGTATTAGCTATTTGGTTTAGACCAAAGATACTAAGTTCCATTTCGTTAAAAGCATCAAAACTTTCAAAGTCAAAGACGATAGGTAAGGAAATATCATAATCTTTAATTTGCTTAATTACCCAGTTTGCTTGTTTTTTAGCTTCTTTTTCACTATCAGCATACGAATAGAAATATACGCCAACTTTCAAATCATTTTTTAAAGCATTTTCAATATTTTGTTTAAAGGTAGGATCTAAGACATAATCACCACCAGTACCGCTTTGACTACCAACTCTTATCATGACAAAGGAAGCGCCAGCGTTTTTTACTTTTTCAAAATCTATTTCTCCTTGCCATTTAGATACATCGATACCAATTTCGGTGTTTTCATTTTTATGGGTATTTAAAATATCATTAAAATCGGTATACTCTGGTTCGGTTGGTTCGGTTGAAGTTTGAGGAGTATTTGTTGTTTGATTATTGGTTACTGGTTCATAAACAGTTAGGTTAAAATCTTTTTGATAGGTATTGCCACTATTATCTTTAGCTGTGAAGGTTAAATTATAGGTTCCTGGAGTATTGATATCATATTCACCTTCTATTTCACATGATGGTTTATTATCATAGTTATCAACACACATAATGGTGTTTTCTAAATCCAAGTCGCTCCCAACTTTGGTACTATAATTATTACTAACCCAAACAAGTGGTTTTTCGGTGTCGACAATGTTTATTTCAATGGTTCCACGTCTTTTTTTATTATCTTTATTTAAATAAATAAAAGTTAGTTCTTGGGTACCTAAGGTTTCAGTATCAACTTTATCACTACTTAAAATATCTCCTTCAATGGTATCTATATAATTTTCGATACTTGCTTTAGTATAAACTTCAGCCGTTAAGTCATCTTTTAAAGTAAAGCCACTATTATCATCGACAATTCTAACATTTAAATAAATTATAAAAGCCGTGATGAGAGCAATAACAAGTAATAATATAAGAAATATGATTATTTTTTTCTTACTAATTCTTCTTTTCATCTAACCACTTCCTTTATTTTATTTTATCAAATTATAATAAAAACTCCAACTATAAAGTTGGAGCAGCAGCTGTTGGTCCAAGTGGAAGGCCAATAACGAAGAAGCCTATAACAATAATGAACCAAATAACTGCGAAGATTAATGCCGTTGGTCTTAATAATTTTAAGGTTCCAAAAACGGTTATTTTATTACTTTCTTTGTTGTTGTATTTTTCAAGGAAAGCAAGCATGACAATGAAATATACAAAGAATGGTGTCATACCTTTTCCAACACTATCAGCTGCTTTAAAAATAAATTGAGTAAAGTCTGGGGTGATATTAGCCTTCATGAATAGTGGGACTAGAATAGGGGATGCGAGTGTCCATTTGGTTATAGCATCCGGTATTAAGAATGACATGATAACAATTACTAAGAACATAGTAATTATTAATGGTAGACCAGTAAATTCTAGATTACTCATAAATGAGATTAACCAAGAAGCGACAACGGTTCCTAAGTTAGTCCAATTTAAAATACTAACAAGTAATGAAGCAAAGAACATCAAGATAAACATATAACCTAAGTTATCAAATTCTTTTGATAGTCCAACGCTAAAGTCATTAGTGTTTATAATGTTTTTAGAAATAAATCCATATATTCCAGAACAGATCATCATAATAATTAAGAAGACAAAAGCAAAGGCATCAGTAAATGGCGCATCTGGTCCAAGTAATTGAGCGACATAATCGGTTTGACTATTATCTAGCAAAATTCCTGAGCCAGGAAGACCTGGGATAATCGTGTATAAGAATACTAACATTAATATTACAAAAGCAATACCACTAAATAATAAACCTTTTTTCGATATTACTAAATTATCTTCTTCTTTAATTGATTCTTTAACTTTCGGTCTTAAAATATTTTCAACAACAAGGGTTCCAATGATAGATAGAATAAATGTAGCAGCAACCATGGCGTAAGAATTTGACCAAGCATTAAAGACATAATTTTCATCGACATCGACAACGGCAGCAGCTCTTGTAAGTAAACCTAATTGGTAGTCATCATAGTTAAAGACTAATCCAGCTCCATAACCCATACTGACACCGATAAAAGCAGTTAAAATACCAAGCATGGAATTACGGCCTAAATATTGATAAATAACTGCTGTGAGTGGTAAAACTAAGATAAATCCATATTCTCCAAGGAATGATGAAACAATACCAGCAAATAAAGTAAAGAATGTAACAACTCCTGGTTTTAATCTTTTTAGTGGAGTAAATATGGCTTTAAATAAACCACTGGCTTTACC
>UMIY01038985.1_pt1 | contig 13716 bp, 8 predicted proteins | sample 1965921 | NCBI WGS metagenome assembly UMIY01 (sample SAMEA4836134, study PRJEB28245) | human gut metagenome | biome: gut microbiome; material: fecal sample | place: Denmark | collected 2008
GTTTTTAAATTAATTCAATTATGCAAGTTATTGTAATAATGTTTTAATTTGCAATACTTTTTAGTTTGTAGTAAAATCAATTCAAAATAGGAGGTATACTATGAAAAAGAAAATTTTAACTATTTTACTTGTACTTATAGCGGCAATTACTCTTGGTGCTTGCAGTGCAAACACAACTGCTTACTTAGATTCAGCTCAAAAAGTTGCAGACTGGAAGGGTTCAAAAGTTTCAGGAAAACTTGAATATAATGTTGAAGTTAAGGATCCTGAAAGTGGAGAAACTGAAAAAATTAATTTCCCTGTAACTCTTGGTGGCGAACAAATGGGAAGAGACAAAGCCCATGTTGTAATGAATATGGATTTCTCAAAGTTCAAAGAACTCATTGCTAAAAAAGCTGGTTCAGATGAAGAAGTTGCAAGTCTTAACAAAGATGTGCCTGACAAAATTAAAATGGATATCTTTGTAAAAGATAATGAAGTTATTATGTCAAAGGACATTTTCGCCCTAGCTGGAGATGGACTTAAGGACATCAAGGAAGACTACATCTCAATTTCCAATGAAGAAAATGGTCTTTCACCAAAGGCAACAAAATACTTTAGCTCTGAAGAATTTAAAACAGATTTATTAAATTTAATGAACACTGCATCTAAAGATATTAAGCAAGGAATTGACTACAAGGTTGAAGGCAACACTTATACTTTAAACACAACAAGTGATGCCGTTATTGACGAATTTATCAAATATGCAGATAACATTATGAAAAATTGGGACGCTGTTTCAACAAGCGCTCTTAAAATTGTAGACAAGGCTGGTATTCCATTAACTGACGAGGATAAGAAAGATTTTAAAGAACTTAACAAAGAATATAAAGCAGAAGATTTAAAGGAAGCTGCTAAGGGAATCAAAGAAACTATTAAGGGGTCAAGTCTTTCTGAAAAAACAACTTTCGGAGAAAACAAGCTAAATCAAGAAATTACTCTTAAACTTAATTTTGCAGATTTTGTAAAAGTTTCTGTTAAAGGAAATGTGGAAACAGTTAAAGACGAAAATGTAAAAATCAACTTCCCAACTTCAGTTAAAAAGTTAACTATGGATGAATATATGAAGTTAATAATGCCAGGAATGGATGTTAATCTCGTAACTGTAAGAGTAAATGGCGAAGATATAACTTTTGAAGATCCAGAAGCTCTTCCACAAATTATAAATGACAGAACTATGCTTGTAGCGCGTGCTTTCTACGAAAAAATTGGTGCTAAAGTTGATTGGAATGGAAAGGACAAGAGCGTAACAGTTACTAAGGGTAGTGACAAAATTGTCCTTACAATTGGATCAAATAAAGCTCTTGTTAATGGAAAAGAAGTTACTCTTGATTCACCTGCAACTATTATAAAAGATAAAACTTATATTCCAGTAAGATTTGTATCTGAAGCTTTTGGCTACAAAGTTAAATATGATGCTAATGAAGGTATGCCAATAGTTGATATTTTCAATATTACAGAAAAAGAATTAGAAACTAAGCTTGCTGAAATTGAAAAAGAAGAAAATTATAAGATGATTGCTTCTATGAAGTCTGACCTTAAAGACGAAGAAATTGTAGAAACTTTAAAAGAACTTTATGAAGGCGAAGAATTAAATAAAATTCTTGCAGCAAAGGCTGACCTTGACAAAAATCCTGAACTTCTAAAGAAATACCAAGACCTAGTAAAAAAGGAAATGGAAGAATTTTTAGTAGAAGATAAGGAAGAAGAAAAAGTTACTGACAAGAAAGAAACTAAAGAAGTTAAAGAAGAAAAAGTTGCTGAAAAGACAGAAAAAACTGCAGAAAAGGCAGCAAAAGTTTTATTCTCAGTAATAAAATAAGTTTAAATTAAAAAAATTATCCCAAGGGCAAAGGCTCTTGGGATTTTTGTATTATCTATAATAGATTATAGAGTATAAAAAAAGTTTTTAATAAAAAATTAAAATGAAATAAAAGACTATTTATTTCATGAATAAGCTATTTATAATTTTTTATTTGTGATACTATATAGTAGTATTCAAAAAGAAAAAATAGAAATTTATACTATATGGGGGATTCATGAAAATATTAAAAAGAGACAAGAGAGAGGCTACTTTTGACCATCTGAAGATAAAAAATGCAATTGAAAAGGCCTTTGATTCTGTTGGGAAAAAATACGATGACAATGTAATAAATAATTATGCTCTTGATATTAAAGAAAAGCTTATGAAAAATTATGATCCCAAGAATCCTCCCACAGTTGAGGAAATCCAGGATCTAGTTGAATTAAAGCTAATTGATGAAAAAGAAATTGAAGTTGTAAAGGCCTACATCCTTTACAGAAATAGACATTCTGAAGAAAGACAAATTTTAGATAAATTTGCTAACTTTATTAAAGATAAAAATGTTATAAAGATTTTAAAATTTGTTAGAAAAAATTACGATCCAAAAAAATATGAACTGGAAAATTTATACAACAAGTTTGAATCTTTTGTGAAAAAAGACCAAAGTCAAGATGCCTATCTTTCTGAAATTATAAAGGCTGCCAGTGAACTTACTGATAAGGACTCACCTAAGTGGGAATTTATTGCTGCCCTATTTTTAAATTATGATTTGGAAAAGAAAATTGCAGAAAATTTGCGTGACATAAATATAAATAATTTCTACGAAAAAATAAAATTTTTAACTGAAAAAAATCTCTATGGAAAATATATTTTGGAAAATTATTCTAAGGAAGAAATTTTAGAACTTGAAAATTATATTGATAATTCAAGAAATCAGCTTTTAAATTATTCTGGTCTTGATCTTTTAATAAAGAGATATGTAATAAGAAGTCACGATGGCAGATTTGTGGAAAGCATTCAGGAGATGTTTATGGGCATTGCCATGCACCTTGCCATACCTGAAAAAAATAAGATTTATTGGGCAAAGAAATTTTATGATATTTATTCAACACTAAAGGTTACAGTGGCAACTCCAACTATGTCCAATGCGAGAAAGCCTTATAATCAGCTTTCATCTTGCTTTATAGACACAGTTCCAGATACTTTAAAGGGAATTTATCGATCTATTGATAATTTTGCACAAATTTCTAAGCATGGCGGCGGAATGGGACTTTATTTTGGAAAAGTTCGTGCAACAGGTTCTGATATTAGAGGTTTTAAGGGTGTTGCTGGTGGAGTAATAAGATGGATTAAACTTGCCAATGATACTGCTGTTGCTGTTGATCAATTAGGAGTTCGTCAAGGTTCAGTTGCCTGCTATTTAGATGCTTGGCACAAGGACATTCCAGAATTTTTGCAACTTAGGACAAATAATGGCGATGATAGAATGAAGGCACATGACATCTTCCCTGCTATTTGTTATCCAAATTTATTTTTTGAACTTGCAGAAAAAGACATAAATGCAACTTGGTATATGTTTGATCCTCACGAAATTTTAGAGAAAAAGGGTTATTCCCTTGAAGATTTTTACGGCAAGGAATGGGAAGAAAAATATAGAGAATGTATTGCAGATAAAAACATTTCAAGACGTGAAATGAGCGTCAAGGATTTAGTGAGACTTATTATAAAATCTCTTACAGAAACGGGGACTCCTTTCGCCTTTTATAGAGATAATGTCAATGAAATGAATCCAAATAAGCATAAGGGCATGATTTATTCTTCAAATCTTTGCACAGAAATTATGCAAAATATGTCTGCCATAGAAACTCTTGACACCACTATAGAAAATATGGATGGCGAAGAAATAATTGTTACAAAGACAAGACCTGGCGATTTTGTTGTATGTAATCTTGCCTCCCTTGTACTTGGAAATATTGATTTACAAGATGATGAGGGCTTAAAGGATATTGTTGCCACAACTGTTAGGGCACTTGATAATGTAATCGACTTAAACTACTATCCAATACCTTATGCAAAAGTTACAAATAGGAAGTATAGGTCTATTGGACTTGGCACATCTGGTTATCATCACGCCCTTGTAAAAGCTGGCATGGCATTTTCTGATATAGAAGACCACCTAAAGTGGGCAGACGATGTTTATGAGAGAATAAATTATCATGCTATAACTGCTTCTATGGAAATTGCCAAGGAAAAGGGAGCCTATGATTTCTTTGAAGGATCTGACTGGCAAAGTGGCGAATATTTTGATTTAAGATATTATAAAGATGACAAGTGGAATAAACTTAGAGAAGATGTAAAAAATAATGGACTTAGAAATGGTTATATAATGGCAATTGCACCAACGGGATCCACTTCTATTATATCTGCAACTACTGCTGGTGTTGACCCTGTTATGAATAGGTACTTCTTGGAAGAAAAGAAGGGCTCAATCCTACCTAGAGTTGCACCAGATTTAACTCCGCAAACTTTTTGGCTTTACGAAAATGCTCATGAGCTAGACCAAAATTTTGTAATTGAAGCTGCTGCCATTCGTCAAAGACATATTGACCAAGCTCAATCAATTAATTTTTATATCACGACGGACTTTACAATGAGAAAAATTTTAAATCTCTATATAAAAGCAGCTAAGAAAAAAATAAAGTCAGTTTATTATGTTAGAAGTAAGTCACTAGAAGTGGAAGACTGCGATTATTGTGCGTCATAAAATAGGAGGAATTATGAAACTTTCAAAAAGAGGTCTTTTTAATGAAAAGGGAGACATTGAAACATCTAAGAGAAGAGTTATTAATGGAAACACTACAAATTTAAATGATTTTAACAATCTAAAATACAGCTGGACTAGTGACTGGTATCGCCAAGCCATGAATAATTTTTGGATACCAGAAGAAATTAATCTATCACAAGATGTAAAGGATTATAGGCTTTTAGATGTCAATGAAAAGACTGCCTACGATAAAATTTTGTCTTTTCTAATTTATCTTGATTCACTTCAAACTGCACAAATTCCAAAACTTCAATCTTATGTAACTGCCAATGAAATAAATTTGTGCCTATCAATTCAAGGTTATCAAGAGTCTATTCACTCTCAATCCTATTCCTATATTCTCGACACAATTTGTTCTCCAGAAGAGAGAGAAGAAATTCTCTATCAATATAAGGACGATGAAGTTCTTTTAAAGAGAAATAAATTTATTGGAGACCAATATCAAGATTTTTATGAAGAAGAAAGCTTGGATAATTTCATGAAAGCACTTATTGCAAATTATATTTTGGAAGGAATTTATTTTTACTCAGGTTTCTCTTTCTTCTACAATCTTGGCAGAATGGGCAAGATGCCTGGCACAGTTTCTGAAATTAGATACATCAATAGAGATGAGAACACTCATCTTTGGCTATTTAGAAGTATAATTCTTGAGATGAAAAAGGAAAATCCTGAGATATTTACTGATGAGAATATAAAAAAATATAAAGAAATGCTTAAAAAGGGTGTTGAGGAAGAAATATCTTGGGGTAAGTATGTCATAGGCGATGAAATTAGAGGTCTAAATGAAAAAATGATTGAAGATTACATTATGTATCTTGGCAACTTGCGTTCAAGGAATTTAGGTTTTGGAAATCTTTTTGAAGAAAATACTGAAGAGCCTGAATCTATGAAATGGGTCAGTGAATATTCCGATCCAAATCAAATTAAGACAGACTTTTTTGAAGCAAAGCCATCTGCATACTCAAAATCTTCTGTAATAGAAGACGACCTTTAATAGCAATAAATTTTTAGCCGGATCTTGTATCCGGTTTTTTAATTAAAAAATTTAGGCTACATAATTCATCCCAATAAAATTAGGAGGATAATGATGGAAGATAAAGACAATAATAAGAGACCTCAGTATAATTTGCTGAGATATTATCTAATTGTCATTTTAGTAGTTTTTGCACTTAACTGGTTAATTATTCCTATGCTTTCACAAAACAGCATGGAGAATGCAGCCTATTCAGACTTTAGAAGAAATCTTAGCCAAGGAAAAATTGAGGAAGTAAACTTTAGACAAGACCAAATTCTTTACACCCTAAAGGATGACAAGAAAATTTATAAAACTGGAAAGATGGAAGACCCAGACCTTGTTAATGACTTGGAAGAAAAAGATGTAAAATACTCTTCAGAAATTCCCGAAAAACCAAGTTTATTTATGTCCTTTGTAATGACTTGGGGAATTCCAATTTTGTTATTTTTCTTTTTACAAAGAGCCTTTGCAAAGAAAATGGCAGGAATGACTGGTGGAGTTGGTAGCATTTTTGGCGGCGGAAAGAAAATTGAAAAGTATGAACCAAGTGGCGAAACAGTGAACTTTGACGATGTTGCAGGTCAAGAGGAGGCAGAAGAATCTCTTGTTGAAATTGTAGATTACCTAAAAAATCCACAGAAATATACAAAGATTGGAGCAAAATGTCCAAAAGGAGCACTACTTGTAGGCCCTCCAGGAACTGGTAAGACTTTACTTGCAAGAGCAGTTGCAGGAGAAAGCCATGTGCCTTTCTTCTCTATTGCAGGCTCTGAATTTGTAGAAATGTTCGTTGGCCGTGGAGCTGCAAGAGTTAGAGAACTTTTTGATGAAGCAAAGAAAAATGCACCATGTATCATTTTTATCGACGAAATTGACACAATTGGAAAGAAGAGAGATTCAGCAGGAATTTCTGGCAATGACGAGAGAGAGCAAACATTAAATCAACTTTTGACAGAGATGGATGGTTTTGACGGCAACATTGGTATAGTAATGCTTGCGGCAACTAATAGACCAGAAATTTTAGACCCAGCCCTTTTAAGACCTGGAAGATTTGACAGACAAATTAGAGTTGAACTCCCAACCCTTAAAGACAGAATTGAAATTTTAAAAGTTCACGCTAAGAGATACCAAATGGATGAAAACATTGACTATTCACTTATTGCAAGGTCAACTGCAGGGGCATCTGGTGCTCAACTTGCAAATATTTTAAACGAAGGCGCCCTTCGTGCAGTTAGAATGGGTCATGACAAGGTTCGTCAAGAGGACATTCAAGAGTCAATAGAAGTTGTAATAGCAGGGGCACAAAGAAAGCAAGACATCCTATCTCCAGAAGAGAAGAAGAGAGTTTCCTACCATGAAATTGGTCATGCACTTGTGGCTGCTCTTCAAACAGGTTCAGAACCAGTGGAAAAAATAACTATTATCCCAAGAACTTCTGGTGCACTTGGCTATACAATGCAAGTGCCAAAGGATGAAAAAAATCTTTATACAAGAGAGGACTTGATAAATCACATAACTACACTTTGCGGAGGTCGTGCAGCAGAAGAAGTTATCTTTAATGAAGTATCAACTGGCGCTGCCAATGACATTGAAAAGGCGACAGAGACTGCCAGGGCAATGATAACTCAATATGGAATGGCTGACGAGTTTGGTATGGTTAAGTTCCAAGACTCTGGCTCAAGATACATGGGCGATAATGGAAATATGAACTGCTCCGAAGAAACTCGAAAAGAAATTGATGACTTAATGGTAAGTATAGTCAAGAGTGCTCAAGAAAATGCACGAAAACTTATTGCAGACAACAGAGATGCCATGAAGGAACTTGCAGAATTCTTGCTTGAAGAAGAAACGATAACTGGCAAGCAGTTTATGGAAATTTTGTCAAAATATAAAAATTTTGATGAAGAAAAGTAATTTAATGTAAAGGAGAAGGTAGCTTAGGCTGCCTTTTTTGATTGCAAAAAAATCCTAGAGTTTTGCCTCTAGGATTTTTAGTAATATAAATTTAATAATATTTACAAACTTGTTTAATTATTTTGAAAGTTTTGAAATAATTTGTGCAACTTCTGCTCTTGTTAAGTTTGCCTTTGGAGAGAATTTATTTCCTGAAGTTCCACTTAAAATTTCTTTGTTAGCTAGGAATTGAATGTCTTCATAAGCCCAATCAGAAATTTCTTTTTCGTCATCAAATACAAGGAGTTTAAGTGTTGCAGCATCATCGCCCTTTAGTTTTAGATAAGAAGCTAAGATATGTGCCATTTCTTCACGAGTGATATTTTCTGATGCAAGAGCCTTTGAAGTCTTTGGAAGAAGTTTATTTTCAACAGCCCAATTCATATATTCAGTGTAGAATTTGCCGGCTTCAATGTTTTTGTCTTTTACTTCAGCATATTTTTTAGTATCAACTTGTCCAAGTCTTCCTAAAATTGTGATAAATTCTCCACGAGTGATTTTGTCGTTTGGAGAGAATTTAAGGTCAGATGTGCCAACCATTAATTTTTTGTTAATAGCATCAATAATTGGTTTTCTTGCCCAGTGGTCGATTAAGTCAGCCTTTGAAACTTTAGAAAGTTCACTTTGAAGTCCCTTTTCAAAGTCAAATACTTCTTTTTCCCATTCCATTGTCTTTGAAGTAGAAAACTCAGCTGCCTTAGCTTTGTCCTTTGCGTAAAGGCTAATCCATTCTTTTTCAACTTCTGGAAGTTCTTTCATAACTTTTTCTTCAAATTCAGTAACTTTCTTGCGAGTAGATTCGCCAAGTTCTTCTCTATTTCCTGATACCAAATCATTTACAGATGAGCCAACCCAATAATATGAATTTGCGTCATAAGTTGGGGCATTATTTTTAGCTTCAGCTGTTGAATCATTGATGTCAGGGAAAATTGGAATCCAAGGAATATTTAGCGGGCTTCCTAGAGTCATCCACATAAGACCTGGTGCATCCTTTGGATAACCTTCTTTGATTTGGAAGATGTGAGCTTGCATTGTGTTAATTGATCCAATTGGTCTCTTGTGAGTCTTTGGATTTGCTTTTCTTTCAGCCTTGTTGTCTGATGGAATATAATCTGTTCCTTCAAATCTATTTCTAAATACATTTAGAGCGTGTTCAATTGTAATTTTTTCTGAACCTTCAGAAAGGTCATTTAATAACTCAAATCTCTTTGCATCGTAAGGGACTTTTGAGTTAGGATCTAAATCGTGAATACCAGACCAAACTCTTGAACGGCTTGTTTCGGCAATTTCCTTTGGACCATAGGAAGCAGCCATATCCATTAGTCCTTCTGCTGTTTCTTTATAAGTATTTGCTTTCTTTGCAACTTCAACAATATCTTTAGATGCAATTACATTTTCTTTATCCTTAAGATCAACGCCACCTAGCCAATAATCATTAGGGAAAATACTAAATTTATCAGCAGGATATTTTATTGCAACATATTGATGTCCAGAATAAATTTCCATGTACCAAACTTCATCTTGGTCGCCAAAAGCTACGATGTCGCCCATAGACGCACCTTGCTTGTCAATTGTGTCAGCTAATAGTTCAATTGCACCCTTGGCAGATTTTGCGTGTGCAAGTAAAAATGTAGTCATACTTGCTTCATTTACGCCATTTTTAACAAAAGGATCAGCCTTTGCGATTTCTTCTGATGGGTCAGCAGAAACTGTACAGAAAATTCCTACTCCAGCTTCGTTATAACCAGCGGCATCGTAAACGCCTTGCTCCATATCCTTTGGCTTAGCAGAAGAGTCTGGAGTTGAGAAGAACTTTAGAGAGTCTTCAGGGTGTATGTATTCAAATCCATTGTTTACATCAACTAACTTGCTTCCTTTTTTAAATTCTCCACGAGGATGAGTAACAAGTCTCATAGTTCTGTTTCTTTGATAGTCTTCTGTTCTACCAAAGATAAAAGATCCGTCAGCTGTAAGGTCCTTTCCTACAATAATTCCTGTGCAGGCAAAAGTTGGAATTGCCATAGACATAACTAGAGTAGAGGCAAGACCTGCCACCAATAATTTTTTCTTACTATTTTTCATTTTAGCCTCCTAAAAATATAAAATATTTTTCTCTATAAAATTGTTTTCCTTATGTACAAATGCAATTTTATAGAGAGAATATCTATTTATAAATTAACACCACAATGCTATCGTGTCAATGTTTTATTAAAGTACAATGATTTGGATAAATATCACTTAAAATGAATAAAAATCAATTTTACATAGATATATTTATAGTATTAAGTATGTAACCTCTTTACTGCATAATCCAGTAAGGAGGTTATTTCTACTTAAATATTTATCAAATTTTTATAAATTTTTTTGTGGTTAATTTTTGACATAAAAAGACATATTATCATGCCAATAGATGCAATAACTACAATAGAACCTCCTGGTTTTACATCAAAGTAATAGGAAAAAGTTACGCCAAGAAGTGTGTATATAATTCCTAAAATAATTGTGTTAAAAAAGGTTTTCTTGTAACTTTTACTTATTAATAGTGAAGATGCTACAGGTAACACTATTAAAGATGTTACCATCAATGCACCGATTATTTTTGATGAAAGTGCAATAGTGATTGAAGCAAGAAGAGTGAAAATAAAATTTATTTTTTCTACATTTACTCCGCTCATCTTAGCAAGTTGTTTATCTACTGCAATGCTTAATAATCCAAAATAATACACAAAAGAAATTGTTACTACGAATATAAAAGTTATTAAGACTATTATTACATCGACATTTGAGACAGATGCGATACTACCAAACAAATATGCGTCAAAGCTATTTCCCCCTGGAGAAAAGTCGGATAGCACTGCGGCAAGTCCAAGGCCAACTGATGTAATTATTGCTGTCGCCATATCTCCAAATTGAGGGAACTTTTTTCTAATTTTTTCAATTGAGAAAGCACCAATAATACAGGCTATTACCGCACCGATTAAGGGATTTATGGATAAAATAAGTCCAATTGCAACGCCTGTAAGTGAAACATGGGAAAGGGCATCTCCTATCATAGAAGTACCTCTATTTACTATTACAATACCAATAAGTGGAATTATTATGGAAATCATTAGAGATACTAAAAGAGTTCTAATCATAAAGCTATATTGCAACATCTAAAAGACCTCCATTCTTTAATTCATATATTGAGTCCAGCTTTAAATTATTTTTTATCCAATCTAATTCATGAGTTATTAAAATTATAGAGACATCAAATTTTTTGTTTAATTCTTCAATAGTTTTTGCAAATTGGATCTTAGAGCTTTCGTCAACACCAGATGTTGGTTCATCAAAAATTAATATGTCAGGATTATTCATAAGAGCTCGAGCTATAACAACTCTTTGTCTTAGTCCTCCAGAAAGTTCTCGTATTGGGTAATTGGCATATTTTTCCAAATTCATTTTTTTTAATAAATTCATCGTCTTATTATAATGCTCCCTTCTCGGTATTTTAAATTTGCCAAAACTGTCATAGAGTTGCAAAGTAACAAGTTCCTTTACAGTGATTGGAAAAGTATATAAATTTTCTTTTTGAGATTGTGGAACATAGCCAATTCTTTTTAGGGAGCCAGTATTAAGATCCTCTTCAAAAATTTTAATACTACCCATATTAAGTTTAAGCTCGCCCACAATTATTTTAATTAAAGTTGTTTTTCCAACACCATTGCCGCCTATGATAGCTACTTTTTCTTTGTTGTAAACAGTTAAATTCAAATTTTTCAATATAGAATCACTATCATAAGAAAAATTAGCATTTTTTATTTCAATTGCCTTCATAAATCACCTCAATGAATCGTAAATAGTTTTTAAATTATATTCCATCATGTCAATAAAATCTTTTCCAATATGCTTTTCAATATAACTACTAACATATTCCATAGAAATAAGACCTTTTAGATCAGCATCAATTTCTTCTGCAATAATATCAGCACCATTTTTTGGCATACCATATTCGTAGAAAATTGTGTTGATATTCCTAGCTTTTGAATCTTCAATAACTTTAATAAGTTTTTTTATACTTGGAGAATCGGCACTTGTTAAACCCTGTAATGGATATTGAATTAAATCAAAATCTTTTGCCAAGTATGCAAAAGCAAAATGACTTACGATAAATTCTTTTTTCTCAGTATTCTTGAATAAATCTCTATATTTATAATCTAATTCAGTTAATTCTCTTAAAGTTTTGGAAGCATTTTTTCTATATATTTTTTCATTTTCTGGATACATCTTGCTCATTTTGTATTCAATGTCATTGACATATCTTTTGGCATTTCTAATGCTCATCCAAGAATGAGGGTCATAAGTTATTTTATCTTCATTAGTTGTAGAAGTATCTCGCAAAACTTTTAAATCAAGCTTCTCGCCATGTGAATCAAGAAGTCTATAAGAAAGCAAATCTGAAGAAATTCTATCGCTATACATTATCCACTCTCCTTTTTTAGGAAGCTTGTAATATATTTCGCCGTGTTCGTGACCCATCTCTAGTTTATAGACTTGTCTATCCACCACATTAATTAAGTCCTTTTGTGGAATATCTTCGCCAGTATCCTCCATTAATTTTCTACCTATCTTAATTAATTCTTTATCAGAATAATCCTTATCACAGTATAAAAATGCAATTCTCATATTATCTTCGTGAGTGTGCCCAAAGTCAAAAGAGTAAGTTTCTGTTGAGAAATTACCCTTAACCATATATTGAAAGTCGCCAATAGCAGCAGCGCCTTTGTAAGAAATAAGATTTACACCACTTGCCAAGTTCAAAATATCCAAATTTGGAAGGGTCTTAGAAATAGAATCAGACCAATGTTCAAGGTTAGCTCCATTGATTATTAGAAGATCAGCTTCAGATAAATCTTTAATTTTTTTTGGAGTGGGTTCCCAAAGATGGGGATCTTGATTTTTAGGCAAAAACATTCTAAGGTCTACTGTATCGCCAACAACACTTTTTGTAAGACTATACACAGGATAAAAGGAAGTATAAACTATGGGCTTATCACTTGCATCCTTTTTATTAGTACAAGAGATTAAAGAAGATGCCAATAGAATGATTAATATAATTTTTATTATTTTTGACATATTACTCCTTTCAAAAAAATATCCCCGATAAAAATCGGGGATGGAACAAATAAATATAAAATATTACTCAGCAACTTCTTCATAAACTTGATCTATTGTAACAGTTGGACTTACAAAAGTTGGATACCAATCATCTTTTGCAAGCATTTCTTCAGCAGTTTTACCAACTCTCAAGTGGAAGTGTGGCATATGATCTTCTCCGTGAACAGGCATCATTAAAATTGTAGGATATTTTCCATCAGAAGAAAATTCATACCAATATAAAGTTTTTCCTCCGTGTTCCATAGGATGTTTATCAACATATTTAAAGTTAGCTTTCTCGATTTCTTCTCCACCAGGTTTAGAGAAAAACGTGATACTCTCATCATCAACTTTAATGGCACCAAAATCAATAGCTACATGATCAGAGAAGTTCTTCTTAGCTTGCTCCTCTGTAATATTGTCTCTTTTAGATACTTCTTCATAAGCTCCCTTTAATCCTTCGTCATCAATATAGTTTGCAATACTATTCCATTCCCCTGACCAATCAGAAAGAGAGACATCTTGAGCTTTCTCTTCATTAACCTTTGCACTTACATTTTCTTCAATCTTTGTGTTATTTTCCTTAGTCTTTGCATTTTCAGATGTATTACTTGAGTTATTTTTACTACAAGCAACAAGTAAAGCCGAAGACATAAGAATAGCGACCAAGGATTTTCTAAAGTTTTTATTCATAATTCCCCCTAATGTTATAAAAGTTTGATAACTTGTTAAAATTTAAAGACATTAAACTAAATAATTTAATTTTATCTTTTATAAAATAATAAAAAACAAGCGACCACAAGTTAATTGATAACATTTATCAATTAATAGATATTTTAACAACTTTTTTAAAAAAATATTAAATAGACTATGAAAATTTGTTTAATAAACAATAAAGATTATTATTTATAATTTTTTTATTGGGTATAAATAAGCAGGTGATTA
>UMIY01018485.1_pt1 | contig 13712 bp, 13 predicted proteins | sample 1965921 | NCBI WGS metagenome assembly UMIY01 (sample SAMEA4836134, study PRJEB28245) | human gut metagenome | biome: gut microbiome; material: fecal sample | place: Denmark | collected 2008
GAAAAAGTTTCAATATCCAAAATTTGAAGTGATGGATTGGAAAGAGTTTCTCCAAAGACTGCCTTTGTGTTTTCTTTAAATTCTTTATTTAAGTTTTCAAGTGAAATTGCTGGATCAACAAAAGTTGACTCAATGCCAAGGTATTTCATTGTGTGAGCTATTAAATTGTAAGTACCGCCATATATGGCTGATGATGAAATTACATGGTCGCCTGCTTTTAAAATATTTAAAAGTGCATAAAAGTTTGCAGCTTGACCTGATGATGTTAAAATTCCTGCAACGCCACCTTCAAGGGCTACAATTTTATTTGCAACTGCATCATTTGTCGGATTTGAAAGTCTTGTATAAAAGTAACCTGATTCTTTTAAGTCGAAGAGCTTGCCCATTTGTTCTGATGAATCGTATTTAAAAGTTGTTGATTGAATAATTGGCAATACTCTTGGTTCGCCATTTTTTGGCTCATAACCTGCTTGTACACACAATGTTCCTAAATTTTTCTTTGTCATTTTGTCCTCCATAAATAATAAATAAATTTGTCGTCAGCTCAAAGGATTAAAAATAAATTCTGATAAGCTAAAGCTTTTATAAAATAAAAAAAGCTCTCGTCCCTAAAGGACGAAAGCTGTGCTTCGTGTTACCACCTTTTTTTATTATTTTATCGCTAAAATAACCTCATAGAGTACCAACATACTCCGAACGCTATAACAGGCGTACCTGTCGCAGTCTAAACACTTGTCTCGGTGCGATAACTCCAAGGCCATGTTCCAAGGTAATCCTTTTGATTTCTTTCACCAAATGAAATCTCTCTGTGAAAAGTTTTACAATGTACTCTCCTCTTCAAAGTCTATGAATGAGATTATAAAGACATAAAATATTTTTGTCAAGGATATTTTTAAAAAATAAATTTTAAAAAATTTTTAATTATTCATACTTCAAAAATTTATTTGATAGTTTTGTAAAAGTTAAGATCTCTATTAATGAGAACAGAAGCATTTTTATTCCATCGACTTTATTTATTAGTTCAAATTGATTTGTAGTTATAGCAAGTTTACTTGAGGCTACAATATTTTGAAGTGACGGAATTATATTTTGTGCTACAAGACCAAAACCAAAAATTGAAATTAAGACTGAAATAAGAACTATTAAGCCTAAAGATTTTGTTTTTAAACTCAGATAATTCATTATAGCAATAATTGGAAGGGAGGATAGGATACTTATTCCGATGTAGTAGATGTATAATCCTAACCTTTCAATATTAAAACCACATATAAATTTGCCACTTAATAAAAATAGTAATAAAAAATAAATTTGAGTGAAGGCTATTATTATAAAGGCAATAAAAGACTTTGCCCTAATGAAATTTATATTCTTTATAGGACTTGTTCTTATTAATTTTAAGCCAGCCTTATGTTCAACTGACCAAAGACTTGAAACTATAATTGATATAAGGGGGATAATAAAAAACATAAAGTAGAATAAGGATGTTTGAGTCCAAAGACTTTCCCATTTGTTTTTTAAGACTTCTTGATTTAGTAAATAATTTATTGTTCCAAAAATATTTGCCAGCAAGGGAATTATTAATACTGTAGTTAAGAGTGAAAACAATTTTAATTTTTTTAATTCTATTTTTAACATGAATGCCTCCTATATGTCCTTAGAGAGTGTAAATTTATTAAGTCTTGCGATGTAGATTAAACTAAGGATTATATAAATTAAGCTTATAAGCAATGTGAGATAATTTATATTATTCATAGTCTGTGTGTAGACTTGTCCATCTTTTACATAATTTATATTTAAGATAGTAGCAAAGAGTCCAAATGGATTTATTTGTGATAAAACTTTTGATGTTAGCATGGTAATTATTCCAGACATTGCTCCCACAATTGAAAAGAAGAGGGAGAAGTAAATCTTTTTACTTTTAATCTCAATTATTGTGAAGATCAATATCATTGAAATGTTAATTGATAGAGTTGTTAAAAAGTAAATTATTATTCTTTTTATTATCTCCACATCTAAGTCAAAGTTTGTATTTTTATTTGCTAAAAATATTATTAACAACCACTCAAAAATTTGTAGTAAGAAAACTTTTATGGACAAGTTTTTAATTTTATCAATCAAAATTTTCTGAACTTTTAAGCCAAGACTTCTTTGCATTTGCCACATATTATTCTTTTCTTCAATCTCTATTACTTTTTTAACAAGTGATGATAGAGCGATTGGATTAAAAAATAAAGAGATTGCTAAATAAGAATCTAATATCCTTGCAAGGGGATATTTATTAACTTGAAAGTCTTTTGTCTTAAAGGCTATTAGGATAGAAAATAAATGTATGGCAAATAAAATTAAAATTGTGAAATTTAATTTTAAGCCCTTATTCTTTTTTATTTCTAAATTTTTCATGATTTCACCTAACACTTGTCTCTTGAATAAATAATTTTTCAAGACTTTCTTTTCTTTTTTCAACTCTATAGATGTCAACTTTATCTACGAGGATTTTTATTATTTTTGCAACTTCTTCCTCACTTTTATTTCCTAAAACTAAATATTCATCAAGAATATTTTCTTGAGGGAGATCAAGTATTTTTGAAGCCCAAATATTATTTGAAGTCTTTAAAATAATTACAGGTGGATGGAGCTCTCTATATTCTTTTAAAGAACCCGTGTAAGTCAAAGTTCCGTTTTTAAGAATTCCTATATGACTTGAAATTTTTTCAATCTCATCTAGGATATGAGAGGAGATTAAAATACTTGTATTTGAATTTCTTACAATATTTTTAAATAGATCTCTCATATCTTCAATGCCATAAGGGTCAAGTCCATTAATAGGTTCATCTAAGATTAAAAATTTTGGATTACCAATAAGAGCTATGGCTATACCCAGTCTCTGCTTCATGCCAAGAGAAAAATTTCTAACTTTTTTGTCTTTATGCTTTTTTAATCCCACTTTATTTAAAACATCCTCTATGTTTTCTTTTTTTATATTTTTCAAATCACAAATAAGGTCTAAATTGTCATAGGCAGTGAGATGGTCATAAAAGGATGGATTTTCAATTAAGGAACCTAAATTTTTATTTGTTTCTTTTTGATTTTTTGCATTAATTTCCTTTCCATATAAACTTATGCTGCCAGAATCTTTTTTAACAAGACCTAGAATTGATTTCATAAGAGTGGACTTTCCAGCACCATTGGGACCTATAAGTCCAAAAATACTCCCTTCTTCAATTTCTAAATTAATATTTTTTAATACTAAATTTTTATCATAGGATTTGCTAAGATTTTCAATTTTTAAAATATTCGTCATGATATTCTCCCTTCTTAATTTCTAAAATTCATTATAAATATGGACAATAACAGAGAGATTTTATGTAGATTACTTTTACATAACATTTTAAAAATTCAAATTTTTATGTGATAAAATTATCTTAAAGGAGAAAGAAATGAATGAATATTTTTAGAGATGCAAGACTTTTATTAGTTGACGATGAAGCTTATTTGATAAATAGTATGTATAAATTCTTAAAAAACAAGGGCTATGACAATGTTATGACAGCAAAAAATATTAAAGAAGCAAGCTTTAAACTTAATAACAATAAGGTTGATTTAATGATATTAGATATAATGCTTCCTGATGGTAGTGGTTTTGAATTATTGAAAGAACTTAGAAAGAAGTCTAACTTACCTGTAATTATTTTATCAGCCTTAAGCGGAATTGATGACAAAAAGGAAGGATTCGACTTAGAAGTTGATGATTATATTGTGAAACCTTTTTTGCCTGAAGATTTGTTATGGAGAATTGAGACAGTTTTAAGAAGAACTTATCAAAATAAGAATGAAAAAATAATCTTATTAGATGGAATTGTATTTGATAGGGAGAAGGCAATTTTAATGAAGAATGAGGAAGAAATACAATTAACGGCAAAACAATTCAAAATTTTAGATTATCTTGCTATTAATATTAATAAAATTGTTTCTATTGACCAAATAATAGATAGGTGTTGGGAGGAAAGTTTTGGCTACGAAAATACACTTATTACACATATCTATAGACTAAGGGATAAATTGGAAGATGACCCAGCAAATCCAAAAATACTTATTACAGTAAAGGGCTTGGGATACAAATTGCTTGGAGAAAATAAAGAATGTTAAATTATTTTTTTAAAAAACTAAAGAAATTCGCCTTATTTGTCCTAATTTTATTAATTTTAATGATTTCGACCTTAATTGGTATTTTTTATTCAAGTTTTAAATTTTCTAAAAAATATACAGAGCCAAGTAAGGTTTATGAATTTTTAGAAGAGAATAAATTTAATGACATTTATCTTACTAAGGAAAATATGGACTTTTTAGGGGAAAAGAATATATGGGCTATAAGAATTGATAAGAATGGAAATGTTATAGAGAATTTTAATAAACCTAAAGAAGTTAAAAATAAATTTGAAATAAGTGATGTTGTAAGGTTTACAAGGTATTATTTAAATGATTATCCTGTCTTTACATATGTGGTAAAAGATGGAATTTTAGTCTTAGCTTATCCAAAGAATTCTTTAGATAAGTTTCCTTCTAATTACTATAATTTTGCTTTGTTAAAAGTAGATTTTATTATCTTTTTAATAAGTATTTTCTTATTTCTTCTAATAGTCTTTATATATTATCTTTATGAAGTTAAAAGTATTTTTAAAAAATTAAACCCTCTTCAAATAGCTATTAATAATGTTTTTGATGAAGACTATGAAAAACTTAAAGAAAAAGGAGAGTTAAAAGAAATTTCTAAAACTATTAATGAGGCAAATAAAAAATTTATCAGCATTAAAAAAAGTCAATCTAGCTGGCTTAGAGGCATTAGTCACGATATTAGAACTCCTCTCACAAAGATTTCCTGGGGGATGGAAGGCCTTAAAACAAGAGAAAACTTAGATGAAATCGAAAAAATTGAAAATCAAATTATAAAGATAAGTAAAATTATAGAGGACTTAAATTTGACCAATAGTCTTGAAAACCTAAGTGATAAGCATTTTGAATATGGGGATCCAATTTCTGTTGTAAGAAAATTAATTGTAAATAGTTTAAATGAAAATCCAAGTAGAAATCTTATTTTTGAAAATAGTGTAAATAGAGAAATAAAAATTAAAATGGACGACCATTTATTTTATAGGATGCTGGAAAATATTTTAAATAATAGCATCAAATATGGTAAGGGAAAAATTTATATAAATTATGAAAATTTAGATAATAACTTAATTATATCCATTAAAAATGAGGGAAGTCCTATTGAAGAAAGTGTTATAAATAGATTAAGTGAAGAAAATCTATCTGATGTTTATACCCATGGAATGGGCTTATTTGTGTCAAAACAAATTTGCAAACTTCATAAGGGGAAAATGGAAGTTAAAAATCTCTTCCCAGGTGTGATGGTTTCCTTTAATTTTGATATAAAATAAAAAATTACAAGAATCTTCTACTTATGTTCATGCTATTGACGATTTGTTAAAATATGTAATATAATAATCAATATGCTAAAAATAGCGATTTATATAGAAAGGTGATTAAATGTCAGGACATTCTAAATGGAATAATATTAAAAATAAAAAAGGTAAGGAAGACGCAAAAAAAGGTAAAATTTTTACTAAACTTGCTAGACAAATAACTGTTGCTGCTAAAGAAGGTGGACTTGATCCAGATTACAATCCATCTCTTAAAGTTGCCATTGATAAAGCTAAGGCTGAAAATATGCCTAATGATAATATTGATAGGGCAATTGCAAAAGCTGGAGGCAGTGACAATGACGATAACTTTGAAGAAATTGTATATGAAGGTTATGGTCCAGGTGGAGTTGCTGTAATGGTAAGTTGTTTGACAGACAATAGAAATAGAACTGCACCAGAAGTAAGACATTTATTTGATAAGTATAGCGGAAATCTTGGACAACCTGGTTGTGTTTCCTTTATGTTTGATAAAAAGGGTTCTCTTGGAGTTCTTAAAGAAGGACTTGATGAAGATGAGTTCACACTAACTGCAATTGATGCAGGGGCAGAAGATGTGATTGACAGGGGAGAAGCTTTCGAAATTGTGACATCTCCTGAAGACTATATTGAAGTTAGAAAAGTTTTAGAAGATGCTGGACATTCTTTTATAGAATCTGAAATAACTTACATCCCACAAACTACTACTGAACTAAGTGATGAGGGAGATATTAAAAATATGGACAAATTAATTGATGCCTTAGAAGACAATGATGATGTAACTGATGTTTACACTTCATGGGAGAGAGATTAATGGAAATTAATAGAATTATTGACCACACACTTTTAAAAGCAGAATCAACTGAAAAACAAATTGAAGAACTTGTTAAAGAAGCAATTGAATATAATTTTTGTTCAGTTTGTGTAAATCCTATTTGGGTTAAAAAATGTGCAGAAATGTTAAAAGATACTGATGTTAAGGTATGCACTGTAATTGGTTTTCCTTTGGGAGCAAATACAAAAAAAACTAAAATTTTTGAAACTAAAAATGCTCTTGAAGATGGCGCAGACGAAATTGACATGGTAATTAACATTGGATACATGAAGTCAAAGAAATTTGATGAAGTTGAAGATGAAATTTCTGAACTTGCAAAAATATGCCATGACAAGGATGCAATTTTGAAAGTGATTTTAGAAAATTGTCTTTTAACTAAGGATGAGATAAAAAAAGCTTGCCAATTATCTGATAAAGCTGGAGCTGATTTTGTAAAAACTTCAACTGGTTTTTCGACTTCAGGAGCAGATGCAGAAGATGTTAAATTAATGAAAGATTCTGTTTCAGATAGAGTTAAAGTAAAAGCAAGTGGTGGAATAAGAGATTATAAAACAGCAATAGAAATGGTAAATAATGGTGCTGATAGGCTTGGTGTATCTGCTGGTGTGGCAATTTATGAGGAGAGTAAATCATTATGAAAATAAATCCCGTTGCCTTTACAATTTTTGGAATAGAAGTTAAATGGTACGGAATTTTAATCGCACTTGGGGTATTTTTAGCTATATTTTTTACAGAAAAAATGGCTGAGAGGAAAAATTATAGAAATGGTCTTTACAAGGATATTTCCACTGACGTTTCTCTATTTTCTGTTTTAATTGGCGTTCTTGGTGCAAGACTCTATTATGTTATTTTTGAGTGGGAATATTATAGCCAACACTTAAATGAAATTTTTGCCATAAGAAATGGCGGACTTGCTATTTATGGCGGCATCATAGCTGGTGGTCTTACAGTATATATTTTTTGCAGACGCAAGAAAGTAAATTTTTTGACTTTAGCAGATTGTGTTGCACCAGGTCTTGCCCTTGCACAAGCAATTGGCAGATGGGGAAATTATATTAATGGCGAAGCTCATGGTGGAGTAACAAATGTACCTTGGGCTATCTTAGTTGATGGCGAGAGGGTTCATCCAACATTTTTTTATGAATCAATTGTGAATTTTTCAATTTTCTTGTTTTTGTACTTTTATCTTTCAAAAAGACAAAAATTTGAGGGTCAGCTTATTTCTATTTACATGATAGTCTACGGTATAGCAAGATTTTTCATTGAAGGAATGAGGACAGATTCACTTTATATTGGTGCCTTTAGAGTATCTCAAATTGTTAGTATTGGCATTATAATTTTTGGGATAGCAATTAGACTCATAGCTAAGAGTAGACAAAAGAATACAAAATAATTTGGACTAGGAAACTAGTCTAATTTTTTAGGTGATAATTTGAATAAAATAAATTACAATTTGGAAATGGAAAAAGTTATAAAAAATATTAATGAAGAAGATAAGCCTAAACTTCTTTTGCACTCTTGCTGTGGTCCTTGTTCTTCTGCAGTCTTAGAAAGAATAAGCGATTATTTTGACATTGATGTATTTTATTACAATCCAAACATAGATACGGAGTATGAATTTTATAGAAGGTCAGATGAACAAATTCAACTTGTAAAAGATTTAGGACTTAATGATAAAATTGATGTTAAAATTATAAAATACAATCATGATGAGTTTTTATCTTACATAAAAGGCTTTGAAAAATATAAAGAAGGCGGAGCTAGATGTTTTAGGTGTTATAGGCAAAGGCTCGAAGAAACGGCAAAGTATGCGGCAGAAAATAATTATGACTACTTTACAACAACACTTTCCATTTCGCCACATAAGGATTCGCAGATTTTAAATAGACTTGGTAAATTTGTGTCAGAAGAGTATAAAGTTTCTTATTTATTTTCAGATTTTAAAAAGAAAAATGGATTTAGGAGATCAGTTGAGCTAACTGATAAATTTAATATGTATAGGCAAGATTACTGTGGTTGTGAATTTAGCAGAGGTAAAGATTGAAAAATATAAAGAATATTTTCATAATTGCCCTTACTTTTATTTTGACGCTGGGACTTTACATATCCTATACTATAGATTTTAATTTTGACAATGTTGAAAATAAAGTTAATATATCTAAAAATTCAAAAACTGAAAAAATAAAAAAAGAAGATAAGTCAGAGGTAAAAATTCTTGCTATGGGAGATATGATTTTTCATCAACCAATTGTAAAAAATTATAGAAATAATGATTCCTATGATTTCACGCCAATTTTTTATAATATTTCTTCTGATATCAATGAAGCTGACATTTCCATTGCAAACTTTGAGGGCACTGTAAATTCAAATAGAAAACTATCTGGTTTTCCTCTTTTTAATTTTCCGAAGGAAACAATTTACTCACTCAAGAACGCTGGCTTTGACGCTCTTTCAACTGCTAATAATCATGCACTTGATACGGGACTTGACGGAATAGGAGAAACTATTTCTCACATAAATGAAAGTGGGATGAAACATTTTGGCACTCTCACAGAAGATGGCAAGAAAGGAATTGTTGTCGAAAAAAATGGTATAAAAATTGGACTCATTTCCTTTACAGACACTTTAAATGGTATGGATTCTCTCATGAGAGGTAAAGAGTATTCTGTAAATACTTTTGCTCAAGATGTGAAGTCAGATATTGAAAAATTGAAGAACAATTCCGATATTGTAATTGTTTATCCTCACTGGGGCAATGAATACCAATTAGTCCCAAGTGAAAGGCAAATTTATTTAAAAGAAAAACTTCAAGAATATGGAGTAGATATTATTTTAGGTTCTCATCCCCATGTATTGCAAAAATATGAAGTGGAAGAAAAAAATGATAAAAAATATTTTACAATTTATTCTATGGGAAACGCTCTTTCAAATCAAAGAGTTGAATATTTAAAAAAATCTGGCGTAGATACTGGAGCACTTATAAAATTAGTTATTGAAAAGGATAATATAAGTGGCGAAACGAAATTAAAAGAATATGGCGTTTATCCGACTTATGTTAATAGATACTGGAACAATGGAAGATTAAATTACGATTTAGTTAAGCTTCAAGATTTAATTGAAGGTGGAAGATTAAGTGATGTTACAAGTAGTGAACTAAAGGCTAGTGCAGATAAAAAATATAAGGAAGCTTTAAAAGTTTTAAAGGGTGAAATATGAAAGAGGATAAAGTTCCGGGAACAAATTACATAATTTTTCAAGATGAGGAAGAGTTTAAATACACAACAGACTCTTTGATTTTATCTTCCTTTGTTAAATCTGGTAAAAGAGTAATAGATCTTGGCTGCGGCAATGGGATTTTATTTTTTAGAATTTGTAACAGATTTTACGAAGTTCACGCAGTAGATAAAAATAAAAAGGTTTTGGAAACCTTAAATAAGTCCATTTATATTAACAAATTAGAGGCTAAAATAAATTTATTGGAAGAAGATATTTTTAATTTAAAAAGTTATTATGACACAAATTATTTTGATGCAGTAATTTTTAATCCACCTTACTATGATTTTGATAATATAAAGTTTGATACAATTGAAGCCAAGCATTTTTTTGACATAGAAGGTAGCATTAAGATAATTAATTATCTTCTCAAAAATTCTGGAAGTCTTTACATAATTTATCCGACTTACAGACTTGCAGAACTGATTTATAAGATAAATATGACTGGGTTAAAGGTTAAGAATATTATAAATATTCATGGTAATACTAATAAAAGATCAAAGACATCAATAATTATTGCTAAAAAGCAGGCAAACTTTGGCAATGATTTTAGAGATTTTTACATAAGAGATGGATTTGATTATAGTGATGAGATGAAAAGAGTTTATAGAAATGAGGTAATACTATGATTTATTTTTGCCCAACACCTATTGGAAATCTAGGAGATATTACGCTAAGGACAATTGAAATATTAAAGTCAGTAGACATGATTTTTGCAGAGGACAAAAGAGTTACAGTAAAGCTTTTAAATCATTATGACATAAAGGCTGAACTTAGAACTTATCACAAATTTAACGAATCTGAAATGTCAGAAAAAATTATTGAAAATATAGATGACAAAGACATAGCTCTTGTAACTGATGCAGGAATGCCTGGCATAAGTGACCCTGGTGCAATCCTCGTTAAAAAATTAATCGAAGAAGATATTGATTTTAGAGTTTTGCCTGGAGCCAATGCAGCTCTTACTGCCTTAGTTTCATCTGGTCTTGATACAGAACACTTTCTTTTTTATGGATTTACAGCAAGTAAATCATCTGCAAGAAAGAAAGAATTTGAAAGTTTAAAGGATCTAAAATTCACTCTGATTTTTTATGAAGCCCCTCACAGGATTAAGGACTTTTTAAGTGATGTCTATGAAGTTTTTGGAGAGAGAAAAATCACTATATCAAGGGAAATTACAAAAGTTTTCGAAGAAACTATTAGATCAACGACATCAAGAATTCTTGAAAAAGATATTACAGATAAGGGCGAATTTGTAATTTGCTTAGAGGGAAACTTTGAAAAAGAAACCTATGATATAAGAAAACTTTTGGAAGAAGAATTAAAAAAAGGAATTAAAAAATCTCAAGCTGTTAAGGAAGTTTCAAAAAAATATAATATTCCAAAGAACGATGTTTACAAGGAGAGTTTGGATTTATGATAAATTTAGATGAACTTGAAGGACAAATAAAAAATATAAATATAAATCTAAAAGATAAGTACGATTTTGTTTTTAAATTAAACAACAAAGATTTTCGACATAAAATAAATAGTGAAGTTGGAAAAATTATAGAAATGGAAAAATTCCCAAAAGAAAAAATCTCTAAATATAAAAAGACAGTTGGTGTTGACGGCTCTAATAATAGAGCTGGAGGAGCCTTTCCACATTTCATAGAAATTTTTCAGGGGCTTGCTAAGTCAACTGATGGTAATGAAGTATATAAAACTAATGTCTATACACCGACTCTTAATTCACTTTATGATGAGCAAAATCTTTCACAAAAACTTTTGGCAACAATAGAAATTGAGACGGCACTAGAATATATTGATAAATATGATTTTGATTATTTGATGATGGATGGTGGATTTATAAGATATAAAATCAACTGCCTTGATTTATTTAAAGAGCTTCGTGAAAGTTGTGAGAAGAAAAATATAATTCTATTTGGAGTTATAAAGGATATAAAGACTAATGTCATATCAAGAAGTCTTGAAATTAACGAAAGTATTTATGACAGAGAAATTTTATTTAATAGATTAAAAACTGGGGAAGCTATTTTAATAAAAAATGAAATAAATAAAAAGTTTATCAAGGATGGAATGGGGGAAGGATTTTCTTCTGCCTTTATGAGGACTTCGAAATTTCCTGGAGCTGTTGGAGTGGACATTTTAGATACGCAAGAGGAATATCTTGAAGAAATTTGTAGTTTAATTTATACACTTACGCCTATGTCATCAAGGGGAGTTCCATTTTGGCTTGATATAGTTGACAAGGATGTAAAAATTACAGATGAAATTTTAAAAATGCTTTTAGAAGAATACTTAGATAGAGATGTTTACGAGAGATTTTTTATTTCTGAGAGAGATAAAAGAACTTTATAGGAGGAAAAATGAAGGTACTTGGAGTTACTACCACAAGGGAAGTATATATTGGCTCAAAAGAAAAGAATTTTAGAAACAATGAGTTTTTAATAGTTGAAGATCCAGTTCAGGGCGATATTATTGGAGAAGTTGTAGATTCAAAAACTTTTAACAGATTTATTCCTCTTGATATTGGTGGAGATTTTATTGACAGTGATGTTCTCTCTTCTCTTGGTTCTATGGGTTATGATGTTGGTGATGAGACAGTTTATGTTGCTAAACTTAGATTTTTTGAAGAGTTACTATATCCACCTCTAACTGGAAGTGATTTGAGGCCCCCAAAATTTAATGAAATTAAAAATTTGTTAATAGATAATAAGCCAAATAATTCATTAATTCTAGGCTCAATAAAGAATACTGATAACATAGCAAGAGGCATGGATGATATTTACAAAAATTTATTTAGCACCTTTGAAAACAATGAATATTTAAAACAAAGGGAGCTACCCTATTTATTTGATTACAAGTCAATGCACCAATATCCACACATTGGAGTCTTTGGAGGTTCAGGTTCTGGTAAGTCCTTTGGACTTAGAGTTGTTTTAGAGGAATTAATGGAAATGGGTGTGCCTGCCATAGTAATGGACCCTCATTATGAAATGGATTTTTCAAATAATTCTGAAATTTCTAATAAAAATTATAGCGACAATTTCAAGTGTCTTGAGATTGGTATCCACACAGGAATAAAATTTCAGGAATTGCAAAAGAGAGACTTAAAAAATCTTTTAAATGCAGCATCGCCTCTTACAGATTCAATGAATAATGTTATTGATGTAATGTTAGCCAAGGGTTCGAGCTTTGAGTCTTTTAAAAATAAGTTAGATATGCTTTTGGAAGGACAAGAAATTGGTTCGAGAGATAAAATAGTAGCAGAAATTGCAGCAGAGCCAGATCAAAGTAAAAAAAATAGGCTTGAAGAAGTTCTTGATGTCTACGAAAGATATGACAAGACTTGCAATTCTATGAGCGTTCGTGGAGTTTTATGGAGATTAATAAATCTTCAAAATGAAGGAATTTTTTCACATAATATTGACGAACTCTTGGATTTATTAAAGAGAAGAAAATTAGTTGTCCTCCAAGGTTCAACGAGAATGATAAATGTATTTTCCACTTATCTTTTGGCAAAATTATATTATCTCAGAAAGGAATATAGAGACGAGCTTTACAGAAATAATACAAAAGTCAATTATTTTCCTCCCTTTGTAATTATTACAGACGAAGCACATAATTTTGCACCAAAGGGTTTTGATACACCGTCAAAAAGCATCTTGCGTGAAATTTCACAAGAAGGAAGAAAGTATGGAGTATTTTTAATTCTTGCAACGCAGAGACCAACCTTATTAGATGAGACTATTACTGCTCAACTAAACACAAAATTAATTTTTAGAACTGTAAGGGCATCTGACATTGATACAATAAAAGAGGAAACTGATCTTTCTATAGACGAAACAAAGAGACTTCCATATTTGAGTTCGGGAGATGTATTTATTTCCTCTGCAAAAAAAGGCAGAACGTCCTTTGTAAGAATTAGGGCGGCAAATACAGTTTCTCCTCATACAGAAAATCCATTTGATGAACTTGAAGATCATGACAATGAAGAGTTTGAAAAGTTTTTTATGGACACAAAGGATTTATTTCCAATTGATGCATCAAATTTAAGTCTTGTTTTGATGAATTACAATAAAAAATCTGGAGAAAACTTATCCTATGATGAATTTAAAAATAAGTTAGATGAATTGTGCGAG
>UMIY01004724.1_pt1 | contig 13704 bp, 10 predicted proteins | sample 1965921 | NCBI WGS metagenome assembly UMIY01 (sample SAMEA4836134, study PRJEB28245) | human gut metagenome | biome: gut microbiome; material: fecal sample | place: Denmark | collected 2008
CGGGCGCCGGGCTGACGTTCCACCGGCTCGATGACCGGCTCTTTCTGGAGTGCATGCGCCGCTGCCGCGCATACGTCACCACGGCGGGTTTCGAGTCGGTCTGCGAGGCGATGTACCACCGCAAGCCGATGCTGCTCGTCCCGGCCCACATCGAGCAGCGTATCAATGCGGCCGATGCCGTCGCCTCGGGGGCCGGCATCGAGGCTGCGGGCTTCGACCTCGACCGGCTGGTCGACTACCTCGCCCGCCGCGGGGCCGCGACGGGCGACGACCGTTTCCGCGCCTGGGTCGATTCGGCCGAGGTGCGCTTCATCGAATTGCTGACACACTGATTCCACCAACGATGGGTAATATGGATTTCACATACAACAACCGCGAGCTGAGCTGGCTCGCCTTCAACGAACGGGTGCTGCAGGAGGCGCAGGACCGAAGCGTGCCGCTGCTTTCGCGGCTGCAGTTCCTCGGCATCTTCTCCAACAACCAGGACGAGTTCTTCAAGGTCCGCATCGCCAACCTCATGCGGCTCTGCCGCGCCCGGCGGCAGCAGCGTCTCACGGGCGGTTATACGCCGGCCGAGTTGCTGGCCGAGGTGAGCCGCCGCGCCGAGCGCGCCCAGGGGCTCTTCACGCAGACCTACCACGAGCTGCTGCACGAGATGGAGCAGCAGGGCATCTTCGTCGTCGACGAGCGACACCTCTCGCCCGAACAGCGGGAGTTCTGCCGCGACTACTTCGCCACGGTCGTCTCGCCGCGGCTCGTGCCGCTCATGCTCCGCAAGTCGGTCCGGATTCCCTTCCTGCCCGACGGCAACGCCTACTTGGGGGTCCGCATGTCCTCGAACGACGGCAAGGCGCCGCGCTACGCCGTGATTCGGATACCGGTCAGCTCGGCCTGCCCGCGCTTCGTGGTGCTTCCCGCGCGCGAGGGGCGGAGCGAGGTTATCTTCCTCGACGACATCATCCGGCTGATGATTGACGACGTCTTCTTCATGTTCACCTACGACCACATCTCGGTCCATACCTTCAAAATCATGCGCGACGCCGAGCTCTCGATTGACGATGACGTCTCGAAGAGCCTCTTCGAGCGGATTGCCGAGGGGGTCGAGAGCCGCCGCTACGGGTTGCCTATCCGGCTGATATACGACCGCGAGATGCCCGTCGACCTGCTCGACATGCTGGCCGGCAAGCTGAAGCTGACGGCTCCCGGAACGCTTGCACCGGGCGACCGCTACCACCTGATGAAAGACCTGATGCGCTTCCCGAAGGTGCGCCCCGACCTGCTGACGGTCAATCCGGCACCGCTGCAGCACTGCGACATCATCCCCTTCCAGAGCATTCTGAAGGTGGTGCGCAAGCGCGACATCTTCTTCAATTTCCCCTACCACTCGTTCCAGCACTTCATCGACTTCCTGCGCGAGGCGGCCATCGACCCCCGGGTCGAGCGGATTGCCATCACGCTCTACCGCACGGCCGAGCACTCGAAGGTCATCAACGCGCTGGTCAACGCCGCCAAAAACGGCAAGCAGGTCTCGGTGCTCGTCGAGCTGAAGGCGCGCTTCGACGAGGAGCAGAACATCGAGTACACCGACCTGCTGCAACGCGAGGGGGTCAAGGTCATCTATGCCATCGAGGACCTGAAGGTACACAGCAAAATCGTCCTGGTCGAGCGGCGCGAGAGCTCCGGCGTGCGGGGCTATGCCTACATCGGAACGGGCAACTTCAACGAGGATACGGCGCGCATCTACGGTGATTTCGGTCTGCTGACCTCCCACAAGGGCATCGTCGAGGATGTGCGCAACGTCTTCCAGTTCCTCTCCAACAGCCACAAGCAGTTCAAGTACAAGCACCTGCTCGTGTCGCCCTACTACATGCGCGAGGCCTTCGAGGAGCTTATCGACCGCGAGACGCGCAACGCCCGCAAGGGGCGCCGGGCCTACATCTACGCCAAGTGCAACTCGCTGACCGACGAACGGACCATCGAGCGGCTCTACCGGGCCGCACGCGAAGGGGTCGAAGTGCGCCTCATCGTGCGGGGCGCCTGCTGTCTGAGACCCTCGGTGCCGGGGATGAGCGACCGCATCCGGGCTATCAGCATCGTCGACAAGTACCTCGAGCACGCCCGGCTGTTCATCTTCTGCAACGACGGCGAGGAGCGCATCTACATCGGTTCGGCTGACTGGATGTCGCGCAACCTCGACCGGCGCGTGGAGGTTTGCACCCCGATTCTCGACCGACAGATTCAGAGGCTGCTGCGCCGGGTCTTCGATATCCAGTGGAGTGACAACGTCAAGGCGCGCGACCTTGCGGACCAGACGGGCAACTCCTACGTCAAGGCCCTGCCGGGCGAGGCACCGCTCCGCAGCCAGACGGCGCTCTACGACTACTATGCCGGCATGTTGAGCAGGTAGTGCGGCCGGCAATGCACCGGTAAAGGAGAGTTCCCCGGGAGTCCGACAATATCGGACTCCCGGGGAACTCTCTTCTCGCCCGTGCTTTTGCGCGTGCCGTCCGACCCCTCGCCGCTCCTCCGGATAGGGCTTCGCTTCCGTTTCGGACTCCGCTTCTGCTCCGGTCGCGGCCCTCTCCGCCCGGGGGCTCTTCTCGCCCGTGCTTTTGCGCGTGCCGTCCGGCCCCTCGCCGCTCCTCCGGATAGGGCTTCGCTTCCGTTTCGGACTCCGCTTCTGCTCCGGTCGCGGCCCTCTCCGCCCGGGGGCTCTTCTCGCCCGTGCTTTTGCGCGTGCCGTCCGGCCCTTTCGCCGCTCTTCCTGATGGGGCTTCGCTTCCGTTTCGGACTCCGCTTCTGCCGCGTCGCAGCCGCCCCTCTCCCGGGGTCGGACACAAAAAATGAAGGGAACCGGCTTCCGCCCCGGCTTCTCCGGGTGGAGCATGGCTCCCGTTTCCGCTCCGGCCGCAGCCGCCCCTCACCCGGGGGCCGGGCACAAAAAAATGAAGGGAACCGGCCCCCCGGTCCCCTTCTCCCATCAAAAATTAACCCTTAAAAAAATTATCCCTTACGATAAAGTTCCGTGAGGTAGTGATGCAGGTAATACAAATCAACATCACCTTGTATCACCTCCCTCATCATCAAATCCTCATCGTCCGAGATGGCGTTCGAAAAATCGGTTTTGTCAATCTCCTCCATAGGCAGCATCCTTTAGGCTTTACACTTAACTAACGCACCCCATGGGGAAATATTGCACGGATTTCAGCTTAAAACCAAATTTTTCTCCTTAATCATCCGACGCAGATTAATCAGCGCATATCGCATGCGTCCGAGCGCCGTGTTGATGCTCACGTTGGTCTGTTCGGCAATATCCTTGAAACTAAGTCCCGAGAAGTAGCGCATCATCACCACTTCGCGCTGTTCGCCGGGCAGCAGCTCGACCAGCGCACGGACGTCGCGTTCAATCTGCTCCGAAACCAGGGCGTCCTCGACGCTCCCTTCGGCCAGCCGCAGCGTGCCGAACATGTCGTACCCCGACTCCGACTCGTTGACCTCCTTCTCCTGCTTCTGGGCGCGGAAGTGGTCGATGACCTGGTTGTGTGCGATGCGCAACACCCACGAGAGAAACTTCCCGTTGTCGGTGTAGCGTCCGTCGTCGATGACGCGGACCGCCTTGATGAATGTCTCCTGAAATATGTCTTCGGCGACGTCCTGGTCCTTGACCATCATGTTGATGTAGTCACGAACCCGGCGGCTGTGGCGCTCTATCAGTTGCGATATCGCGCTCCGGTCCCCCGACAGGTAGTGATGAAGCAATGCCTGGTCACTCAATGCTTGAACGTTCATACTCTTCTTTCCGTTGGTTTAAAGAGTAGAATATTTTCCGATAGGCAATCCGTTTTTGGGTTTGTACTCAGTTTCAAATATCGGAAACGCGTCGGGGCGTCTACGATTCGGGTGCAAGATAGTCACTTTTCTCCGAATCTCCAAATCGCGCCGTGCGCACGGGCGGTCGGCGCCGTCCGCATTCTCCCCTTGCGCAGCGGTCAAAAACCGTGCCGTGGGCCCTGAGGGGGCGATTTTGGCAGTCGGCGTACGACGGATGGTGTGGTAGGCCGAGGGGTGAAACGACCGAAATGGCAGGTGAAACGCCCACCCGGCAGCCGGGGCATACAGGGGCGAAACGCCTGCATGCGGTTTCAAAACTACAAAAAAGCCGTCCTCCGCACTTGGAGGACGGCTTTTGGATGGAGCGTGGCGTGTGTGGCTGGCGGCTGCTTTGCCCCTCAGCCTCCCGGTTCGGGGACGGTACCCCGGCTCCGGGTACCATGAAAATCGCTTAATCTGTTGATATATACGGATTAAGCGATTTTTATTTTCTGGATTTTCCCCACATTTTCCCCACACGTGCTGAGCTGCTACTATTTTATTCAGTTTGTGAGACTCAAAAGTTTACAGAAGGCAAACCTCAACAGACCTTGTACTGCCTGGCGTGATTCTCAAGTTGTTTATTCTTGAATGACAACTCTTCCACTCGCGTATCGAAACATTGTTCTGCGGCATCCATAATTTCCAGATAGGTGGAAATGAAGGTGGTAAAGTCAAGCAATGTGCGGATATAGGTATCGATGGAAAAAAGGAGTGTATCACCATCTACAATTACTTTGCAACACCGAATGTATTGCATGGCTGTTGCCGCAGCATTGCAGGCTATCTCTTCGCGTTCTGAATCCGTCCATTCATACGCTTTCAGCAATTGGATATAACCCTCTTCAGGAAAATAACGGATCAAATATTTCTCATTTTCACGGAGGAATGCGACAGCATTCTCCTCTATTGGTTGCGCCAAGTAACCACTGTGTTCCAAAAATTCACACAACTCTTTCTGAAAATGTCCGCCAGAAGGGAGCAACATGAACCTATTTTCAGCGTTATTTTTATGTTCTTCGCGCCATGTTTCCGACAGGGTTTTCTCTTCTTTGTTGGAGATTATGTAACCAACCAGTAACGAGACGAATATAATGGCTATTGTTGCCCACATAGTTATTTATTTTTTATGATCAATTTAGAATTGATATTATCAATCGTGATTATTCCGAAACGCTCCAGAACACTCTGCCCCAATAATAACGGGGCCTGTTGATTGTGGACAACCGAAGCATTGATATTTCGGAGTACGGCATTTCCTATTCGAATCTCGCGCAATCGAATTACGGTTCCTTCATGGATTTCGCCGGTGGCCGTACTGAAATATTCCTGACCAAGAATGTCTCCGTCTTTCAAGTAGCCATTTTTCAGCATGAATGCGGCTTCAACGGATGATATGGATACGCTGCTGGCGCCTGTATCCAAGATGAACTTCAAAGGTAAAGTATTGATTATACAAGCGACCTCATATACACCGCTATACATCTTTTTCATCTGTATTTCAGAGATAACTGCAATTTCGTCTGCTGACGAACTACTATTGCTAATAACCGCAATAGGCTTGCCTTTGTATTCAGAGATAAGGGCGATGAAGTCTGGTTGATTTCTAATAGCGTCCAAATCATCGTCATTCTCAATATGGGCAAACGAACGATAGCCCTTCTCTAAAGAAACTCTTAGTGCAGCAATTGCGTCTTTTACCTTACCCATTCTGGACAGCAAGCATGCTTTGTCATAATATGGACCATTATTCTCCGGATCAGCCGCTACAATCTTGTCCATCCACTTAATAGCCTCATCGTCTTTGCCAAGGAAAAACAATGCATATTGACGGCAGCTACCGGAATCTATTACGGTATCTTGCTTTAAGATTTCATTGAAGTCTGCGTTCGCCAGTTCTATTTGGCCTTGCTTAAGGTATAGTTCGCCTCGCATAAGGAATATATATGGGGTACTCTTTATCTACATCAATTCCAGCATTGTAATTTTCCATTGCAGTATTGTCATCTCCTTTAAGTTCATAGCACCAACCTCGCTTATAATATGCATATGCATCGGTAGGTAGAAGCTCAATCATTTTAGTGAAGTCTATGATTGCTTCGTCGTATCTCCCGCTTTCACGATAGATATCAGCTCTTTCTGCCAGTGCATAATAGTCTTGTCCATCACCCATTTCTATACATTTGGTAATTTCCTCTATAGCCTTTGCCGAATCACCAATTCCTTGATAGCATAGCCCTCTATAGTAACAAATCATTCTTGAGCTACCATATTCCTTCTCTATTTTATTGTATCCCCTGATGGCGCAGACATAGTCATGACTCCATTCGTAAATCCTTATTCTCAACATCTTCCACTTTATCTCTTCAGTGTATTTGTTGCACATGGTATTTACTTTTGCCAACGCGTAGCTGAGATGCTTCTTTAATATGTCTTCAAAATGGGCAGATTCTGGATCATTAGATTTCTCCATGTAACATATTGCATCATCAATGGCAAGGTCTGTTTTGCCTAACTTATCATAAGCCTGCATCCTAAAACGATAGATCTCCTCATAGCTACTATCATATTTTTCGCATTTATTGGCTAAATCAATAGCACCTTGATAATCTCCGCGCATTATCATATTTCGAACTAGGCCAATCATGGCGGCTTGATCCGCCTCATTATGCTTGAGCATAAGTTGATAATCAGCATCGGCATTAGCGTAATCTCCCATAATGTAATATGCACCGGCTCTTTGGTATAAAATTTCATGGATTGTTTCAAGGTCATCGCTTTTTGCAACCATCTTGTATGCAGTTGTGTAATCAGGGATGGCTTTATCGTACATCTCCATATTAACATAGATATTGGCTCTCCACCAATAAGAAGAATACTTAGGTACATCCTCGCTCTTATCCCAATGCTTGATCGCGTTATTAATATCCATTAATGCTTGGCCATATTTCTTTTGGCGCTGGTATAAACCAGCACGAAATATATAACCGTTTGAGTGCTTGGGATTATCAATAATGTATTGATTAATATGCTTCATCGCCTCCTTTTCATTCTTCTGTTCAAGAAGTTCATAGGCTTTGTGTAGATTGTAATCAGACGTTTGATTCTTTTGAGAAAAGCACGGTTGTAGCCCCATAATTAGGAACATTGTGGCGGTGATTAGGATCTTTTTCATTTTTAGTATCATGAATTACTACTCAAAGTTCATCAAATAGATTAGTTGTGCCAAAAATCCAAAGGTCTGATGTATAGAATCATTCTGTGAATGTATCAAATTACTTTCCTAGTTGAGGTGCATACATTCGGGACGGGAAAATGACCTTTAGATCTGTTGGGGATTTTGTTGGGGGCGTGAATATTTCCGGAAAAACTCCACGTTAGGGAACAGATACAACGATTCCCGGCAGGGGTATAGTTACGATCATGGCCGTACGCAGACATTCCGGATACCACGAGATCGCTACGGGAATTTTTATCCCCGAATCCTGGCTATCCTGCGCCATCAGGAGGATGAATGTGAACGCCTGGCCGGAACGCTTTACACGAAAGGTCTTACGCAGGAACAGGTTGGCGAGGTATTCAAGGATATCTATGGCGAGCACTACAGCAAGGCGAGCATTTCGCGGATGCTGGACTATCTCCATGGAGATGTTTCATAGTGGCTCACGCGCTCTTTGGAGGCTATTGATCGTCTTCATCGATTGCGTACACATAGATCCACCGCAAGCGGAGCTTCAGAAACTAATGTGGGACTTGCCGTGTGTGAAGACAAGCGCAGTGAAGTGCCGGGGATCTTCAATAAGCTCACGGAAAGTATCTTGGGTTGGGACGAGATGATTGCAAAACTACATGAACGTGGTGTGCATAAGATCAGTCTTGTCTATGCTGACAGACTAAGGGGGCTGGAGGCTGTCGGCAGTGGGGCCTTCCCCGGAACACAGCTGCAACGTTGTACGACACCTCGGATTGATTCAGATCGGGAATTATACCCGTGATTGAAAGTTGAAAAGAAATCAGATCAATACGTTATAGCATATTCCGCAATATTTATTCTATAGCAAGGTTTTTGACTTTATCCTCCAGAGCTCACCCTGCTCGAATGTCATTCTATACAAATCATAAAAATCGAACTTCGGCAACGGGGTATTGGGTGTTGTTTTTTACCATGCGTATTTGTTCTGGCAATACCTTAAATTTTGCTTCTTGGGGTTCATTAGAGGTATCTTTTATCTACTTTTAAGGAAATTGGTTGATGGTGTATTTCATTTCGATGTTGTCGCTAAAATATGTTATAGGAAATGGAAGTGAATAATTCTATAAAAAACACCTAATAATGAGAATATTTTGTGTTTTTTTGTATATTTGCAGTTAAAATAAAATCTTCAGTTTGAGCCTATAAAATATCTTGTTTCCCATGTACCCTCCCTCGAACGTTCAAGTCGTGTAATCGGTCGTGAAACCTCTTGACTAATCTTAACAGCCCCTCGTCATGAGGCAGCCCCGTACTGCAAACAAGCCCTCTGCTCTCAAAAATTTGAATGGACATAACTCAATATCTGATATGGATAACTTTACCCTCATTGCCAATTCTGGCATTCAGCTATACACGTTCAGAATCACGATAAATACCCAGGACCGGTTCAAGGCATGGTTTCATGAATGGTATGACAAGACAAGCGGTGAATACAAACTGGAATCTGTCCAGGAGGTCAGCTCTGAAGACGGATGTCAGTACTACAAAAAGTCGGAACTGCTCAACGGTGGATATCTGGCCAATTCCGGAGTTGAAATTGACCCTTCGGAACTGAAACAGGACGGCATTCATCCACTGAAAATCGACGATGACCTTTGTCCCGGCGTCTCGGGGGAGATCTTCAGTTTGACGTTCTCCGACCGTGAGAACAAATTGTGCTACTTCGAGAACCAATGGCTTCCTATGCCCTATTTTTTTAAACGCACTGAACGTCGGTTCAAGTTTGGACCTCTTAACTGGTCTAGGGTCAAACTGATTCCTGTTGGCGAAAATAAGGGGTTGAGAACCTATGACGTATTGCTAGCCTTCGATACCCACACCACCTATGGTGAAGACGAAAACAACGAAAATCCGGTATTCCCCGATCTGTTCAGGACCGATATTGACTTCGCCTTGTGTGACAATGAGTCGTTTCTGCTCGACTACTGTTCAACTGGCAAACAGTGGAGTTTCATCGACGAGTACCTGATGCGTCTAGTCCATCCCGGAATAACCCAGATATCCCAGTTGAAAGGCAATAACACCCACAAAATGGGATATGTCGCCTCCTACATCTTCCTGATTTACTACCTGGCCAAGAACAAGCTCTTCCCAGGGGTCAAACTTTACAAGAACATCGATGTTGACGTGCGTGATGTCGATATGGTCATCGACATCGGCAACTCGCGGACCACAGCCTTGCTCATCGAGGATAACTCGAACTTCAACCAAGTCCGTCCCCTGCAGCTGATCAACTACACGGATCCCGTTGTCTCGACTAAAGAGGGCTCCAGAATCCGCACCTATAACGAACCTTTCGATATGCGGCTGGCCTTCCGCAAGGTCAATTTCGGCAACTTCGGTTCGGAAAACAGCCGTCAGTTCGTCTACCCCAGTTTGGTTCGTCTAGGGCAGGAGGCCAACGAGTTGATCCACCAGGCCACGACCAGCGAACAGAGCATCAACTCGCTCTCCACCTACTCTAGTCCCAAACGCTATCTATGGGATTACCAGCCCAGCAAGGAGGAGTGGCAGTTCCTGATTCTTCCCGGCGAAAAGGACGACCATATCCTCAACCTGACCGGGATCACCGAACAGCTGAAAAGCGACGGCCAGTTTGCACCAAACGGTGAAGGCGGCCTCTCGTTTCACTACTCGCGCCGCTCGCTAATGACTCTCTCGTTCTTGGAGATGCTTACTCAAGCTCAGATCCAGATCAACGATGTCAAGCACCGCTCCATCAGGGAGGGGCTTGGCCATCCGGAAAAACCGCGGCGCATCAAGCGGATCATTGTTACCTGTCCCACGGCCATGTCTAAGGTGGAGCGCGAAGCACTGGTCCATTGTGCCCAGGATGCTGTCAGAATTCTTTCCAATTTCAATGGAGTCGTAGCCAACGGCACCAAGGCTCCGATCGAGGTGATTCCTGAGGTCCGCTCCAAACGCGATGCTGATAGCGAATGGTACTACGACGAGGCCACCTGCTCGCAGTTGGTCTATATTTACGGCGAAATCGGCCACAAGTATAAGGGTAGCTGTAGCGAATTTTTCAACCTCTATGGCAAAACCGAGGAGGGCGAATCTCAGCCTTCGTTGACGGTTGGCTCACTCGATATCGGCGCCGGCACCAGCGATTTGATGATCAGTCGCTACACCTATCAGAAGGGCGACGTGACGACCATTACACCTGATCCACTCTTCTACGATAGTTTCTACTACGCCGGCGATGACATGCTCAACGGCATGATCAAGAACCTCATGCTGCTCAATGAATCGAGCGCCTTCAGACTGGCGCTGAAAGACCGTTCGCCTCAAGCCTACCGCCAAGTCATCAAGAATTTCTTCGGCCCCGACTACAACGGTCAGACCATGGCCGACCGTATCCTCCGAAAGGATTTCAACATTCAGTACTCGATTCCGTTGATGTGTCATTTCCTGGAGCTGGTTAAGACTGGTCACAAGGACTGCATCGTCCGCTTTGAGGATGTCTTCTCGGAATGCCCACCCAACCAAGTCGTCATGGAAGGATTCCGGGAGCGGACAGGCATAAGTGTCGACAAGCTGCAGTGGCAGTTCCTTCGCCATGAGGTCTCGGATGTCATCGAGAAGGAGTTCGAACCCTTGCTCAAAAAGATAGCTACCATCATGTATGCCTATGCCTGTGACATCATCCTCCTGTCAGGACGCCCCGCTTCGCTGCCCCCGATCAAGGATATCTTCCTGAAATATTACGCCATCTCGCCGGATCGACTCATCTTGCTCAACAATTACTACGTGGGTGACTGGTATCCGTTCAGCAACAATACCGGGTACATCACTAACCCCAAAACGATCGTCGCCATGGGCGGTGTCATCGGCCATTACGCTTCGGAGCTCTCCAACCTGAATAAGTTCGTGATCAATCTCGATAAACTGAAGGAGAACCTCAAGTCGACGGTCAACTATATCGAGGCCACGCGCGACGGCCAGCCGATCGAGTACTTCATAACGCCTGATCAGCCTCAAGGCGACCTGACGATCAGCACCCTGCCCGTTCACCTAAACGTGCGTCAGATTGGACTGGACTCCTATCCTTGCCGCTCGCTCTATTCGATTGATTTCAACCGCCACAAGATCGCAGACCGAATCCGAAAAAAAGCGTTGCTCAACGATGATACCACCCTAACGGATGCTAAGGTCCAGGCTCTGGTCAGCGAACAACTCGACTTGCTGAGAAAGCGGATGCCCTTCAAACTGACGATTCTACGGGACGTTGACGACAAAGAGAACCTCTCGATCGTCTCGATCGTCGACCGAGAGAACGTCCAAGTGTTGGAAGGAAATGTCGAAATCCACATCCAAAGCCTCGGTGCCGACGAAAAATATTGGCTTGATTCCGGATCCTTCAACTTCTAAACAAATAGACTACATGATACAAGATATTGACAATCACATCCAAACCGTAAAGGATTCGTTGGGATGGGCCCGGGAATTCCGTAAGGATTCCTTCCCGACCGAACAATTCAAGGATTACCGCCGCAGGCTGAAAAAGATTCAAGCCGCGCTGGAGGGTAACTGCTCGATCGCGGCCTATGGCGAAAGTCAGGTCGGAAAGTCTTATCTGATTAGCAGCCTGCTCTCGTCGGCCGATGAACCCTTGGTTATCGAGAATCAGGGCCAGAAATACAGTTTTATCGACGACCTTAACCCTAGCGGAGGAAATAACGCTAAGGTTGAATCGACGGGTATCATCACTCGCTTCACCATCCGTCACGCGAACTCGCTGGCCAACAATGATCGTATCAAGGTGCTTAATCTGTCGGTCGTGGACGTCATTCTGATGCTCACTGACGCCTACTACAACGACATTAAGATCAACCCTGAATCGATCCTTCCCCACGAAAGCATTGACCGCGAACTGGAGAACCTCGCCCATCTGTGGAAAGACCGCTCTGAGGAACAGTCTGTTATCGACGAAGACGACATCAAGGACATCAACGATTACATCAAGGAGGTAATCGGAAGCAGAGCCGTCTCTGTCTACCAGTCCAAGTTCTGCAAAATCATCGCTCCAGTCATTAGGTATGTCCCCAGTGACAAGTGGGTCGAGATTTTTAGCCTGCTCTGGAACAGGAACAACGACTTGAGCCGCCTTTTCACTACCTTAATCAACGCCTATCGGAAGATTGACTTCCAGCAGACCGTTTACATCCCCTTTGACGCCGTGCTCCGGAGCAAAGGCACCCTACTCAAGATCGAATGGCTCGACTCGGTGTGCGGTAAGCCGCACGAATCGGGCGATGACGTGACCACCACCGACATTTATGATTCCGAAGGTCGACTGCTGACCTCTGGCTTCAGTAAGGGGGAATTGTCGGCCCTGATTGCCGAGTTGACCTTCGAACTGCCCCAGGATCTGGCCAAAGAGCGCAAATTCCTCCTGAAGATGGATCTACTGGACTTTCCTGGCGCCCGTTCTCGAGAGGTTGTTCACGAAGAGCAGATAGCGGAGGTCTTGCCCCGTTTGTTGCGGCGCGGAAAGGTCGCGTACCTATTCAACAAGTACTCAAGATCGCTGCAGATCAGCAGTGTGTTCTTCTGCCACCACAACGACCAAAAGGGAGCCTCGACCGTCGGTGAAACGATCAAGGAGTGGATCGACAACAACATTGGCAAAACCCCAGCCGAACGCGCCTTCATGCTGAAGTATACGAACGGAATCGCCCCGCTGTTCTTCATCGCGACGAAGTTCAACATCGACATGAAACGGACGAAAAACGATACTCCCCAGAACCGCGATCAACTCCGCAACCACTGGAACCGATTTGATACCGTCTATCCGGAGATCATCAAGCCGAGCTCTTGGCTGGAGGAGTTCTCCTCGGCCGACAACGGCGAACTGCGTCCGTTCCAGAACTTTTATCCGTTGCGCGACTTCTATTGGTCGAAAGAGGGGCAGCTCTTCGAAGGCTACAGTGATCGCGATCCGAAATCACCTGAAATCAAGGTGCACGAAGACGCGGATTATCCCGGCTATCTCGATGATCTGAAGGATAGCTTCCTGTCCAATGCGTTCATACGAAAGCATTTCGCTGATCCGGAAAGCGCCTGGGAAGGAGTCGCCACTCTGAACAATGACGGTTCGAAGACTATTATCAAGAACCTCGATGCTATCAGCGATGTGTTGGACAACGCCCGCCGGCAAAAATACCTCGTACAGCTGAAGAGCATGAAGCTGGAGCTCATTAAGGCGCTTGAGGTCTTTCATGAACCCGATGACGTCCAGGCCAAGAACAAAAAGGTACGGCTGATTGCCGGCGACATCCGTCGAGCCTTGATGGATACCATCGCCAGCAACCCTGCTACCTTCGGGCGGATGATCGACACGCTCATGATCAAGCCCGAAGAACTCCGGAACATCGCCTACGACATCATCGTATGCCACACTGATACGCCCAAGGATTTCAGCGCCATCAATTTCTACCGGGCCACGGTCGGCATCGACATTAACGACCCCTATGAGGTCAATATCCGGCGACTGTTGAACTACTGCATCCTAGACAACGAGGATGAGTTGCGTGACTATTTTAAATTCTGAACGGTTTCGTCTAACCGTTTGATGA
>UMIY01003933.1_pt1 | contig 13695 bp, 11 predicted proteins | sample 1965921 | NCBI WGS metagenome assembly UMIY01 (sample SAMEA4836134, study PRJEB28245) | human gut metagenome | biome: gut microbiome; material: fecal sample | place: Denmark | collected 2008
TGTTCAAAAGTCAGTTTGGGATACTTTTTGATTGTTTCCATATTGCCCCTGAGTAAGTTAAAATACACCCAGTGATATCCGGGTTGTTTGGAGAATGCATAAAATACTAAAAGTGCGGCAAGGATTAAAAAGGATACATTTTTTAGAAGTCTTCTTCTGTTTGTCACAGGCCGTGATTGGTAAGCGGTGTTTGCTTTACGTATGTTTCTGTATTGCATCGGTTGCCACTTGTTGTGGAATCGGAATTTGAATAGAATGCAGATTGCTTCAACCCCATCACACCATTTAATCTTTTTCCCCTCTTGCTTGGAACGTGGATAATAATTTATCGGAACTTCTTTTATAGCGTAGCCGCATCTGCGTGCCTTTGCGGTAATTTCGGGACAGAATCCGAACCGGTCATAGGTAAGCGGGATAGATTTCAACACAGATGCATCGAACATTTTGTAGCAAGTAGGTTCATCGGTAATTTTGCAGGAGAAAAGCAGACTTGTAATCAAGGAAATCAGTCTGCCGCCCCAATAGAAACTGTGATACGAATATTTATTATTTCTGTTTAAGAGTCTGGAGCCGTACACGATCTTGTACTTTCCCGATAAAATAGGTTGCAATAAGATTGAATAATCATTGGGATCGTATTCTAAATCGGCATCTTGTACGATGATAATCTCGCCTGTGGCATTGGTAATTCCGGTTCGTACGGCATATCCTTTTCCTCTGTTTTCTTTGAGCCTGATATATTTGATGTACATCTCGGAATGCGATTTCATTACCTGTGCCACTTTCTCGTCTGTGTGATCGGTAGAGCAATCATCGATGATGATGATTTCTTTTTTAATGGTTTCGGGTAAATCCACACGTATGATCTTTTCTAAAATACCGACGATTGTTTTAGATTCGTTGTAAGCAGGTATCAGTATCGAGAGTTTTTTAATGCTATTCTTCGCTTGCTTTTTATTTTTCATGGTATACGCATTCATTCTTTTTTATTATCTATAAGTAAGATAATCTTTCCGGCAAAAGACTGCATGCCCAAATGATTTTACGGAGAATTTCTTTCTTTTTTATTCAACTCTTTACCAGCTAAAACGTATCCCGACAGGGATGGTGAAGGTCACCGGATGCTCTTTTCGGATGGTGCGTAGTCCGCTTCCGTCGGGAATGTAATAATTGAGAGTAGGCTCTACGTAAAAGCTGGTGTGAGGAGTGAAATGATATTGCGCACCCACACTTGCATTGATCGACCATTGGAGAGGTACGCTCAGTGAACGGTTGTCAATGTTGACTGATGCGCTGTCCATCATGTGCGAAAAGGTGTGGAGCGTTCCTTTCAGAGGAATATCTACCTGTATGCCGGCCGTAGAGTAGAATGAAAGTTTTTTGAAATGTCCCCAACGGTAGGAGGCGCGTAGTGGAATGCCTATATAATGGAGCTTTTGTATTTCCTGGATGCAGTATTCTTCTCCCGTACTGAAGTCCGATTTCAGAAAGGTATATTGCAATCCCGTTTCGAGACTCCAACGACTGTTTAGCTTTTTATTTATGGCAAGTCCGATTGTAATCGGAGAATCATGATGTTGGTATTCTACAATCCTTCCCTGATTGTTTTCGGCAATTTTCATCAGGGTAAGCGAATCTCCTAAAGTTCCCTCTTGGTAACGGGTGTTCAGATAAGCATAATATTCTTCCCAAGTGCCTACTTGTTGGGGGAAGTCTGCACCTGCTTCATCATCATGAGGGGTCGCAATCAATTTGTATAGATTCTGTGCTAATTGCGGGCCTACCGATCCTGCTAACATAAGTTTCCATTTTCCTGCTTTCCGGTTACGCTGGTGGGGTACAATCTTTTCTATCGGATATGTACCGGAGATCGTTGCGTCCGGTAATTTCGAATCGGATGATGGCGAAGGCATGCTTGCCGTAAGTTCACTCATAGGCAGGGTAGATGGAAGTGGCTCGGTATATACCGGCGGAGGGGTAATGGCCATATCGGGTAGTTGCCGGTATTTATCTTTGTGGCGAACAGGCTGTTCCGAGGAATCTGTCTGTTTGGTCTCCTGCTTTTTCTCTGCTTTTGTTTGGCGTATTATCAATTTCGACAGATAGTTTTGTTTTTTCCAATGATCATGAAAGTTGAACAATGGAATGAAGAACAGTAACAACAGGATGAGAATCAAGCGGTAATTGACGATCATCTTTTTTAGCAGGGCTTTTGCGCGATGCAGTTGAGAAGATGATGAATGAGGGGCTATATTCAGTAGATCGCCTATTTCTTTGTGGGATAATCCTTCGAGCACTGCCAGTTTGAAAACTTTTGAGTATCCTTCCGGCAAGCGTTCCACCAGTTCCATCATTCGGTCGTACGATATGAACTCCGTCACTAAAGGATTGTCTGCCGGTTCGTCTTCTTCGCACATTTCGGATAAAGGAACGGTGTAAGTAGAATTACTTTGATTGAGATACCGGAGTACTGTGTTCTTCATTATGACTCCCATCCAGCTTTCCAGCCTTTCGGGATTACGCAAAGAGCCGATAGAACTAAAAATAACAATGAAACCATCATGAAGCAGGTCTTGTGCAATTTGCCTGTCGGGCACATAACGAAGGCATATCTTCATCATCTTCTCCGAATAAGTATTGTAGAGCGAGTTTAGAGCCTGCTCATCTCCTTTTTTGCACAAATCTACAAAATCAGTTCTATCCATGTATGTATCACAACAATATTATAAATATGATACATAAAAAATAGTAAAGACTGCATGAACCGGATAAATTTAACATTATAAAACGATTCGTTCCTTCACGTTTTTTTTCTATCTTTGCACCCGGATGGAGCATAAAGTTCCACGCGATAAATGAGACAACAAGCTAAAAAGCCGCATTCATTTTCTTTTAACGATGTATTAATCAAGCTTTCACTTTTCCACCAGTGGGGAAGAGAAAATTCCGATTAGGTAGTTCTCTTTACCTGATTCATTCCTTTTTATTTTTATCATTTTAAATCATAAGTAATAACACGTATGAGCAAATTCACTTTGTTCATAATGATGCTGTGTGCATCGTTATGTTCTATGGGTACCTATGCCCAAGAGAGGGCTCGGCAAGTGATGTCTATCGACGAACTGTTTTCACTTGCCGACCGGAATAGTAAATCACTGCGCCCGTATGCCACCGGAATAGAGGAAGCGCGCGAAGGAATTCGGGTTGCGAAGAATGCCCGTTTGCCGGAGATCGACGCTTCGTTATCGTTCTCCTATTTGGGAGACGGGCGCATGATGGATCGCGATTTTTCTAATGGGTTCAATGCTCCGATGCCCCATTACGGCAATAATTTTGCGATAGAAGCATCGCAGGCTATTTATACGGGAGGAGCTGTTTCCAACGGAATCGCTTTGGCGCGTTTACAGGAGGAGAATGCCGGTCTGAGTCTTGAAGCCAACCGGGACAAAGTCCGTTTTATGTTAGTAGGGTATTATCTGGATCTGTTTAAACAACAGAACCGGTTGCAGGTATATGAGAAGAACATCGAGCAGACCCGGCAGGTACTTAAAGACCTTCGTGCGAAAGAGGGAGAGGGCATTGTTTTGAAGAACGATATCACGCGGTATGAGTTATTGTTGTCCAATCTGGAACTTACCCATACACAGATAAGGAACGGCATCACCATTCTTAATAATCATCTGACGACGACTTTAGGATTGCCTGCCGATATACGGATCGTTCCGGACACTACCATTCTTTCGCGGGTGCTTCCCGTAGAGGACGACGCGAGTTGGGCCACCGTTGCCTATACAAATTCGCCCGCACTGAAACAGATGGCTTTAGCTTTGCAGATGACCCGGCATCAGGACAAGATCATACGCTCGGAGCGGATTCCCAAGATAGCCCTGTTTGTCGGCAACCGTTTCGATGGGCCTATCATTATCGAGGTTCCGCCTATCAATAAGAATTTTAATTATTGGTACATCGGGGTGGGAGTGAAGTACAATTTCGCTTCCCTGTATAAATCGAACAAATCGGTCAGCCGTAGCAAATACACGATGCGGCGTACGCAGGAGCAGTATGAAGATGTCAAGGAGCAGACCGAATTGGCGGTGAAAGCCGACCATGTGAAGTATCTGGAATCTTATGTGGAGCTGAATACCCAACAGAAGAGCGTGGAGCTTGCCAATCAGAATTATGCGGTTATCAGTAACCGCTATAAAAATGATATGGCGCTCATCACCGACATGCTCGATGCAAGCAATTCTAAATTGGCTGCCGAGCTGCAGTTGGTAAATGCCCAGATCAATATCGTCTTCAACTATTACAAACTACTTTATATTTCCGGAACACTCTAAACAAAAATCGTCATGAAAAAGAAAAGCAAAAAACTGATTTACAATATCGTTATTATCATTCTGCTGATAATCGGCCTTTCGTGGATTTGTTCCCGTTTTATCCATTTGGGTAATGTGGAATTTACCGACAATGCGCAGGTGCGCCAGCACATTATTCCCGTCAATAGCCGCGTACAAGGGTTCATCAGGAAAATTTATTTCACTGAATATGAAAAAGTGCACAAGGGCGATACGCTGGCAGTGATCGAGGACTCTGAATTCCGTTTCCGGCTGGCACAGGCAGAAGCGGATTATCAGAATGCCCTGTCCGGTAAAACGGTGGTAAACTCCACCATCCATACCACCCAGAATAATATCGCTGTTTCCGATGCCAGCGTGCAGGAAGCTAAAATACGTCTGGATAATGCTGGACGTGAGTACCACCGCTATAAGAATCTGTTGGCGCAGGATGCTGTTACCCGGCAACAATATGACGCTGTTGAAACCGAATATGCGGCTTCGAAAGCGCGCTACGAATTGTTATTCCGGCAGAAGCAGTCTACTGCGCTTGTGAAACAAGAACAAACCCGGCGTCTCGAACAGACGGATGCTGGTATCAAGTTGACAGAAGCGGCCTTGAAACTGGCAGAGTTGAATCTTTCTTATACCGTGATTCTTGCTCCTTGTGACGGCACCACCGGGCGAAAGGAAATTCAGGAGGGGCAGTTGGTCCAGCCGGGGCAGACTTTGGTCGATCTTGTGAATGATAATGATAAATGGGTAATAGCCAATTATAAAGAAACGCAAACCGTCCATATTGATGAAGGCCACGAGGTCGATATTGAAGTGGATGCCATTCCCGGTGTACATTTCAGGGGAGTTGTGAAATCGCTTTCGCAGGCTACCGGTGCCAGCTTCTCGTTGATTCCCCAAGATAATTCTGCCGGTAATTTCGTAAAGGTGGAGCAGCGCATCCCTATCCGTATCGAGTTCTCTAAAGAGAATCGGCCGGAAGATATGAAACGTTTGCGTGCAGGTATGAATGTGGAATGTACCGTTAATTATTGATTATGCACGAGATAGGTCCTTTTTCTATTCCGGTGATCCGGGACTTTGTACCGGAAAAACTGAAACCGTGGATTGTGATTGCCATCGTGATTGTCTTTCAACTCTCTGGGGGAGTCTATCTGGCTGCGGTCAGCGAAATGGTAGGCTCTACGGCTTTGATGCAGGAAGACATCCTGATGGCGGGATACGCTTCGCTGGTAGGGATGGCTCTCACGTTTGCCATTATGTTCCGGCTGAAATTCCGTTTCCCTCCCAAGACCGCTTTGCTGACTTGTTGCATGGCCATCATCCTCTGCAATTTGATTTGTATGAATACCCGTAGTGTGCCTTTGCTTGTATTTGTCAGTTTCATTTCCGGCTTTTTCAGGATGTGGGGAACATTTGAATGCAACTCTACCGTGCAGTTATGGATTACGCCGAAGCGCGATTTATCCGTGTTCTTTTGCTACATCTACCTCTTGGTACAGAGTTGTTTGCAATTTTGCGGATTACTGACGGTATATACGTCGTCCTGGATAAAGTGGGAATATATGCATTGGCTCATCATCGGCTTGCTTGTGCTGGTAATGTTGGTGACAATGGTCGTTTACCACAATCACCGCACCATGCCCAAACTTCCCCTCTACGGGATTGATTGGCTGGGTGCTGTGATGTGGGGCGGAATTTTACTGTGTATCATTTTTGTATGCGTATACGGCGAGCACTACGATTGGTATGAATCCGAACAGATCCGGCTGGCTACCGTGGGCGGCATTGCCTTGTTATTGCTCAACCTTTGGCGCGCCTCTTTTATCCGCCATCCATTTATTGCTTTGGAAACTTGGCGCTTCAAGGCGGTATATCAGACTTTTCTGCTCTATATCGTGGTTGATATTCTATTAGCTCCCTCTCATTTGTTTGAACACATTTATATGGAGGGTGTGCTTGGCTACGATTCATTGAACGTCATTTCTCTGAATTGGGTGATCCTTTTCGGGACTGTTCTCGGAAGCGTCTTTACCTATCTCACATTTGCTCGTCGCAAATGGTGCTACCGGACGATGACCGTCATTGCTTTTATGGCTATTACCGGTTATTTACTGATTTTCTATTTCACCATCGATTATAATCTGCCAAAAGAGATGCTGGTGTTTCCTCTATTTTTGCGTAGTTTCGGTTACGTAATCATTGCTATTAGTTTCATTACGGCCTTATCTCGCGTTCCTTTCAAGAATTTTTTTGAGGCAGTTTCCGTTCAAGCTTTTGTCAGCGCTGCATTTGGCGGTGCATTGGGTGCGGCCATATTGGGGCACGTATTGAATGTAGTGATAAAGAGGAATGCCGTTTTATTGGGAGCTACATTAGATCATGTCAATTTACTGGCGAATCAATTGCCGGTGGAGCAACTTTACGAGGCGGTGCAGCAGCAGGCACTCATGGTTTCGATGAAAGAGCTATATGGCTGGCTTGCTATAATCAGTTTGTTCTGCCTTTGCCTGTTCTGGCTTGGCGAGAATTCCGTCCGTCCTTTGCATGCTCTTCATCCGCGCTACCGGATGATCAGGCGATACATCAAGCATGAGTTGCGCGTAAGTATGAAACCGAGGTGAGCCGTTGGTTATATATCGTTACAAAAACTACCCGTTTGTGGCGAATGTATAATGCGTTGATAAATAGAATGTTATAATCTTTCTTTTTTTCTCGTAGAGTCTCGCTCCGTTCCTCGTAGAGTTTCGGGGCGTTTCTTATAAAGAAACCGGACGAAACTCTACGAGAAAAAAGTACGGGGTATTATCTGTTGGTGATAAATTGTGACATTTGCATTCTTGCTAACTTTTTACTGTCGATGGTCTGAAAGGTATATAGAGCACATAGTTGCATGCTATCGGTTGGCTTTCTGACATTGCCGGCAGATATTTGGGCATGCTCTTGACTATTCTCAGTGCCTCTTCTGCGAATTCCGGATGCGAGTATTGCAAAATATGTGCATTTGTCACATTACCTTCCCTGCTTACTGTAAACTGGCAGAGGGCATATCCTTTGATTGATTTTTCCAGTAGAGAAGGCGGGTAGGTCATGTGTTTTGCCGCATAAGTTTCCGGAGTACCCTCCGGAAATTGCGGTATCGCTTCCAGTTCTTTTCCGGATTCGATACTTTGCCATAGCCCGGCAGGAAAGATTCCCGAGTATTTCGGCTGTTTGTATTCATCGGGAAATGCTTTGTTTCGGTCGCGCAAATCTTTTAGTAATGTCTGAGTGTCTTTTATAATCATACTTTCCGGAACCTCTTTTCCTGTGGATAAGGCATAGGCCGATTCGCAGATCTGCACCAGGCGGCCCATCAGCGTAGCACTATCCGGTGACCATTTTTTTCCTGTCATTACTTTTCCCTTATCGTTTGTGGCGCTAAAATAATACGTGGTTCCGTCCAGTCCGGTGGTCGAACCGTCCATATCTTGTATTTGGTTGGTGGTTAGCCGCAGAAGCTCGCCGAATTCCTGATAGAATACCTTACTTATTGCCACGGATTTCCTGTTTACTTTGATTTGGTTCCTTTCTGCTTGCCAGCTATTTTGCGACAGTGTGTTCGAAACAAGGTAATATTTGCCATCTTGCACTTCCGTCGATACGGTGTATTCCGGTGAGAAAGAGGGCAAGGCGGTATATTGTGCGTAAGGCTGTCTGGTCAGTCCGGTGTTCAATAGCGAGAATACGTTGCAATAATATCCGCTTAATTCGTCTTTATATTTGGTGTAATCCTTTATAGGTTCCAGATAGTCGATTTGTCCCATCACCCGGCATGACAGCAGGAAAAGCAGGAACAGAATCATCGTTGTTTTTTTCATATCCGATATTAGTTGAGTATGTTTAGATAAGCCGTTTCTCTGCCATGTACCTCCAGAGCGGGGCGGCGTGCAGTGATTGCATTATTTCGTTGTTCAATAGTAGTTGTTTCACCTCTTCCAGTGTGAGCAGGTGTACCGTCAGGTCTTCCGTATCTTCCAGATGCTGTGGGGATATGGGTTCCACGTCAGTTGCCAAAAAGCAATAGGTCACGTTGGTATGTGTGCTGGGATTGGGCGACAGTACCATGTATTCCTGCCAGTTTCCGTTTCCATATCCGGTCTCTTCCAGCAGCTCGCGTTGTGCGGAGACCAGTGGTGAAGCGTCTTCTTTTTCGCATACTCCGGCGCACAATTCATAGTAGGTCCGGGCAATTCCCGGTCGGTACTGGCGTACAAAGATAAAACGATCGTCACGGGTAATTGCAATCATGTTCACCCAGTCGGGATATTCGAGGATATAATATTCCGGGATGCGGTTGCCGTTGGGCAATTGCATGTCGTCACGGCGTACGGTGAGCCACGGGCGACGGAAAATATATTCACTGCTGAGAGTTTTCCAGACAGAATCTTTTGTCTTCATAAAATCAAAGTTTGGTGCATCTGTAGGCAAAGATACTACTTTTAGCTTAATTTTAAGAAAATAACGCACTTATTTCTTAAATAATCGTTTGAGAATGAACAGGCTATCGGTAAAAATGCTATATTCACAGTAAATAAAAAAGCGCGTTAAGTAATCTGAGCAAGAGATAGTATATACTATATATATTTTCTATTATTAATTACTTAAATTCATTTTTTATGGAAGTAAAGAAATCCAAAAGAGCAGCGATTGAGAACCAACGCGGTACTTGGTTGCTTATGGGTTTTGTAGTAGTGCTTGCTTTCATGTTCGTTACGTTCGAATGGACACAGCATGACATCAAAGTTGCTACCGGCTCGCTCGCCGATGAACCCGTTTTTGTTGAGACACTTCTCCCTATCACGTATCCCGAAGAGAAGCTGGAACCACCGCCCCCACCGGTTGTAAAAGTGGTAGAATTGCTCAATATAGTCGATGATGATGATCTGGAAGCAGATGCAGTGGTTTTGGGATTTGATGATTTTGAAGATCCGGTTGAAATAAAATACAGACCGGTTGTTGTAGAAACAGAAAACGAGCCAGTCGAAGATGAAATTCTTGTTACGGCCGAAAAGATGCCGGAATTTCCGGGTGGAAATGGGGCTTTATTACAGTACCTTAACAAGAATATTAAGTATCCTGTTGTCCCCCAGGAACAGGGGATCCAAGGGAGGGTGATTATTCAATTTGTGGTTGACAAAGACGGAACGATTACCGATCCTGTGGTAGTGCGCAGTGTAGATCCTTATCTGGATAAAGAGGCGCTTCGTGTGATTAAAGCGATGCCGAAATGGAAACCGGGTATTCAGGGAGCCAGATCGGTTAGAGTGAAGTACACAGTGCCTGTAACCTTTAGATTGCAGTAAGATCTTTTAATTGATTGAATGAATGAGCCGGCCCGGTTGTAAACGAGCCGGCTCATTTTTTATTCCGGTGTTTGATTATTCTCTATGAACTAAAAAATATATCTTTGCTGTCGAATATAACAGCACAACCCGCTATGAACATCATACTTGCTTTAAAACGGCCTTTTATCTGGCTTTCCCGTGTGCGTCATCGTTGTGGATATGGCGTACATTCCCCTTTTGCTTTTGAGTTGATCACTTGCCTTTTCTACGAGAAAACTCCTTATTACGCTTATAAGGAATTGGCACAGGAAGAAAAAAAGCAGAAGAGGAATCATGGTAAAGGATGGCGAAACGAGTCTCTTAAAGTAAAGCGTCTGTTGTTCCGGTTGGTAAATAGGATACAACCCGGTACGATCATCGATTTTGGTACTCCATCCTCTTCTTCCTTGTATTTGCAATCCGGAAAGGCAACTGCCGACTATACGTTTGCTTCCGAGCTTTCCGAACTTTTTCTGGAAGCGGACGTACCCGTAGATATTCTTTATATACATTGCCATCAGAATCCGGTTTTGGTAGAAGATGTTTTTCGTATTTGTCTTGTACGGGTCACTCAGCAGAGTGTTTTCGTGATTCGTGGAATTCATTATTCCAAAGCAATGAAGAATCTTTGGGAGCGATTGAAAGCGGATGATCGGATAGGCATTACTTTTGATCTTTATGACGTGGGGATTCTTTTCTTTGATAAAACAAAGATAAAACAGCACTATATAGTCAACTTCTGATTATATTTGTGTGTTAACCATATAAAATGAATTCCTAAAGAACGATGATTATGAAAAAGAGCCTTGTATATACAAAGACCGGAGACCGTGGTACTACCGGATTGATTGGAGGAACACGCGTACCGAAAACCCATATTCGTCTGGAGGCCTATGGTACGGTAGACGAACTGAATGCTAATCTTGGATTATTGATCACTTATCTCAATGAAGAGCGTGATAGGGAATTTCTCTTGCATGTGCAAAATAAATTGTTTGCTATCGGTTCTCATCTGGCTACCGATCAAGACAAAGTACGGTTGAATGAAGTCAGCATCATTACCCCTGCCGATGTGGAGCAGATTGAACATGAGATAGATGCTGCCGACGAAATCCTTCCCCCTTTGAGTAATTTTGTGCTTCCCGGTGGCGCGGCCGGTGCTGCTGTCTGTCATATTTGCCGTACGGTGTGCCGGCGTGCCGAACGGCGGATACTTACTCTGTCCGAAAGTAGTACAATTTCTCCTGAATTGTTAGCTTATGTAAACAGATTATCAGATTATTTATTCATTTTATCACGTAAAATCAATTTTAACGAGGGAAAAGAAGAAATATTTTGGAATAATAGTTGCAAGTGAAATTTTTTGTTATACTTTTGCCGAAAAATAGAAACCTAAGATTAATATTCACAATTTAAATACTTATAGCTTATGTATTGGACATTGGAATTAGCATCAAAGTTGGAAGATGCTCCTTGGCCGGCAACTAAGGATGAGTTGATTGATTATGCCATGCGTTCGGGAGCTCCTCTTGAGGTAATAGAGAACTTGCAGGAAATGGAAGATGAGGGCGAAATCTATGAAAGTATAGAAGATATATGGCCGGATTATCCGAGTAAGGAAGACTTCTTTTTCAACGAGGAGGAGTATTGATTCTGAAAAAATGACACAAATAAAAAAATGCCCGGTAGTGATAAACTTCCGGGTATTTTTTATTTATGCTTAAAATACAGGCATTTGCCAGATGAACCCTACGGATATGCGGTTGGTGGAGTAGTCTTCTTGTCCCAGTATTTTGGCACGGGAGGTGAAGTTGTACGAACGTCCTACATAGGTAAGGAAAAAATGCAGATTTGTTTCCATCGGATAATATTCTACTCCGGCAAGATAGCCCCAGGAAGTACGGTAATTGCCTTTAGCGATGTCTTCTGTGCTTTTGGTTACGGAAGCGGTCTCATACATCCCTTTTACGAATACATTCCATTTGGGTAGGAAACGGTAGTTCAGCTTGGTGACTACCGACAGATAACCGGTATCAAAAACATTGTGTCCGCCGGGGCGCCCGACGATTCCGGTGATTGTTCCGTTTCTGTCTATCCCTTCTTGGGCATACATAAAATCGAGAAACATATTGAACTTGTCCAGATTCAACTCGTTACCTAATGCATAGTAATACATGTTTTTGCTTTTTGCTTCGTTTAGAATAGAAGCAGACCAACGGGTCTTGAATATATCGTTGAAAGTTCCGTTCCAGTTCAATGTATATACCAGTGGGAGTTTACCTGATTTCAAGTCGGGCAGTTTCCCCTCTTCATTCTCGGTAATTCCATAGGTACTGTCAAATGAGCCGTTCCGGCTGTTCAATATCTGTAGATTAAGCTGCTGGGTGGAGGTCAGATTATAGCCGATATTCAATCCGGTCATGAAATTACTCATGTTCTCGATCATATCACTGTATTCGTAGATATCGATCGGATTCAGATCGAATTCAATTCCACCGTAGGCGGTACATTGCTTACCGGCAAAAAGGTTGAAGCGATTGTTCAGCTTTATTCCGATTCCGGCATAATCGATGGAAGTAGGAACATTATCAATCATTCCGCCTCCGTCGTTGGAACGGTTCAAGCGTTGGCGATAGCGGTAAGAGAGCCAGTTGTTGATGTTTCCTTTCATTTCGATACGTAGCTGCCTCATTTTGAAAGCCCCTTCTTCGAATCCGTCTCTGAAGTTTGCATCAAATCCTCCTTGCATATTGAGGTAAAGGTTGAATTTATCCGATTTCTTTTTTACATCGGTCAATTCCTCAAATAGCGTTTTATCAACCATGAATTTCTTACTCTTCTCTGTCCTTTGGGCATATACCCCCTGAATACTACCCAAAATGAGTAGCATAAACATTAATTTTTTCATAAACAGTTAGGTTAATGAATTAGTGATTAGTGATAAGTGAATTTACTAATCACTCACTACCAATCACTAATTTTAGTATTCATTGAAATATTCCTGTATCTTTTTCCAGTCATTGGTTTTGGTCAATGCAAGCATGAGTAATACGCGTGCTTTCTGCGGATTTAGCTCCTGAGATGCAACAAACTGATATTGGGCATCGTCCACTTCTGCATCCAGCGTTGTAGGACCGGTGGGTACTCTGGAAGAACGGACAACGAGTATTCCTTTTTTACGGGCATCAATCAGTACAGGGAAAATGTTTTTATGAATATTTCCATTACCTACTCCTGCATGGATAATACCTTTATATCCATTTTCCAACAGGGGAGTTACCATGTCGGCTTCTATGTTTGAGTAACTATAGACGATACCTACTTTGGGGAGTGATTCCAGGTAGGTCACGTCAAAAACGGATTGTAGGGTATGTCTCTTTAATGGAGCCTGATTATAATAGGCTTTTCCGTTGAAGATGTACCCCAAAGCTCCGGAGTTGGGAGCTTGAAAAGTCTGCACGTCGATCGTGTTCATTTTCTGAACGCTTTCTGCTCCTAAGATGAGGCCGTTCATGGCTACCAATACGCCCTTACCTATGGATTCTTTGGCACCTGCGGTGACTACGGCATTGTAAATATTGAGCGGACCGTCTGCACTTAAAGCGGTAGAAGGGCGCATGGCTCCCACCAACACCACCGGCTTATTGCTTCTTACTGTCAGATTTAGGAAATAAGCAGTTTCTTCCATGGTATCTGTTCCGTGGGTAATCACGATACCGTCTATATCCGAACGTTTCAATAATTCGTTTATCTTTTTGGCAAGCGTGAGCCAAACAGCATCATTCATGTCCTGTGAACCGATTTTTACAATCTGTTCACCGGTCACATTGGCAATATCGTTCAATCCCGGAACGGCATCCAGAAGGGTACTGATAGCTACTTGGCCGGCTGTATAGTTTGTAGAAGTGGCCGAGGTACCTGTTCCGGCAATGGTTCCACCGGTTGCGAGGATGTGGATGTTAGGTTTTCCGGCAGCG
>UMIY01015755.1_pt1 | contig 13660 bp, 8 predicted proteins | sample 1965921 | NCBI WGS metagenome assembly UMIY01 (sample SAMEA4836134, study PRJEB28245) | human gut metagenome | biome: gut microbiome; material: fecal sample | place: Denmark | collected 2008
GTCCAGGCCGACTATCTCGCGGACAAATTCGCCGAGCGGCTTCTTGCCGACCTGGGTTTCATAGTCCTGACGGCTGCCGACCTGGCTCCACAGGATGTTTTCCAGTTCTTTGACATCGCTTTCAGTGAGAGGGATGTTGGAGCGCAGCTTCATTATGGCAGGGCTGTCCTGATGCTGGCGGATGTAGAACTCGGCCTTGGCTTTGTAGTTGTTCAGGTCGTCGTTGTCCAGCTCGGACTCATTCCACTCGACCGACAGGATGTCGTCCGTGAAATTTGTGTTGTAGATCTCGCCGCTGCGGGGCAGATATTTCATCAGGCCTCGCAGGCACTCGCGTATATGCTCGAACTCGTTTATTCCGGCGCATTCCAGGTAGTCTGTGTGCAATATCTGGTCTATAAGCTCCGACTGCGCCTGTATCTCCGGGATGTTGGCCACGCTGGCCACGGCCCCGACCTTTTTCACCAGATCCTTGCGCGCCTTTTTGTAGGTCTTGCCTACCAAATACGCCAGCTCAATGCCGTACATCAGCGCGTCGAAACGCACAGCGCTGGCCTCGTCCTCGTCGGGCAGGAGCAGCGGGGAGACCTCGTCGCGCAGATACAGCGTGTCCTCGTAGCTGAGCGCCTGATAGCTTTCCGCAGCGGAGAATTTCTCCACATATCGCAGGTGCTGCTTTACGGCAAAGCTGCCCCTGTCCAGCTGCCTTACCTTCTCCAGCATCTCCTGCACAAGCTTCTCGCGGAAGGGTATCAGCTCCTCCGTCTGGTAGTCCAGGTCCTGCAGCTTGTAGATGATCTGGGCCTTCAGATAGAAAACGGCGCTTTGCAGGGCCATCTGGTTGACCGAGGCCTTGCCCTTGCTCATGCGGAAGAACTCGAAATTACCGCACAGGTCGAAGATATAGAACTTGCTTTTATTCTCTCCATCCATCAGACCGTCGCAGAGGCGCGTGCCGCGGCCTATCATCTGCCAGAACTTCGCCTTGCTCATGACCTTCTTGAAAAACATTAGGTTCAGCACCTCAGGCACGTCGATGCCGGTGTCCAGCATATCCACCGAGATGGCGATCTGTGGCAGCTTGCCGGGGTCGGAGAACTCGTCGATGGCGCTTTGGGCGTAGGTCATGTAGTTGTCGATGACCTTGGCGCAGCCGGGCAGATGAGGGTACTCCTTGCCGAAGACCTCGAGTATTTTCTCCGCGTGGCGGTGGTTCTTGGCAAAGATTATAGTCTTGCCCAGCTTCTCGCCGTAGTCGATCTTCAGGCCGTTCGTCATCAGCAAATCCAGCGCCAGACGTATGGTGTCCTCGTTGAACAGCCACTCGTTGAGAGCGGAGGACTCTATCTTATCCGGCAGCTCACCGTTTTCGTCGGTGAAGGTGGCCTCGTACTCGGCCTTTTCGTCCTCGGGCAGCTCGTCGTAGGTGATGCCCTCGGTGAGGAATTTCAGCTTGCTCTCGACGGTGAGGAAGTCCACGAGGAAACCGTCCTTTACCGCCTGGGCCAGGTCGTAGCCGTAGGTGGGCACGCCGCTTTCGAGCTCAAACTCCTCGTAGGTGTTCTTATCTATCTCGTCCTTCGGCGTGGCAGTGAGGCCGACGAGCGGCGCGTCGAAGTAGGTAAAGATATCCCGGAACTTGTTGTAGATGGAGCGGTGGGCCTCGTCGCAGATGATGAGGTCAAAGTGGCCGACGGTGAAGAGCTTGCCCTCGTCGTCCTCAACGGTGTCGATGCAGTTCATCATCGTCTGATAGGTGGAGAAGACGCATCTGGCTGCGTAATTGTCCTTCTCCTCGCACAGATTCGTCACCGACAGATCGGGCAGCAGGTTCACAAAGCTGCGCTTGGCCTGGGTGACGAGGGAGTTGCGGTCAGCGAGAAAGAGCACGTTCTTTATCCAGCCGCGCTCCAGCAGCACCTTCACGAGCGCTATGACCGTCCGGGTCTTGCCGGAGCCGGTGGCCATGACCAGCAGGGCCTTGCGGCGGTTCTTCTCGCCGAAGGCCTGGCACACGGCCTTGATGGCGCCCTCCTGATAGTAGCGTCCGGCAATGCCCCTGTCGACCTGGACGTATTTCAGGCTGGAGCGCATGGAGCGCAGGTTGAAGAGCTTCTCGAGGTCGCGCTTGGAGTAGATGGCCGCGACCTTGCGCTCGGGGTAGGCCCCGTCGTCTATGCGGGTGTCGAAGCCGTTGGTGAGGAAGATGACCGGGCGGCGGCCGCACTGTTTTTCAAGGATGTCAGCGTACAGTTTGGCCTGCTGGCGGCCCTTGGCCGGGTCTGTGCAGGTGCGTTTGGCCTCTATGACCGCGAGCGGGCGGTGGGTGTCGTCGTAGAGCACATAGTCGGCATAGCCGACCCCGCCCTTGTTCGGCATACCGGGCAGCTCCACCTCGTTGAGCCAATTCTTGCCCTCGACCCAGCCCGCGTCGATGAGCATGGCGTCTATGTAGAGCTTGCGGGTCTTGTATTCGGAGAGGTCGAGCGGCTTGGGCGTGTAGTTCTCCCTCTGGGCCTCACGGCGGGCGGTGAGCTCGGCGCGCAGGGCGGCGTTCTCCTCCATGAGTGCGGCGAGCTCCGGCGCGGGAGGGGACTCCCTTAGCAGGGGAGCCCCTTCGCCCGCCCTTTCCGGCAGCGCAGGGTCGAAGCGGCCGGGCGTGTAGTCCGCGCCGTAGCAGCAGGCTATGAAGTCCATGAAATACCAGAGGTTCTCGAGGCAGAGAAGCGCCTGGGCCGGGCTCAGTTTTTGACCCGTGTGCGCGGCGATGTTGCCGGTCTGGCGTATGTACTTGAGCCTCCGCCACAGGTCGTCGCCCACGATGTCCCGAAAGTCCCCGGCGTCCACGAGGCTTGCGAGCCTGTCGTCATAGGGCATGACCAACGCGCCGTCCACGGAGTACATCCACTTGACGGCAGCCTCCATTGCCCTGCGGCAGTTAATAACACACGCCCCGGGGTCGATGTTATATATCCTCTCCGCCGCCACCGCCGAGTCAGCAAAGGAGCCAAACTGCGGGTCGGAGAGGAGAAAGTCGAAGTTGGTCATGTGGTGTCACCTCACTTATAATAGGTTATTGCCAACGTATTTGGTTGATTCACTTACATTTAATCCATATTGCTCCATTTGGTAGTGTTTTAGGTTCTTCACTGCTAATATGTATTTTAGGTATTTTGCTAATTGCCTTTTCGAGCTCATCAATGCGTACTTTCTCATTTTCGGCCTTACCATCAATTAGCCTGTCAATTTCTTCTATACTAAGGGGCGATGATTCAATTTGCTCTTTTCCACTTTTTTCGAGAAGAGAATTGACGATTTTCATCAGGAACTCCTGTTCAAATTGTATTCCTCGGTCAATTAGCTCCGCTTTGTGCTCAATTTCTTTTAGCAATTCTTTAGTATTATAATAATTGTCTGAGCTCTGCCTAGACTCTTTCTTTGCAAAAATTATTGCATATACCGCCAGAATAATTGAAACAATTCCCGCAAAGACGGAAATAATATCAACCATCATTTTCATCATCCCCAATATAAAAATACTCCTGCATTAGTGCTTTTTTCAATATCTCCAATTTATCAAGACTCTGTTGAATCGTCAATTTTAATTTATCTATCTGTTTAACAAAGGTTATAAAGGCACTTTGATGTTCTATTGGAGGTACCATCAAGCGCAACGTATTAATTGAGTTAAAATTCAATCCAGCCTTAACAGCGTTTTGATTTTTGGCTTGGAACTGCTCCTTCCCAGCATCGCTTTCCATGAAACAAGCCACATATAAGGAGAGTACCGCTTTTTGGTTTAATCGAATGCAAGCAAGGTGCTGATTGATGTATGCTCCGTGATTTGCGATCTCTTTTGTAACTACACCTGTCCTGCCTAAATCGGCAGTAATGCTAATTAGCAGATCTCCTTCTTGAACTTTTGTTCGTACGGCTTCGGCATTATCTGGCGGGACAATGTGCTGGACATCGTCAAGCGTAATTCGGCAGTTTTTAACATTTTTTATAGTTATGAAATACTCTCCCTCGTCACTGAAATACTGTGTCCACCCACGAGAACCAGAAGTCAAAAACTCAATATAATCTGAAAGCTGATACACCGGGTATCTATGCGGATTGGTAACCGGGTCCCCAAACATCTCCACGAACCGGGCCTTGACCAGATCATCCAGCTTGTCCAGCTGCGCCCGGCGCTTGGCGATGAGGTCGCTGACCTTGTCCAGCACGGCGGCAATGCGGCGCTGTTCGTCGAGGGGAGGGAGATAAAAAGGAAGAGCATCAAAAACAGGTTTTGTCAGATGTTTCATGGTTGCACCATGAGATGAAGATTCAGCTCTTTCAAGGATATTCTGAACTTGATGTACAAAAAAGCTTTTATCGACCTTGCATTTATCAAATACCACCTTAAAGATATGCTGATTGAGGACAGCCTTTTCAGCTGTCCAAATATAGACGCCAAAACTTGCCGACCAGGAAATCAACACGTCTCCAGGAAGCACTTCATATTTTTTCGCATATTCTCCGCTGTATCTATTTGCTTGATAACTATTTCCAGTTAAATCCTGTATACGAATGATAGGAACACCAGAATCAGACCAGTCGGATGGCTTGAAAGCGTACCCATTGATATAAGTTGCAACATCCCCCAATCTCACCTTCATATCATACCCTCCAGTTCCTTCAGGCCTTTGGATATCTCCTGCTCGAGCGCGTTCAGCTCGGAGAGGATCTCGCTGGTGGGCGGGTACTCGACAGGCTTATACTCCACCTGCTTGTACTTGTTGATGCTCAGGTCATAGCCGTTGTCCACTATCTCCTGTTTGGGGACGAGGAAGGACTGCTCGCTGCGCTTGCGTTCGCGTTCGGCCTCGCGGGCGTGGAAGCGAGCGACGATATCGGGGATGTCGTTCTCCTTCACGGCCGTGCGCTTGTCGTCCAGCGAAAAGCCGTCGGCCTTCATGTCGTAGAACCACACCTGATCCGTCCCGCCGTGGCCGGTCTTCGTGAACACCAGCACCGCCGTTGAGACCCCGGCATAGGGTTTGAACACGCCGCTGGGCATGGAGATGACGGCCTCGAGCCGGTTGTTCTCCACAATCTCCCGGCGGATATCCTTATGTGCCTTAGATGAGCCGAACAGCACGCCGTCGGGGACTATGCACGCGCAGCGACCGCCAACTCTGAGCATCTTGAGAAACAGCGCCAGAAACAGCAGCTCGGTCTTTTTTGTCTTGCAGAGCTTCAGCAGGTCCGTGGACACGATGTCGGCGTCCAGGCTGCCCTTGAAAGGCGGATTCGCCAGTATGAGGCTATACTTGTCCCGGTCCGGGTTCTGGTCGCTCAGGCTGTCGCGGTACTCGATGAAGGGATTGTCTATGCCGTGGGTCATCATGTTCATGGCTCCGATGCGCAGCATCGTGCGGTCCATGTCGAAGCCATAGAACATATGGTTCATGTAGTGCTCTTTCTTCTCGCGGCTGAAGAATATCTCCTCCTTGCGCCGCTCCTTGAGATACTCTCCGGCGGATACAAGGAAGCCCGCGGTGCCGCAGGCAGGGTCACAGATCACGTCGTCAGCCTTCGGGTCGGTGAGCTCCACCATCATGCGGATTATGTGGCGCGGCGTGCGGAACTGGCCGTTCACGCCCGCCGTGGCGATCTTGGAAAGGAGGTACTCGTATATGTCGCCGCGCACGTCGGCGCTGTGGGCCTGCTCCATCTGGGCATATATCTCGTCCATCGCCGTGACGATCTTCTCGAGCATGAGCGGCGTGGGGATCTTGAAGATGGCATCGCCCATGTACTTGGCATAGGCGCTGTCCTTATCCGAATGCAGCCCTTTGATGAACGGGAACACCTGTTCCTGCACCACGGTGTACATTTTCCCTGCAGGGAAGTCGTGAAACCGCGACCATTTGAGCTGTTCCCCAGCCACCATGCGCTCTCCAATGCGCACTTCGCCTGTGAAGATACTCTCGTAAGGCAGGCCGAGCATGGCGCTCTCCTTGGCGCGGAGGTTGTCCGTCTCGTCCAGGTCGTGGATGAACATCAGATAGGTCATCTGCTCGACCACGTCCAGCGGGTTCGTGATGCCGCCGGTCCAGAAGGTCTCCCAGAGGCGGTCTATCTTGTTTCTCAGTTCGCCTGTCAGCATATCATTCTCTCTCCCTGTTCCAAGTATAGGCGGTGTAGCGCCCGCCGCTGAGTTTTAATATTTCCCCGCTCTTTTGCAGCTCCGCCAAGGTGCGGGTGACGGTTATTTCGCTTATATCGGGGCATTGCTCTTTTATTTGCGCTTTGGTTATCCTGCCGAGCGTGCCTTTGATGATCTCGCGTATGCGTTCGGGCTTGCTCATGCCGCTCGTGGCCATTGTTTGCACGCGGCTGGAGAACTCCCGATAGGCTGCCGCGACGATGCCAAGCATGTAGCGCACAAAGGGAACGTAGTCATTTGCCGCGTCGTGCCAGTTTACGGAGCTCTCGCGCAGGGTCTCGTAATAGGTCTCTTTGCTGTTCTCGATGAGCTTTTCCAGGCTTATATACTTGCCCACGATATACCCCGCGCGGTAGAGCAGCAGTAGGGTGAGCAGGCGGCTCATGCGCCCGTTCCCGTCGTTGAACGGGTGTATGCACAGAAAGTCCAGGATGAACATAGGAATCAGCAAAAGCGGGTCCATTTCTCCGCAGGATAACGCCTCATCGTAGGCCAGGCAGAGCCTTTCCATAGCTTCCGAGGTCTCCCAGGCGGGGACCGGCTGAAAGCGCACTGCCTTGCTGCCGTCGGCATCGGTTTCCGCGATGACGTTATCCGACGATTTGTAACTCCCGCCGTAGGACATACCGCTGAACTTATAAAGGTCTCGGTGCAGCTGCAGGATCATGGATGATTTCGGCGGGATATAGTCAAAGCTCTCGTGGATGGTGGACAGCACGTCGCGGTATCCGGCGATTTCCTGCTCGTTCCTGTTGCGAGGAGTGGTCTTGTCCTGCAGAAGCTTCTTCAAACGCTCATCAGAGGTATATATCCCCTCTATTTTGTTTGAGGCTTCCGTACTCTGCACCTTGGCGATATCCACCAGTTTGGTAAGGACATCGGCCTTAGCCTCTATGAACAGAGCCTGCTCGCCCTTGTATTCGTGGATGCTGGTCAGCAGCGCCACGATATCCGGCTTTAGAAGATGCTCGTAGCTTTTTGAGAAGTCATAGATACGCATAGTTGCTCCTTGTTGGGGGTCAATTATATCATTTTAGCCTTTATGATATAATTGAGCATATAGTTTCAATCTAATCACGTCAAGGTTTAATTATATCATTTTTGCAAAAATGATATAATTAAACACGAGAAACGGCTCTTATGCGCCGTCCCCTGTGAGTTTCTTGTGTTGGCAATATGCCCTAGCTATGGTATAATTTGCGTACTATTGCGTTTTAGAGAGGGCATAAAGATGGGCGATTTTGAAAACAGGATTCTGCAGATAATTGGCAGTTACCCCAAAGGCATCAAGGCGAAAGATATTGCCCAGCTCATGGGCTGCGACAGGAAGGACGTCAACTCGGCTCTCTACGGCGTCCTGAAGGGACGCTGCTATCAGGACTCGGCTTACTGCTGGCATCTGAATTCCAAGGGAAACGGCAGCGGGACGGAAAAACCCACTATTACCACTACTCCTGACAAGCGCCTCTCTGACCTTTGCAGATATTATTTGAACTGTCTGAGCCTTGAGGAGAGCAGCGGAATTTCAGCCTTTCTGAAATCTAAATTTTCGCTTAACTACGCAGAGTTGCCCAGCCTTACCGTGGATAGCTCGGATGAAACGATCGCCAAACTCATTGCCAAGGTGTCCGCCGACAAAAAGCTGTCCGCAAATCTCGGATATCCTGTGCTGATAGAAAAGATACGCTCCTCAAAAACGAATCAGGACTACATGCTGATAGCACCTGTTTTCCTGTTTACGGTCGAAATATCCGGCGGCGCCGTTTCCGTGGCTTCTGTTCCGCACGTCAACATGGAAGTTATAAAGAAGTACTCCTCGCGCGACATCAACAGCCAGGTCTACGACCTCGTCGAGCTTGAAAACGAGCTTGGACTGAACTCGCCGGATGCGGACATTGAGCTGGACGAACTGGCCGCCCGGCTCCAGTCGATACGCGATTGGCAGTGGCAGGATGCGCTCTGCCCGGACAAAATAAACCGCACGCCGCCGGTGTCTGAGATCGCTGAGGAGGGAATATACAACCGGGCTATCTTCATCGTGACCGAGAGGTCGCCCTACACTGTCGGGCTCGAGTCGGAGCTGTCACAGCTAGCAGGGCTGGATGAGAACTCTTACAAAAATACGGCCCTTTACGATTGGATACATAATACAGCTTCGTCAGACGAAAGAGGCCTGCCCGAAGATGTTCCGCTGCTGGAAGTCCTGTCCACGAACTCGGAGCAGGAACAGGCCATAAAGCGTGCCATGAGCAGCCGCCTCACCATCGTGACCGGCCCTCCCGGCACCGGCAAGTCGCAGGTTGTCACGAATCTGCTGGTCAATTCCGCCTGGGCGGGCAAGAGCGTACTGTTTACCAGCAAAAACAACAAGGCTGTGGATGTCGTCGACACGCGGGTGAATGCCCTGGGAAGCCGCCCAATCATGCTCAGAATAGGCGGGAGCCAATATGCACTCCATCTGGCGGAATTGATTGAAGACTTGCTTTCATATTCCGCGGACCAGACGGATAGGCAGGAGTGCGAGCGCTATAAGGCCCTGTACGGCGAAAAGATAGGAGCCTATAATGAACTGAAAAAGAAAAAGGACGCCGTCGTTGCGCTGAGAAATCGGGCAGACCACATGGAGCAGAAAGCTTGTGAGCTGCGCGGCGCATGGGAAAAGTGGTTCAGCTCCGTCACCGAAGCTGAGGCGGACAGCGCGGAAACTATGTTCAACAGCTACTGCGCGGCATACGACAGATGGCACAGGGCCAAAAACTCTTTTTTCGGCAGGCTTTTCTGGTTTGCGACCGGCAGCCGGAAAACGGCGGAACTCGTGAGCCATACAGCAGCTTTGAACGAGTGGCTGCTAAAATATGAGCTGCGTGCTGAAGCCACATCTGGAGAGACACCTGACTCTGGTGCACACAAGAGGCTCTGCACAGAGGGTGAGCAGCTGATCTATGCCCTCAGGACGATAGCCGAATACCGAGAGGCCGTGCAGGAGCTGCTTGCTGAACCGCAGCTTGAAGAACTTGACAGGGCGTTGCTGAGAGTTAAATCTGAGCTGTCGGAAATAGCTTCAAAGCTGTGGAACAAGTGGCTCGTCACGCGCCCACTGAATATAGATGCTGACAGCCGAAGGGAAATGAGCGAGTTCGTCGCTGCGATGCGTCTGGTTGGAGGCACAGACCTCTCCGACTATCCGGACTTGAACAGGAAGTTTAAACAACTTCAAAAGAAGATGGCCTCGTTCCTGCCCTGCTGGGCCGTGACCTCGCTGTCGGCCAAAGGGCGTGTGCCATTTCAGCCGGGTATATTTGACCTGGTTGTGATCGATGAGGCGAGCCAGTGCGACATAGCCTCCGCGCTGCCCATGCTCTACCGTGCCAAGCGGGCGGTAATAATTGGAGACCCAAAGCAGCTGAGCCACATCAGTACGCTTTCAAAAAAGCAGGATCTGAGCCTTCTCCAGAAATACGGCGTGGGCATGGGCTGGTCATATTCTGCAAATTCCCTGTATGCGATGGCGAGTGGCCTGACAAGCCCGGACCAGATCGTCCAACTGCGCGACCACCACAGGAGCTTTGGGGATATTATCGAGTTTTCGAACGCAGAGTTTTATGACGGCAGGCTGAGGGTAGCGACGAACTACGACCGGCTCAGGTGCCCGAGGAACGTCGAGGCTGGCATCCGCTGGGTGAATGTCGTTGGAAAGACGACGCGCCCGCCCGCAGGGGGAGCATATAATGACGCCGAGGCTGCCGCTATCGTCAAGGAGATCCGGCGGCTCGTGACCGACAACGGCTATACCGGAACTGTCGGCGTCGTCACCCCGTTCAGGGCCCAGGCAGAGCGCATACGCGCGGCGATAGAACGGAGCCCCGAGCTTGTGAGCGCCCTTGCGAAGAACGATTTTCTGGTGGACACCGTCCACAAATTCCAGGGCGACGAGCGGGACCTGATGTTTTTCTCGCCGGTCATCTCGCACGGCACGCCGCAGGGCGCACTTGGTTTCCTGAAGAATACGGGCAATCTGTTCAACGTAGCAATTACAAGAGCACGGGCAGTTCTTGTGGTCGTTGGAGACTTCAGCTATTGCCTCAAATGTGCTGTTCCATATATGGAGCATTTTGCAAACTACGTCGGCAGCATCATACTGCGACAGGAGAAAGAGACTAAGCGGGCGCTGGAGTACCCGGCGGACAGGCTGTATCCCAAGGTTTCCAACCCAGAGCAGGTGTCCGATTGGGAGCGGCTGTTCTATACAGCCCTCTTCGACGCCGGCATCAGGACGATTCCGCAGTACCCGGTCGAAAAATACAAGCTGGACCTTGCCATCATAGACGGCGGGCGCATGCTGGACATTGAAGTGGACGGGGAGATGTACCACAAGGACTGGAACGGCGAGCTGTGTTACCGAGATCAGCTGCGCAACCAGCGCCTGTTCGAGCTCGGCTGGGATGTGAAGCGGTTCTGGGTGTACCAGATAAGGGACGACCTGCAGGGCTGCATCGAACAGGTGCGGCGCTGGTGTGATAAATAAAGGAGCGTGACCATGGACATTGAACGAGCGAAAGAGCTGATATCCGTCCTCGCCGATGGAGTCGACCCGCTTACGGGCGAGGTGCTGGAAAACGATCACCTGTGCAACAAACCCGAGATAATAAGAGCCATGCACGTGGTGCTTGAAGAATTGAAAAAGAGGCCAAAAAAGAGGCCGGAAAATCTGCCTGAAAACGCCGGCAAGCCATGGGCAAAGGACGATGATGAAGAGCTGTGCCGGGTATTTGATGACGGGCTGGATTGGGAATTCATATGTGACCATTTCAAACGAACGCCGGGAGGCATAGCATCGAGACTTGTGCGGCTTGGGAAGATCAAGGAACGGGACGAGTTTTGGAAAAGACAAGGCTGAGCAAAAACATGCAGACCAATATCATGAGCGAGCATCTGATTCTGGAGCGAAAAAGAGGGAAGACCGCAAAACGCGGCCTTCCCTCTTTGGTTCAGTTCTTGATCCTCCAGCACAATTTGCGCATGCTCGAGCGAATCGTTGTAGATGAGCCAGTCCATTTCAGTGCGCATCGGCAGAGTTGTGTCAATGTCAAATCTGCACGATAACAGCTTTCTCATTTGTTCTCCTTTCCCCCGGCCCGCAAGCAGGGCCGGGCGTACCAGAATGCGTACCAGAACCAGGTTTGATTCTGGTATACCTATTATCACAAAAAAATATGCAGAAATTCTATTGTATTTTGCGATTATGTCTATTATGTATGATTATATGTTCGGATTTTCTCGAAACGGGACTATGGGGTTCAAGAGGCCGCTGGTTCAAATCCAGTCACTCGGACCAAAAATCCGCTGTTTTCGTATGAAAACAGCGGATTTTCTCGTTAAAGCTAATCTTGGCTGGAACACAGGTATGGCGCGCCTTTGAAGGGGGCGCCCTTCTTTTTGTTTTCGGCAGTCAGATCTGCTTTGCGGCGCGTTTCCGTCAGTTATGCGTAGCTGCCCAACAGAAGTTTGGTTCTTGCCAGGTCCTCTGGTTCTCCATGTCTTGCCATGCCGCCTGTCTCCGACAGGCAGACATAAGGCCTACCCGCACTCTCAAAAACCTCATCCAGCTTCTGCATATAGCCGCCCTTGAAAAACGCGCACTTGGCCGGGTCGTAATGCTTGTAGTCCTTCGTGAACGCCAGCGCTATCGCCCGGCAACCGCCCATGCAGCACCGCCAGTACTGGCAGTTCCGGCAGGGCTCGTTCTCCTCGCGTATGTCCGATACCGGCATAGTCACGAGTTCGAGGTATTTGCCGCCTGAGAGCAGCTCGTGCAGCAGCGTCGTCTTCACGTTTCCAAAGCTGATCCCCATGTTGGCAAAGGTACCCGAGGCCTGGTTGCAGGGGTAGACCTCCCCGGTATACGACACAGCAACGGTGCCCCGCGCGCCCCTGCACGCCGGTATGCCATCCCGGTACTTCCCGCAGTCCGACTGCACTGGGTGGAAATAGTAGTCCCCACGCCCCGGCCGGTAATGCGCGAACTGCCACACGTCCACGCTGATATTAAAACCGCTTCCGAGGCACCGCTCTATGAGTTTCGTCATCTCGTCGTAATACTCGACTATTCCCAGAGTGGCGTCGCCGCCGTTCTTCCTCCAGCGCGGGGTCTCCGTCGTGCGGATAATGCGTATCTCCTCCACGCCCATGCCCTCCAACATGGCGACGGTGTCGTACATGACGTCCAGGTTGCCCCGGTGCACGTTCGTCTGGCTGCGGACGCGGAAGCCCTTCTCCTTGGCCAGCTTCATGGCCCGAAGCGCCTTCTCCTCCGCGTGCGGAACGCCCCGGAGCCAGTCGTGATGGCCAATGCCGTCAAAACTTATCTTGATCTCCGTGTCCATGTCCAGGCGCTTCAACTCGTCCAGGAAGTCGGCCGTGAGGAAGCTGCCGTTTGTATTTAGTTCGGTGAGGTACATCCCGCGCCTGTAAATCTCGCGCATAATGTCCCTAAATCTCGGGTGCAGCATTGGCTCGCCGCCCGTGAGCGTCACGCTCTGTATACCGCAGCTTTCGCACTCGTCCAGAAATGCTACGCACTCTTCCCATGAGAATTCGCCCATCATTGGGGCGTTGTCCGCCGCCATAAAGCAGTGTTTGCAGTTGAAGTTGCACTTGCCCGTGACCGCCCAGTTTACGCTTGGGAAATAGCGGTTGTCACAGCGTCTCGGTTTCGACCACTCGCTCCATGTCTCGCCCTCCTGCGCCTCGCGCACAAAGCCCGCCCGCTCAAGCTGTCCGAGCAGAGGCGTCTTGTCCATCTCCCGTCGGCCGTCGCACTGCGACAGCAGTTCGAACTGCTCTCGGCTCAGCTTCTGTGCGTACTGGTAGCCGCGCACATAGTAGGCGTACGGCACCAGCTTCCAGGAACGCAGGGCCACCTTCTCATTCAGAACGCACCGCATCCTCTGAACGCCCTTGTCCGCGCACTCAGCCGCAGACATTCATGATAGTAGCTACCAGTCCCGCAGACGGCGGGCCAGATGTCGAGTTCTTGGCATCCTCAACCGCGCCGCAGCCGCCGCCGGCCACGGCGTCCAGTTCGTCGTCGCTGAGCTCGCCCTCGGCGCTCTGCCTGGCCTTAAGGAACTCCGCGGCCTCCTCCGCCGTAGCATCGCAGCCCTGGGCCTTCAGAAACTCGGCCAGCTTATTCTCTTTTGCCGCCGCGGCAAACGCCGCCTTCAGCTCTTCATTTGCAACGACCTCGTAATACAGTTCGTCCACCGTCTTCATGAGTATACCTCCTAAAACAATATCTGATGCAGCATACTGGGGTATGCGTATCTTATGAGTTCATAGCCCATCCCCGCGGCGCCATATAAGAGATCCGGGCAGGCGACCTGGCGGAAGGCTGCGGGCAGGTATCTGTATCCGCCCTCCGCGTCCTTGCGCCGCTTCATGAAGGCC
>UMIY01036541.1_pt1 | contig 13602 bp, 12 predicted proteins | sample 1965921 | NCBI WGS metagenome assembly UMIY01 (sample SAMEA4836134, study PRJEB28245) | human gut metagenome | biome: gut microbiome; material: fecal sample | place: Denmark | collected 2008
TTAAGTATATAGAGAAAAATATGTGTAAATGTTAGTTTTAATGTAAAAAGAGAGACTTAAATCAATAAGTCTCCCCAATATTTGACATAGAGCCTTTTTTATATTTCTTATAGAGCAAGCTTTTTCCACTTGCGGATTTTCGTTCTAAATGTGCCAAATGGAGCGACCGTATTTACGTGAATAAACTTGTAAACTTCCCACGTGGCTGTTTTTGTTGCTTCATCAGCCCACTTCCTCATATGAGGCTTAAATAATTCGTCATCACTTAATGAATCAATCATTTTGCAAATAGCATAGACATTTTCCCTTAGTTTATTTTTCAGCTCACTGAGAGATAGATTTGCGTAAGTATCAGTAAAGTATTGATAAAGTTTGCCAAGCTCATTCCATTTGAATTTATCGGATGGAGTTTTTACCTCAAGACCATTTCTTTCGTCACGCTCCCATTTTAATAGGAGAGAAGTCCATCCGACCTGATAGGCAAGGTTCTCGGCAGGTGTTCTATCTACTTCATCTACTCGTGTATCTTTTAAATTTTCTGGAATATTTTCAAATTCAGCGATGTATTTTTCAAAGCTTTTATTGATTTCTGATTTTAATTCTTCTTTATTTTTATAAGTCCTCATTTATTTTCTTCCTTATTAGTATAATATTAGTAAAATGTCATTTTCAAAGTGTGACAAATTGTCACGACTATATATTTATTTTCTATTTTCACTATCTTCAATATTCGAAATATCATTTGAAACATCATCAATTAATTTTGCAAAATCTATAGCATTTTTAGATGTAATAACTGGTTGACCAGTTTCTTTCTCAATTTCTTTTCTTGCGTTTCCAGCTATTGATCCGCCATCTTTTGCTACTTTCTTGTTCTCATCTAAACCTTGTGGATTTTTTGTTTTCGTAAGTTCAGTTGTTGTTGCTTCAGAGGCATATTAAGAACTATTTCAAGAGTAGACATATTGTCTCTAAGGTTTTCCTTTTTTAGGCCTTTTAAATTTTTATATTCTCTAGTAGTCATTCCTGACCAAGCCATAGAAATTTCATTTGTTAGTATTGCATATTCTTTGCCAGCCTTGATGCCGTGATCTTGCCAAGTGTCAGTAAGTTCCTTTCTTACTTGTATCGCTTGAAGTCTTTGGTTAATCCACTCTCTTGAATAGCCTTTTTTTAAATATGTATCTAAAGCTCTATCAATCATTAATTCAGGATCAATGATTTCGTCAATTCTTTCTTTACCTACTTCAGCTAACCACATTTTGAATGGCTCTGCCTTTGGTGATGGAACAGATTGTATTATACGGAAAATGCCTTGCATATCGGCGACGTCTGTTTTATAAAATTTACCATCTTTTGGCGACTCCATTTTCAGTTCGTGACAAATTGTTACGAGCTCATTTCCCTCTTCCTTTAGTCTTTGTTTTAGCTTACGCCAATAAGCGCCAGGATCTTTACTATCAGTTAAAACTCCAACTATGTCAATAATAGAAAAGTACCACTCTTCTTTTTCATTATCCCATGCTGAACGTATTTGTCTTCCCTCAAATAATTTAATTTCGTTATCCATTTTTTCACCTCAATAGTATCTTTAAAATAAATTCATATCTATTTTTATATTATATCATATTTTGGAAGATTAAAACATTTATAATATTTCCATAGATAAAAAACGAATTTTGTAGTATAATTATCCTAGAGAGGAGATACAATGGATTACGAAAAATTTTATTATATAGCAGAAATCGTTGGCACCGTTGCATTTGCATCATCTGGCACCTTAGTCGCCATCAGAAAAGGCATGGACATCTTTGGCATAGTGGTCCTCGCCATAATCACAGCGGTTGGCGGAGGTATCATAAGAGACATAACACTTGGAATTACGCCTCCCATGGCATTTAGAGACACGACATATACAAGCGTTTCGATAGTGACAGCCTTGGTTTTAATTGTATTTTTGTCAAAAAAGATAAAGATACTTAGCCTAAAAGGCGTTAACAGAGAATTTATGATAAAATACACACAAATCGCCTCAGTACTCGACGCCATCGGACTTGGCATATTCACAGCAAGTGCCGTAAACGTCGGCATAGCGCGCGGCTACATGAACAATCCATTTTTACTTATCTTCGTAGGGGTTATCACAGGCTGCGGCGGCGGTGTTATGAGAGATTTGCTTTCAGACACAATACCAATTATATTCACAAAAAACACGATTTACGCAGTTGCCTCACTTTTGGGCGCAGTCGTGTTTATAGTCTTGAGACCATTCGGAGCAAACTTTGCTTTTTTTGTGGGAGCCTCAGCGACAGTAGTCATCAGGCTTTTATCAATGAAATATAGGTGGAGTCTGCCAGACGTCTCAAGTGACCTTGTTGATGGTGATGATTAAGAGAATTTAATACAGATTTTACAGAAGAAAGCTTTGTTTATTCACAAACAGAGCTTTTTTTTATGTTTATAGATTTGTTATGTGAAGAAATCTGTGGATAAGTCTGTGGATAAAATTAAAATCACAAGAAAATAGCTTTGTCAAGTACTATTTTTGCAGAATATGCCTGTGGATAAAGTGGATAAGTTTGTTAATAAGTGCAAAATAGCGATCTTTATTGTGGATAGCGATGTGAGTAAAAGAAGTATTAAATATTTTTAACATTTTGGCATTTATTATAAAGAAAATTTATGAAAAGAGAAACTATTTCCATTGCTTTTATATTTCTTTAGTAGTATAATAAAGTTAATAATATCTATTAAGGAGGAATTATATTATGAAGAAGAAAATTTCATTGTTACTTGCTATACTAATGCTTGTAACACTAATCCCAACAGCATTTGCTGAGTCAAAAACAGTAGATGCAGTTAAAAACACTAAAAAAGTGACACTTGACGGAGAAGAAGTCATGGTCGGCGCATACGACGTAGAAGGCTACAACTACCTAAAACTTAGAGACGTGGCAGCTATTCTAAATACTAAAAAATGCCAATTCAACGTTGGTTTCGATGGACCAACAAAATTAATCACAGTAGAACTAGCAAAAGGATACGAAAAAGTTGAAGGCGACCTAGCAGAAATTAAAGATGAAAAAGCAAAAGCAATCGTTTCAGTTAGAAAAATTCTTGTTAATGGAGAAGAAAAAGAAATAAAAACAGCTCTTATTAACGAGTATAACTATATGCAATTAAGAGACCTTGGTTCATTAGTAGGACTAGACGTTAAATATGACGCAAAAAATAAAGTTATTATGCTAAATAGTGATGCTGAAGCAAAAGAAGAAAAGACTGAAGAAAAGAAAGATGACAAAAAAGAAGAAAAAACTGACGATAAAAAAGAAGAAAAAGTTGAAGACAAAAAAGAAGATAAAAAATCTGATGATAATGTAAAAGTTATTAAAACTGATAATTTTGATGAATTAGAAACAGCAAAACTAAATGCTATGGAAAAACTACACGATATGTTTGCTAAATATACAAAAGACAGCTACATGGTAAAGAGCAATTTATTTACACAAGTAATACCAGGAGCCGACACTATGATATCTCTTAAGAATTTTGCTAGATTACTTGGTAGCGATTTATATATAGAAGAGCATACAAGCAAGAAAAGAATAGAAGAAGTTGACGGAATACCATATTATGCTGTAGAATTTACTTATCCAAACGGCTCAAGCTTAGTAGAAAGACTTAGCGTTGAACCAGTAGATGGCGATTTTAAATTCTTAAAGAATGTGTTAATATTACCTATGATAACAGTAGATGGTGATAAGTCTTCTATACTTGATAAGGATCAAGATTATATAATAGAAAATATTAAAAAATTCCACGACGCATTAGCTGCAAAGAATTTTAAAAATGCTAGCGATGCATTAAAAGCACTTAATTTTAAAGCTACAGAAGAAAATGTTAAGAAAATGTTTGCACTTAGATGTGAAAATGCAGAAAAATTGGGAGTAGAAATATTCTCTACAGATTATACTTTTAAAAACGAAAAAGACGAAGACGATTACGCTTATACATTTACTTACAAGAATGGCGCAAAATTTATGATATATTTGAACAAACAATATCCAGGTTTAGCTAGTCTAGTAGTTGATAAATAGAATAATTTTCTTATGAGCAGAGTCATTACAGATTCTGCTCTTTTTATTTTTATAAATATAATTAATATAAAACAATTTCATGAGTATATTGATTTTGTATTTTTTAAGTAGTATAATGAACTTAATAATATTTATATGAGGAGGAATATATTATGAAGAAGAAAATTTCTTTGTTACTTGCTATTTTAATGCTTGTAACATTAATCCCAACATCATTCGCTGAGAGAAAAATTGTTGACGCGAAAAAGAACAATCAAAGAATAGCCCTAGATGGAGAAGAAGTAAAGGTAGGCACTTACTTAGTTGAGGATTATACTTACATCAAATTACGTGACGTTGCCGCTCTATTGAATGGAACAGCAAATCAATTCGACATTGGCGTTGCTGCGGAAGATCCTAAACAAATTGTTTTAGCACGTGGCTATGAATACAAAAAAACTGACAATGATCTTCAAGAAATTAAAAAAGATAAAGCTAAGGCTAGCGTGGGAGTTATGAAAGTTAGCGTTAGAAAAGACCCAGAGGACCTTAAAACAGCTTTAATTGATGGTTTTAACTATGTTCAACTAAGAGATTTAGCAAAGCTCATTGGTTTCGAAGTAAGCTATGATGCTAAGAACAAAACTATTTTAATAAACACTGTAAATAATAACGAAAACTATGTAGATGATAATAAGAATAAAGTTCCTGAATCTGAATGGACTGAGGCTGAAAAAGAATGGTTTAAGAATCAAAAAACTTATTTAAGCAACATGGTTCTAGTTATATTTGGTTTTGCAAGTTCAGACAGCCCTAATATTGAACAAATAAAACAAAAATACCTTGACAACCTAGGATTAAGTGTTCTTGGAGGAAGAAAGCTTTTTCAAGGCTCAATAACAGACCAAAGTAATAGGGTTGAGATTAGAGATGGAATTAGATATGCTATAGCCACTTTAGTCTACGAAAGTGGAGCAACTGTAGTATATGAAGGACAAAACATTGGACAAGAAAATGAATTCTGGAGAACAAATTTCTACAACACTGTAATATTAACTATTGCAGACAAATTACCTGAAAAGTATATGAATGATAAAAATGCTGTTTGTGAACAAATAGTTAAGTTCTACGATGCTATAGTTAATAAAGATTATGAAAAGGCTGTCAAAGAAATAAAAGAACTTAAGATAAATGCGACTGTTGAAAGCGTTAAGTTGTTTGAAGAAAGAATGAAAGAATATGCTAATGGAGTAGAAATATTTAGAAAAGATTATACAACAGTATTTAAGACAGACGAAAATGGCGACCCACATGTATTTTTCCAATATAGCGACAACACTGTTTTTGAAGTAGCATATATCGGAACAAACTCTACTGGTATTTTAGCAGCAACACGTAAATAAATAATTTAATCAAAAAATTGGGAGCGAAAGCTCCCTTTTTTTATGTTGATTTTATATTTCTTTAGTAGTATAATGAAATTACTCAATCAAATTAAGGAGGAATAATATTATGAAGAAGAAAATTTCATTGTTATTAGCAATTTTAATGCTTGTAACACTTATCCCAACAGCATTTGCTGAGTCAAAAACAGTAGATGCAGTTAAAAACACTAAAAAAGTGACACTTGACGGAGAAGAAGTAAAGACTAGTTATCATAATTCTGAACACTACATGTATACATTGGATAAAAATAATACACCTATAGAATCTGATTTACCTTATATTTCTGATTTTAATAGTTTATTACAAAATGAATATATTAGAAGTTATTTTCATGAAAAGTCTAGAAATGTAAGTAAAGTAGAGACAGTAAATGATGTATATTCATTCTTATTAAATAATCCTAAGTATTATTATATTGATGATAAAGGGTTTTTATGCTATTGTAATCTAGAAAAAAATGATTCTAATTATTTTTATGAATTCAAAGATACTATAAACAATTTAATCCTAGAAAAGCAAATTGTTTTAACTAAAGATCTAATGCTCTTGGATGTATCTAATAATGAGAGTCCAATTTTGACGTGCGCAATTCAAATTGACTTGCTTGCCGAAGCTGATAAACATGTTGAAGAGTTTAAATCGTATGTTTTGAGGGTAACTCATGGTCTTTCTTTTATTAATCATATATCGTGGTGGATAGATAAGGTAAAGGGTGGCGGAATTTGGGATTATAAGTCATACTTAGGTTATAATAAATATTACGATGTTTTAGGTTTAGGTAGGATGTCCGGGGAATCAATAGGGAATTTTCACTATGGATATGTGGGCAGATTTTACTTTAGCGAAGAACAACTATTGTTTGGTGGAGATATGTATCAAGCCTTAACAAGTGAAGATAAGCTTAAAATGGAAAATTATCACGATAGCCCTGAGGATAAATATGATATAAAAAGAGGATGTAGAGAATATATAGAAAGGCATTAAACAAATGATAACGATTGTAGTTGAAATACTGTTCTATACACTATTATTCACTTTGGGCAGATTTACAAACGTTGGTGCAAAAAATATAGATAAACTAATTATCAGCATACCGCTTATAGTATTAACGATATCTATGGTAGCTGAGTTTATAATCTGGGCAAACAAAAATGATGTGAAGAAGAAGAAAGTACAATTAATTATGTATCTTGCTCTAATGTTTACTGTTATTTTTTTTAATATATATGTAGAAGCCATTGTAAGTACATTATAAATATTTTAGATATGAAAAAGAAAATAAATAATTTGCACAGAGAAAAGGGTCAAGCAGTATTGCTTGACCCTTTTCATGTATATAGATCTATCTATATGCGAGAAATATACGCAAAATTACTCAATCCAAGTCTCTTCCATATCACTAACTATTTCAAAAAAGTCATTGCCTGGATAAATTATGTGCTTAATCCATTCTTCCTTAATCTGCCAAAGATTTGCTTGAACTACAAATTCGCTTCTATCTGTTATTTCAAAAATTCGCTCCCAACTATTTACAATTTCTTCTCTTAAATTGTCAAACATTTCATCATATTTTCTATCGAAGATGTTAAAGCTATTATCAATTCTGCGTTTAACGAGTTCTTTATCGAAGCGTTTCGCATCATCTTCATCAAGTGGCACGTATTGATTGTTTAAAACTAGATCCCACTTTGCTCCATCGAAGTAAATAACTTCGTCCTTTGGTACTGTGATTGCATAAACGACTTCTTTCTCAATTGGCTTTAAGCAGTTCATTTTTGAGACGCTGCACCAAATTGGGTAGCTTATATCATTTGGCTTAGGAACTCTTTTAGATGCCATCTTAACGAAATAATCATATTTTTCTAAGAAAAAGTCTGAGATGTCTCTCATATGTAAGCTTACATAGAGTCTTTTGTTTTGTATAATGCCTTTATTTTTTAATTCATAGAGGCTATTCTCATGCTGTCTTGTATATAAATTTACATATTCCATAATATCACCTATTTATTCATACCCAATATTTCGGATTTGAAATTTTAATCCTTGACTATAAATTTTATCTATGGTATAATATCTATGGATGAGGTGAAAGGTATGATATTCATACATAATTATTTATTTACTCACAATTTTAATAAAAAATAGATATAAGGAACGCCATGTGCGTTCCTTTTTACTTTATCAGAGTACTAACTTAGTAAAAGGAGGACATTATGGAAAAGATCGTAATCAATGGCAAAGATCTAACAATTGAAGATGTGGCAAAGGTAGCAAGATGCCACGCAGAGGTTGAAATTTCAAAGGATGCAAAGGAAAAAATCATTGCGTCAAGAAAACTTGTTGACAAGTTTGTTGAAGAAGAAAGGGTTATCTACGGAATCACAACTGGTTTTGGAAAATTCTCTGAAGTACATATCTCAAAGGATATGACTAAAAATTTACAAAAGAATTTAATTATGTCTCACTCATGTGGCGTTGGCGAGCTTTTTGACGAAGACATCGTTAGAGCCATCATCCTATTGAGAGCTAATTCATTATCAAAGGGTTATTCAGGCGCAAGACTTGAAACTATAGAAACACTAGTTGCTATGCTTAACAAGGGCGTTACACCATGTATTCCTGAAAAGGGTTCACTAGGTGCATCAGGTGACTTAGCTCCTCTTGCTCACATGGTTCTACCTATGCTTGGCTTAGGCGAAGCTTTCTATGAAGGCAAGAAAATGACTGGCAAGGAAGCTATGGACAAGGCTGGCATAGAATGTATCGAATTAACTAGCAAGGAAGGTCTAGCTCTTATCAATGGTACTCAAGTTTTAACTGCTGTTGGCACATTAACTTTATATGATGCTATTAAGCTTTCAAAATTAGCTGATGTTGCTACATCTCTTACAATGGAAGCTATGGGCGGAATTATCGATGCATTCGATGAAAGAATCGCCGATGTTAGACGTCACCAAGGCATGTATGACACTGCATATAATGTTAGAGCGATTCTTGAAGGATCAAAAAATATTACTCGCCAAGGTGAATTAAGGGTACAAGACGCATACTCACTAAGATGTGTTCCGCAAATTCACTGCGCACCAAAGGATACACTAAATTATGTTAAGAGCAAAGTTGATATCGAAATCAACTCTGTTACTGACAACCCAATCATCTTCCCAGATGACGAAGCAGTTATCAGTGCTGGTAATTTCCACGGCGAACCAATGGCTCTACCATTTGACTTTTTAGGCATTGGTATCAGCGAACTAGCTAACGTATCTGAAAGAAGATTAGAAAGACTAGTAAACCCAGCATTATCAGAAGGTCTACCAGCTTTCTTAGTTAAGGAAGGCGGAGTAAACTCTGGCTACATGATAGTTCAATACGCAGCTGCAGCTCTTGTTAGCGAAAACAAGGTGCTAGCTCATCCAGCAAGTGTTGACTCAATACCATCATCTGCTAACCAAGAAGACTTAGTATCTATGGGTACTATAGCTGCTAGAAAAGCTAGAGAAATTTATTTAAACGCAAGAAAAGTTATAGCTATGGAAATGTTTGCTGCATGCCAAGCTATTGATATAAGAGGAGATAAGGGTCTTGGTAAGGGAACTAAGGCTGCTTATGACGAAGTAAGAAAAGTAATAGACTACATTGACAAAGATAGGGTTATGTACTTTGAAATCAATAAAGCTGAAGAATTATTAGCTGATGACAAGGTTCTTAATGCTGTTGAAAAAGCTGTAGGCGCACTTAAATAGTTATTAAGTAGGGAGGTTAATTATGAAATTTGATCTTAAAGATGCTATGACAATCAAACTTGATCCGGTTTTACCACCGATGCACAAGATTGATCCAAAGGTTAGAAGAGCACCTGTCAGAGACTTAACTCTTTCAAAGCATGAGATAGAGCTAGCTTTAAGGAATGCACTTAGATATATTCCAGAAGAGCTTCACGCTGAACTAGCTCCTGAATTTATGGAAGAGCTAATGACTAGAGGAAGAATTTATGGCTATAGATTCAGACCTGAGGGCAATATCAAGGCTAAACCTATCGATGAATACAAGGGTAAATGCATCGAAGGCAAGGCTATACAACTAATGATTGACAATAACCTAGACTTTGACGTAGCACTATATCCTTATGAACTTGTTACTTACGGTGAAACAGGACAAGTTATGCAAAACTGGATGCAATACAGACTAGTTAAAAAATATCTAGAAAATTTAACTGATGAACAAACACTAGTTATGGAATCAGGTCACCCACTAGGCTTATTCAGAAGCCATAAGACTTCACCAAGAGTTATAATCACAAACTCATTAATGATAGGTGAGTTTGACAACCAAAAATATTGGCACAAAGCAGTTGCCATGGGCGTTGCAAACTATGGACAAATGACTGCTGGTGGCTGGATGTACATTGGACCACAAGGTATAGTTCACGGCACATACAATACAGTTCTTAACGCAGCTCGTCTAAAATTAGGCGTTCCACATGATGGTGACCTAAGAGGACACATCTTCATTTCATCTGGTTTAGGCGGAATGAGTGGTGCTCAAGGTAAGGCAGCTAAAATTGCCAACGGCGTTGGTATCATTGCCGAAGTTGATATCTCAAGAATCAACACAAGACTTGAACAAGGCTGGATCGATGAATGTTCAGACGATCTTGACCAAGTATTCAAATGGGCTAACGAAGCAAGAGATTCTAAGACTCCTAGAGCAATTGCTTATCATGGCAATATAGTCGACCTACTAGAATACTGCGTTAAAAATAACGTTCACGTAGAACTTCTTTCTGACCAAACATCATGTCACGCTCAATACGACGGAGGATATTGCCCACAAGGCTTAACATTTGAAGAAAGAACTAAGATGCTGGCTGAAGACAAAGAAGGCTTCTGTAAATTAGTAGACAAAACATTAAAGCATCATTTTGAATTAATAAAAACACTTGTAGATAGAGGAACATATTTCTTTGACTATGGTAACTCCTTCATGAAATCAGTTTTCGATGCAGGCGTTAAGGAAATAGCTAAGAACGGCGTTGACGAATCAGAAGGATTCATCTTCCCAAGCTATGTTGAAGATATCATGGGACCAATGCTATTTGACTATGGTTATGGACCATTCAGATGGGTTTGCTTATCAAATAAGGAAGAAGACCTAATCAAGACTGACCACGCAGCTATGGAATGCATTGACAAGGACAGAAGAGGCCAAGACCTTGATAACTACATCTGGATTAGAGATGCTGAAAAGAATAAATTAGTAGTTGGCTCACAAGCAAGAATACTTTACCAAGATGAAATCGGTAGATTAAAAATTGCTCTTAAGTTTAACGACATGGTTAGAAAGGGCGAAGTAGGCCCAATCATGCTAGGACGTGACCACCACGACGTATCAGGAACTGACTCACCATTTAGAGAAACATCAAACATCAAAGACGGATCAAACATCATGGCAGACATGGCTACACAATGTTTCGCAGGTAACTGCGCTAGAGGTATGTCCATGGTAGCTCTTCATAACGGCGGCGGCGTTGGTATAGGTAAATCAATCAACGGCGGCTTCGGTATGGTTCTAGACGGATCAGACAGAGTAGATACAATACTTAAGGCAGCTATGCCTTGGGACGTTATGAGCGGTGTAGCTAGAAGAAGCTGGGCTAGAAACGACCACTCAATCGAAACAGCAATACAATATAACAAGGATCACAAAGACACTGACCACATTACTATTCCTTATCTAGTAGACGACAAAATTATAGAAAAAGAAATGGCAAAGGTGGATGAATATGAAGCAAAGCGTCATAATTAAAAATATTTCTTCGCTTTTAGCAACAAAGGCCCACGGTAAAGTTAGAGCAGGTAAAGCGCAAGGCGAAGTAGAAATAATCAAAAACGCATATTTAATAACAGAAGACGATAAAATAAAAGCCTTAGGTACTATGGATGAGTATAAAGCTATGGGTGTAGATGAGAGCAAATCTACAGTCATCGATGCTACAGGTAAATTAGTTACACCAGGCCTTGTAGACTCACATACACACCTTGTTCATGGAGGCTCAAGAGAAAATGAGCTCTCCATGAAACTTCATGGCAAAACATATATGGACATAATGAACGCAGGTGGCGGTATACACGCAACACAAAGACACACCAAAGAAGCAAGTTTCGAAGAGCTTTATGAAAAGGCAAAAAAATCACTTGACATAATGCTAAGCTATGGCGTTACAACAGTTGAAGCAAAGTCAGGCTATGGTATAGAAGACTTCGATACAGAGCTAAAACAATTAGAAGTAGCTAAAAAATTAAACGAAGATCATCCAATCGATTTAGTATCAACATTCATGCCATGCCATGCTATGCCAGATGAGTACAAAAACGACAGAGAAGCCTTTATAAATAAGGTTATCAATGAATATAATCCCAAAGTTATGGAAAAAGGACTTGCAGAATTTGCCGACATCTTCTGTGAAGACGGCGTTTACACTATAGATGAGTCAAGAAGAGTGCTTGAAGCATCAAGAAAAACTGGCTTTAAGCTTAAAATACATGCAGACGAACTAATTAGCTTCGGCGGCGCAGAATTAAGTGCCGAGCTAAAATGCGTTTCAGCAGACCACTTGATAGGCGCATCAGATGAAGGTATTAAGGCCATGGCAGCTAATGGGGTTATAGCAAATGTGCTTCCATCGACAGCATTTAACCTAAACACAGGTAAATATGCTAGAGCTAGAAAGATGATAGAAGAGGGCTGCCCAGTAAGTATCTCTACAGACTACAATCCAGGTTCATGCCCATCTGAAAATATTCAATTAGCAATGCAAATAGCCTCAATCAAAATGAGAATGACACCAGAAGAAGTATTTAATGCTGCTACCATAAACGCAGCAGCAAGCGTACTTAGAACGGAATCAATAGGTTCGCTTGAAGTAGGCAAGAAAGCCGACATCGCCATCTTTAACTGTGAAAATATCGATTACTTCATATATCACTTCGGTATAAACCACACATATAAAGTAATTAAGAACGGAACAATAGTTTATGGCGCTTAAATCATTTAGAGTATTAATAGTTGGCGGTTCAGAAATATACGCCCTAGGCATAAGAGCCTCTCTTTCGGCTTTTAACGATATGCACGTCGTTGAAAGCTTTAGAGATGCCTCAGATGCTCAAGAATATTTAAGAATAAAGAGCGTAGATTTTCTCATCTATGTAGATGATGAACTAAATGAAAGAAAAAAGATGCCCGAGCTACAAATGATAGCCGTTAAAGACAGGCGCTATAGAATACTCTTTATGACTAACAAGCCAAACACAGAAATGATAATTTCGCCAAAAGACTTTTATCTCGACGGCATCATAGACAAAGAACTTAGCGGAGCAAGTCTCAGACAAGCTCTTCTCGACATGAGAAAGGGGATAGTAGTCGTATCAAAGCAAAGGAACTTCAGCATACAGACGGAACAAAAATTGGGGGACTTTTTGGACCGTAAGGAGATCTACGACTCACTAAGCTCACGAGAAAAGCAAATCCTTCTAAGCATAAAAGAAGGCCTAAGTAATCAAGAAATAGCCAACAGATTTTTCATCACACTATCTACATCAAAAACACACATCTATAGATTGTATAAGAAGTTGGGGGTGAAGTCGCGCTCTCAAGCAATCAACTTCCTCAATTAGTTTTGCATTCAAGCGAGCCCTTGAGCTCGTTCCTTCCTCAGCAATGCTCACGTACCATTAGTACGCTGCGCTTGCTTCGTCGGTCCACATCGCTCAATCATCTCGCTTGCTCTGCAAAACTAGTGAATAAAGATAATTTTATCTAATAAATTAGAGAAAAAAGATAGTTTTATTTATTAAATTTATAAATAAAGATGGATTCATCTAATAATTTAATCGAAAAAAATTGCTATGCAGACTGAAAATTACTTCACACAATCATTACACTTGAAAAAATAAAAAGCTTAATTAATTTACGCAAGGCAATATATGATCGGAAAGAGCTTTGTGTAAAGTCATTTCAAATCCTTTTTGATGCACCTAAATATGATATGTACCCTCTTTACTGGACAAACCAGTAAGGAGGG
>UMIY01008364.1_pt1 | contig 13600 bp, 10 predicted proteins | sample 1965921 | NCBI WGS metagenome assembly UMIY01 (sample SAMEA4836134, study PRJEB28245) | human gut metagenome | biome: gut microbiome; material: fecal sample | place: Denmark | collected 2008
TCGACGTCGCCTCGAACCCCGAATTTCTCAAGGAGGGTGCCGCCATCAAGGACTTCATGTCGCCCGACCGCGTGGTGGTGGGCGTCGAGAGCGAGCGGGCGCGCACGCTCATGTCGAAGCTCTACCGTCCCTTCCTGATTAACAACTACCGCGTGCTGTTCATGGACATCTCCTCGGCCGAGATGACCAAATATGCCGCCAACGCCATGCTGGCCACGCGCATCTCGTTCATGAACGACATCGCCAACCTTTGCGACCACGTGGGCGCCGACGTGGAGATGGTCCGCAAGGGCATCGGCGCCGACGCACGCATCGGCACCAAGTTCCTCTATCCGGGCTGCGGCTACGGAGGCTCCTGCTTCCCGAAGGATGTCAAGGCGCTTGCCCACACGGGGCGCGAATACGGCTACACGATGGAGGTCATCGAGGCAGTCGAGCGGGTCAACGAACGGCAGAAGTCGATTGTCTACGAGAAGCTCTGCAAGGCGCTGGGCGGCGAGCTGAAGGGGCGTACCGTGGCGCTGTGGGGACTCGCCTTCAAGCCCGAGACGGACGATATGCGCGAGGCTCCGGCGCTGGTGGTTATCGACCGTCTGCTCAAGGCGGGAGCAACCGTGCGGGTCTACGACCCGGTGGCGATGGACGAGTGCCGACGCCGCATCGGCGAGCAGGTCATCTACACCCGCTCGATATACGAGGCGGCCGAAGGGGCCGACGCCGTGGCGCTGATGACCGAATGGAAGCAGTTCCGCATGCCGACCTGGTCGCGGCTGCACGAGGCGATGCGCGACAACATCCTGGTCGACGGGCGCAACATCTTCGACAAGCAGGAGGTCATCGCCGAGGGGTTCCGCTACTACGCAATCGGCAAATAGCCGGTGCAGGGCCGGCGACCCGGCGCGAACATGGTGCCGGGCGGAAGGCAGGAGGCAGGAAGCGGAAGGGCTGCCGGACCGGAAACTGCCGGACCGAAGCCGGAAGAGACCCGGAACACATAAAGAGCGTGGGCAAGACCAACAGGTCTTGCCCACGCTCTTTTTTTGCATATTACGGATAGACGGCTCCCGGAGCCTTGCGTGCTACCGCCCGTCATCCTCCCCGCGGGTGAGCCACTCGGGGGTCAGACGCGTGAAGTAGATTTCGAAGCCGCGCTCCCAGTTGCCCACCTCGGTCAGAAGGCCGATATCGCCGTCGGGCAGCACCGTGAGCGACGAATAGCCGGCATCACCGCTCCAGACGCTCCGCCGCACGGGCCACGTACACCCCTCGTCGTAGCTGAGCAGCACCGAGACGTTGCGCCGCTCGACCGAATCGAGCGGAATCGAGTGCAGCATCCGATTGCGCCGGGCACCCTCGACGCGCAGCGTATAGCGCACGATATCGCCGTTGCAGGCGGGCGAAGGCATATCCTCCCACCGCTGCGGCTCGCTCCACGTCGCGCCGCGGTCCGCAGAAAGGGCATACTTGCGCCGCCCCTTGGCCGGATTGCGGATGCTCATCAGCCAGCTGCCGTCGGCCCGCTCGACGAGCTTCGCCTCGTCGCCGTTCATATCGACCGGCGTGGGCAGCAGGCGCCAGCTGCGGCCGCCATCCTCCGACATGCAGACATAGTTGACCAGCGGCGGGGCCTCGCGTCCCGTACGGGCCGCCACGACGAAGAGCAGCGTCCCGTCGCGCAGCTGCAGCGCACGCCCCGAGGCGGCAAAGGCGCCGTACCACCCCCGCGAAAGGGGATTTGCGCAGGCCGCACCCCACAGTTGGGGCGTGATGCACTCGGGCGCAGACCACGTCTGCCCGAAATCGCCGCTCCGGCAGACGTTGATGTCAATCGGCGCCTCGGGCGTCGACTCCCACAGCCCGCGCCCCGAGGCGAAGATGCAGAGCAGCTCGCCCGAGCGGGCATCGCTCACCAGCGCCGCATCGCCGTAGCCGCAGTCGCCGCGGTGTTCGGCAATCGGGATGACGGAGGACCAGGTGCGGCCCCCGTCGGTGCTGCGCCGCGCCACGAGGTCGATTTTGTTGGGCAAATCGCCCATCGACTCCAACCGGCGGTCGGCCACGGCCACCAGCGAGCCGTCATCGGCCGTCACCAGCGCCGGAATGCGGTAATACTTCGAGCCTCCGTCACCGGGGGCGAAGAGGAGCGTGCTCACGGGCTCTTCGGGAGCCCCGGCACAGCCGCCGCTCCCCAGCACGAGGGCGGCAAGCAGGATTCCGGACAAAATCTTCATCGCGTTCATCGCGGACGTGGAGGGTCAACGGCCACCGAGGGCGCTACTTGCGGACCTTGACAATAATCTTGCGAATCGACCCCTCGCCCACCATCGGAGCGTGGGCATCCTCGGGCAGCAGAATCGTGAACTGCCCCGGACGCAGCGTATAGTAGCACTGCGGCTCGTCGTCGTAGAAGCGGATGTCCTTCTCGGTGTCGAACTCGCCCAGCGGCTTGCGCACGTCGGCGCGGGGGCTCCAGCCGAAGGCCTCACGCTCGCCGCGGATGAGCACCTGGATGTCGATGTAGGCGTTGTGCACCTCGAGCTTGGCATCCGCGGGACGCTTCAGCTCGACGTCCATCACGTTGACGTAGATATCGCGGCCGTCGAGTTCGTGGGTACCCGGTTCGATGGTCGTCCAGTCGATACGGGCAATGTGTTCGAAGGCCCGGGCCATGCGGGGCGAAAGCGCGTTGTAGAGGGCGCTGTTCTGCAGTGTGTCGAGAATCATATCGGTTTGGTTTTAGTCGTTTTCATCGTTTCGCCTGAGGCGCACGACCACCGGCAGGTGGTCCGAATAATCGACCTGGGGCACCTCGTAGGAGAGGGGCTCAAGTCCGTCGGACGTGAGCACGTAGTCGATGCGCAGCGTGTTGAAGAAGCCCTGGAAGGTATAGGAGTAGCCGCGGCCGCAGCTGCGGAAGGCGTCGGTCAGCCCGCGCGCCATGCGGCGGTAGACGTACGACATGGGGGTGTCGTTGAAGTCGCCGCAGACAATCATCCGGTAGGGCGTCGCCGCCATCACGCTGCGAATCGTATCGACCTGCTCGGCCCGCAGCACGCTGTTGCGGCACAGGCGGGAGAGGATGCTGCGGATTTTCTCCTCGCGCGCCGTATCCGAAACGTAGCGGTGCGTGGTGAGGTATTTGGCGTCGTACACCGTGATTTCGGTCGAATGGAGGTGGTTGTTGAAGACCCGGACGGTATCCTCGCCCACCAGCAGGTCGGCCCAGATGGAGGTGCGGGGGATGATGGTCCCCGAGCGCAGAATCCGGTAGCGGCTCAGGATGGCCTGCTGGCTGCCCCGCTCCGCGCGGTTCTGCTCCTCGGTGCGGTTGCCGAGCGTCATGCGGTAGCGGCCGGCCAGCTGCGAGAAGGCCTCGCTCTCGGCCGCCTTCCGGTGGTCGAACTCCTGCAGGCAGATGATGTCGGGCTCCTGCTCGCCCAGAAGGCCGGCGATAGGCCCCTCCTGCCACCCCACTTTGGGATAGTAGAAGCCCCGGATGTTGTAGGAGAGCACCTTGAAGGCATCGCGGCCGTACTCCTCGGTCTCGTAGGCGCGGCGGAACTCGGGCTTGTAGTAGAGCCCCAGCCGGAAGAGCCCCGCCACGACGCAGACGAGCAGCATTCCGGCGCGTCCCCACCGCCAGCGGATGACCCAGTAGAGGGCCAGCAGCACGGTGGCGACGTAGGTCAGCGGCGCACCCAGCCCCAGAATCGGGAAAAACCGCGAGCCCGCCGGGTGGACGTAGGGCGCGCACAGCGTCAGCACCATCGCCACGACGGCCAGATAGGCCAGCACCGTCATCACGACATCGAGCAGCAGCATCACCGCACCACGGCGGCTCCGCTTGCGGCCGTTGCCGCTCCGGTATTCATCGTAATATTCGGACATACTACGCAGGGTTGAACATCAGAAATCAGAAATCAGAAGTAGATGTTTCCGCGCCGCTTCCAGTAGTGGAGCAGCAGGAATCCCCACAACATGCCTCCCACGTGGGCGAAATGGGCCACGTTGCCGCCGTAGCCGGTCCAGCCCAGGAAGAGCTCGATGACGCCGTAGATGATGACGAACCACTTGGCCTTCATCGGGATGGGCGGGATGAGCAGCACAATCATCGCGTTGGGATGCATCACGCCGAAGGCGAGCAGCAGCCCCATGACGGCACCCGAGGCGCCGACCAGCTGGATGTAGTATTCGCCCGAGGCCCATGCGGCGAGCATCTGGATGAGCGCCGCGCCGATGCCGCAGGCCATGTAGTAGACCAGGAAGCGGCGCGAGCCGAGCTCGTACTCGAGTGTGCGGCCGAACATCCACAGCGCAAACATGTTGAAGAAGACATGCTCGAAGTTGGCATGCAGGAACATGTAGGTGACGAACTGGTAGGTGTGGAAGAGCGGGTTGCCCACCCAGAAGAGCGAGCCGAAGCCGAAAATCCACTTCCCCAGCGGCAGCAGCGCCGTGGCCATGTAGACCAGCACGTTGATGATTATCAGATTGAGCACCACGGGGGGTGTCTGGAAAGTGCGGTTCATAACGGAAAATCTCTTTTACTTCTCTAACGTTGTCCAGCCTCGGGAAGCGCATCAACGCCGTGCCGGGCCGGCATGCAAAGGTAACAAATTATCGGCGAAGTCACCCGAGCCGCGCGCGAATATCTTCGGCCGTGAACTCGGCCATGATGCGCTTGCCCGAGGGGGTAAAGCTGGGGTTGCCGCACGCCGCAAGGCGGTCGAGCAGCGCCTGCACCTCCTCCCGGGCAAAGGAGGCCTTCGCCCCGCGCGTTACGCTGCGGGCCATGACGGCGGCCACCTTTTCGCGCCGGGCGTCAGCCGCCCCCACCGGCGTGTCGAACTGCTGCAGCAGCTCGTAGAGCAGCATGTCGACCCCTTCGGCCGAAATCTCGGCCGGGAGCCCCTTGACGTCGATGGAGCCGCCGCCCCCGAAGTCGAGGTCGAAGCCCAGCGCCGCCACCTCGACCGAATGCTCCTCGAGCAGCGCATACTCCTCCTCCGAGAGGAGCAGATGCTCGGGGAAGAGCAGCTGCTGGCTGGGCGCCGCACCCGAGCTCAGCGTCGCCAGATAGTATTCGTAGAGCACCCGCTCGCGGGCACGCCGCAGGTCGACTGCCACCAGCCGTCCGCCGTACGAGGCGGCGGCGTATCCGCCCGCCAGCGGAATGGCCCCGGCAAAGGCGGGCGCCCCGCCGTCGAGCTGAAGCTGCTGCTGCTCGCCCACCGACGAGGAGACGAACTCCAGCTCGCTCTCCTCCTCCCCTGCGGTGCCCTGCTCACTCGGCGAGACGATGTCGTCGAACTCCTCGGCCGAGGCTCCGCCGTCGAATGCGTCAAAAGCGGTGGCACCCGGCGAAAGGCTCCGCCAGGGGGCCGCATCGGCCTCGTCCGGCTCCCCAGCCGGGCCGGCATCGGAAGGACGGAATGCCGGAATGCCGACACCGCCCGGCTGCCGGGCTCCGGCGCGCGGCGCGAAGGAGGCGGCGCTGTCGGCCACCTCCGTCGAGGCGTCGGGCACCGTATAGGGGACATCGAAGCCCGTGAACTCCTCGTTGGGGTCGGGAGCCGTCGGGTCGATGTAGGATTCGCGGAAGGGGTTGTAGTCGAGGTTCGACTGCGCGGGGGGTTCGCTGTAGAGCGCGCCGCGGCGCAGCACCGGAATCTCGACCGTACGGTCGCTGTCGAAGTCCATCATCGGCACGGCGCCCGTCTTGGCGAGCGTCTCGCGCACGGCAGCGTTGATAATCTGCCATACGGCCTCCTCGTCGGCGAACTTCACCTCGGTCTTCTGCGGATGGACGTTCACGTCGATGCGCGCCGGGTCAACCGTCAGGTAGAGGAAATAGGAGGGCGCGCAGTTGCCGGGGATGAGCTTCTCGTAGGCCTTCATGATGGCGCTGTAGAGGTAGCTGCTCTTGAAGTAGCGGCCGTTGACGAAGAGGAACTGCTCCGTATTGCGCTTCTTGGCGGCAGCCGGCTGGCCGATGAAGCCCTCGACCGAGGCGATTGAGGTGTCGGCCGAGACCTCCAGCAGATTCTGCTTGATGTGGCGCCCGATGGCGTCGACAATGCGCGTGGCGAGCGTCGCCGCCCTCAACCGGTAGAGCGGGGCGTCGTTGGAGTAGAGCTCGAAGGCGACCTGCGGATTGCAGAGCGCCACGCGCTGGAATTCGGCCTTGATTTGGTTCGACGACGTGGTGCTCTTCTCCAGGAAGCGGCGCCGCGCCGGCACGTTGTAGAAGAGGTTGCGCACGAAGAACTGCGACCCCGCGGGGCAGGCCACAGGCTCCTGCGAGACGAAGACGCCGCCGTTGATTTCGGTGCGCGTACCCACCTCGTCGCCCTCCTGGCGCGTGCGCAGCTCGACCTGCGAGACGGCCGCAATCGAGGCGAGCGCCTCGCCGCGAAATCCGAAGGTGTGCAGCGCATAGATATCCTCGACCGAACGGATTTTACTCGTCGCATGGCGGTCGAAGGCCATGCGGGCATCGACGGGCGACATGCCGCAGCCGTTGTCGACAATCTGAATCAGGTCGCGGCCGCCGTCGCGGAAGTTGACCTTCACCTCCGTGGCTCCGGCATCGATGGCATTCTCCATCATCTCCTTCACCACCGAAGCGGGGCGGTTGACCACCTCGCCGGCCGCAATCTGGTTGGCGACAACCTCGGGCAGAAGTCTGATTTTGTCTGCCATCCGTCTACTCCTCCCCCTGATAATCGTTCGGCACCACCGTGATGGGCTGCGCCTGCCACTCCACGTCGCTCACACCGCGCTGGTCCAGCTCATTGGCCGGCCGGCGCTGCTCGACAACCTGCTCCTGACGCTCGCGGGCCGAGCCCTGCACCCACAAGAAGAGGCGGGCCAGACGCGGGAAGAGCAGCACGATGATGAGCAGCATGACGACCACGCCGAGCATCATCTTCCAAATCTGGCGGCGGCCCGACCGCTCCTCCTCGGAACGGCGTGCGGCACGTGCCTCGCGCTGCGTGCGAATCAGCTGGCCGGGGCGGTACTCGCGCTCCTCGTCCTCCGACCGTTTGCCGAGCAGTTCGGCACGGCGCTGCTCGCGGGCCTCCTTTTCGGGGTCGTAGTAGCGCGGTATGTAGTTGAATTTGTTCGGATGCTTCTTGTAGGGACCGAAACCGGACATAGCTTCAAGTGTTTGGTGGTTGCACAAAAAAGGGAAAAATCCGCCCCTTTACCCGGTAAAGGTACGAATTTTTCCCGCCATTTATTATCCGCTAACGGAAGAAACTCTTCATCCGCTCGAAGATATTCTGATTTTTGACCGATTCGGCCTTCTGGAACGAAGGCTGCTGGGCCAGCTGCTCGACCAGGCGCTTCTCCTCGGAGGTGAGCTTCGAGGGGATGGTGATGTCGACCACCACCAGCTCGTCGCCGCGGCCGTAGCCGTTCACGTCGGGCAGACCCTTGCCCGCCAGACGCAGCACCTTGCCCGCATGGGTTCCCGGCGCAATCTTGATTTTGGCGCGGCCGCCCACGGTCGGCACTTCGACCGTACCGCCCAGCAGGGCCGTCGTCACCGTGATGTTCAGGTTGTGAATCAGGTCGTTGCCGTCACGCGTCAGTTCGGGGTCCGGCTCCTCCTCGATGAGCACCTGCAAATCGCCGTTCACGCCGCCCTGGCGTGCCGCATTGCCCTTGCCCGAGACGGTGAGGACCATGCCCTCGCCCACGCCGGCCGGAATCTTGATTTCGACCACCTCCTGACCGCGCAGCGTCCCTTCGCCCTTGCACTGGTCGCACGCGGCCGTGATGACCTTGCCCGTACCGCCGCACGTGGGGCAGACACCCTGCGTCTGCATGCGGCCGAAGAAGGTGTTCTCGACGCGCGTCACATAGCCCGTACCGCCGCACTTCGAGCAGGTTGCATAGGAGTTGGCATCCTTGGCACCCGTGCCGCCGCACTTGTCGCACGCTACGGTCTTGTTGATTTTGAGCTTCTTGGTCACGCCGTTGGCAATCTCCTCGAGCGTCAGCTTGACCTTGATACGGATGTCCGAACCGCGATTCACGCGCCGGCCGCCGCCCGTCGACGACGAGCGGAACCCTCCGCCGCCGAAGTGGCCGCCGAAGATGTCGCCGAACTGCGAGAAGATATCCTCCATCGAGAAGCCGCCGCCGCTGAAGCCGCCGAAACCGCCGGCTCCGCCGCCCGCCGCGCCGCTCATGCCGGCATGGCCGTACTGGTCGTAGCGCGCACGCTTGTCGGGATTCGAGAGCACGTCGTATGCCTCGGCCGCCTCCTTGAACTTCTCCTCGGCCTCCTTGTCGCCGGGGTTCTTGTCCGGGTGGTACTTGATGGCCGCCTTGCGGTAGGCCTTCTTTATTTCGTCTGCGTTAGCGTTCCTGGCAACGCCCAGGACCTCGTAATAATCCCTTTTCTCTGCCATGGTTCTACTCTCCTACAACAACTTTAGCGAATCGCAGCACCTTGTCGCCCAGCATGTAACCCGTCTGGACCACATCGATGACGCGACCCTTGTTCTCTTCGCCGGCCGCGAACTTGGCCACGGCCTCGTGCAAATCGGCGTCGAATTCGTTGCCCTTGGCCTCAATCTCCGTCACGCCGCGCTGACGCAGCGCCTCGGTAAACTTCTGGGCAATGAGGTTGACGCCCGCCCGCAGCGCCGCAATGTCGTCGCTCTTCTCCATCGCCTCGACGGCGCGCTGCACGTCGTCGCGCACCGGCAGCAGCGCCAGCAGCACGTCGCGGCCGCCGGTCTGCACCAGCTCCATCTTCTCGCGCAGCGTACGCTTGCGGTAGTTGTCGAATTCGGCCTGCAGACGCAGGTACTTGTCGCGCCACTCGGCGATTTCGGCCTCGAGGTCGGGCTTCTGCTCCTCCTTCGCGGCCTCGGCCGACTCCTTGTCGGAAGCCTTCTTGTCGGCTGCATCCGCCTCTGACATCGTGTCATGCGCGGCCTCACCGCCGTCTGCCATATTGGCACGTGCGGACTCTTCGCCGGCAGGTTCACCGCTCGCTCCCTTGGAGCCCTCGCGGTCCTTAACCTCCTCGTTATAAACTTTTTCCTGTTCCATATATCTGTGTTTTTTCATATTTTCCGACATCTATGGCACAAAATGCATACCAAGCGGCCGAATGCGTTATCCAAGGATGAAAATGGCAGGCCGCCGGTTCAGCTCGGGACGCGGATGCGCGCGCCACTCCCCCACCGTACGGGTCTCGACCAGCTCGCCCGGCGCCGTGAGGTCGGCCGCCACCGTCAGGCGCGTCTCCGGGGCGCAGACCGTGAGCAGCTCCTCCAGCAGCTTCACGTTGCGGTAGGGCGCCTCGATGAAGAGCTGCGACTGATGCTCCGTGCGGGCCCGCCGCTCGAGCGCGCGGATGGCGCGCTGCCGTTCGGGCGCCTTGACGGGCAGATAGCCGTTGAAGGCGAACGACTGTCCGTTGAGCCCCGAGGCCATCACCGCAAGGATAATCGACGAGGGGCCCACGAGCGGCACCACGCGGATGCCGCGGCGGTGGCACGCCTCGACCACCAGCGCCCCGGGGTCGGCCACGCCCGGCACGCCCGCCTCGGAAATCACGCCGGCCGAGCGTCCCTGCTCGAGCGGCCGCACCAACTCCTCGACCTCGCGGCCGGCAGCCGTATGTTCGTTCAGTTCGCGGAACTCCAGCTCGGCGATGGGGCGGGCGACGCCCGCCTTCGAGAGGAAGCGCCGCGCCGTGCGGACGTTCTCGACGATGAAGTAGTCGAGCGCATCCATCACGGCCCGGTTGGCCGCGGGGAGCACCTCCCAGGGTGCCGTTTCGTCCGAGATGGGACAGGGAATCAGGTAGAGCGTGCCCTTCCGCACGGGTTGCGATGTCATGGTCGGTCCTTTTTAGATGATGTTACTCCTTGAGATAGATGCGCTTGACGCGGCCCGACACGGAGGTGAGCACCTCGTAGGAGATGGTGCCGAGTACCTGGGCCATCGTCTCGGGGTCGTTGCCCGGCTCGGCCGAGAAAATCACCGCCTCGTCGCCCTCCGCAACGCCGGGGATGTCCGTCACGTCAATCATGCAGCTGTCCATGCAGATGCGCCCCACGATGGGGGCCGGCATCCCCTTGACGCGCATCGACCAGCGGCCGCAGCTCAAATGGCGGTCCAGACCGTCGGCATAGCCCACGGGGATGGTCGCCGTCGCCGTATCGCGGTCGAGCTTCCCGGCACGGCCGTAGCCCACCGTATCGCCCGCGCGGAGGTGTTTGAGCTGCACGATGCGGGTCTTGAGCGTCGCCACGGGGCGCAGCGCCGGATTGTGGCGCCAGCCGAAGCCGTAGAGCCCGATGCCCAGCCGGCACATGTCGAACTGCGCCTCGGGAAAGCGCTCGATGGCGGCCGAATTGGCCGTATGGCGGATGACGCCGTAGGGCAGCGCCTCGGCCAGCTGCGAGCTCATCCGCGCAAAGCGGGCAATCTGGGCCCGCGTATACTCGTCCTCCTCGGGCATGTCGGCGCAGTTGAGGTGCGAGAAGATGGTGGCCACCTGCACCTGCGTCGTCGCACGAAGCCGCTCGGCAAGGTGCGGGAGCTCCTCCTCGACGAAGCCCAGACGGTGCATCCCCGTGTCGAGCTTGATGTGAATCGGATAGCGGCTCTCGCCGGCCTGCTCGGCCGCCGCCTCGAAGGCCTCGAGCGAGTGGAAGCTGTAGATTTCGGGCTCCAGACGGTTGGCAATCATCACGTCGAAGCTGTCGGCATCGGCGTTGAGCACCACCACGGGCATTGTGATGCCCCGCTCGCGCAGCAGCACCCCTTCGTCGGCAAAGGCGACGGCCAGGTAGTCGACCCCTTCGTGCTGGAGCATCTGCGCCACCTCGAAGTCGCCCGTACCGTAACTGGCCGCCTTGACCATCGCCACCAGGCGCGTGCCAAAGGAGAGCTTCGAGCGGAAGTAGTTGAGGTTGTCGCGCATGGCGTCGAGGTCGACCTCGAGCACCGTCGTATGGCTCTTGCGCGAGAGGGCGTGGGCCAGCTTCTCGAAGCGGTAGTCGCGCGCCCCCTTGAGCAGCACCGTGCAGCCGGCCACCGCCTCGCGCGGGATGCGGGCGATGCACTCGTCGGTCGAGGCGTAGAAGGAGCGCCGGCAGTTGAAGAGCCCGGCAAAGCGGCGCAGCCGCGGGCCGATGCCGATGAAGTACTCCACGCCGGCCCGCTCGACCATGCCGGCCACGCGGGCGTAGAGCTCTTCGTCGGGCAGGCCGCTCTGGGGGATGTCCGACAGCACGAGCGTCTTGCGGCGCGAGAGGGCGATGTTGTGGAGGTAGTCGAGCGCCAGCGCCAGCGAGTTGAGGTCGAGGTTGTAGGCGTCGTTGACCAGCACCGAGTCGTTGATACCCTCCTTCACCTCGAGGCGCATGGCCACCGCGGGTGCCGAGGCAAAGCTCGGGGCCGGATAGCCCATCACGGCACAGAAGGCCTCGACAATCTGGGCGTTGCGGCGCGAGGCGGCGTTGCCCACGACGCTCTCCGCCACCTCGGGGAAGCGAGCGGCATCGACCGGCCGGCGCTCCGGGAAGCGGGCCTCAATCATCGCGCCGAGCGGCTCGTAGTAGCTGTGGTAGATGATTTTGCGGGCGCTGCGGGCCAGCACCATCTTCTCGTCGCACTTCTGCTCGAGGCTCAGGAAGTTCTCCTGGTGGGCGTCGCCAATCGAGGTGAAGACCACCACGTCGGGGCGGATGATGCGCTCCAGACGCGCCATTTCGCCCGGACGCGAGATGCCCGCCTCGAAAATCGCCAGCTCCTCGTCGCCCTCGAGCATCAGTACCGAGAGGGGCACGCCCAGCTGCGAGTTGTAGCTCTTGGGCGAGCGGTAGAACTTCACGCCGGCGGGCAGCTCCTCGACAATCCACTCCTTGATGACCGTTTTGCCGTTCGAGCCGGTGATGCCCACCACCGTCCCGTGGAACTGCGCGCGGTGGTAGGCCGCCAGACGCTGCAGCGCCGCAATGGCGTGGTCGACCACCACGAAGCCGCACGTGCCCTCCTCGAGCTCCTCCAGGCGGCGTTCTACCAGAAAGGACTTCACGCCCCGGCTCTGCATCTCGCGCACGAAGTCGTGCGAATCGTGGTTGGCGCCGCGCATGGCGACAAACATCGGGGCCGAGCCGAACTCGCACGAGAGCGAGCGGCTGTCGGTCACCACCGAGCGGACCTCGGCGTCCGCCCCGTACAGGCTGCCGCCCACGATGGCGGCAATCTGCGAAAGAAGGTATTTCATGAACGAATCACTAAACTAAAAGGTTCCATCTCTTTGTTCCGGCCCTTTGCGTCGGGCAGTTGCCCGGGCATTCGCTCGGACAGCAGCCCGGACAGCTGCTCCGGGTCTTGTTCCGGCCCTTGCTCCGGCCTTTGACTCCGGCCTTTGGCCCCGGCCCTTGCTCCGGCGCCGGCACTCCGCAGTCCGTTTTTCCCCCCCCGAAGGGAGCGCGGCCCCGAAGGGAGTGCATCCTGCCGCCCGCTCCGCCGGCCGGAGGGCGGAAGGCAGAGGCCGGAGGGCGCAGCGGCGCCGTCGGGTCAGTTCGTATCGAAGGTCACCACCGTGATGCCGGCGCCGCCGCGGTCGGCATGCTCGTCGACGGCGCTCACCACCTCGGGCACCGTCCGCAGGTAGCGGCGAATCTCCTCCTTGAGCGCGCCGGTGCCCTTTCCGTGGAGGATGGTCACCGAGCTTACGCCCACCATCAGCGCATCGTCCACCAGGTCCTGCACCGCCTCGAGCGCCTCGGCGGCCCGCATGCCCCGCACGTCGATGTGGTCGCGGAAGTTGAGCTTGCGCGCCGAGATGTCGACCGAGATGCGGGTCCGCGCCGTCTGGGGACGCGTCGCCTCGCGGTACTCGTTGTTCGAGACCACCTGCAGCCGCTCCTTCTCGACGGTCGTGAGAATCTGCCCGAAGGCCACCTGCGCCCGCCGTCCCTTGATTGACTGCACCACGCCGACCATCTCCTGCCCCGCCATGCGGACCTTCGAGCCGACCTCCACCTCGCGCGGTTTGGGCGCCTCGGCCGGTGCCGCATCGCTCTTTGCCGCAGCCTCCTGCTCGCGCCGCTCGGCCCGCCGCTGGCGCCGCCGCTCGATGCGCTCCATCTCGCGCGCCACCGAGGCGTCGTGCTCCTCGTCGTCGCGCTGCTCGACCGTATCGCGGAACTCCTCCAGCTCCTTGCGCGCCATGCGCGTGAGCTCCTTGTCGGCCTGCGCCTCGCGGATGGTCTTGATGGTGTTCTCAATCTGGCGGTTGGCCTCGGCGACCAGCTCCTGGGCCTCCTGCTTGGCGCGGCGGATGATTTCGTTCCGCTCGGTGCGGATTTTCGAGAGCTGCTCGGCATAGTTGCGCTCCAGCTCCTCGACCTTGCGGTCCGTCAGACGGATGCGCTCGCGCTTCTGCGCCCAGTAGTGCTTGTCGCGCGCAATCTCGCGCAGCTGCTTCTCGATGTTGATGTGGTCGCTGCCCGCCTTCTCGCCCGCCTCGCGGATAATCTCCTCGGGCAGTCCGATTTTGCGGGCGATTTCGATGGCGAACGAGCTGCCCGGCTTGCCCATCTCCAGACGGAAG
>UMIY01020187.1_pt1 | contig 13588 bp, 9 predicted proteins | sample 1965921 | NCBI WGS metagenome assembly UMIY01 (sample SAMEA4836134, study PRJEB28245) | human gut metagenome | biome: gut microbiome; material: fecal sample | place: Denmark | collected 2008
GAACGCCTCGTCCGCGGGCGTGACGAGCTCGTCCTCGCCGGTCTCTGGGTCGTAGTGGTGGAGCAGCACCGGCTCGAAGAGCCGCAGGTGGTGGGCAAAGACGAACGAGGCGGCCAGCACCACCACGAAGATGATGATGCGGGCGAACGTGTCGACCTGCGTCATCACCAGCGACCCGACGCACAGGAGCGCCGTCCACGCGTACATGAGCAGGACCGCCTGGCGCTGGTCGAACCCCTCAGCCATGAGACGGTGGTGGATGTGGCCGCGGTCGGCGTGACCGATGCTGACGTGGCCCCGCAGGCGCCTGACGATCGCCGAGAAGGTGTCGATTATGGGAACGGCCGCGATGACCAGCGGGACGATGATCGTCGTGAGGCCGGCGAAGCGCGTCACGGAGAGCAGCGAGACGGTGCCGAGGGCAAACCCCAGGGTGAGGGCACCGGAGTCCCCCATGAAGATCGACGCGGGATGGAAGTTGAAGCGAAGGAACCCGAGCGAGGAGCCTGCCACGGCGATGGAGAGCGCCGCGGCATCGAGGCGCCCGGCCTGCGCGGAGAGCACGAACATGGTGAGGCTCGCGAGGGCGGAGATGCCCGCGGCGAGGCCGTCGAGGCCGTCGATCAGGTTGATGATGTTCGTATAGGCGACGAGATAGACGACCGTCGCGGGATAGGCGAACCAGCCGAGGCTGATGTGCGGACCGCCGAGCGGGTTGGCGATCTCGCCGATCACGAGCCCGCCCGACACGGCGAGGGTCGCCGCAAGCACCTGCCCCCCAAGCTTCTGGAGCGGCGTCAGGGAGTAGCGGTCGTCGAGAAGGCCCGTGAGGAAGATCACGACGAAGGAGAGCACGAGCATCCAGTAGTTGACCGCGAGCAGGGACGACGGCACCAGGACGACGGGCCAGCGGAGGTAGGTCGTCCCGAGGTACTGGACCACGAAGGCGGCCACGATGCCGCAGAAGATGGCGATGCCGCCCATGCGCGGGATGGGCCGCTTGTTGATGCGTCGGGCGCTGGGATAGTCGACGGCGCCGAGCCGCACGGCGATGCGCCGGGCCAGCGGGGTCACGGCAATCGAGGTGGCGAGGGCCGCGCAGAAGAGACAGAGGTAGGGCACCCAGCTCGGAACCACCTTGCCCCCTCCCACTCCGGACGCACGCACACTCCCACTTTTGCGGAGTGGGGCACACAAGTCAAGACTGGTGTTTCTCCTCCACAGGCCTATAGTTGAGCTGTCGTTCCCCTGCGGGCTAACTGGGTGAACCGACAAGCGTTACTTGGGAGTCCGATATCTCGTGTTCAGTACGGAGATTCCCCGTTGCTGGGAAAGCCGGAACGCGCGATGGGGACACCCACCTTCTGAGAGGTGGGTTCATTGACGCACCGCAGGGGACGACTTTTTTGTGTGGGGAGGTCGGCGCCGGAGCCCGAGCGTCGCTCGCGCCGACGGCGGCGCACCCCCGCCGTTCTCGCCGAGTGTACGAAAACCGACCCAAACTCGGACTTCCTCACAAACCTTACCTGGGCAAACGCGCCCGAAGCTGCCCGCATCGGAGAAACTCGACCCGAATTTCGCACACTCGACGATGGCTGACGTGGCGTAGGGCCTCTCCGGGAAGGGCCTCTCTGGGATTGGGCGCGGCCGGCGCGAACGGGCTCTTCGGGACCTTGCGGCGCAAGTCTCAGTCACGCGCCCCCCACGGCCCTGCCGCGTCGGCGGCTCGCCAGAACAAAAAGCCGGGCACCCCTGCTTCCAAGGGTGCCCGGCAGACTTACCTCTGGTGGAGACGAGGGGATTCGAACCCCCGGCCTCTGCCTTGCGAAGGCAGCGCTCTCCCAGCTGAGCTACGTCCCCAGGCGCATCGCGCGTCGGTTATTGTGGCAGCACCGACGTCGGCTGTCAAGCGGCAATCGAGAGCCCGCGACACGAGGCCGGCGTTCCTCATGCGTAGGCGCCCCGCAGGGAGTACCAGCCGTCGGAGACCCCCACAACGAGCGGCACGTCAAAGAGCTCGCTCATGACCTCGCTCGTGAGCAGGCTCTCCTTGGGGCCGTCCGCAAAGACCTCGGCGTCCTTGATGAGCAGGACGCGCCCTATCGCCGGGATGATGTCCTCCGGGTAGTGGGTGACGAGCACCACCGAGCGCCCCTCCGCGGCGAGCGTGCCCATGGTCTTGCGCACGTGGTACATGCCCTCCGGGTCGAGCCCCGTGCAGGGTTCGTCGAAGATGAGCACCTGTGGGTCGCGCACGAGCTCGCGCGCGACGAGGACGCGGCGTACCTGGCCGGTGGAGAGCGTCATCACGTCGCGCTCGGCGAGCTCGGCGATGCCCAGTCGCTCGAGCGCGTCCGACGCGAGGGCGCGGTCCCCCTGGGTCACCTCGCCGCGCAGCGGAACGCCGAGCGTGCCGAAGAGGCCACCCACCACGATGTCCATCACAGGCAGGTGAACGCGCACCTGGTCATGCATCGTGGAGCTCACGATGCCGAGGGTCCGCTTGATCTCGGCGAGCTGCGGGCGGGCGGCACCGCGAAAGCGCACCGGCGGCTCCTCGCGCCAGAGGGGGAAGACCTCGCGGGTGAGCAGCTGAATGAAGGTGGACTTGCCCGCACCGTTGGGGCCGAGAAGGGCCACGTGCTCGCCCTCGGCGAGCGAGAAGTCCGAGACGTGCAGGATGGTCTTGCCGACGCGCACCACGCTCGCATCGTGAATCTGGAAGAGCGGGATCGTCTGCTCCGCGTCTCTCATGGGGCTCCCTTCCTCGGACGGCGCCCGACGCGCGCCGCAAGGATTACTATAGGTAAATCGCGCCGCAGCGCGGCGAGCCGTCACAAAGGAGTTTCACATGGCAGAGATGCTCACGCTCGAGGCCTTCGAGGAGGCGTCCGAGAAGGTCCGCGAGGTCACGCTCGAGACCAAGCTCGTGGAGAGCCCGCACTTCTCGGCGCAGACGGGCAACCGCGTGTGGCTCAAGCCCGAGAACATGCAGCGCACGGGCGCCTACAAGGTTCGCGGCGCCTACTACAAGATCTCCACCCTCTCGCCGGAGGAGCTCGGACGCGGCATCATCACGGCCAGCGCCGGCAACCACGCGCAGGGCGTGGCCTTTGCCGCCACGCGCGCCGGGGCGCGCTCGGTGGTGGTGATGCCGGAGACCACGCCGCTCATCAAGGTGGAGCGCACCAAGCATTACGGCGCCGAGGTCGTGCTCCATGGCGACGTCTACGACGAGGCGTGCGACGAGGCGTTGCGGCTGGCCGAGCAGGAGGGCTACACGTTCATCCACCCGTTCAACGACCCGTGCGTGTCCACCGGCCAGGGCACGATCGCGATGGAGGTCGTGCAGGAGCTGCCGCTCGTTGACACGATCCTCGTGCCGGTGGGCGGGGGCGGCCTCGCCTGCGGCGTGGCGACCTTCGCCAAGCTCTACAACCCCAAGATCCGCGTCATCGGCGTGGAGCCGGAGGGGGCGCCCTCGCTCACGGCGGCGCTCGAGGCCGGGCACCCCGTGAAGATCCCGGGCGCCAACACCATAGCCGACGGCACGGCGGTGCTCGAGGTGGGCGACGAGGTCTTCCCGTACCTGCGCGACAACCTCGACGAGGTCATGACCGTGCCGGACGACGAGCTCGTGGTGGCGTTCCTGGACATGGTCGAGAACCACAAGATGATCGTGGAGAACTCCGGCCTGCTCACCGTGGCCGCGCTCAAGCATCTGCCGGCCGAGAACAAGCGGGTGGTTTCCATCCTCTCCGGAGGCAACATGGACGTCATCACGATGAGCTCGGTGGTGCAGCACGGCCTCATCATGCGCGACCGCATCTTCACCGTGAGCGTGCTCCTGCCCGACCGCCCGGGCATGCTCGTCAAGGTGGCGAACTCGATTGCCGAGCAGAACGGCAACGTCATCAAGCTCGAGCACAACCAGTTCGTGAGCACCAACAGGAACGCCGCGGTGGAGCTGCGCGTGACGATCGAGGCCTTTGGCACCGACCACAAGGATCAGATCGTGGGCGCCCTCGAGGCCGCGGGCTTCTCGCCGACCCTCACCCAGACTTCGCTATAGGCGCCTACGGAATAGCGGGTCGACCAGAATTTATAACACCCTCATGCAAGGACAGGAAGATGCAAGATGGCAAAGTTTACGGGAACAGAAAAGGATTTTTATCATTTCCTCGGCCCCCACTACCGCAATCTCATCAACAGCATCACACGGAAAGCGAAAGCTGCGCACAACGGCGTTTGTCAACATTGCGGCAAGAAGGTAGGTAGTTTGGATGCAGCTCACGTTCATGGACGTGGGAGAAAGGACCTCTTGTCTTCTCTGCTCCAGACATATCGGCATGATGATGAAATTATCATCGACAATCTTGGCGCCTTTGATCAAGCATTTGTTGCTCTCCATGAGCCGATAGACAAAACATTCCTTTTTCTGTGTCGAAACTGCCACATGCAGTACGATGCGCATGCTAAAGATCGGCCCGCCGATATAGCGGAGAGCATCGGACACGCGCCGTCTCATGGCTCCTTGCCAGAAAAGATTTCCTCCCAAGATTATGCCAACGTAATGAGCTGTTCTCCGAATCAGGGAGAAAGCTTTCAAGACTTTGTTAAGCGCACCTTACGTGCCCTCTATAAAGCCGGGCTGCTAAGCCCGACAGAGATACAGCGATTGCAGGAGAGGGACTACTCGAATCAAACTTTTCATATCCAATTCCCTCTGCTAATTAAGGAAGACAACCTCTCGGAGAGTCTGCGGAAGCGGTACTGGGTAAGTGAGCACATTTTTGAGGACTTCTACGCGTGTAGCCAGTGGTGGCGCGATAATTTCTCTGATTACGAGACGAAATTCGCAAAGTGGGTAAGGGGACTTGAGCGCAGCTACAATCGAGGTAATACCCAACCTCAGCCTGAGCCCCACGCATGAACTTCCTAGACTGGAACGGCAACGGAAGGCTTGACCCTCAAGATTTGGTGACTAGCGAAGCGGTGAAGCTGCGCGACCAGAGGGGAAGGTCTACAAAGCCAATTGACGGTGACAAGCAAGCTAAAGATGTGCCTACTACAAAGGGCGGTTGCCTCGGTTCGACAGCACTCTTTGTCATAGCGCTCATTTCCGCCAGCTGCCTATCTATCTTCTTGCCCTGAGTTTTTCATATGTGCAATGCCTGCCATGGAAGGAAACATCATGAACATTGCCCATCTCGACTCGCTGCCAGAGGTGCGATGCGATCTCTCCCCTCATCTGCCCGCGGGCGAGAAGGTCGTGTTCGAGGCCCCGCTCTCGTGCTTCGGGACCGAGACGGACCAGCTCCTCGGCGGCGCCGGCTCACGGCTGTACCTGACGAACAGGAGCGTCATCGCCAAAAACCCCGTGGGCCTGTGGACCGTAGACCTTGCCGATGACGTCGCAAGCTGCGAGCTCGAGCGTCGCGGGGTGACCTTCTTCTCGTCCGCCGTCGTTTGCGTCGGCCTGAACGGGGCACTTTCCTACGGCGCCGAGCAGGAGACGCTGAGCGGATTTCGCTTCTACCTCAAGAAGAAGGACGCCGCGCGCCTCATGGAGCTCATGGACGCCGCGCTCGCCTAGCGCGGGAACCGCCCGCGGGCGAAATCAGGCCGTTCGCGGGCGGTCACGTTCCGGAAACACGCCGCGCGTATCGTACGGCCCACTGAGCAAATGCGACGACAGGGCAAGTACGGGCCGCACCCGTCACACAGAGAGCGGGCAGCGTGAGAACCCGCGGCGGACGGTCCGGAAGACTCCCTCGAGCAGCTCGCGAGAACCTCCGTGCGTGGAGCGGGACACCCCCGCAGACGTGCCGAGAAGTACCGCGCGCCGGCGGCCACCGTGACGGCTTCGAGGTTCCATGCCTCGCATTTCTCGCCAAACGCAGACGCGCGCAAGAGAAAGCGAGGGAAACGTGGAACTCAGAAGCGACGCCATCAAGCGGGGCCTGGCGCGCGCGCCGCACCGCAGCCTGCTGGCGGCCGACGGCCTCACGGAAGAGGAGCTCGACCGTCCGCTCGTGGCCGTGGTCTCGGCCCAGAACGAGGTTATCCCCGGCCACCTTCACCTCCAGCAGATCGCCGACGCCGTCAAGGCGGGCGTCCGCATGGCCGGCGGCACGCCGCTGCAGGTCAACACCATCGGCGTGTGCGACGGCATCGCGATGAACCACGAGGGCATGCACTACAGCCTCGTCAGCCGCGAGGTCATCGCCGACAGCGTGGAGTGCGCCGTCCAGGGCCACCAGTTCGACGCCATGGTCCTCATCCCCTCCTGCGACAAGATCGTGCCCGGCATGCTCATCGCCGCCGCGCGCCTGAACATCCCCACCGTCCTCGTCTCCGGCGGCCCCATGCTCGCCGGTCGCGGGCGCGACGGGTCCCAGACCGACCTCAACTCCCTCTTCGACGCCGTGGGCCAGGTCACCGCCGGCACCATGACCGAGGAGGAGTGCTCCTGGCTCGAGAAGACCGCCTGCCCCACCTGCGGCAGCTGCTCGGGCATGTTCACCGCCAACTCCATCTGCTGCCTCGCCGAGGCGCTCGGCATCGCGCTTCCCGGCAACGGCACCGTGCCCGCCGTCTACTCGGAGCGCATCCGCCTGGCCAAGAGGGCCGGCATGAAGGTCATGGAGCTGGTCGAGAAGAACCTCACCGCCCGCCAGATCATCAACGAGCACGCCATCCACAACGGCATGGTGCTCGACATGGCCTTCGGCGGCTCCACCAACACGATGCTCCACCTCACGGCCATCGCGCAGGCGGCCGGCTGCCCCGTCACGATGGACGACTGGGACCGCGCCAGCGCCGAGACGCCCAACATCGTGCGCATCGCGCCGGCCGGCCCGCTCCACATCCAGGACCTGAACGACGTGGGCGGCGTCTCCGCCATCATCGGCGAGCTCGGACGCACCGGGCACCTCGACATGGACGCCCTCACCTGCCACGGGACCATGGCCGAGTGGGTCGCGGCCTGCCCGCCCGTGGACGGCGAGGTCGTCCGCGGCGTGGATGACGCCTACTCCCCCGACGGCGGCCTCAAGGTCATGCGCGGCAGCCTCGCGCCGGACTGTGGCGTCGTCAAGAAGAGCGCCGTCGACCCGGGCATGTGGCGGCACAGCGGCCCCGCACGCGTCTTCGACTCCGAGGAGGAGGCCTGCAAGGCCATCTTCGGCGGGGCGATAAACCCGGGCGACGTGGTGGTCATCCGCTACGAGGGCCCCTCGGGCGGCCCCGGTATGCGCGAGATGCTCACCCCCACCTCCGCCATCTGCGGCATGGGCCTCGCGAGCTCGGTGGCCCTCATCACCGACGGGCGCTTCTCGGGCGCCTCCAAGGGCCCGTGCATCGGCCACGTCTCGCCCGAGGCGGCCGCCGGCGGCCCGATTGCACTCGTCGAGGAGGGCGACGTCATCGACATCGACATCCAGGCCGGCACGCTCGAGCTGCGCGTCTCCGAGGAGGTTCTCGCCGAGCGCCGCGCCGCATGGCAGCCGCCGGCGCCCAAGTACACCACGGGAGTCCTCTCCCGCTACGCAAAGCTGGTCACGAGCGCAGACAAGGGGGCCTATCTCTCATGATCACCGTCGAGGAGAAGATCGCCCGGCGACAGCGCGCCATCGAGGGGCGCCCGTTCGGCCCGGGCAGCAATACCGAGCACGAGGGCAAGACCATGACCGGGGCGCAGGCCATCATCGCCAGCCTCGAGGCCGAGGGCGTGGACACGATCTTCGGCTATCCCGGGGGCCAGGCCATCAAGATCTACGACGCCCTCTACGACTCCAAGAAGATCCACCACGTGCTCGCACGCCACGAGCAGGGCGCGACGCACATGGCCGACGGCTACGCGCGCGCCACGGGCAAGGTGGGCGTCGTGCTCGTCACCTCCGGCCCCGGTGCCACCAACACCGTCACCGGCATCGCCACCGCCTACATGGACTCCGTGCCCCTCGTTGTCATCACGGGCCAGGTCACCCGCGGCGTCATCGGCACCGACGCCTTCCAGGAGTCCGACATCGTGGGCATCACGATGCCCATCGTCAAGCACAGCTTCCTGCTGCAGTCGACCGACGACCTCACCAAGACCTTCCGCGAGGCCTTCTACATCGCCTCGACCGGACGCCCGGGCCCGGTCCTGATCGACATCCCGAGCGACCTCTCGGGCTCCGAGATGGTCTTCCACTACCCTGACTCCGTGAGCATCCCGAGCTACCGCCCCACCTATCGCGGCAATGCCAAGCAGGTCAAGCAGGCTGCCCAGCTCATCTGCGAGGCAACGCGGCCGCTCATCATGGCCGGGGGCGGCATCGTCGCTTCCCACGCCTGCCCCGAGCTCGTGGCGCTCGCGGAGCGCATGCAGATCCCGGTGGTGACCACCCTCATGGGCAAGGCGGCCATTCCCTGCTCCAACCCGCTCAACCTCGGCCCCGTCGGCATGCACGGCTCCAAGTACGCCAACATGGCCGTCACCGAGTCAGACCTCATCATCGCCGTGGGCGCGCGGTTCTCCGACCGCGTGACCGGCAAAGTCTCGGAGTTCGCCCCGCACGCCAAGATCATCCACATCGACATCGACCCCGCCGAGATCGGCAAGATCATCAACCCGGACGTTCCGATCGTCGGCGACGCCAAGGTCATTCTCGCCGCCCTCAACGAGCGCCTGGAGAAGATGGACGCACACGCGAACTGCGAGGCCTGGCACGACGAGGTCTTCGAGTGGCGCGAGCGCTGGCCGTTCTACACCTCCGACTTCGCCGACTACGAGGGCAAGATCGCGCCCGAGGTTCTTCTCGAGACGCTCTCGGACAAGCTCGACCCGCACGCCTCGATCGTCACCACCGAGGTCGGCCAGCACCAGATGTGGGCCCTCCAGAACATCCACCGCGAGCACGCCCGCACCTTCATCTCCTCGGGCGGCCTCGGCACGATGGGCTTTGGCTTCCCCGCCGCCATCGGCGCCAAGATCGGCTGCCCTGACGAGCAGGTCGTCTGCATCGCCGGCGACGGCTCCTTCCAGATGAACAGCCAGGAGATGGCAACCGCCAAGATCAACGACGTGCCGGTCAAGGTCCTCATCATCGACAACCGCGCCCTCGGCATGGTCCACCAGTGGCAGCACCTCTTCTACAACGACCGCTACTCGTTCACCGAGCTGGCCGACAACCCCGACTTCGTGAAGCTCGCCGACGCCTACGGCTGGCGCGCGCGGCGCATCGAGCGGCCCGAGGAGATCGACGCAGCGCTCGACGAGATGCTCGCCTCCGACGAGCCGTACCTGCTCGACGTGCGCATCCCCGCCGAGCAGACCGTGTACCCGATGGTCGCCCCCGGTGCCCCGATCGACGACATCATCGGCGCCCTCGACGTCACGCTCGGCGGCGTGCGCGTCACCGAGAAGGGCTTTGGGGAGTCCGGCCGGCCGCGCGTCAAGCCGTCCCACGAAGGAGTTGATGACTGATGAACTACCTGCTCTCGGTTCTCGTCGAGAACAAGCCGGGCGTGCTCAGCCGCGTCACCGGCCTCATCAGCCGACGCGGGTTCAACATCGAGTCGCTCACCGTCGCCCCCACCGAGGACGAGACGCTCTCACGCATGACGATCATCGTCGAGGCCGACGAGGTGGGCTTCGAGCAGATCACCAAGCAGCTCCACAAGCTCGTCTCGGTCTACAAGATCTCCGACCTCACCTACGAGGACGCCGTCGAGCGCGAGCTCGTGCTCTTCAAGGTGCAGGCGGCTCCCGAGCGCCGTCACGAGGTCATCGAGATCGCCAACGTCTTCCGCGCCAAGGTCGTCGACGTGGGCAAGAACACCCTCACCATCGAGGCGACCGGCACGGCGAGCAAGCTCGACGCGATGGAGGACCTCTTCCGCAGCTACGGCATCAAGCAGCTCACGCGCACCGGCAAGATCGCGATGTCGCGTGGCGCGCAATAGGTCAAAAGGGGACAGTCCCCTTTTGACCCATACAGGCACACAACAAGCAAAGGAGAAGAACATGGCCGTTGACATCTATTACGAGAAGGACGTGGACCCGAGCGTCATCCAGGGCAAGAAGGTCGCCATCATCGGCTACGGCTCCCAGGGCCACGCCCACGCGCTCAACCTGCTCGACTCCGGCGTCGACGTCCGCGTCGGACTGCGCGAGGGCTCCTCGTCGGCAGAGAGGGCCCGCGAGGCCGGCCTCAAGGTCATGAGCATGGACGACGCCGCGGAGGAGGCCGACGTCATCATGATGCTCGTCCCCGACGAGACCCAGCCCAAGGTCTACGAGGAGCATGTCGCGCCGCACCTCAAGGCCGGCGACACCCTCGCCTTCGCCCACGGCTTCAACATCCACTACGGCTACATCAAGGCGCCCGAGGACGTCAACGTCATCATGTGCGCGCCCAAGGGGCCCGGCCACATCGTGCGCCGCCAGTACACCGAGGGCTCCGGCGTGCCCGACCTCGCCTGCGTCTACCAGGACGCCACCGGCGACGCCTGGGACATCGTGCTCTCCTACTGCTGGGGAGTCGGCGGCGCCCGCTCCGGCATCATCAAGGCCACCTTCAAGGAGGAGACCGAGGAGGACCTCTTCGGTGAGCAGGCGGTGCTGTGCGGCGGCCTAGTCGAGCTGGTGAAGGCCGGCTTCGAGACGCTCACCGAGGCTGGCTACCCCGAGGAGCTCGCCTACTTCGAGGTCTACCACGAGATGAAGATGATCGTCGACCTCATGTACGAGTCCGGCATCCACTTCATGAACTACTCGATCTCCAACACCGCCGAGTACGGCGAGTACTACGCCGGCCCGCAGGTCATCAATGCCGAGTCCCGTGAGGCCATGAAGCGCATCCTGGCCCGCATCCAGGACGGCTCCTTCGCGCAGGAGTTCGTCGACGACTGCAACAACGACCACAAGTGGCTTCTCGAGAAGCGCGAGGAGATCAACTCCCACCCGATCGAGAAGACCGGCGAGAAGATCCGCTCCATGTTCAGCTGGATCAAGAAGGACTAGCGAGAAGAACGTCCTTCTCGGCACGAAGAACGGGGTCCGGCGCCGTGGCGTCGGACCCCTATTTTCGGTTGATTCCCTGCCCGCACTCATATGTGTCGGCGTCCGCGGGAGGCGATCCCCGCACTCCTTGACGAAACGCGAGAGCCAGCCGACACTCCCGGCCGACACTCTTGGAGGGGTTGTCGGCGAACCTAGAGCTCCAGGTTCGTCCCCGCCGCGCGGTCGAAGAGGTGCATGGAGCCCCCGGAGAACGTGAAGGAGAGCGTGCTGCCCACCTGGATGTCGGAGGGACGGCGCCCGTCCTCCTCGACGTTCTGGAGGATGATGATGCTGTCCTTGCCGTCGACGCTCACGTGCAGGTAGACGGAGGACCCCATCATCTCGGTCGTCTCGACCGTGCCGGTGAGCGAGGTGTCGCCCGCCTCTGCGAGCTCGATGTTCTCGGGTCGCACGCCGAGGGTGATGTCCTGGGTGTCGACGCCGCGCGCCGCGAGGCGCGCGCACTTCTCGGGAGACACGGGGACGGCGATGCCGTCGAGCTCCACACGGTACGTCTCGCCGTCGCGCACGAGCCGCGCGTCGTAGAAGTTCATCTGCGGCACGCCGATGAAGCCGGCCACGAAGACGTTGGCCGGGGAGTCGTAGACCTCCTGCGGGGTGCCGATCTGCTGCACCATGCCGTCCTTCATGACCACGATCCGGTCGCCGAGCGTCATGGCCTCGGTCTGGTCGTGCGTGACGTAGATGAAGGTCGTGTCGATGCGCTGGCGCAGCTTGATGATCTCGGAGCGCATCTGGTTGCGCAGCTTGGCGTCGAGGTTTGAGAGCGGCTCGTCCATGAGCAGCACCTTGGGCTCGCGGACGATGGCGCGCCCGATGGCCACGCGCTGGCGCTGGCCGCCCGAGAGCGCCTTGGGCTTGCGGTCGAGAAGGGCCGTGATGCCCAGGATCTGCGCCGCCTCCTCCACGCGCCGGTTCATCTCGTCCTTGGGTACCTTGCGGAGCTTCAGCGGGTACTCCATGTTGCCGCGCACCGTCTTGTGCGGGTAGAGAGCGTAGTTCTGGAACACCATCGCGATGTCGCGGTCGCGCGGCATGACGTCGTTGACGAGCTTGCCGTCAATGTAGATCTCGCCGCGCGTGATCTCCTCGAGCCCGGCCACCATGCGCAGCATGGTGGACTTGCCGCAGCCGGAGGGACCGACGAGGACGATGAACTCCCCGTCCGCGATCTCCAGGTTGAAGTCCTCGACCGCGAGCACGCCCTCCTCGGTCACCTTGAGGTTGGCGTTGCCCTTCTTGGCCTTGTGCCTCCTGCCGCCCGCGGTGGGATAGACCTTCTCGACGTGCTTGATGGATACCTGCGCCATGTGCGCTCCCTCCCTATCGATTTCCGGCTGCCGGGGCCCTGTCGCAGAGCTCCATCTGTCGGCGCAGCCTCTGCGCGAGCTCGGGCGTCGCGTAGTGCGCCGGTGCCCGCCACTTCCAGTTCTGACCCACCGTGGAGGGCACGTTCATCCGAGCCTCTCCCCCCAGGCGGAGGACGTCCTGCATCTGAACGATCGCGGTGTCGGCGACCGAGGACCAGATGCCCCGCATCATGCCCCAGCCCTCGCCCTCGCGCTCGTTGAGCCCGAGGTAGTCACATGCCCGGGCCACGTCGTCGGGACTGGCCGCGGAGAGCCACCCGAGCGCCGTGTCGTTGTCGTGCGTCCCCACGTACGCCACGCAGTCGCGCGGGTAGGAGTGCGGCAGGTAGACGCTTCCCGACCCGTCGACGCTGTCGAAGGCGAACTCGAGGACCCGCATTCCCGGCAGGCCCGTCTCCTCGCGCAGGCGCGCGACGGAGTCCGTGAGGTAGCCCAGGTCCTCGGCGACCAGACGCTCGGTTCCGCAGGTCTCGCGCAGCCGCTCGAAGAGCGCGGTCCCCGGGCCCTCCCGCCAGCGTCCCTCGCGCGCGTCCGGGGCGCCGAAGGGAATCGAGTAGTACGAGTCGAACCCCCTGAAGTGGTCGATGCGCAGGATGTCGTACAGCCGCAGCTGGTACGTGATGCGCTCGACCCACCACGAGAAGCCGTCCTCGGCCATGCGCTCCCAGTCGTAGAGCGGGTTTCCCCAGAGCTGGCCGCCGGCGGCGAAGCCGTCGGGCGGGCATCCCGCGACCTCGGTGGGAAGGAGACGCTCGTCGAGCTGGAACTGCTCGGGGCTTGCCCACACGTCCGCACTGTCGGGGGCGACGTAGATGGGGATGTCCCCCATGAGCAGGATGCCGGCGCCCGTCGCGTACTCCCTGAGACGGTCCCACTGTCGGAAGAACAGGCACTGGACCGCCTTCCAGAAGTCGACCCTCTCGGAGAGACGGCGACGCGCCTCGTCCAGGGCCGCGGGCTCACGCCGACGCAGCCCGTCGTCCCAGGAGGTCCAGGGGGCGCCATCGCGGGAGTCCTTGATCGCCATGAAGAGGGCGTAGTCCTCGAGCCACGCCGACTCGCGCGCGCAGAACGACGCGAGCTCGGCGGCGCGAGACTCCCGCAGACGGGAGCAGGCGCGCTCCAGGACCGGGAGCCGCCCGCGGAA
>UMIY01016140.1_pt1 | contig 13538 bp, 18 predicted proteins | sample 1965921 | NCBI WGS metagenome assembly UMIY01 (sample SAMEA4836134, study PRJEB28245) | human gut metagenome | biome: gut microbiome; material: fecal sample | place: Denmark | collected 2008
CCCGGAGCCTTCACGAAGACAATCGCCGAAGGCTGGGAGCGGGTCAAAATCCTGGCCCTGCATAACGACTGCTGGCTTCCCATTGGCCGCCCTCTGGAACTGAGGGAGGACAGCAACGGCCTTTACATTAAGGCCAAGGTCAGCGACACCTCGATGGGGCGCGACATCAAGGTGCTGCTGAAGGATGGCGTCCTCAATGAGCTGTCCATCGGGTATGACCCCGTCGTATTCGACTACGACAAGGACAGCGGGGTCCGCCATCTCCGCGAGGTGAAGCTGTGGGAGGTGTCCGTTGTCACCTGGGCTATGAACCCGGAGGCAGTCATCACCGACTACAAGCAGGCTGCTGAGGCCGCCGAGAGAGCCAACGCCATGGCCGCTGAAGCTGTGGCCGACGTAAAAGCCGGCCGCAAAATCAGTGCCGCCAGGATGAAGGCCCTGAAGGAGGCAAGCGCCAGTATGAAGGCCGCCACCAAAGCCCTTGACAGCATCATCCGTGAGGCTGGAGAGGAGAGCACACCCAAGGGGGCCCCGGCCCCCGAAGCCGGTAAGGGAGCGCACCCTGCCGGAGCTACCACCATCGAAATCTTACTTTGACAGGAGGAACACCAGAATGAGCAAGTACATTCCCAAGACCAAGAACTCCCCCGCCCCTGCTGGCCGCAAGTCTGTGAAGATGGAGGCCGACGAGCTGACCGAGAAAATCAAGGCTTGCGTCAAGGAGGCCCTGGAGGAGCAGTCCGAGGCAAAGGCTGAGGGTGAGGGCGAGGAGGGCGACCCCACTGTGGAGGCTGCCCCCACTGACATCTCTGCCCTGATTGAGCAGGCCATGGACGTGGTGGCCCAGAAGCGCAAGGCCCGCAAGGAGGCTGGCGAGGAGCTGGGCGACGTGAGCACTGACGAGGTCCTGGAGGCCGTGGGCGAAATCATGGACGCCCAGGAGGAGGCCAAGGCCGATGACGGCGTAGAGGATGAGGAAGCCAAGGAGGATGAGGGCATGGAGGAGAACGAGGCGAAGGGCCGTAAGGCCGCCACCCGGCCCACCAGCACCAAGTCCGCCCCCTCCCGCAAGTCTGCCCCTGCCCCCGTGCAGCGGAAGTACAGCGGCATCTACATGAGCCGGGGCGCCGGGGCTCCTTCCGCCAAGAAGTCTGTGCCCCCCGCTATCCAGCTCGCCCGTGCCATCAAGTGCCTGGACGTGTTTGGCCGCCACGACCCTGATATGGCCTCCTTCTACGCCCGGAAGAAGTACGACGATGCGGAGATGGCCCGCGAGTTCAAGGCCCTGTCCGCCACCAACCCCTCCGGCGGCGGCTACCTCATCCCGGAGGTTTACCTGGATGACATCGTGGAGCTGCTGTACGCCAAGACCGTCATCTTCGAGCTGGGCGCTCAGAAGGTCCCCATGGCAAACGGCAACCTGAATATCCCCAAGATGACCTCCGGGGCCCGCGCTACCTGGGGCGGTGAGGGCCGCAAGATTGCCAAGAGCCAGCCCGCCTTCGGCAACATTAAGCTGTCCGCCAAGCGCCTGGAGGCTATCGTCCCCCAGACCCGCGAGCTGCTGATGTCCACCAACTTCTCTGCCGACCAGATGTTTGCCAACGACCTGACCCGCCGGATGGAGCTGGGCCTGGACTTCGGCGCTATGTTCGGTAAGGGCGGCGAGTTCCAGCCTCTCGGCGTGTTTGCCGACAAAGAAGTGGAGCACGTGGACGCCAAGGCCCTGGGCAACACCGACCTGTCCTCTGCTGAGGGTGCCATCACCGCCGACTTCCCTGTGTATATCCGCTCCAAGGTCCTGGCCAAGAACGTGGATGACAACAAGCTCGGCTGGGCCTTCAACTCCGTGCTGGAAGGCTACCTCATGAATATGAAAACCACCACCGGCGCCTACATCTACCGGGACGAGATGAACAGCGGCAAGCTGCTGGGCTTCCCCTACCGGGTGTCCAACCAGATCACCACCGACGGCACCGGCCTCACTGAGCTGGCCTTCGGCAACTGGGCCGACCTGCTTGTGGGTGAGCAGATGGGCCTTGAGACTTACACCACCCTGGACGGCTCCTGGACCGACGAGGACGGCGTTCGGCACAATGCCTTCGAGGAGAACCTGGCGGCCACCCGTGCCCTGATGTACGTTGACATTGCCGCCCGGCACAAGGAGAGCTTCATCCACGTCAAGAACATCAAGGCTTTTTGAGCCTGAGAAACAGGAGGTAAAAGAACCATGAAGCGTGAACTCATTCAGAACGTGAAGGTCACTCCCTACACCAGCGAGGAAGCCATCGACCGTGACGGCTTCCTGTCTGCTGTCCTGGGGGTCCTGGTGGGCACTCCCACCGGGGACCCCACCGGCCTGGCTGTTAAGCTGACCGTGACCGAGTGCGATACCGAGGGCGGGAGCTATACCCCCGCCGCCGATACGCTCATCCCCGTGGACAAGGCCCTGGGCGCTGACGGCTCCATCTCCCTGGAGACCGACGCTGCCGGCGGGTCCCTGGTGAATTTCGACCTTGACCTGGTGGGCTGCAAGCAGTTCATCAAGATTAAGGTCGAGGTCGTCTGCACCGGCGGCACCTCTGCTTCCTGCACCGCCACCGCCGCCCTGGTGCTGGGCGATAAGGCCTACACCCCCGCGTAAAGCCGCGTAGGGAAGCGTACAAAGGAGGTTTTCACTATGGCAAGGGTATATGACCCCCCGAAGGCAAAACCGGCGGAGAACAAGCTGGAGCGGCCTGTGAAGGAGCGCAAAGGGACCGCCGCCAAGAAAACCGAGAAGGACCAGAAGGAGGGGGAGGGCGAATAGCCTTCCCCCTCCCCGTTGAAGGGAGGCGAGTTCATGTCCGAGGCAACCGTGGCCCTGGCCCCCAATGCCATGACCACGCTGGAGGACACCATGGAGAGGCTGGGCATCTCTGAGGAGGAGGCGGACCAGGCCACCAAAAACAACCTGGTCCGGCTCATCAATGCCGCTTCTGCCTGGATTGAGACCATCACCGGGCGGCACTTCGGAAAGGCCACCTATACTGACCGCTACGCTGGCCCCGGCGCCCAGGAGCTTGTCCTTCGGGAGTACCCCATCCGCTCTGTGGAATATGTGAAGGACACCGTGACCGGGGGGCTCATTGACCCCGGCACGTATGACTTCACCATGAGCGGTGACATCGGGGTATTGTACCGGGACATGGGCTGGACCTTCCGGGGCTATCCCTACGGGCTGGCAAATGACTACCGGGCCGCCAGCCGCTATCTGGAGGTCAAATTCACCGCCGGTTATGTCCTGCCGAAGGACGCCACGGAGGATGAGCCCTCCGACCTGCCCGCCGACATCATCTCCATTGTCTGGGGGATTGCAGAACAGGAGTATTCCATCCTCGTGAACGGGTCCCAGGGGCTTTCTGCCTTCTCTATCTCCGACGTGTCCTGGACCTTCGACAAGGAGCCCAGGGCGTCGTGGATGGAAACCCTCAGCCACTACATGAGGTGGTGAGAGGATGAAGTTCAGCGACCGCGTAACCCCCGAGCTGCTGAGGATAAAGGGAGAGCTGGAACAGCTCCAGAAGCTCCGTATCAAGGTGGGTATCCAGGGCGACGCTGACAGCGAGATACTGACCATTGCCCGTGTCCATGAGTATGGGGCCGTCATCCATGCAAAGCAGGCCAAAAACCTGTGTATCCCCATCAGCCAAGAGAGCTACGACAAGAGCCCCAGGGACTTCCCGGACCTGTTCTTTATCAGGTCCAAAAACGGGTATCTGCTGGGGGTGACCGCCAAGAAGCCCCGCAAGCGGAGAAAGAAGGGAGAGGAAGGCCAATCCGATGACCTCAATCTCCTGTTCCTGCTTCTGCCCTCTGTGACCATCCCGGAGCGGTCCTTCATCCGCGCTGGATATGATACCAACCGTAACCGCCTGGCTGAGGTATGCCAGCAAGCCGTCTCTGACATTATCCGGGGGAAGAAGGACGCCCGAACCGCCGCCGAATGGATAGGAGGAAAGGCCGTGGATTTTATCCACGAGTTCATGTCTGATGCGTCGAACTTTGAGCCAAAGGGCCGTATCCAGAAGGAGCGGGCCCCAAGCTGGGCCAACAGCCCACTGGTGGTTACCAAAAGGCTGTTCAATTCTGTCACCTGGAAGGTGGAGGAGGGCGACTAAATGAGTGCGTTCAAAATGGCGCAGCCTGTTATCCCCCGCGGGCTGCTGCACACCATGTACGACCTGAAGGCCGGGAGCAAGTTTGACCAGGCCAAAGGCGGCCAGTGGGTCCCTGGGGGAGCTACTGAGCGGACCCCCTTCCAAGGGGCCGTGCTGCCGGTCAGCGATAAGGACCTGGTGAGGGAAATCACCGGCACCGTCTCTGACCACAGCGAGAAGATTTACACCAACGGCTATGCACTGAGGGTCGGGGCCCAGGTCCTTGACCCCCAAACTCAGATCACCTACACCGTCACCCAGGAGCTGGGGCATAACAGTATCCACCCCATGAAGCGGTACCTGGTGGAGGCCAGAGGGGAGGCGGCCACGAAATGAGGAGCTACATAGAGAAGCGCAATGCGCTTATCCTGGCCCTGAGCAAGTTCGTCGGCTGTCCAGTCCTGATGTCCTCCCAGGTGGAGCCGGAAATGGAGCCGCCCTTCATTGTGTACTCCATCACTTCTGACTACACCCCCGATAATGGGCTGGGCAACTACTCTCTGGAGGACGGGAGTACGGAAGGAACAGCGGTAGAGGTTCGGGAGGAGCAGCCGACCACTACCATGTCGTTTACTGCTTGCAGTATCAACCGAATTGAGGAGAGGGACGGTGAACAGGTGCCTATCCTGGGCGCTGACGAAGCCCTGGAGCTGGCGACGCTGGCCCAGGGCTTCTTCCTTCATGGTGGGCGCTACGCCACCCAGAAGGCCGGCTTCGTGGTCGTGGACGTGACAAACGCCACTAGCCGGGACGCCTTGGAGCTGGACGAGATGGGCCGTCGGTTCGGCTTCGATGTCCGGCTGAGGTACACCCGCACCGACCTTGCCGAGGTTGATACAGTCTCCAACGTGACTACGAAACAGAAGGAGTGATAACGAATGCCGAATGATGTCATTGTGGTTGTCAATATCGACGCCAAGCCTACCGGCACCGAGAGCCTGGACATTCTGCTTCTCTCTACCGAGGGAGAGAAGGCTATCGACACCTACCGGGACTTGGAGGTTATTCAGACTACCTTTACCGGGAAAAAGGTCGCTTCCATGGCTGAGAAACTATTCAACCAGGGGGACACCACCCTGGCTACCACCCTCATCCGCAAGGTAAAAATCGCCGGTATCGAGGCCCCTACCGGGTCCGGAGAAAGTGAGAAGGCAAGCGCACTTGTCCAGGCCATCGAGACCCTGCGGGAAACCGACGATGATTGGTATATCCTGCTCACCGACCAGACCGGGGCCGAGGCTGTGGAGGCCCTGTGCGCCTGGGCTGAGGGCACCGAGCCCACCGAGGCGGAACTGGGGGCCGGTGAGGAGGACCACCGCAAGCTCTACTTTGGGCAGACCTCCGATAAGGAGCTGGCCTTGACCAATGCCCGGAGCATCGTCATCTATACTGATGACCCCACCGAATATGCCGACGCCGCCTATGTGGGCAACGTGGGACCCTTCTACCCTGAGAGCGTGACGTGGAAGTTTAAGCGGCCCCAGGGCATTGCTGTCCCCGACCTGACCAAGGCGGAGCGGGACGCCCTGGAGGAGGCCAACGTCAACTTCCTCACCGTGGAATACAAGCGGGAGTATGTGAAGAACGGGACCTGCCTCAATGGTGAGTTCATCGACGTGCAGATGGGCGCTGACTATATCGCCAAGACCATGCGGGAGAACCTGTACGACATCTTCCTGGAGAACGCCAAAATCGGCTACACCGACGAGGGCTTTGCCATCATTGCCGATGGTGTTTTCCAGGCCCTCAACCGGGCTGTGGACCTGGGCATCATTGCCCTGGATACCGAGAGCGGCCAGGGGGTCTACACGGTCACCGTGCCCAAGCGGTCTGAGGCCTCCGACGAGCAGGCCCGTAACCGGCAGATGCCTGACATCACCTGGGAAGCCCAGCTCGAAGGCGCTGTGCATGGTGTGAAGGTCAAGGGGACCCTGCGGGCCACCCTGAGCGCGTAAGAAGGGAGGAAAATCCATGTCTATTGAGGTCCAGAGCTATGACCCCAAAAAGGTAAACGTTATCGTCGCTGGCCGGGCCATTACTGGCTTCGCCTCTGATGGTGTCGTAACCCTGAGCAAGAACGAGGACAGCGTGACCCCCTCCGTGGGGGCCAAGGGCGACGTTGCCTATTCTGAGAACGCCAACGAGAGCGGGACTATCGCCCTCACCCTCATGTCTACCTCCTCCAGCCTCCCTTATCTTCGGGAGCTGGAGGCAAAGCGGCGCCTCATCACGGTATCCGTGCAGGACGCCAACGACGCGGACAGCTTTGCCATGAGCGCGGATAACTGCCGCATTTTGAAGATGCCCGACGCGGCCCGCCAGAAGGAGCAGAGCACCGTCACCATTAACATCTATGTGCCTTCCATGGTGCTGAGATGACCCGGCGGCGGTGAGCTGCAAGGACTATGAGCAAGAAATGGCTGGAGAGGCCAAAGTCGCTAAGTGAAAGGAGCTATCGAAAATATATGGCAAAGCAGAAGAAGGTCACCGTAAACGGCCAGGAGTTCACCCTTCAGAGCGTGTCCCCCACTTGGTATTTCCAGACCAACGACGAGTGCGGGATGACTGGCGGCAAGAAGGACACCACCAAGTACCTGGACACCATGTTCAAGAATGTGGTCATTTCCCCTGCTGAGGTGAAAACTGACGGCATGGGCTACTTTGACGCCCAGGAGGACGTAAAGACCCCGGAGAAGCTAATCGCCGCCATCGAGAAGTTTCTTCGAGAGTGAGTATTCACTGGAGGCGGCCCACCGGCGGGCCGTTCGTAACAAGGCATTCTGGATGATGGTCTACGGCGGAAACGGCCTGTCCTATCAGGAACTCCGCGAAATGGACATGGCCGACTACCGGGAGGCTGTCGAGGCCAGGATACTCTACAACACAGAATGGACCAAAAAGAGGGGTGGGGCCACATGAGCCTCCCCCTCTTTTTGTGTGTAAGGAGGTGAGGACAAAGTGGCGGACAGTAGAGAAATGACCTTCGGGCTCGACTTTGGCCTGAAGGACGCTATTGACCAACTGGAGGATATTGTCACCCGCCTAGAGCAGGCCGTGGATAGTGCCAGAGATGCTGAAGAAGCAGGGCGCGATATGGGAGCTGGTATCCAGGCCGGGGCCGACACCGGGGCCGCAGGGCTTCGGAATATGCGGGATGAAGCCGAGGACGCCGGGGACAGCCTGGATAATATCGGCACCAACTTCCGGGTCATGGGCCGGGAGGCTGATAGCTTCGGGTCCGCTGTTGCCAAGTCTATGGGGACCGCGGCCAAGGAGAGCAACAGCGTTTCCAAGACCCTGCGGGCCGGTTTTGATGGAGCCATCGGCTATACCGAAAAGAAATTTAAGACCTTCACGGACAAGGTGCAGAAGGGTGTAAAAGGGATTGGGACCGCCTTCACTCACCCGATAGCTACCATCAAGGGGAAATTCCTGGGGGCCGTGGAGGAGGCTGCCAACAGGCTCAATGGCCTGGGAGATGAGGCAGACGATACCAGAAGGGACCTCGACGATATGGGGGACGAGGGCGAGAAGGCCGGCGGAGAGGTCAAGGAGGCCATCAAGGGGGCCCTGGCTGCATTTATCGGCTTTGAGGCAATCCAGGCCGGTATTGATATGCTGAAGGAGCTGGGGGCTGCAGCAATCGAGGCCGCCGGTGCCGCCGAGAACAGCGGGAAGAAGTTCGAGGCCAGCTTTGCCGGAACCGACGCGGCCGCATGGGTGGATAACTATGCGGCCTCTGTCCACCGGAGCACTGCTGAGGTGCAATCCTTCATGGTATCCAACAAAGCCATGTATGGGGAAATGGGTATCACCGGGGACGCCGCCGCCGAGCTCTCCAAGGTCACCACGTCCCTGGCCTATGACTTCGGCAACGCCTTTTCCATGGCTGATGCTGACGCCCTAGGGGTGGTCCAGGACTACCTCTCCGGCAACAGCGCTGCCCTGGAGGAGTACGGCATACACATTGACGATACCGTGCTGAAGAACAAGGCCATGGAAATGGGCCTCGGTAGCCAAATCGACGAGCTGGACGACGCGGCCATGGCCCAGGTCCGGCTCAATGCCCTGCTGGATAAGAGCGGGGACATTCAGCAGGCGGCCATAAAGGACACCGGGGGTCTGGTGAACAGCACCAAGAACCTGAACGGCGTATGGTCTGAGTTCATGGCTGACGCCGGGGCTGAGTTCACCCCCGTTCTGGAGGGGCTATTCGGCACCATTCTGGAGAGCTGGCCCACAATCGAGCCCATGCTGATGGACTTCGTCGGTATGCTTTCCGAGGGGCTGGGGGAGGCCATCCCCGTGGTCATGGAGCTGGGCCAGACCCTCCTCCCCGTGCTGACTGACGTACTCGGCACCCTGTTCCAGGCGGCCACCCCCCTTATCTCTGTTTTCTCCAACCTGGCCCAAACTATCCTGCCGCCCTTGGCAAACATCGTCGGCATGATAGCAGAAACCGTCATGCCACCCCTGGTGGATATTCTGAACACGCTGACCACCAGCATTATCGAGCCCCTGATGGCCCCCCTTCAGAGCATAGCCGAGGCCCTGCTGCCCCCAATCGCGCAACTGCTGGGGCTGGTGTCTCCCATCCTGGAGGCCATGAGCCCGGTCCTGTCCACCATCGGGGACGTGCTGGGGGTCATTGCTGATGTCCTGGGAACCGTAGTCGGCTGGCTGGCTGACGGCGTGGGCAAGGTGGTCAACTTCTTCAGCGGCCTATTCGGTGGAGCATCTGAGAGTGAAAGCGCCGTGAATGACCTCAGCGGGGCCGTGGAGAACCTGGACGGCGTGACCTCCAAGGAAACCTCCCTCGCTGTGGATACCTCCGAATATCAGGAGAAGGTCAACGGAGCTGCTGAGACGGCCACCAAAACTGTGGAGGAAAGCTCCAATGCCGCCGCCGAGATCACCGACGTAAACTTTATGGCAATGGGGACCTCTGCCGAGGTTGCCTACGGCCAAATGCAGACCGACGCAGAAACGGCCTGGAACGCCATGACAGCCGCCGCAGACGCGGGGGCTACTTCTATTGTCGATGACTTCAAACGCATCACAGCGGCGGCGAGAGAGGCCAATACAGCGACCTCCGGCACTGTCGGTACAAATATCCCGCACAATGCCAGCGGAACGGATAATTTCCCCGGCGGCCCAACCTGGATGAATGAGGAGGGCGGCGAGCTTGCCATCCTCCCTGGAGGGTCTGCCATTATCCCGGCGGACCAGACCGAGCGCCTGGTGAACTCCTTCAGCACCACCAACCAGCAGAACAACACCCGGACCATGAGCTTTAATCCCCAAATCAGCATCGTGGTCAATGGTGGTGCCGACGGCGGGGCTGTGGATGAGCTGGAGGCCCGTATTCGGGCCCTGTTTGGTCAGCTCTATGCTGAGGCCCAGGAGAAGGACTACGCCGAGAGAGCCATGCAGCACGGCTTTGCGTAAGGGAGGGAAAGCGAATGTATGTACTCCAGGGGGCCAAATGCGGAAGTGTTCGCTTTGAGCCCTTCATCAATGGTGTCATCAACAAGGAGACCGTCAGCCGGCAGAGCACCATAACCGATAACCCGATAGAGGGTGGCGGTAGTATCAACGACCACGTTTTCAGGTCCCCCCTGAGCTTCCAGCTTTCCGGGACTGTGACCGACGGGGCCGCGGCTATCGCCACCCTCCAGCAGATGTGGATGAAGGGCGACGTCCTGACCTATACCGGGCGGAACCAAATCAATAACCTGGTCATCCAAAACCTTCAGTCCACCCATGACGCTACTAACCGGAAGGGCTTCACCTTCACTGCGACCCTGAAGCAGATCACCATAGGGAGCAGCGAGGACAGCGGTACGGCGAGCATGATGTCCGACCAGGATAGCGCCGCCGCTTCTCAGACTTCCTCCAGCTCCAGCAGTAAGGCATCGTCTCAGACCTCCAAATCGTCTGCTGCTGGGCTGAAAACCACCGTATCCGAGACTATATCCAGCTCGGCTTATGCCGCCTATGTGAATACCTACAACACCAAACCCGCAAGCAGTTCCGGGCCTTCCTCCCGGTCCACGCCTACGAATACCGGGAGGAGGTGACGGAAAATGCTTCAGCTCATAGAGCTGGGCGCCGAGGTTGAGTATATCGACATCGACACCAGCAAAATTCCCTATACCTTCAGCATAAAGCTGACCGATAAGACCTACTCCTTCACCGTCCGCTACAACGACGTGGGGGGCTTCTTCACCATCGACCTGAGCGTTGCCAATACTGGCGAGGTCCTGGCCTATGGGGACCCCGTGCGGTATGGCCGCCCCATGTTTGGCCCTATCGAGGACGAGCGGTTTCCCTTGCCCGTCATCATTCCCCTATGCCTTACCGGGGACGAGGTGGACGAAGTGACCTGGGAGAACTTCGGGAAGCAGGTCAAGCTCTACCTGTACGAGAGGAGGTCCGAATAAATGTCCTTCTGGATGAGGGAGGCCACCCTTCAAATCGGCTCCAAGGTCTACCAGATGGACGACCTGTATTTTGAGTTCGAGGTCCCCTTCGAGGACAGCGACACCCTCCAGAGCGCAACCTTCAAGGCCTATAATCTGGCTGAGAGTACCCGGAAGGGCATCAAGCGGGGAAGCGTTATCATCCTGAACGCTGGCTATGAAGGGGACATCGGGGCCATCTTCGTGGGGAAGGTCTCCGCCTGTTCTCACAAGCACGACAAAACGAACTGGATAACCAGTATCACGGCCACCGCCGCTATGGATGAATGGCTCAGTTCCAAGGTCACCAAGACCTATGCCAAGGGGAGCACCGGGCAGGAAATCGTCTCCGACCTGCTGAACATCTTCGGCCTGGAGGTGGGCGAGTTCACCCTGGCCGTGAACAAGGTCTACGACCGGGGCCTGGTGTGCAACGGGAAGGTCAAGGACCTGCTGAAGCAGGTCGTGGTGAATGACTGCAAGAGCCGGTTCCTCATCAGGACCGGCTCCGTCATAATCAATGACCCTTCCAAGGGCATATCCAATGGCCTGGTGCTGACCCCGGAAAGCGGGCTCCTCATGTCTGGTGACGAGGTGGAGGAGACCGTCATAGCGGTGGGGGCTGATAGCCAGAAAAGCACCGAGGCCAAGGACGAGGAGGGGAACTACGTCACCAGGGAATGTCTCCTCAACTACCACATCGGCCCTGCTGATGCTGTCACAGTGAAGTCTCAGAGCCTCAACGGGAAGTTCGTCGTGGTGAGTGGGAAGCACGTCGGCAGCCCCAAGGGAGACTGGAAAACCACCATCCAAATGAAGCCGGCATAAGGGGGGATAGTATGGCACGGCAAAGCAAAAAGCGGGCCTTTGAAGATGCCCAGGCCCAGTCCATGGCCTCCTCCATCTGTGTGGCTGACATCGTGAAGGTGGTAGCCTTCGACGAGGCCAACATGACGGTTGATGTGCAGCCTATCACCAGATACCCGGACGAGGACAGCTTCCAGACGAAGCCCCAGGTCCTGGCCGTCCCTGTTGCCATGATTTATGGCGGGGGCTGGGCCTTCCGGCCCATGTACCAGGCCGGGGACATCGGCGTGGTGCTGTACCTGGACCGAGACAGCGACGCGGTGATAGCTGGCGGGGCTGAAGCTGACCCCAACACGGAACGGCTCCACAGCGGGGATGACGCCATCTTCCTGGGGGGTATCCGCGTCGGGTCCAACACCATTTCTGGCTTTCCCTCTGGGACCCTCTGCATGGGGACCACCGACGGGAGCGTTTACTTCTCCATGACCAAGAGCGGCATTGACATCAAGGGGAATGTGACCATCACCGGGAACCTAACCACCACCGGCGGCGTGGTCAATCTGAACTGAGAAAGGAGGGCCTGAGCTATGCCTGGAGCCGCCAGACTGAATGACAGCATACAGGGGACTACCGGCGGGGAACACACCGGCCATGTCCCTCCTCATAGTCCCCTGCCTATCTCTGGGCAAATCTCCGGGGGGTGTTCCGGGGACGTGAATATCAACGGGCAGCCAGCGGCCACGGTGGGAAGCACCACCACGGAATTGGACGCTTGCTGTGGGTCTAATTCTGGAGCCGTTGCCGCTGGCAGCGGCTCTGTTTTTATCAATGGGAAACCGGCGGCCCGCCTGGGGGACGCTCTGGCCCCTCATAGTGGGACCGGGTCCATCTCCTCCGGCAGCTCCGATGTCCTGATAGGAGGGTGAACCGTGGAGGACAACTATACGCTGAAGATTGACCCTGAAAGCAGGGACATCACCTTTGATGCCGACGGCATGATGGAAACTGTGGCCGGGGATGATACGACGGCTCAGGCGGTCCGCCTGACCCTTCAGACCTGGCTCGGTGAGTTTGCCCTTGTCCCGTCCCATGGGACTGACTACGGGGCGATTATGGGGAAGAAGCCCAAGGACCTGACCGAGGACGAGATACCAGAGGTCATCCGGGCAGCCATCTTCCAGGAGCCAGAGGTCCAGGAGGTGGAGGAAGTGAACTATACGCAAACCGGGCGGGCCCTTGACATCTCCTTTGTGGGGCGCCTCGCCAACGGAAATATTATCAGCTCGGAGGTGACGATGAATTGAACAATGAAGAATGGGGCGTGACTGAGCGAGGCTTCCACCGCCCGACCTATGTTGAACTCCTGAACGCTATCGAGTATAAGGCGCGGGAGCTGTTCGGGGATAGGGCCAACCTGACCGTCCGCTCCCCCCTGGGGCTCTTTCTCCGGGTGTTTGCCTGGATACTCAATATTCTGTTCTCCCTGATGGAGGATGTCTACAACAGCCGCTTTGTGGATACGGCGGGGGGGACGAGCCTCTATAACCTGGGGAAGGCCATCGGCTTGTCCCTTCTCCCAGCGCAAAAGGCGACTGGCTATGTGACCTTCACCGGGACCGCAGGGACAGTTATCCCCTCCGGCTTCCTGGTCAAGACTGTGGCCGGGCTTCAATATGCCGTGATGACCGAGGGGCGCATTGAAAACTCCGGGACCGTGACCCTCCCAGTTCAGGCCGTGGATACTGGCTCCGACTACAATGCCTCTGCTGGTACGGTGACGGAAATCGTGAACCCCCTGGACGGGGTGGCTTCCTGCTCGAACTCTGCCGCTGTGGATGGTGGCCGGGGCCGGGAAACCGATGAGGAGTTCCGGGACAGATACTATCAGTCCGTGGACTATGCCGGCGGCGTGAACGCAGACGCCATCTCCGGCGAGCTCCTTCAGAACGTGGAGGCCATCTATTCTGTCATCTGCTACGAGAACGACACCGACGAGACAAACGACCTGGGCCTCCCCCCGCACAGTATCGAGGTGGTGGCCTATGGTGGCCTCGATGAGGAAGTGGCGGCG
>UMIY01000478.1_pt1 | contig 13533 bp, 12 predicted proteins | sample 1965921 | NCBI WGS metagenome assembly UMIY01 (sample SAMEA4836134, study PRJEB28245) | human gut metagenome | biome: gut microbiome; material: fecal sample | place: Denmark | collected 2008
GAGCTGTGCATGGAAGATGGAACCCTGTTGTCCATCGACTGCACCGCCGTGGAGAGCGAGGTGGCAAACAGCATGTACCAGCGGTCAGAACTAGACTGGCTGATCTACAACGATACGTTAGCCTATGTCGAGCTGATTTTGAATGGTGAGCCGGAACTATATCTAAAGGCTGTGACAGAGCATACGCTCTTGGATTGAATCTAATAGCAGAAAAGAAACCCGTCTGCATTCATACCATCTGTATGGATGCGGGCGGGTTGTTTTTATTGAATTTCCTGTTCCAAATTCCGGAACAGCTCAGAATTGAAGAAGTCCTCGATTGTGATTCCCAGACCATCGCAGAGTTTCTTGATTGTAGAAACTGTTGCGCTGCGGTTCCGACCGCTGATGATGTTGTTTACTGTGGATTGGGTCACACCGCTCATGCTACAGAGCTTGTTGATGGAAATATCGCGCTCGCTGCACAGTTCCAAAATACGCTCCTTAACAGCTTCACCGATGTTCATGGGTTCACCTCTCTTCACTGATGATGATACCCGGTTCCCCTTGAAAAGATTAACTCTTTTGAGTTAATATAACTCAAAAAGGTTGGAGGCTATAAGATGGATACGAAAAGCTGTTTTTTCATCGGACACAGAGAGGCATCGGAAGAAATTTATCCAGCATTGTATGCGGCTGTTGAGCAGCACATTTTGGGATATGGCGTCACAGAATTTATTGTCGGTCACTACGGCGGATTTGACCGCCTTGCAGCGTCAGCAGTCAAAGAAGCAAAGCGTTTCTACCCAGAGGTAAAGCTCACTTTGCTATTGCCATACCATCCGGCAGAGCGGCCCATCCCAACATCCGATGGATTTGATGGAACATTCTATCCACCAGGGATGGAATGTGTTCCGCGCAAGGCTGCAATTATAAGAGCAAACCGCTATGTTGTGGATCATGTAGACTATCTGATTGCTTATACCTGGCACCCTGCCAGCAATGCGCGGGAACTGGTTGAATATGCTCGGAAAAGGCAGCGAAATCTCTGCCTTTTCATAACACTGATAAAGCCTGATAATTAGATATCAAGTTGAGTTTTTCACGAAAATGTGATAAAATAAATCCAAGCATTTCTTGCTTTGGAGGGACTAAAATGGCGATTTGTTATGACCGCTTATTCCATCTGATGATTGATAAAAAGATAAGCAATGCACAGCTAAAAGAGAAGGCCGGTTTTAGTGCCAATATTATCACCCGCCTAAAGCGCAACGAGTATGTTTCTATCGAAAGCATCGAGAAGATTTGCCGCGTGATGGAGTGTGGCGTGGACGATATTCTGGAGTTTGTTCCGGAAGAAAAATAAGAAAGAATTTGACAAAGTGGTTTGATATTTGAAAGGTTCTTTTGGCATACAAGAACTTCGTAGACTGAAAAGCTGTGAAAGATCGGATAGGAGTGTGGCTGTGATGGCAACAGCAAACAAAACGGTTTGGGGAATCCATACGATGGACGATCCCCTTTTTTTGAATCAGAATCTAATTGCAATCGGCTGGGAAGAGATGGGCGACTTGTCGGCTATAAGTGCATCTCGTGATGCCTACAAAGAAAAATATATTGCGACCTATCCGGACGCTAAAAAAGGTTCGATTCCCACAAGTGCTGGAATGCTATACCGGTTCGTTCATGAAGTGCGAGAAGGCGATTATATCGTGTTCCCATCTAAGTTCGACCGTAAAATCAATATTGGGATCGTTGAGAGCGCCTATTTTTATGATAGTACAGCAGCACAGTATCACAATCGTCGGAAAGTAAAGTGGCTCAAACATCTGCCTCGTACGGCTTTTTCGCAAGGGGCTCTGCATGAAGTAGGATCGGCATTGACTTTTTTCTTAGTGAAGAACTACGCGGATGAGTATTTGAAGGCGCTAGATAAAGACTTCAAAGGTAATATCATGGAGCCGGATACCGATGAGACAGTGGCACAAACGGCGGATGAAATTATCGAGGCTACCCGAGATTTTATTTTAAAAGAGCTGAGCAAAAATCTGAAAGGCTATGATCTGGAGCCGTTTGTCGCAAATCTTTTGCAGGCCATGGGCTACCGCACGATCCTATCTCCTCATGGTGGGGATAGCGGCATCGACATTACCGCCTATAAAGACGAGCTGCCGCCCCGCATTGTTGTCCAGGTCAAGAGCCAGGACGGAGATATCAAAGAGACGACCATCCAGTCCTTAAAAGGCGCTATGCGCGAAGGAGATTACGGCCTGTTCGTGACACTGTCCAACTATACCAAAAATGCGCAGAGATACCTGGATAACACCCCGATTATTCGAGGTATTAACGGCACAGAACTTGTGGATCTGGTCTTGAAATATTACGACCAGCTCAGTGTCAAATACCGCAAAATGATTCCTCTGAAAATGGTGTACATCCCCGTTCCACCAGAGGAATAAAACTGGCATTTCACGGAACGACGAGTGCGTCTACTTGACAATCTTACTTATTACATGAAAATATGCAGAACTTGCAAAGGTGGTGAGCTGTGATGAAAAGTAATTTTGAATTTCTTGATAAAGAGTTTCCGGTGCTATCCCAGTTCGGGAAAAAAGCAGAAGCATATCTTTATTCGGATTCAAACTCCTGCCTGATGAAGTTAGGAATGATTGGCGAAACAGTTGTGAACTTGATGTTTACTTATGATCGGATTGTGCCTCCTTCCGAAAATACAGCGGTCAATCGGATCGGCGTACTGTTCCGAGAGGGCCTCCTCACGCAGGATCTTGTGGATATTCTTCATGCGCTACGCAAGGTGCGCAATAAGGCGGTACATGAGAACTACTCCTCCGTTGAAGATGGAAAAGTGCTACTTCAAATGGCGCACAGCTTATGCGAATGGTTCATGCAGACCTACGGTGACTGGAACTATCAAACTGTTCCTTTTGTGATGCCGACTGACTCGCAGGAGCAAGATATTGCAGATACTGACGATGCACAGGAGGAAAGTCTGGTCAAAGAAGCGGAAGAAAAGGCTGCCGCTTCGGGTCCTGTCACAAAAGAAAAACGCCGCCAGCAGGCAGCCAGGGCAGCCAGTCAGCGGCAGAAGACAGAAGCAGAAACCCGCTACATTATTGACCAGCAACTCTGTCAAGTGGGCTGGGAGGCTGATACTGAGAATCTGCGTTTCTCTAATGGCACTCGTCCAGCCAAGGGGCGGAATCTTGCCATAGCTGAGTAGCCCACTGATTCCACCGTGGGAAATCATGGCCGTGCCGATTATGCTCTTTTTATTGGTCTGCAATTTGTCGGTATCATTGAGGCAAAAGCTGAACACAAAGATATTCCCTCCGTGATCGATTATCAGGGGAAAGACTATCCCCGTAATATTCGTGTCGAGGATGCTCGGTACCAAGTGGGAACCTGGGGCAGCTATAAAGTGCCGTTCACTTTCGCAACCAATGGCAGGCCGTATCTGGAACAGTACAAAACAAAGTCCGGTATTTGGTTTCTAGATCTTCGCAAACCCTCTAATGTGCCAAAAGCTCTGCGAGGGTGGATGAGCCCGGAAAACCTTCTGGACCTGTTGGGTAAAGACATCGACGCTGGCAACCGTGCGCTGGAGCAAATGCCTTTTGATTTGCTCCGGGACCAAGACGGACTAAACCTCCGTGATTATCAGTTGCGGGCTATTCAGGCAGCGGAACAAGCCATCATGGACGGGAAAAATACGGCTTTGCTAGCCATGGCGACCGGTACCGGCAAGACCCGGACAGTGCTGGGAATGATTTACCGCTTCTTGAAAACAGGCCGTTTCAAACGAATCCTGTTCCTGGTGGACCGCACAGCTCTGGGAGAGCAGGCATTGGATGTATTCAAAGAGGTCAAGTTGGAGGATTTGATGCCCCTGGCGGACATCTATAACATCAAAGGGTTGGAAGACAAAGAAATTGAGAGAGAGACCCGCATCCAGGTTGCTACCGTACAGGGGATGGTAAAGCGCATTCTCTACAATGCTGGAGAAACCATGCCCGCAGTCAACGACTATGACCTGATTATCATAGACGAGGCTCACCGGGGCTACCTCCTGGACAAAGAAATGGGAGACACCGAACTTCTCTACCGGGATCAGCGGGACTACCAGAGCAAATACCGCAGTGTGATTGAGTATTTCGATGCGGTGAGAATTGCTCTGACCGCTACCCCTGCCCTCCAGACCACCGAGATTTTCGGCCAGCCGGTTTTCAAATACACTTACCGGGAAGCGGTCATCGAGGGGTATCTGGTGGATCACGACGCGCCTCACGACCTTCACACCAAACTGCGGGATGAGGGTATCCACTATCAATCTGGCGATACCGTGACTGTCTACGACCCGGTGACCGGAGAGATTACCAACAGCGAGTTGTTGAACGATGAGCTCAACTTCGATGTGGAGCAGTTTAATAAAAAAGTCATTACTCGCCCCTTCAACGAGGCAGTGCTGGCTGAGATTGCCAAAGATATCGACCCGGAAAATCCGGAGGAACAGGGAAAAACGCTTATCTATGCCGTGGATGACCAACATGCCGACATGATTGTGGATATTCTGAAAAATATCTATGCCGAGTACGGCGTGGACAACGACGCCATTATGAAAATCACCGGCAGCGTGGGCGGCGGCAACCCCAAAAAAGTACAGGAAGCCATCAAGCGGTTCAAGAATGAGCGTTATCCCAGTGTTGCTGTCACTGTGGATCTGCTGACTACTGGTATCGATGTGCCGGAGATCACCAATCTGGTGTTCCTGCGCCGGGTAAAATCCCGCATTCTGTTTGAACAGATGTTGGGCCGTGCCACCCGTCTGTGTCCCAAGATTCATAAGACCCACTTTGAGATTTATGATCCTGTTGGTGTCTATGAATCGTTGGACGCGGTCAATACCATGAAACCTGTGGTAGCCAACCCGTCTGCTTCCTTTGGACAACTGCTGGACGGTCTCGAGGTGCTGGAAGACGAAAAGCAGATCGAGTACCAGATCGACCAGATCATCGCCAAACTCCAGCGGAAAAAGCGGAAGCTGGACGGTAAGACTATGGAGCATTTCGTCAGCATGACCGGCGGCATGGACCCAACGCAGTTTATTCAGCAGCTAGAACAGGAGCCGCAGCAGCAGGCCCGTAACCGCATTTTAGCGCATCGAGATCTTTTCGAACTGCTTGGGGAGACCCGGGCCAACGGCGGCCGCCCGGTGATTATCTCCGACGCGCCAGATGAACTGGTCAGCCACACCCGTGGTTATGGTACCGGCAGCCGCCCAGAGGACTATCTGGATGCCTTTGCCGACTATGTAAAGACCCATATCAACGAAATTGCGGCGTTGAATATCGTCTGCACCCGGCCAAAGGAGCTGACCCGGGCGAGCTTGAAGGATCTGCGCCTGACGCTGGATCGAGAGGGCTTTACCACCCAGCAGCTCAACACCGCCATTTCGGAACTGACCAACGAGGAGATGGCAGCGGACATCATCAGTCTGATTCGCCGGTATGCCATTGGTTCCACCCTTATCAGCCACGAAGCCCGTATTCGCCGGGCGGTGGACAAGCTGAAAAAAGCTCACAAATTCACTGCCATTGAGCAAAAGTGGATTAGCCGTATGGAAAAATACCTCATGGAGGAATCTGTCCTCAATATAGGCGTGTTTGATGAAGATACCCGTTTCAGAAGTGAGGGCGGATTCAAGAAGATCGATCGGATTTTCCAGAACAAGTTAGAGAGCATCGTGCTGGAACTCAACGAATATCTGTACGATGATGGAGGAAGAAGCGCATGAACTATAACACCTATCCGTATGGGATTTTTAACCCACAGTATTTAAGCCAGTTCCAGGCACAACAGATGGAAGCGCAAAGAAACCTGGAGCAGCAGAAAAATATCTGTGACATGGTCAAGGCGATTTCTGATTTTTGCGAGGCAGCCCGAAAAGTGGATGCCGATTACCAGCAGACAGCTATGAACTTTTGCCTTGCCGAAGTATTGCGTCAGGCCGCTATCGATAACGGAGGGAACCGCACATGACCACACAGGAAATCGTATCCAAGCTCTGGAACCTTTGCAATGTACTGCGGGATGACGGCATTACCTATCACCAGTATGTCACCGAGCTTACTTACATTTTGTTTTTGAAGATGGCCAAGGAGACTGGTGCAGAAAGCCAGATTCCTGCCGCCTACCGCTGGGATCAACTCACTGCCAAAAGCGGTATTGAGTTAAAAAAGTTCTATAAAGAGCTGCTGACCTATTTGGGCGAGAACTGCACCGGTCGGGTGCGGGAGATCTACCAGGGCTCCGCCACCAACATCGACGAGCCCAAGAACTTGGAAAAGATCATCACCACCATTGACGGCCTGGACTGGTACTCCGCCCGGGAAGAGGGGTTGGGCAACCTGTATGAAGGGCTGTTGGAGAAGAACGCAAACGAGAAAAAGTCCGGCGCGGGCCAGTACTTTACCCCTCGCGTCCTCATTGATGTGATGACCCGGTTGATGAAGCCCCAGTCCGGCGAGCGGTGCAACGACCCTGCCTGCGGCACCTTCGGCTTTATGATCGCTGCCCATCGATATGTCAAGGAACATACCGATGATTTTTACGATCTGGATGCAGACCAAGCCAAGTTTGAACGGGAAGAGGCCTTCACTGGCTGTGAGTTGGTTCACGACACACACCGTCTGGCTCTGATGAACGCCATGCTCCACGACATTGACGGCCAAATTTTGCTGGCCGATACCCTATCCAATCAAGGCAAAGCCCTCCACGACTTTGATCTGGTGCTTACCAATCCGCCATTCGGCACCAAGAAGGGCGGCGAGCGCGCCACCCGAGATGACTTCACCTTCCCCACTAGCAACAAGCAGCTGAACTTTCTCCAGCACATCTACCGCAGCCTGAAGGCCAACGGCAAGGCACGAGCTGCTGTGGTGCTGCCTGACAATGTGCTATTTGCCGACGGCGACGGCGAGAAGATCCGCTGCGACCTGATGGACAAGTGTGATCTGCATACCATTCTCCGCCTGCCCACCGGCATTTTCTACGCTCAGGGCGTCAAGACCAATGTGCTGTTTTTCATCCGGGGTAAGCGCGACAAAGGCAACACCAGGGAGGTCTGGTTCTACGACCTGCGCACCAATATGCCCAGCTTCGGCAAGACAACACCGCTGAAAAAAGAACACTTTGCAGGCTTTGAGAAGGCTTACGAGGCTGAGGATCGCCATGCCGTGCAGGATGAGCGGTGGAGCGTCTTTACCCGGGAACAGATTTCGGAAAAGGGCAACAGTCTGGACCTGGGCCTCATCCGGGACGATTCAGTGCTGGACTACAATGATCTGCCTGACCCGGCAGAGAGTGCAGAGGAAGCCGCCGCTAATTTGGAAGAGGCTGTTGATCTGCTGATGAGCGTGGTGAAGGAGATGCGTGCGCTGGAGGTGCGGGACTAATGGCGCGAGGAAAGAAAAAAGAAACCCTTACACCGGAAGAATGCTTGCAGGCGGCATTGGTGCCGGTGAGTGAACAGCCCTATAAGGTTCCGGATAATTGGTGTTGGGTGCCTTTACAGACAATCAATCAATATCAGTCATCAAGCATAGATCCTTCTAAACAGCCAGAGACTTTGTTTGAACTTTATAGTGTGCCGAGTAGTACAAATGATTATCCTGAAATCGTAATGGGCTGTGAAATTGGCTCCACCAAGCAAGCCGTTAAAAAAGATGATATCCTATTGTGCAAAATTAATCCACGAATTAACCGTGTATGGAAAGTTTCGCAACATACAGAAAACGCATTGCTCGCTTCTTCCGAGTGGATAATTGTTAGGAATTCACAAATGGTTTCGGATTATTTGATGTATTGTTTTAGTGCTCCTTACTTTAGAGAATATATGTTGTCAAATGTATCTGGTGTTGGCGGATCATTGATGAGAGCACAGCCAAAATATGTGAAAACCTATCCAATCCCGGCACCACCTCGGTCTGAACAACAGTGCATTGTTGACCGCATTGAAAGCCTATTTGCCAAGCTGGACGAAGCTAAACAAAAGGCACAGGATGCACTGGACAGCTTTGAAACCCGCAAAGCCGCCATCCTCCACAAAGCCTTCACAGGTGAACTCACTGCCCAGTGGAGAAAAGAACATGGTGTAGGGATGGAGAGCTGGCAAACTAAAAAGTATTCAGAAATATGTAATATTGTAAGAGGCGGTTCTCCACGGCCTGCCGGTAGTCCGGAATTTTACGGTGGAAATATACCATTTATGAAAGTAGCGGATATTACCAGAAATGCAGGCCCTTATGTGAACTCAACAGAATATACAATTAAGGAAGCTGGATTGAAGAAAACCCGGATGGTAGACGAAAACACGCTACTGTTGACAAACAGCGGCGCCACATTAGGTGTTCCTGCAATCTGTACATTTAAGACTACATTTAACGATGGAATTGCAGCTTTTTTGGGATTAAATCCTGATACCTTACTGTTCCATTATTATTTTTGGACAAGCAAGACAGCAGATTTAAGGGCAATCAATAAAGGAGCTGCACAGCCGAATCTTAATACCGATATTATTGGTAATGTAGAAATCAGTCTGCCGAGAGAGAACGAACAGCACGAAATTGTCCGCATCCTCGATAACCTACTCGTGAAAGAGCAGCAGGCCAAGGAATCCGCTGAAGAGGTATTGGAGCAGATTGACCTCATCAAAAAAGCCATCCTCGCCCGTGCTTTCCGCGGCGAGCTGGGCACCAACGACCCCAGCGAGGAAAGCGCGGTGGAACTTCTAAAAACATGTTATTGTGGTAAACTACAATTATAAACGAAAGAAGGTATGCAGCGTGGCAGATACTTTTTTAACCGGAATTGAAATCAAAAAAGTGCGGCATTTACAGAATATATCTATTCCTTTGTCTACTGAAAAACGGAAACACTTGATTCTGACTGGAAAAAACGGAAGCGGAAAGACCAGCGTGCTGGAGCAATTAAAAGAGAATCTTGAGTATCTTGTATCTGATGGATTTCAATTTTGCTCTGAGATTGAAAGAATGGTTAACTTCTATAAAGATATGCTTGAAAAAGAAGGAGAAAGCGATGCGATAAAAAGCCAAAAAGAATCCGCACGTAGAAGTCTATCAAATTGGCAAAATAATCTTTTAGCATGGACAGATGGTGTGGTTGCACAATGCGACTATATGGCATTGCGTGAGAAATACAAAGAAGGTAACTTTATCATCGCATACCATAAAGCTACTCGGTTTTCAAAAGTAGAGATGTCCAACACCATCGAGCACATCGAGTTGAAAGATCAGTACCAAATCAAAGATACACCCGGAATCAAACTGGTCAAATACATGGTGGGATTAAAGGCTACCCAGGCTTTTGCCCTTCAGAAAAAAGACATGAAACGGGTAGAGGAAATCGAGAACTGGTTTCAGCGCTTTGAATCCATTCTGAAACGGATTTTTGAGGATCCATCCTTAAAACTTGATTTTGACATCGAAAATTTCCGATTTTCTATTATACAAAGAAACCGAGAGCCCTTTGACTTTAACACATTATCCAGTGGCTACGCAGCAGTGTTCGATATCATCAATGACCTGATTATGCGTGTTGAGAAAAAAGGTGATAATACAGAAGGAATTGTGTTGATTGATGAAATCGAAACGCATTTGCATTTGGAGTTACAGAAGGAAATTTTGTCTCTTTTGGTGCAGATGTACCCCAAGATGCAGTTTATTGTATCTACCCATTCCCCATTCATCTTAAGTTCTATCGACGATGCAGTTATTTTCGATTTAGAAAATAAGACATTGGTATCGGATGGGCTGGCAAACTTACCATACGAAGGCATTGTGGAAGGTTATTTTGAAACAGACCGCCTTTCTGATGAATTGAGGAATAAATTTGAACGATATAAAAGATTGGTAAGTAAAAACCAGCTCTCAGATGCAGAATACGCAGAAATTATGGAGCTGGAAATGGCGCTAGATGAAATCCCGGATTACTTGGCGCTGGAATTTACGACAGAATATCAGCGTCTGAAATTGGAATTTGAAAATCGGGAGTGAGCGGATATGGTAAAAATAGAGAGAACGCCCACTCCTCCGGCTTCTTTGGCAATCGAGAGCAAAAAAGCATATGGAAACTATACTTCAGAAGATGTTATTTCTCAGCTGAAACAGGATTTTCACTCAAAATGTTATTTGTGTGAGTTAAAGGACCTCACAGACATTGAAGTAGAGCACTTGTTGCCTCATTACAATCGAAAAATTAAAGAACGTGTTTTTGATTGGAATAATCTTTTTTATGCCTGTCCGCACTGTAACTCTATAAAAAATAACAGGATCTATGATGAAAAAATACTTGACTGTTGTAAAGTAGACCCGGAATCACTTCTGGATCATATTTACCAAGAGGGAAAAGTAAATGTAAGACCTCATGATCCAACTACCCAAGATGAAAAGGTTCTTATGACAGCTGATCTTCTTGAAAATTGCTTTGAAAAGAGCAATACTGGCATTCGAGTGTTTCAATGTCAAGAACGAGTCAATCGATTAGCCGAAACTATGAATGCTCTTTATAAGACTCTTGAGGCGCTAAAAAAGGAGCCGACATCAAAGCGATACTTATGTGCTTTAAAGGGAATGATCTCGCGGGAATATAAATTTTCTGGTTTTACTCGGTACTATATTCGATCTCACATAGAGGAATATCCTCAGCTTTTCGAGAAGATATCCCTTGAATAAATTTACTGAATCGCTATTGGCTAATCCTGCCGGACTGTGCTATAATATCGACAAGCCACCCAATTATGAAACTCAAGCAAAACCCCTGATAGGATGGCCCGGATAGATTTTTGATAGCAAAAGTCCGAATAGACCTTAGGATAAGGATAATCTGCATCAAATAGAACCACGACGAATCAAATCCTCTATACAAAAAAGTTTAGAAATGGATTTAACTTGGCGAGTGGGAATGAGTTATTCTACACTTGTAGTGTTTCAAGGCGCGCACTCCTGTCCTTTGGGAGTGCGCGCCTTTTTGCAACCGCGCTGTTATCAGCAGGCGACAACAATCTGGTCGAGGCAGGCTGCCAGCTCCTCCACGTTGATCAGTGCCTGCGAAGTGATTGACCCGTTTGGCGGGACTGCTCCGATTGTAATTGCCCACGATACAGCGTTCTTTGCCCAAGCGGAAACCTGACCGCCATCCTCATAACGGTCCAGCACGGTCTGATCCGCCGCGGGACTTTTAGAAAAGCGGTAGAGCATCACCATGGCCTGCTCCACTGTCATCTGGTCCTCCGGCCCGAACAAGCCATTTCCGTAGCCGCCCAGGTACCCGTTTCCCTGCGTCCAGGTGATGGCCTCAATGTTGGGATTATCCGCACTCACATCCCGGAACGGGCAGTTGGCCGGATCTGTGCCGGGCCGGCCTGCGGCGTTCCACAACATCTGCGCCGCCTGAGCGCGGGTCACAGCAGGCTGCTGGGCCGTCTCCTCCCAGGTGACGGAGATGTCGTCCAGATAGTAAGAGGTAGTGGACTCAAAAGCGGAGTCTGTGCCAATCACCAGGTAGACCTTGCCCAGAACATTGGCCGCAGTATCAAACTCGGCGGTGAGCTCCTTGAACTCATATGCGCCGGGGCGGTTGTTTTCTGCCTTGGTCATATTGCCTACAACCACCATATCCCTGCCGCTGTTGCTCTGTCTGCCGGCGTCAATATTCAGGCGAACGTATGTGACGCCTCCACTCTCCACGGGCAGAGCCGCCGGTTCAGTCTGTGTGACACCGCATTTGACCACGACGCTCTCGCCGGGAGATCCGCCTACGCCGACCAAGCCGCCCTCTACATCGGTTGCTAATTTGAACGGCACGGCGAAGTGATACGTCTTTGCCGGAGAAAATTCCTCCAGTGCCTTCACATACCCCATGAACAGGTCGTCGCTGTGGTTATTGCCGGAGATGAAGATGCCGTTCCCCGCTCCATCAATAGGGACCTTGCTGTAATCGTGCTGAAATTCGTAAAACTCCTCCACGCCCTCACTGTACGGGTAGTCTGCATAGATAGGGGTAAATCCGGCATTGTTCGTTTCAAAATCGAACTTGACAGAACTTGGACCGTTAGACGCCGCCGCTGTCAAAGTGCCTCCTGCCGCCATATTGAGCATGAACAGAGATGCAATCCCTATAATTAGAACTCTTTTCATTCGAAATTCTCCTTTACATTTTGGCTGTTTTGGGGCTCCATCTCATTGGATGCGGGATGTCAACCGTTTTGTTGGGATCCGATCGGAGAATTTGAAAAAAGAATGCATACAGCCGCAGCAGACAGAAACAACACCAAAAGTAGAATCAGCCAAGGGGAAATTACAGGTTCCACAGCGGGGATACTGCTGATTCCTACATCGCCTGGCACTTCGGATGGTGCCTGAAGATACTGTACCAGTTGGTACCCAAAACCACCGCCAAAAATAAGCGTTAAGGAGGCGAGTGCTGTTAGGGAACGACGCAGCTTCTTGTTGGATGTGGCATAAATCCATTGAACAGTCCCGATGGGGACAGACAGCATCTGCGCAATCTCTTTATGGGTCATATCCCCCAAAATCTTCATGCTGACGACTTTCTTTTGACGCTCATTCAACGGCGCGATCAATTGATAGAACGCATCCATATCCACAAAATTTTCAATTTTCTGATCCAGTACTGGAAAATCTGCCGTTTCTTCTAAAGGCGCGGTGGATTTCTCCCTTCTGAGATACATCAATGCCTCGTTTTTTACAACGGTCCTGAGCCAACTGAGCTCATGGCTGCTGGGAAACAAGTTTTGATCCAACTGATAAAGACGCATCATAACCGACTGGATCACATCATAACTATCCTTTTCGCTGTTAAGTACGGAGTAAGCGACGCTGAACAGAAAGCGGAAATAATGTTGATACAGCAGATCAAAGCCAGACGGGTTCTTCTCTTTCACAAGTGCCAAAATTTTCTTTATATCATTGCTTTGCATGGGCATCCCCTTCTTTTCACAATATTGTATCATAAAATGAGATGCGGTCATAACGCTTTTTTGTTGGCACTGGCAGAAGAAAATAACAAGGCCGCAGCTGTCAATGGCCAGGCTGGACGGTGTGCATGTACTTCTCTGCCGGTTCCTTCCCTGGATTTGGTTCCCACAGACAAAGCGGGCAGGCCCTAGAAGGACCTGCCCGCTCAGTGCGTCTTTTCACTCTGTATAGGGGGAACACCGCAGATAAAGTCCTAAAGTCTGCGGGCAATCTGGCATTCCGCCGGACAGTGTCCCACTTTGGCAATTCCGTTCTCCTGTGCTCATTGATACTGGACCGGAAAACGCTCCTCTTCATACGCATTGGTCAATTTCCTGAACCCCTTGGTATTTTCTCCTCCTCCCAACCGAACGTCGCCCCGCTCAATGCTACCGCTTTTGGAACCGAACGCCCGCATAAAATCCTGCCGCCAGAAGCAGCAGAGCACCTGCCGCCGCGCCCCAGGCCAGAAGATTAACCG
>UMIY01034341.1_pt1 | contig 13531 bp, 9 predicted proteins | sample 1965921 | NCBI WGS metagenome assembly UMIY01 (sample SAMEA4836134, study PRJEB28245) | human gut metagenome | biome: gut microbiome; material: fecal sample | place: Denmark | collected 2008
TTTTAGTTAGAACAATTCTTGTACTTGAATTATATTTTATAACTTATATTATACAAAGTCAATTATTATTTAAAAATTCGACCTATCGTTCGTACACTGAAACAAGGAAAGTCTCCATTGCTCCTAAAATAGAGCATGGGGACAGTCCAAATCTGCCCCCAAAGCTTCATTTTTTTCATTAATTATATAAATAATTTTGTGGATTTACTACTGAGCCATCTACTCTTACCTCAAAGTGTAAGTGGTTACCAGTTGAATTTCCTGTTGAGCCAACTGCAGCTATAGTTTCTCCTGCCTTAATCTTTTCACCAGTTGAAACATATAGTTTGCTACAGTGCCCATAATATGTTTCTACTCCATTTCCATTATCCATTTTTACAACATAACCATATCCACCGCTATATCCTGCAAATGTAACTGTACCATCTGCTGCTGCCTTAATTGGTGTTCCATATGGTGCTGCTATGTCTAACCCAGTGTGTCCACTAGTTCTAATACTTTCTCTATTACCAAAACGTGATGTTATTACACCTGAAACTGGTGTCACTTCTAAATAAACACCTTGTACAGTATGAGATTCTATTTCTTTTTGCTCTTCTATTTCTGCCTCAATCTCTTCTACCTTGTTTTCAATTTCTTCATCAATATCTGCTGATGCAACTTTTACTGTACTTCCATCTTCTTTATTAGTTGTTATTACATCTGTTATACCTATATCTAAATCTATATCGTCTTCATATTTTTCTGTCATTTCATCTACTATTTTTTCAGCTTCTTCTAAGCTTGCTAGAACGGCTTTTTCTTCACCATCTAGTGTCACGGCATATAATTTATAGGTCGTTTCAGAACTATCTTCAAGTTTAGCAAGTATTACCTCTTCATTTGTTTGCTCTGATTTATCTACAAATTTTAGACTATACTCAGGCATGTTTTCTATTGTAGTAAATAATTTTGCTTCTTCATCTTTATTTATTATTTCATTTATTTTTGTTTCAAATTCATCTTTGTCTGCTATATAACCAACAGCTTCTCCGTCTATTGTTACCTCACATACCAAGTTAAATTTAAAAAGTATAATTATTGTCATTATAAACAGTGCAATTGCTACTATATTTATAAGCCTAATCATCTCTTTTGTGTAGTATTTAATTTTCCTGTTTAAAATATATTTTCACACTCCTTTTTTTGTGACGTGACAAATTTAATTATACCATATATTCTATGCAGTTTCAAATTTAATATTCTATTTTTTTGCATTTTTGTCATTTTTCAGACATTTGAAACTTTTTTGAAGCCAAAATATTCCATGGAATGCTCTGTTTTTCTCGTTTTTTCTCCTTTTTTCTCTTTTTTTCGTCTTTATGTCGTTATAGGGACAGGCCTAAAAACGACAAAGTTGTCGTTTTTAAGCCTGTCCCTCTGTTTCAAATTTTGGCATAAACTCTTTTACCAAATTTTATCTCATTTAATTTCTTTTGTGCTTCTACTATAACAAGTGGAAGTATTGATATACCTATAGTGTATAGCCATTGTGTGCCATTTAATGGTACTAATTTGAATACATTTGCAAAGGTTGGTACCATTACTACTACTACTTGAAGTATTATTCCTAAAATGAATGCTCCAATCAAATATTTATTTTCAAATAGTCCCACTTTAAATATTGATTCATCACTTTTTATGTTAAAGCTATGTACTAATTCTAGCATAGCAAGTGCTACAAATGCCATGCTCCTTCCCACTTCTACGCCGTATAGATTGTTTCCTATGCTAAATGCTAATAATGTAAGCATTCCCAGCATTGTGCCTTCTACGAATATTTTGCCCCACAATCCATCTGCGAAAATGCTTTTCTTTGCGTCTCGTGGCTTTTTATACATTATGTCTTTGTCTGGTGGCTCTAGCCCTAATGCTATCGCTGGTAATGAATCTGTTACCAGATTAATCCATAAAAGTTGTATTGCTAGAAGTGGTGACTTCATTCCCAATAATAGTCCCACAAATATTGTTACGATTTCTCCTATATTTGTGGCAATTAAAAAATGTACTGCTTTTTTGATGTTGTCAAAGATATTTCTTCCCTGCTTTACCGCTTCGACTATTGTAACAAAATTATCATCTGTTAAAATCATATCTGAAGCATTCTTTGCCACATCAGTTCCGTTCTTTCCCATCGCAATTCCAATGTCTGCTTTTTTTAGTGCTGGTGCATCATTAACCCCATCTCCTGTCATTGCAACTACTGCACCTGTTTTTTGGAATGCTTCCACTATGCGCACTTTGTGCTCTGGCGATACTCTTGCAAATACAGAGTACCTCGAAATATTCTTTTCCAGCTCTTTTTGCGGTATTTCATCTAACTCTTTACCTGTTATTGCTAAGTCTCCATTTTTTAATATTCCTAACTCTCTTGCTATTGCCTTGGCTGTGGAAATATGGTCTCCTGTAATCATTACAGTCTTTATTCCTGCTTTTTTACATGTTTCTACCGCTTCTTCTACGCCTTCTCTAGGTGGGTCTATCATTCCAATTAATCCAACGAATGTTAGCCCCTGCTCGATACTGCTACTATCTATATTCGTTGGAAGTCTTGGCATGCATGAATATGCTACTGCTATCACCCTTAATGCATTATCAGCCATCATACTATTTCTTTTTTCTATTTTTTGCATTGCAGCACTATCTAGAAGATGCACTTCGCCATTTAAACAATATTGCGTGCAATGCTTAAGCAGTACATCAGGTGCTCCTTTGGTAATTATTAAAAATTTGTCTTTTGCACTTTTTGCAAACATTCCTAAAGGACTTTGAATATCCTCATTTATTGTATGTATTGTGCTCATCATCTTTCTTTCAGAATCAAATGGTATGTCATTAATCCTAGCAAATTTTTGATACAGTCGCTCCTTGTACTTTCCTTGCTCTTTAGCAGCATTTACTATAGCAAGCTCAGTTGGCTCCCCTACATCGTCTTCAACATCTGTACACATAGCCCCCAGCTCCAAAATGAGGTTTCGCTGTAAATCCAAACTTTCACCTTTTACATCCATAACTTTTGTTACTTGCATTTTGTTTTGTGTTAGAGTTCCGGTTTTATCTGAGCAAATTACACTACTGCTTCCTAAAGTTTCAACTGCTGGCAGTTTTCTTATTATTGTGTTTTTTCTTGCCATTTTTGTAACACCTATTGAAAGCATTATTGTAACTATTGCAGGAAGTCCCTCTGGAATTGCTGCTACTGCTAGTCCTACAGAAGTCATAAACATTTCTACCGGCTCTATCTTTTTAAGAATTCCTATTACAAATATAAATGCACAAATGACTAAACATCCAATGCCAAGAGTCTTTCCCACTTCTCCAAGCTTTTTTTGTATAGGCGTTTCTGGCGACTCATTTGTTATAATCATTTTAGCAATCTTTCCAACTTTTGTATTCATTCCTATATCTGTAACAATTGCCTCGCCATGTCCATTTACCACAATTGTGTTTGCGAAAGCCATATTTAATGTATCACCTAGAGCTGTCTTTTCGCCTAATAATACCTCTGCATCTTTTGTTACAGGAACTGTCTCCCCTGTTAAGCTTGACTCTTCTATTTTTAAATTATAGCTATTTATTAATCTACAATCTGCTGGCACATAGTTCCCCGCCTCAAGTAAAACAATATCCCCTGGCACCACTTCTGTGCCCTTTACAGTAACAATTCTTCCATCTCGTCTTACCTTTGCCACAGGTGCCGACATATCTTTCAGAGCTTCTAGCGATTTTTCCGCCTTTGCTTCTTGCACCAGTCCCATAATTGCATTAAACACAACAATTGCAACTATTATAATCGAATCTATGTAATCATTTTCTCCTTGTATATATGAAACTACTGCTGATATAACTGCTGCTATCAACAGAATTATTATCATGAAATCTTGAAACTGTTTTAAAAATCGTATCAAAAGACTTTCTTTCTTTTGCTCATCTAATTTATTGGGTCCATCTTTGTTATGCCTATTCTCTGCTTCTTCCTTGCTTAATCCTCTGCCTATGTTTGTCCTAAGTCGTCTAGCAACTTCATTAATATTAAAAGACTGCCACATATATACCAACTCTCCTTTGTTTTTTAGGTTATATTAATATATATGCGGCAGTTATTTAATTTATGACTAATTTTTTCTAATTTTGGAAAAACGCTAATTACGCTCCATAGGTTGAAAAAAATTATGCTTTTTTAACCTTTATTAGCTAAGTTTCATGGATAGCAATTTACTTACTCCATTTTCCTCCATAGTTACACCATATACGGTATTTGCTGCTTCCATAGTTCCTTTTCTATGTGTGATTACTAGAAATTGTGTTTCTTTACTGAATTTCTTTAAGTATTCTGCAAATCTATATACATTTACATCATCTAGTGCTGCTTCGATTTCATCTAGTACGCAGAATGGTGCTGGATTTATTTTTAGTATTGCAAATAGAAGTGCAATTGCTGTGAATGCTTTTTCTCCACCAGATAGAAGCATCATGTTTTGAAGTTTTTTACCTGTTGGCTGTACTTGTATATCAATTCCACACTCTAGTACATTTTCTTCATCTTCAAGCCTTAACTCAGCTTTTCCTCCACCAAACAATTCAACAAATACTTCATTAAAGTTTTTGTTTATTTGCTCAAATTTTTCTATAAATTGCTGTTTCATCGTTGTAGTCATATCTGCGATGATTTTTCTTAATTTTGCTGCTGTATTTTCTAAGTCTAAACGTTGCTCACACATGAAGTCATATCTTTCTTTGGTCTTTTTATATTCTTCTATTGAATCAACATTTATGCTACCTAATTCTTTTATTTGGTTACGAAGTACGTTTACGTCTCTTGCAGCTTTTTGCACATTTTGTGGTCTTTGATATTCTCCTGCATTATTTGGAGTTAACTCATATTCCACCCACAAGTTGTTTACTACTTGCTCTAAATCTTGCTCTAGTTTTGTTTTACGTACATCTAGCTTTACAAGTTGTCCTTTCAAGTCTTCTATTACATTAAATTGCTCACTTATATTCGCTTCGGCAGTTTTTAGTTTTTCGCCTTTGGCTTGCCTATCATTTTTCAAATTTTCTACTATATTAGAGCTATTTTCAACATCTGACTTGATTTTTGCTATTTCATTTTCTAATTCTTGTATCTTTTGCTCTAAGTTTGTATTTTCCTCTACAACTTCTTTGATATTATTTTCCTTATTTTCTATAGATGCCTTGTTATTATCAATATCCTGTTTTATTCTCTCAACCATTTCGTCAATCGATGTACCACTTTCATCAAAAGATGATACAGATATTTTTAAATTCGTGATATCAAAATTTAAATCATCAATATACTTTTGATTGTCTTTATTGTTAATAGCAAATTCTTCTACAACCTTGCTTAGTTTCTCGATTTCTTCATTTAAATAATTGGTTTCTTCATCTTTTTGCTCTTTTTCTGCTCTGTTATCAATTCTTTGAGTTGCAAGCTCTTCTAACTCTTTCTTTAGCTTCTCTCTTCTAGCTTCTAGTTTAGAAATACTTTCTTCCATATTTATCATTTTCTGATTTTCTGCAGCATAAGTAACTTCAATGTCTTGAAGCTCTTTTTCTAGCCTCGTTACTTCTTCTATTACATCAGTCACAGATTCTGTGTATTCTTTCTTCTCTGCATTTAGCTTTTCTATTTTTGAATTTATCTCTTTTAGTGATTTTTCTAAATCTTCTATCTCTCTGCTTCTTCCTAAGATATTCACTGTTTTCGTTTGAATTGAACCACCTGTAATTGCTCCAGTATTGCTTATTATGTCACCTTCTAATGTAACAATTCTAAAAGAATATGAGTTAAGTTTCGCCATTTGAATAGCAGTATCCATATTCTCTACTATCAGTGTTCTTCCCAAAAGATTAAGTACAATTTGCTCATATTTTTTATTGCATTTAACTAAATCTGATGCAACGCCAATTACGCCTTCTGTGTTATTTCTAATAATTCTGTCTAACTTTTTACCTCTAATAGATGAAACCGGCAAGAAAGATGCTCTACCCAATTTGTTTTTTCTTAAATGCTCTACTAATTTTTTGGCGTCTTCTTCTGTATCTGTTACAATGTTTTGAAGAGCTTGTCCTAAACACATCTCAATTGCAGTCTCATACTTTTTATCAACCGAAATTAGATTTGCTAAAACACCATTCATACCTTTTCCAAGTCCAGGATTTTTTTCACAATCTACAAGTATTGACTTTACACTTCTCATATAGCCTTCTTTTTCTTTTTCGGTTTCAATCAAGAATTTCAAACGCGAATCTTTCATTCTAAATTCATATGCTAAATTATTTAGATTTGTGTCAAAGTCTTTAATTTTTGCCATGCTCTCTTCTTTTTTTGAAGCACTTTCTTGTAAAGCTTTAGTAATTTCATTTTTCTTATGCTCGATCTCATAAAAAGCCTTTGACTTTTCTTGTTTATCACTTCTTGCGCTGTCAATTTCTAATGTCAAACTATCTATCTCTGCCTTAGCAGATTTCTCTCTTTTCTCTATATTTTCTAAATTTGTATCTAAACTACTTATCTCTGATGCGATTTCGTATTTTCTGTCTGTATGTTTTTCAATCTCCTGCTTTTTTCCCTCTATTTCTAGCTCTTTATCAGATAACTTTTTAGTTAATTCATCTAATTCTTTTTGCTTTTCATCCAATTCCTTCTGGAATTTTTCTCTGTTTTGAGATAGATTTTCTTTTTTATCTAACTTTTGCTTTTGCTCTTCTTCTAACTCTACAATTCTTGCCTTGACCTCTTCAATTTCTTTTTCAAGTCTTTCTTTGTTGGCACCGTTATTTTGTATTCTTTCCTTTGAAATACCAATTTCAGAATTAATCTTTTCTATTTTATTTGTACTCTCAAAGCCAAGATTTTGCATTTCCTCTATTTTTGCAGTAATCTCATCAATCTGCTCTTTAAGCTCTTCTTTTGCGTTTTGCAAATTAATCATCTTCTGATTTTCTGCCTCATTTTGTCCTCCTACTATCTGTATATCTTCCACTATCTTTTCTAGCTTTTCTTTGTATTCTGTAATATTGTATAAAAATAGACCTACCTCAATATTTTTTAATTCTTCACGCAAATCTAGATACTTTCTAGCTTTCTCTGATTGCATTTTTAATGGCTCAATATTTGCCTCTATCTCTGATAAAATGTCATTAATTCTAAGAAGATTTAACTTGGTCTGCTCTAGCTTTTTCTCAGACTCAGCCTTTCTTGCCCTATATTTTACAATCCCTGCAGCCTCTTCAAAAATTCTTCTTCTATCCTCTGATTTATTACTCAAAATCTCATCAATCTTGCCCTGTCCAATAATGCTATAGCCATCTCTACCTATACCCGTGTCCATAAACAGCTCTAACACATCTTTCAATCTGCAAGGCACTTTATTTATAAAATAGCCGGTTTCACCACTTCTATATAACTTCCTTGTTACAGTAACCTCGCTATACTCTATAGGAAGCTTGCCATCTGTGTTATCAATAACCATTGACACTTCTGCAAACCCAAGCGACTTTCTCGCTTGAGTACCAGCAAAAATAACATCCTCTGACTTCGAGCCACGCAATGACTTCATGCTTTGCTCACCAAGCACCCATCTTATAGCATCAGAAATATTGCTCTTGCCGGAGCCATTTGGTCCGATAACAGCAGTAATTCCACTTTTAAATTCTAATATCGTTTTATCTGCAAAGGACTTAAACCCTTGTAATTCTAATCTTTTTAAATACATTTGTTGCTCCTTTTTGTCGCTTTAGGGACAGGCCTAAAAACGACAACTTTGTCGTTTTTGGGACAGACCTTGCCACTTTATTACTGAAATTTCCTTATAAATTATATTAAACTTTCTTCTTTTTTTCAATAAATTTTGGGGAATTTGTGGAAAAAATGCTTATGAAATTGAAAGAATATTAAGGAGCAGTATATATTTTTTAAAAGTATATACTGCTCCTTCTAAAAATGAAACAATCAAATGCACTTTAGTGAAAAAATCCAAATATTTTTTACTTTTTTTGGTAATTCGACTGTTTTCTACATATTTTTCAATTTATAAGTGCTATAATATATATAATTAGAAGCTTCTAAGAATTAATTTGTTTCTCTTGATTATATTTTATATTTATTTCTTTTTAATCAAGGCAAAAAGATTTATTTCTCGAAAATGCCAATGTTAATATTTTTTCTAACATTGACATTTTCTTTTTTGGACTAAAAAAGGTTTTTCATATACTCTAAAAATGTTGCTCTACCCGAATAATTCCAATATCTAAGGTCTTGCTCGATAAATAGCCATTTAATTAATTTGAATACTACTTCAATTGGTAACCCTTTATCAAAATGTATGTTTTTTGAAATTTTCGCAATATCAATATCATTGCAATCATATATTTCATAAATAATTGGAATAATTTTTTGAAATTCATTTACATTCTCTTGCTTTTTTATTTCTAAATCCGCATAAACATCGTCAAACCCTGGGCTAGCAGTTTTTCTTTTGGTTTTACCGTTTTTACCCAATTTTTCTCCACTAAAGTTAACTGGAACATCATTTTTCTTTAAAGAAATTAAAAAGTCAAATCCGATTATGTAAGTTAGCAGGTCTATCTATATAGATATTGTACTTGTCATTATTATAATATATGTCCTCAAATATGTACTCATATCTGGAGGCTTTTTCTTTATTGCCCGTCCCTGGTTGTTCTTTTGCAAATAGTAAAACTATTTGCATTCTTAAACTATTTCTTTTCTCTACACTATTTTTACCTACACCTTTAAAATCAATATTTTTTATTTCGATTATTTCCATATTTTCTCCTTCTTATATTTATACATTGAATTTGATATATGTTATTTTATCATAGTTTTTGTGATTTTTCTAGGGAGTGTGTAGGAAATTTTACTTAAAATTTTTAAATTTCAGATTTACGAAATTTGTCAATCGTAATATGTTGCATTACCTTCGGGTTATGAGAATTTAATTGTGATTTTTGAGAAATTTTGTTAACTTGAGTTTTTATTGGTTTTAATAGGGTTATATCAAATTGGTAAGATTATGAGAATCGTTAAAATATGCGTTTTTTTGCAACGATTGTCTCCAATTTGTCCCCAATTTTTTGGGGCATCAAACATATGAAATTTCAATGTATTCTTTAGTTTGTCATTGTAAGATTTTTGATGTTTTGATGTGTTAAATTTTAAAGTTTATAAAAATGGAGGTTAATATTAATGAGTACTTTTAGAGAAGTTAATGATGACATTTTAAGAGATTGGTTAAATTTTAGAGAGGAAACAATTTTTGGTAGACTTACCGAAGAAGATAAAAAACATCATATTTATTTTGATGAAATTTGTGAAAATATTTTGAAGAATGTACCTAAACAGAATCAAAAATTTGTAAAGAAGCAATTAGATAAACTGGATAAAAATTATATGGATTATCTTTGTTATTGGAATGAGAAGTATTATAGAAATGGATTTTGTGATGCTATTGAGTTGATTAGTGGGTGTATGAATTCATGATTTTCAATTGATTTTACAAGATAAATATGATATTATTTTAGTATCACTTATTTCTAGAATAGAATCAAAGGAGGAAGGATTTTTATCCTAGAAAGAAGGTGGTAAATTATGTCTTGTAAGAAAACAAGCAAAAGCGTTGCCTCAAAAGCTTCAAAAGTTTTACGTGATGGTAGAACTTCAAAGACTACAAAGTCTATTGCTGGATCTGCTCTTTCACAAAGGCAACCAAATCATACACATAAGAAAAAATAATTAAGAAAAGAGCAGACTTTATGGGTCTGCTTAAATTTTATATTTTATTAATATTTTTTAGTTGAACATTATACCCCCATTTTTTCATAGAATTTATTGTATATTGCAATGAAACTTTACTAAAAAAAGGTATCTTTGGTCTTGCATCATGATACTTATTAATAATACCTATAATAATCGTATAATTTGTAGGTTTAAAATCAATTGGAAAATTTTTATTAAATTTAAACTCATTCATTTTATCATTTACTTTATTTCTAAATGTATTGTCTAATAATAATTCTGCAGAAACTGCTGCTTGATTAAACAAATGGCTTAAGTATGCAGAACCACCATTTTTCTTAATATGTATAAGTTTATTATCTTGTGTCATTACATCACATAATTCGATTTTATTTCCCGTTCCTCCTCCATATGGTATTTCTCCAATTTTATGAATTAAATACGCATTTGATAAAGATTTTGATAATTCTTCATTATATTCATCTTCGTCTTTCATATCATCTGTGTAATCTATAAACTCAATATTTGATATATTAATTTTTTCATATTCTTTTTCAATTTTATCCGAAAAGTCTTTATTTATTTGATACCATTTCCCATTATTTAAGCAATACGATTTTTCATCAACAGTTATCTCTGCTATAATACATTTATATGAACTCCATCTTCCAACCTCTTTTCCTTCTACATCTGTAAGTATAATTTTTTTCCTTTTTAATTGTTCAACGCTTATTAAATCATTTCTTAATGAGTCCACAACTTTTTCTATGATTATATCATCATATACAACATCATCATTTGTATAATTAAATCCATTTACACCTTCCCAATCAATAACTTCAGGAATTGACATCCATACGCAATCATATTTTTTATTATTTATGTATTGTATTAATATATTATCTAAATTTTCTTTTTCCCCTTTTGATTTTATCTCCTTTATATTATCTATCCATTCAAAATCTTCTTTATATTTTTCTTCCTTATATTTTTTATAACAATATACTAAAAATTCTTCAATATTATCAATATTTCTTTCTACTAGAACACTAAAAATATCTCCTCCTATTAAATTTGCTTTTCCAAATGTTTTATCTTCGCATTTTCCTGTAACATTTTTAATTAAATCTCTTTCAAGATCAAATCCGAATTCATTAATATTGGTGGCTCTAGGCATTTGTTCTTGACTTTGCTTTTGGTTACTCCCAACACTTATTTTAGTTATTTTCCTAATATCATTTATTCCAACTGTATTTAGGACAATTTTTAATCCGAATCGCTCTTCAATAACATCTTCTGCAAACAAGTTTTTAGCATATCCAAAAGCTAATGCAAAAATTCTTGTTTTTCCATCGACTTCCAATTTATCTATAAGAACCGCTCTAGAATTTGCTTGTTTCAATTTCTCGCACTTCATTTCAAAAAAGGTGTCAAGCCAAGCAGGAGTATGAACCCACGAAGGTAAATAGTATAATTTCTTATTTTGATTATATTCTTTTAATAATTGTACTCCACTATCTTTTTCAAATATTTTTTCTTCTTCTATTTCTTCTTTTATTAGATAAATTGATAATTTATTTTTTGCCAAATTAATGCCCCCTAACTAATAACATTTAGTATTTAAAAATCTGTTGAAACTTGTCTTTAGTTATCAAAAAGACAAAATAATTATGCAATGTTATAATTACAATTATTTTGCTTTTTCTTCAGTTTATTCAAATTAATCTTTTTTCTCAAGTAACCAGTCCAACACATTTATCTTCTTTATTCCATCAAAATCAGCATCTAAATCATCATCTAATGTCAAAATATATTTAGGATAATTATCATTGATTTTCTTTAAAGGTGTTAATTCTCTATCTAAAATTTTATTTCCTTCTTCACTTTCTGCCCTTGTAGTTAATGCTACTTGATAATAAACTGTATTTTCAGGTTTTTTAGCAACAAAATCGACTTCTAATTCATCATATTTTCCTATATATACATCATATCCTCGTCTTAGCAATTCAAGATACACAACATTTTCTAATATATGTCCCATATCTCTACCAGAACCTTGACCTAACATATAATATCTAAGTCCTATATCTACTGCGTAATATTTTTCTTGTGTTTTCAAATATTCTTTTCCTTTTATGTCATACCTACTCGCTTTAAATATTAAATAGCTATCTATAAGTGCATCTACATAATTTGAAATTGTATTGTACGATGAATTCTTTTCTACACCTTCAATATTATCGCTTATGCTCTTCATACTAGTTCTATTCCCTATATTATCATATAAATATTTTGTAACTCTTTCTAATACATTTTTATCTGTTATTCCTTTTCTTTGCATTACATCTTTAAATAAAATTGTGTTATATATACCATCTAAAAACATATTTATGTTTTCCGGATTTATTTTATATAGCTCTACTGCTTGAGGAAAAGAACTATATCTTAAATAATCTCTAAACTTTCTTGATATATCTGTTTTATCTTCAAAAGCTGAAACATACTCTTTAAATGATAATGGTAACATTTTTATTTCAATATATCTTCCTGTTAGTAATGTTGCTAATTCTGAAGATAATAAATAAGCATTTGAACCTGTTATATATAAATCTACATCTTTATTTATAAATAAGCTGTCTACTGCCTTTTCAAATTCATTTACATTTTGAATTTCATCTAAAAATACATAAGTCTTTTTCCCTTTAACTAATTTTGCTTTTATATGTTCATATAATTTTTTTCTATCTTGCAATTCTTCATAATCTGCATTTTCAAAATTTATAGATATTATTTGATTGTCCTCTACTCCATTATCTTTTAAATAGTCTTGGTATATTTCTAATAATGTAGATTTTCCACATCTTCTAATTCCTGTTATTACTTTTATTATTTGTTGATCTTTGAAATTCTTTAATATAGATAAATAATTATCTCTATTTATTCTTTCCATAGAAACTCCTCCTAACTATAATAATTATACTATCTTTTAATATTATAGTCAAGTTTTTTGAAAATTATGAAAAAACTTTGTAATTTTATAAACTTTTTTCAATTTAATGAATTTAATACAAATTATCATATTACTGCATAAAAAATATCGCTTACAAGAGACATTTTTATCTCTAAAGCGATATTTTAATTTAAAATATACTTTCAAACTCCAATGGTACAATATCCTCATAAAGTAATATATATTTTGAATTTATTTGCCTATTATCATGATAATGCCCAAAATACCATTTCTTAAATTCACATTTTTCTGATATTTCTTGTAAATAATCTGTAAGATAATCTTTTTTATATGTTCCACCACTAAGTATAGCTTGAACACTTGTAGGACAACAATGAGTTATAATATAGTCTATATTTTTAAATTATATGTTACATTTCAATTTCATTACGAAAATGTAATTGTGATTTTTCAGAAATTTTAATAATTTAAGTTTTTATCACTTTTAAAATGTAATCCTATTTTCATTAAACTTTTATTCCTTTTTTATTAAACATTCTAATTCCATTATCTTCTTGTAAAAAAATTGCTATATTATATGTGCTCCTCTCGCCTTTCATTAAAATTTTTTCTATCATTTCTTTCGTTGTTCTTGTATTAGTTGTTAAAAATAAATTTATTTTTCCTCCTGTTTTCTGTGCTCTTTCAAAAGCTTCTCCTATTTTATTCAATAATTTAGGACTATATATTCTATTATTTAC
>UMIY01037063.1_pt1 | contig 13478 bp, 10 predicted proteins | sample 1965921 | NCBI WGS metagenome assembly UMIY01 (sample SAMEA4836134, study PRJEB28245) | human gut metagenome | biome: gut microbiome; material: fecal sample | place: Denmark | collected 2008
CTACTAACAGGGGAGGATGAGAAAATAAAGATGGCAAGTGAAGAAAATAAAACAATAGAAAAAGTAGTAGAAGACTTGGACGAAATGAGTGCAGATGAAAATGAGAGAATAGAAGCTTTTAAAAGAAAGCTAGCAATATGGGATTATAATACAACAATGGAAGAATCTGAAAAAAAGGGTAAAGAGGAAGGACAAAAAACAGAAAAGTTAGAGATAGCTAAAAAAATGAAAGAAAAAAGAATGAAAATAGAACTTATAATAGAAATAACTGGTTTGACAAAAGAAGAAATTGAATCCATATAAAATACAAATATTCTATTAAAAAATGGAATAAAAATCATCGTTGGTTAAGAAATTGAATCAGACCCATATATACTAGGCGTATAGTAACTAAATTAAATATACAAGCACATAAAACAACACCATATAATAGTGCCAACACTATTTTGGGTGTTGTTTTATGTCACACTAAAAATCAACTCGTTTGCAAATCTTGTTTTTTTCCTCCGTCCCCAAAAACAAGATTTCCTCCAAAATCTTTTTCACAACAGTAGTTGATTTATCAAGTTAGGTATAGTAAAATAGAATAGACGAAGAACTTGTGCAGAAGGGATTACTACTAATAATGTGTGTGACTTTCAAGGAGGAAGAGAATAAAAAATGCGAATACGATTTAAACCATGGGCTAGACCAGAATTAGAAGCTAGTAAGTTTTACATAGATAATCCAGAAGAATATAAAGGCAAATGGCTCACTCTTTTTAAAAACAAAAATCCAATACATTTGGAGCTAGGATGTGGAAAAGGAGGCTTCATTTCTCAGCTGGCTGTATATAGTTCAGACATTAACTATATTGCAATAGATTTGGTAGATGCGATGCTAGGGTTAGCAAAAAGAAAGATAGAAGAAGAATATAAATTTGCAAATAGAGAAATAGACAATATTTATATAACAAGATATGATATAGAAAGAATAAATAATATCTTTTCAGAAGAAGATGGAATAGAAAGAATTTATATTAATTTTTGCAATCCATGGCCACGTGGAAAGCATAGAAAGAAGAGACTTACCCATACAAGGCAACTTGAAAAATACAAAGAATTTTTGGCTAAAGATGCTAAAATATTTTTTAAGACAGATGATGATGGACTGTTTAATGACAGCGTAAATTACTTTAAAGAGACGGGATTTACGATAGAAAAATTGACATATGATTTGGAAAATGAAGTAGACTTTTGGGATAATATAGAGACTGAGCATGAGAAAATGTTTAAAGAGCAAGGAATAAAGATAAAAGCATTGATAGCAAGTATATAAGTTAAAATAGAATGCGGAAAGGATTGAGAATATTAATGGAGCAAATAAATAATATTGTTAATTTTTTTAAAGGCATTACAGAGCAACAATTAATAGATATCGGAATTGCGCTTGTTATTGTTGCTGTATTTGTCATATTAAGCCCAATAATTTCATATCTAATTATTAAGATGTTTAAGATTAGAGAAAAAGATAGAGAAAAAATAAAAAATAATCCTTTCTACAAACCTTTAAAAGCATTGTTTATTAGTATTGGCATATATATTGGTGTTTTGGTTATAAATCCACCAGCGCCAGCTTTAACAATATGCAAGCAAGTGCTTGATATAGCTATTATTTGTATAATAGCAAAAGGTCTTGTGAATTTTGTAGACCCTAAAAAGGGAATCGTAAAGAAATTAAGAAATGATGAGTTGCCTGATGGAAATAAAACAGTAGCTAATTTTACAAGTAAAATACTAAAATATGTTATATACATAGGTGCTGGACTTTTAATTTTAGCAGTTTTCGGAATAAATCCATCAAGCATTATAGCTGGTCTTGGAATAGGAAGTGCTGTGGTAGCTTTAGCTGCACAGGACTTTGTGAAAAATCTAATCTCAGGTTTTTCCATAATGTCAGATAAACCATTTTTAGTAGGTGATTGGATAGCAGTTGGACTAAATGAAGGAGAAGTAGTAGAAATTTCTTTTAGATGTACAAAAATTAAAACTTCTGACAATTCAATAGTTACAATTCAAAACTCAGCATTCACAACAAATAATGTAATAAACTGGTCAAGAATGACGCAGAGAAGGTATGCACTAAATATAAAACTTCCACTAGAAACAAACTCGGATAAGATAGAGAAAATTGTAAATAGAATTAAATTTATTCTAGATAATAATAAAGACGTAGTAGAGGGAACGGCAGAAGTATTTTTCAACACAATAGAGCTAGATGGCGTAAATATTACTATTTATATGTACACAGAGATTATAGGATACAATGATTATTTGGCGTTTAGACAAAAGGTAAATGAAGACATAATAAAAATACTAGAAGCGGAAAAAGTAAGTATTGCATATCCAGGTCAGAACGTATATGTGCACCAAGTAGAAGAAGAGAATAATTAAGTGGAGTACGGGGACAGATTTAAATCTGTCTCTACATTTTAAGGTGTGTGTCACACAAAGGACACAATAAGCGTGTATAATATAAATGTTATAAGTAGAATTAGAAAGGATTGTGAATAAAAATGGGAGACACGACAGTTCTTATAGTAGATGATGAATCAAGAATGAGAAAATTAATTAAAGACTTTTTGATGCAAAAAGGCTATAGCATATTGGAAGCAGCTGATGGGGAAGAGGCTTTAAATGTATTTGAAGAAAATCAAAATAAAATTAATTTGATTTTGTTAGATGTAATGATGCCAAAACTTGATGGATGGTCTGTGCTTAGACAAATACGTCAAACATCAAAAGTGCCAATTATAATGCTTACAGCAAGAGGAGAAGAGCAAGATGAACTATTTGGATTTGAGCTTGGTGTTGACGAATATATATCAAAGCCATTTAGTCCAAAAATTTTAGTAGCTAGAGTAGAAGCAATACTAAAAAGGACAAACCCTACAGGAAAAGAAATAAAAGATTATGGTGGAATTGTAATAGACCCAGAAGGAAGAACTGTGACAGTTGACGGAAAACAATTGGAATTAAGTTTAAGAGAGTATGAATTACTAAAATATTTGGTAGACAATGCTAATATTGCGTTATCTAGGGATAAAATTCTTAATAATGTATGGAATTATGACTATTATGGAGATTCAAGAACAATAGATAGCCATATTAAAAAAATTAGACATAAGTTAGGAAAAAAAGGAAAGTATATTGAGACGATTAGGGGCATTGGATACAAGTTTGAGGTGAAATAAATATGGCAAAAGTAAAAACTAATTTTAAGTCAGTAAGATTTAAGCTGTTTTTTACAATGTGTATTATCATTGCAGTTATTGTTTTATGCCTAATTGCAATTAACAATATTGTATTGGAATCTTTTTACTTATATTCTAAAACGCAAACTGTAAAAGAAGTTTATGATAAAATAAACAATTATTACAACAGCAATAGTACAAGCAGTATAGAAGAAGAATTAAAAAGAATTGCATTTAATAATAATTTTGATATTTTTATTGAAACAGATGAAAATATAATCATATTTAGTACAGATAGAGATTTTATTTCTACAATAAATATGGTTAAAGATAATACATATTTTGAAAATAATAGAAATTTAATTTATTCAGATGATAAAATAGAAATACGAAGAATAAATGATGCTGAAAATAACATAAGTTATATTTTGTTAGCAGGAATGCTTGATAATGGCTATAACTTATACATACGAATACCAGCAGTTCCAATAGAGCAAAGTGTGCAAATATCAAACCAAGCACTAATTTTAATCGGAATTATTATAGTAATAATGTCTGCATTTATAGCATCATATGTGTCTAAAAAGTTTACAGAGCCAATAGTGCAATTAAATGATATAACAAATAAAATGGCAAAATTCGATTTTAGTCAAAAATATAGAATTGTAGATACTGATGACGAAATAAATGAGCTTGGAAAAAATATTAATACTATGTCAGATAAGCTAGAAAGAACTATCAAACAACTAAGGGAGAATAATTCAGAGCTAGAAAAAGACATAGAGGAAAAATCAAAAATAGATGAAATGAGAAAGCAATTTATTTCTGACGTGTCGCATGAATTAAAAACTCCTATAGCGCTAATTCAAGGATATGCAGAAGGCTTGATAGAAAACGTAAATACAGATGACGAATCTAGAAAATTCTATGCAGAAGTAATACTGGACGAATCAAATAAAATGGATAAGCTTGTAAAACAATTATTGGAACTAATGAAACTTGAATATGGCAAGAGAGAATTCAATAACGAAGAATTCAATATTGTTGAATTAATAAATGAAGTTATAAGAAAATGTAAAGTAATGATAGAAGAAAAAAATATTGATATAAAATTTGAAACAAAAGGACAGGTTATGGTGTATGCAGACGAATTTTATATTGAGCAAGTAGTTACAAATTACTTTACAAATGCAATAAAACATGCAAAAGAAGTAGATGGAGTTAAACAAATAGAAATAAAAATAGAAAACAAGGAAGAGAATAAAAAGATTAGAGTTTCTATATTTAATACAGGTGATAATATTTCAGATGAGCATGTAGATAAGATTTGGGGAAGATTCTACAAAGAAGACTCTTCAAGAAGTAGAGAAGATGGTGGTACAGGAATAGGTTTGGCATTAGTTAAAGCAATAATGAATAATTACCAGAATGATTATGGAGTTATAAATAAAGAAAATGGTGTAGAATTTTTCTTTGAATTGGATGAAGAGGCAAAACAAGAAAAGTGATTTATGGAGATTAATAGAGATTGAATCTAGTAAAACACAGGTGGCAGAGTTAGAGCTGTCACCTGTGTTTTATGTAAAATGTCGAAAAATGTCGATGAATTTTTCTTTACAAATTATGTGAAGTGTGCTATTATATTCTCATATTAAAAATTGCAATTTTTTATATTCTTGAAATTTTATTTCAAACAAATCAAAATGTTTTAATCAACAAATTCAAAAAAATTTATTCTTAAAAAAATCAGAAAGCTAAAACAAAATATTGAGTATTATGCTGCCTGGAGGAGGTCATATGTGCTAAATTATACAAAAAAGAATGCCAACATTATTACATTATGCATTACCATTATTGTGTGTATAATTTTATTTATAATGCTCGACATGTGCTTTTTAAAAGTGACAGAAGAAAAATTTTATTCTAACTATCAAGAATATAGTAGATTAAAAAGTGAAAATAGAAACAAAAATGCAATGGATTTAAAAGATACATATTTGGAATTAATGCAAATTGCAGATATATATGATGAAAATACAAGAGTAGAAGAAATAGAAAATGAAGCAACAGCCGAAGAAAACGATGGAGAATCAAATAACTCAAGCCAAAACGCAATAGAAACATTAAATAATATAAATTTTAAAGCAAAATGGAGAATAGAAATACCAAAGATAAATGTAATAGCGCCAATAAAATCTGGAACAACACAAGATGTTTTAGCTACAGCAGTTGGGCATTTTGAGCAAACGGACAAATGGAATGGAAATGTGGCTTTAGCAGGTCATAACAGAGGATATAATTGTAACTTTTTTCAAAATTTAAAGAAACTAGAAATAGGAGATAAAATTATTTATCATACAGAAAAAGGGGAAAGAGAATATAAAGTTGTTGTGAATAAAATTATAAAACAAACAGATTGGCGCTATATACAAGAGACTGAAGATAACAGAATAACACTTATAACATGTGTTGAAAATATGTTTGAGTATAGGAGATGTATTCAAGCGGTCGAAATTTAAGAAAGAAGGATGATAAATGATGAAAACTAAAAAAATAATTTCAGTAGCATTAGTTTTAATTACTATGCTTACTACAATCTGCATGTTTCAAAATGAAGCAAACGCAGCTACTTACATAATAGAAGAAGCAAATTTATATTCTAAAGGCGAATTGGTATGCTTGAGATATCAAGGAAGTGTTATAGTAGGAGTTGAATTTGTTGTGTACAAAAAAGATGGAGTAGAATATCCTGCATACTGTTTAAATAGAAACTTACCTGGAGTAACAGAAGATAAAAGCTATACTGTTTCGGTAGATGGAGTGGTAGCTGACAATAAAATATGGAGAGCAGTAACAAATGGCTATCCATATAAAACTGCAAAAGAATTAGGATGCAATAGTGATATAGAAGCTTTTGCAGCAACTAAAATGGCTGTATATGATATGATGTATAATTATGACTGGGACGACTTTGAAGGATTAAATGAGCAAGGAAATAGAGTCTTAGCTGCAGCAATTAAAATATCTAATACTGCAAGAAGCTCAAATGCCACAAAACCAGTTTCGGTTGTAGAGGTTAAAACAGATGCTACTAAATGGGAAATGGATAGTATAGAAAAAGATTACGCAAGCAAAACATTCTATGTAACAGCAAATGTAGATAGTACAAAATACAGCGTTAAGCTTAACAATGTAAAAATAGAAAATGTAAAAGTAACAGATGAAAAAAATAATGAAAGAACAGAATTTAAAACAGGAGAAAAATTTAAAGTATTAATTCCTATATCTGAATTGGATAAAGAAGGAAATTTCTCAATAGAAGTTACAGCAGACGCAAAAACTAAACCAATTCTATATGGAAAATCACCAAATAGCTCAATGCAAAGCTATGCACTAGCAGCAGGAGATTATGAATTTGAAAATAGTACAATGGTCGTGAACTATTTAAAAAATTCTACAATAATAGAAATCGTTAAAAGAGATGCAGAAAATCAAGCAACATTACAAGGAGCAAAATTTAATATCTTAGATGAAAATAAAAATATAGTATATTCTGATATAGAAACAAATGAAGAAGGAGTGGCTACAGTAGAAAACATTAAACCAGGCAAATACTATATTCAAGAAGTTAAATCGCCAGATGGTTATACACTTTATGAGAACTTAATAAGTATAAATGTAGAATTAAACCAAAGATGCAGAATAAATGTAAGCGATTACAAAAAGCCACAAAATGAAGAAAAAGAAGTAGAAGATGAAGATATAGCAGTAACAGGTGAAAAAGAAGTATATCTTCCTAGAACAGGATTTTAAAATGATATTTCTCGTATGATGTACGGAAGAAGAAATTATTTAAATTAACAGAAACGAGGTGACAGATTTAAATCTGTCACCTCGTTTCTGTGCTTTTTTTGTGGAAATTCTTGACATCAAACCTCAAATAAATTATCATTATAAATGTGATAAAATAGAACATAATATAATTAATTCTTAAAAAGAGAGGAAAATTTTAATGTTAATTCAAATTTTAGTTTTAGTAATCTTAATTTTACTAAATGCATATTTTGCAGCTACAGAAATAGCCTTTATATCTTTAAATGATTCAAAAGTAGAAAGAGATGCAAAAGACGGAAATAAAAAAGCAAAGCAAATATTAAAAATGCTAAAATCACCTAGTAAATTTTTGGCAACAATTCAAATAGGCATTACACTTGCTGGCTTTTTATCAAGTGCTTTTGCATCAGATGCATTTGCGGATAAATTAGCGCCAATACTAAATTCATGGATGCCTTTTATAAGTTTAGACGTTTGGAGAGCAATTTCAATAGTTATCATTACCATAATTCTTTCTTTCTTTACACTCGTATTTGGTGAATTAGTGCCAAAAAGACTAGCTATGAAGTACTATGAAAAAATATCATATGTGACAATTGGAGTGATTAGAGGAATATCGGTAATAACTGCACCTTTTGTAAAATTGCTTACAGTTTCTACAAATATGGTTTCAAAAATTTTTGGAGTGGGAGAAGCGGAAGAAGAAGTTGTTACTGAAGAAGAAATAAAAATGATGATTGACGAAGGAGAAGAAAAAGGAACTATAGAAAGAGGAGAAAAGATGTTATTAAATAATGTTTTTGAATTTAATGACATTATAGTTTCTGAAATAATGACTCCAAGAACAGAAATGTTTGCAATAGATATAAATGATAATTTAGAGGAATTGTTAGATAAGATAGATGAATTTAAATATAGTAGAATCCCGGTATATGATGAGGATATAGATGATATCAAAGGAATATTATTTGTAAAAGACATTTTAAAACCTTTAAAAGAGCACAAGAAAATAAATATTAAAGCAATAATGAGAGAGCCATATTTTATTCCAGAGTCCAAAGATATCGACGAATTATTTAAAGAGATGCAACAAAATAAAGTTCAAATGGCAATAGCTATAGACGAATATGGAGGAACAGCAGGTTTAATCACAATGGAAGATATAATAGAAGAGCTAGTTGGAAATATATTTGATGAGTATGACGAGGAAGAAATTGATGCAAAGAAAATAGATGATAATACGTATATTTTAAGTGGCACAACTACATCATATGAATTAAAGAAAATTTTTAATGTGGAAATACCAGAAGGTGATTACGAAACTTTATCAGGATATTTAATAGATAAATTAGGAAGAATACCAGATGATGACGAACACCCTGTGATAGAAGATGAGAAACTAACATATAAGGTAGAAGAGATTGAAGATAAAAGAATTAAATATATTAAAGTATGCAGAAATATGAATGAAGAAACAGAAGAAAAAGAAGAAGAAAAATAATTCAAAGGAGAGAAGCAAAATGAATAAAAAGAAAATAATAACATTAATTGTTGTATTATTGATAATAATTGTTGTGGCGGTTATTGTAACAATGTATTTTATGAAAAGAGCAAAATATGTTTATGACATAGAGCAGGTTACAAATATAGAATATAACACTATAAACATAGATAATAGATATGGAGTTATAGATGGTGACGGAAATATAGTAGTAGAGCCAAATTATGATATAATACAAATACCTAATCCATCAAAGCCAGTATTTATATGCATGTCCGACTATAATACAGAAACCAAGCAATATCAAACTAAAGTTTTAAACGACAAGAGAGAGCAAATAATTACGGGCTATGAAAGTGTGCAAGCAATTCCAACTGAAACAACAGCTGATGGAATACCTTTTGAAAAAACAGTTTTAAAATATAGTAAAGATGGAAAATATGGTTTGGTCGATTTTGAAGGAAAAGAAATAACAGAGCCAATATATGATGACATTTCATCTGTAACATATAAAGAAGGAATGCTTTTAGTAGAGCAGGACGGAAAAAAAGGAATTATTAATATTAATGGGGTTCAAGTAATTGATACTCAATATGATAACATTACAGTAGACAATTATTATGATGTAAACACTAAATATCAAAGAACAGGATTTATTGTGTGCAAAACAGAAGCAGAAGGTTATCGATATGGATATATAGATTATAAAGGAGACAAAATATTAGATACAGAATACACCGAAATAGAAAGAGTAACAGAAATTGAGGACGAGAAAGATATTTATATAATTGCGTATAAGGATGGGCAAGCAGGATTATTAAGAAATAATAAGATAATATTAAATCATGAATATGAAGATATAACATACAATTCGTATAATGATGTTTTTGTTATTCAAAGAAATGGAAAACAAGGAATTGTAGATAGAGACGGAAATGTAAAAATAGATACTAAATATATAAATATCACATTTGGTGGTATATACTTGAATGCAACCGAAGATGAGGGAGATAAAGTATTAGATTTAAATGGAAATGAAGTGACAGATGGATATATTTCAAAAATGCCTACAAAAGATGGTCAGCATAGCATTGTATATGGAGAAGACGAAGTTTATAAAATAATAGATAATAGTGGAAATGTTGTAATAGATAAAAATTACACATATATAGAAGAAGTTGATAACAATTATTTTATAGTTGCAAGCATGAATAATAATGGAATTGTAGACTTAAGCGGAAAATCTTTAGTAGATTTAAAATATAACAGTATATTTAAATTGGATAATACTAATCTTTTGCAAGCAAATATTTCAGAAACAAATACAATAAGCTTAATAAATAGCAACATGCAAGTGGTAGCAACAATGGATGATGCATCAATAGAGGTAAAAGAAAATTATGTTAGATTGTATTCTGAAACAGAAAGTAAGTATTTTGACTACTCAGGAAATGAATTAACAGCGCAAGAATTATTCCCTGATAATAACATTTATGCTAAAAAGATAGATGACAAATGGGGATTTGTAAATAAAGAAGGAAACATAGTAGTACAAAACGAGTATGATATGGTAACAGAAATAAATGAATATGGATTTGCAGGAATAAAGAAAGACGGAAAATGGGGAGTAATAAATAAAAATGGTGATATAATACAAGAGCCAACATATGAGTTAGAAAGTATTAGTCCAATTTTTATAGGGAAATATTATAAGTCAGAAGAATGGTATGGAAATGATTATTTTACTACTGAGGTTGAGAATGAGGAAGGGTAAAATTACAATTCGCAATTTTACTGCTAGAGCTAAGATAATAAATTAGTGAAACTATAGAAAGGAAAATAAAAATGAATAGATATAAAAATTTTGGAATAAGTGATAAAGTAGCGGATTTGGCTAATGAAGTACAAAAAGAAATAAAACTAGTTTTTGAGAAGATAGAAGAAGTGTGTGAATATAATTCTTTGAAAGTGTTAAAGGCTTTTCAAAACAATCAAATTTCAGACATGCATTTTAACCAAACTACTGGATATGGATATGGAGATATAGGCAGAGATACAACAGAGAAAGTATTTGCAGAGGTACTAGGAGCAGAAGATGCGCTTGTTAGAGGACAATTTATATCTGGAACACATGCTTTAACAGTGGCTCTATTTGCCTTTTTGAGACCAGGCGATACACTTTTAAGTATTACAGGAAAACCATATGATACACTAGATGAGGTTATTGGAATTGTAGATAATCCAAGCTCTTTAAAATCATTTGGAGTAAATTTTGAAAAAATTGATTTAGTAAATGATGAGTTTGACTATCAAGCAATAGAAGATAGATTAAAACAGGGAAAAGTTAAATTAATAGAAATCCAACGCTCTAAGGGATATAGCACAAGAAAAAGTATTACAATAGATGAGTTAGAAAAGGTAATAGAGCATATACGCAAATTTGATAAAGAAGTAATTATAATGATAGATAATTGCTACTGCGAATTCGTTACAACAAAAGAGCCATTAGAAGTGGGAGCAGACGTAATAGTAGGCTCACTCATAAAAAACCTTGGTGGTGGAATTGCACCCAATGGAGCATATATAGCAGGAAGAAAAGACTTGGTAAACCTAGCAGCAGAAAGACTTACAGCACCAGGGGAAGGTAAAGAAGTTGGACCATCACTAGGAATTACAAAGTCTATATTGCAAGGGTTATTTATGGCACCATCAGTTGTAGCAAGTAGCTTAAAAACAGCAGTATTCGCAAGTAGAATACTAGAAAAATTAGGCTATGATGTAGAGCCTAAGTATAATGAGCAAAGAGCAGATATAGTTCAAACAATCAATTTTAATGATGAGCAAAAATTAATTAAATATTGCCAAGGCATACAAATGGGCTCACCAATAGATTCAAATTCAATTCCAGAGCCATGGGACATGCCAGGTTACACAGATAAAGTTATAATGGCAGCAGGTGCATTTACGCAAGGCTCATCAATTGAGCTTTCATGCGACGGACCAATAAGACCACCATACACAGCATTTATGCAAGGTGGACTTACTTATGAATATGGAAAATTGGGAGTACTTAAGGCTGTACAAAATATGATGTAGGAGTTTGAAAAAAATTATAATGAAAGTAGCAATAATTGGTGGAGGACCAGCTGGAATGCTAGCAGCTATTTCCTCTGCACAAAATGGAAACGATGTAACAATTTTAGAAAAAATGGAGATGCTTGGAAAAAAGCTGCTTATAACAGGAAAAGGCAGATGTAATATAACAAGTAGTCTTCCTATAGATGAATTCATAAAAAACATACCAGGTAATGGTATGTTTATGTTCAGTAGCTTTAATAATTTTACAAACGAAGATATTTTGAGTTTGTTGAAACAAGAAGGCGTAGAGACTAAGGTAGAAAGAGGCAACAGGGTATTTCCCGTTTCTGACAGCTCAAAAGATGTTCAAAAAGCCTTGATACATATATTAAAAAAGTTAAACATAAAAGTTATTACGAATGCAAAAGTAGAGCGAATATTAGTAAAAGAGAAAGTGGTTTGCGGTGTAAAGGCTGTTATAAACGGAAAAGAAAGTGAGATTTTTGCAGATAAGGTAATTTTAGCGAGCGGAGGAAAGAGCTATCCAGGAACTGGCTCGACAGGAGACGGATATAAATTAGCACAAGAAGTGGGACATACAATTACAAAAATAAGAGCATCCTTAGTTCCACTAACTGTGCATGATGGTAAAGATTTAAAAATCTGCAAAAGCATGCAAGGATTAAGCTTAAAAAATGTAAGCATTAAGCTCAAAGACACTTCAAAAAACAAGGTGATATACGAAGACTTCGGAGAAATGTTATTTACACATTTTGGAGTTTCAGGACCTACCATTTTAAGCTCATCAGCACACTTACTAAGATATAAGAATGTGGAAGAATTGTTAAAAAATAAAAAAATAATTTTAAGCATTGACTTAAAGCCAGCTCTTTCAGAAGAAAAACTAGATGAAAGAATTTTACGAGACTTTAATGAAGAGAAAAATAGAGACTATAAGAATAGTTTAGACAAATTATTGCCAAAAAAAATGATAGATACAATAATAGAGCTATCCGGAATAAATCCAAATAAAAAAGTAAATGAAATCACCAAAAAAGAAAGACTAGGATTAGTACATTTACTTAAAAATTTAGAAATCAGCATATCTGGATTTAGACCGATAGAAGAAGCAATTGTAACATCAGGAGGCATTAATGTAAAAGAAATCAATCCAAAAACAATGGAGTCTAAATTAGTTAAAGGTTTATATTTCGCAGGAGAAGTAATAGATGTAGATGCATATACAGGAGGTTTTAATTTACAAATAGCGTATTCTACAGGCTATACAGCAGGAATGTCGTTATAGGGACAGGCCTGAAAACGACAACTTTGTCGCTATGGGGACAGGCTTAAAAACGACAACTTTGTCGTTTTTGGGCCTGTCCCAAAAGTGCCAAAAATATATAAGGAAGTGATTTGAGGTAATGAAAAAACTAAAAACAATAGAAAATAGTGCAGTAGCCGAAATCGAAGAAAAGCGTTCTAAGTTTATTGGAAGTGTTTTTTATGTAGAGAGCGTGGAAGAAGCGGAAGAGATAATAAAACAGCATAAAAAGAAGTATCATGATGCACGACATAACTGTTTTGCATATATAATAAAAGAAAATATAGTAGTAAAAAAATCAAGTGATGATGGGGAACCAAGTGGAACTGCTGGTTCTCCTATTTTAAATGTGCTTGAAAAAAATAATTTATGCAATGTGTTAGCAATAGTTACAAGATATTTTGGAGGAATCCTATTAGGTGCGGGTGGATTAGTAAGAGCATACACAGAAGCTACAACAAAAGCAATGGAAGTAGCTAAAATGGTGGAGCAGCAAGAAGGGTATGAGA
>UMIY01020019.1_pt1 | contig 13470 bp, 11 predicted proteins | sample 1965921 | NCBI WGS metagenome assembly UMIY01 (sample SAMEA4836134, study PRJEB28245) | human gut metagenome | biome: gut microbiome; material: fecal sample | place: Denmark | collected 2008
TTTTGGCGGTTTGGTACCAAACAAGGTGCACCTTCAACTTGAGAAATCCGGAAATTGCAGGCACTATACGGCTGTTTTCGGGTGGATATTTCATGGTACCGGAAGGAGGACCGGAAATGTTGGAAAAACGGATAAAATCAGGGCTTGCGGTGACGCCGCGGCACCTGAAACTGTGCGATGACAATCTGCGGCGGGCAGGTGTCAGCTCCCGCAATGACTTCGTGGAGCAGGCCATTGAGTTCTACTGCTCCCATCTTCTGTCCCATGAACTTGCTCAACTGCGCAGCCGTGGTGAAGTTCCCATGGAGCGGTTCGAAACACTGAGCAAATCTCTGGGCACAGGGCAGTACAAGCTGTCGGTGGAAGTCGCCACCATGGCGCGCATCCTGGCGCGGATGGCGCACCTGCCGGAGAGTGAGGTGCGGTCCATTCAATCAGACAGTATACAGGAAGTCAAACACTTGGGCCGCGCCCCCACGTTCCTGCAAAGCTATTGTCGGGAACAAGGCGGTTCCTTCTGTCAGGATGATGTCACGGACGAGGACGATCTGCTGTAAAAGCAAATGATAACTTTCTCTTAACAGTGCTGTGTCTCTCTGGCTATTCCTCACACCGGACGGTATTGTGTGTAGCAAAAGAAGGAGGCGGCACACATGAACGACTACATGAGAGCACTGCACCAGCGGTTCTTCCGGGAGCCTGACTGCACAGAGATCCGCCGGGAGCTGGAAACGCTGCGTCTCACACTGCGGGACAAGCTGGACCGGCAGGACCGGGAAGCGCTGCTGAAACTGGCGGATCTCGCCATCGAGCTGCGGGAGGACGTCTCCCTGGCATCCTTCACCGCCGGCTTCCAACTGGGGCTGGGGATCGCCGGGGAACTGACACCCTACTCGTTCGAAGACGATGAAGAGGAGCGGGCGCTTCGCCGGCAGGAGCAAAAAGAGCCATGAGCGTGCATCGCTATATCAAAGAAAAGGAACCGGACAAACAGGAGGTGATCGAGCATGAGTAAACGGAGACCATCCGGGGACGGCATGGTCCGCAAACGGGAGGACGGACGATGGGAGGGCCGCATCGTGGTGGGCCACAAGCAAAACGGCGAGCCCATCTTCCGGTACGTGCTGGCCAAGACGCAAAAGGAACTGCTGGCCAAACTCCACCGGGATATGGATCTCTATCAGGATGCGCAGCTCACCGAGGACAGCCGCATGACGCTGGGTGAGTATCTGGATCGCTGGATGGAGGAGTACGGTGCCGTCACCCTGCGTCCCAACACCCTGCGCAGCTACGAGCAGTACATCCGATGCTACGTGAAGCCCTACTTAGGCGGCAAGATCATCTCCCGCATCACCCGTCTGGATATCCAGAAGCTGTACCAGAAGCTGAAGAAAGAGGGCCGGGTCCACGACCATCCGGAGTACGGGTACGAGCTGTCAGACACCATGGTGCTCCGCATCCACGCCATGCTCCACCGGTGTCTCAAAGACGCGGAGCGGGACCACATCATCCCCTACAATCCCACAGACGGAACCAAGCTGCCCAAGAACAGCTACAAGCCCAAGCAGGTCCTGGACCGGGAGCAGATGGACGCCTTCCTGGCGGCAGTGGACAAGAACGAAACCTGGCGGGACTTCTTCTACACGGAGCTGACCACCGGCCTGCGCCGGGGTGAGATCTGCGGTCTCATGTGGAAGGACTTCGACGCGAGCACCGGAACCCTGAAGATCCTCCGCTCTGTGAATGCCCCCAAGCGGGGCGAGCTGGAGATCGGCGAAACCAAAACGGAACGGGGCAGGCGCACCATCCGTCTCCCGCCCAGCACCATCCAGCGGCTGAAGGAGCGGAAGAAACACTCCATCAGTCAGTGGATCTTCCCGGATCCTCTGGCACCGGAGAAGCCGGTGCGTCCCAGCGCCGCCTACTACTGGATGAAGGTACTGCTGAAAGAGGCAGGACTTCCTCACATCCGGTTCCATGATCTGCGCCACACCTTCGCCACCCATGCTCTGGCCAGCGGCGTGGATGCCAAGACCCTCTCCGGCATCCTGGGCCACACCAATGCCTCCTTCACACTGGACACCTACACACACGTGACGCCGGACATGCAGAAAGCCGCCAGCGATGTGGTTGGCGGCTTTCTGAAAGATCTGCTGAGAGAGGAGTTGAACCCATGGCAAGGAAACGAAAAAGCGGAACCGGCACCATAAGGCAGCGCAAGGACGGCCGCTGGGAAGGCCGTGCCGTGGTGGGATACGATGACAAGGGCCTGCCCAAAACGAAAAACGTGCTGGCCAAAAGCAAGCACGAGTGTCAGGAAAAGCTCGCCAAGCTGATGGAGGCGGTAGGCAACACCAGGTCCGAGAAGATCCGTGCCGACATGCCCTTCGGGGAATGGGTGGACTTCTGGTATCAGACCTACGTCAAGTCCGGTCTCCGCCCCACCACGCAGCACACCTATGAGACCAACATCTACCAGCATGTCATTCCGCAGCTGGGCCAGATCCCGCTGTGCCAGCTGACTCAGAAGGATCTCCAACAGTTCTATGCCCACCTGAAAAAGGAGGGCCGGCTCATCCGTACCGATCTCTACGGCAAGGGTCTTTCCGACCGGATGGTGCGGATGTGCCATGCTAAATGCCGGGCAGCCTTAGACCAGGCGGTGCAGGAGAACCTGATCCGGACCAACCCGGCAATCGGCTGCAAGCTGCCGCCCAAACGGGGACGGGAGATGCAGGTGCTGTCCCGCCAGGAACTCCAGCGGTTACTCATGCAGGCCAAGGCGGATGGATACTTCGAGCTGTTCCTGCTGGACCTGTCCACAGGGTTGCGCCGGGGAGAACTGCTGGCCCTGCAATGGTCCGACCTGGATCTGGATGCCGGGACACTGTCTGTGACCAAGCAGATCTATGAAGTGAACGGAAAGATGCAGATAAGCATCCCCAAAACCAAGGCATCCATCCGCAAGCTGGTGCTGCCGCCTGCGGTGATCGAGGTATTCCGGGAGTATCAGAAAACGGCCAAATGCCGCTGGGTATTCCCCTCGCCCGTCAAGGAGGATGCGCCGCTCACACCCGGCTCCATGCTCCGGCGGCTCCATGTGACGCTGGAGCGGGCACAGTGCAAACAAATCCGCTTCCATGATCTGCGCCATACCTTCGCCACCATGGCATTGGAGAACGGCATGGACATCAAGACCCTCTCCGCCATGCTGGGCCATGTATCGGCGGCAACTACACTGGACATCTACACCCACATCACCGGTGACATGCTCAGCGAAGCCGCCGCCAAGATCGACCGGGGCCTGGGCAACGAGGTGGCGGAGGACACTTCGGAGGCAGTGCAGAATCCCCTGGCCGACTTCAAGCCGGTCATGCGGCGCATCAGAAAGCCCGGAACCGGCTGCATCAACGAACTCAATGACCACCTCTTCGAGGGACGCTACTCCCCCACCTGGCCGGACGGCACGAAGCATTCCAAATGCGTCTACGCCCACACCCGGGAGGAGTGCGAGGAAAAACTGAAGGTGCTGATCCAGCAGATGAACGCAGAGCGGAAACGTATTCTAGATCGCCTGCGGGGAATCGTCTCACCGGATAAGCTCACCAAGAAACAGCGGCAGATCTGGGAATACCTGCGGCTTCACCCGGACGAGACAAATTACAGTGTTATCGCCAAGGGAGCAAAGGTGACCCGGCACACGGTGGCCAAGCACTATGGGGTGGTACGGGAGATGCTGGGATTCCAGTAAAGTAGAAATCCTGGTAGCCGGCACGCGGAATGTCACCATTGAAAAAATTTCTCTCTGTCGCCAGCGATGGAAACCTCTCATTTTCCTTGTTTATTCGTACCGAATAGCATATAATATTTTTGAGGTGATGTGCTGTGGAGAAGCGCACTGCAAAAGTGAATATCAGTGCCGCAGGCGGAACTGCGGCAAAAGGATCCCGAACCTGCAAGGTCACGCTGCCTACTACCTGGCTGGAGGCCATGGGCATCAGCGAATCCCAGCGGGAGCTGGAGCTCTCCTTCGACGGGGAACAGATCACCCTTTCACACCCGGGTACCACCTCTGTCTCAAAACACGACATCCGTACCTTTCGCTTTTATGACGGCCAGCGGCTCTGCACCACTATCCGTGCGGACTTCACGGCAAGAACCGTGTCCGTGGAAAATTATGTGGCCGACCCGGTGAAAACGGCGTTCGGCAATAATCCCCGCCCCTCCTGGACCGACTTCCAGGCCTTCCTGGAAGAGCGCTGCATCCCCCGCCAGCGGGCCGGCTTGCGGGAGTATCTGGAGGCCATCGGCGTGGCGGAATATGACCCTCTGCAGATCATCCAGAAAACCAAGGGCCATATGGCTGAGGATCAGCAGTGGCTGGAGGTGCTGCCATGAGTATCTCTCTGGTATCAAATCAGAAAATTGCAGAGACCTCCTCCAAGGGAAATCAGGAGAAATGGTACGACGCTGGCACGGATAGCTGGTACAAGCTGGACCAGTTTGGGTATGAAGCCTTGTCGGAAACCGTGATCTCCCAACTTCTGGAGCGGAGCAATATCGAGTGCGATACTCCATTTACCTTTCTTCGCTACCGTATGGAAACTCTGCGTGTCCATGGGCAAGAGCGGACAGGCTGCGTTAGTTCCAATTTTCTGAAAGACGGCCAGTCCATCATCACGCTGAACCACCTGCTGACCCGATGTTTGGGAATGCCCCTGCGGGACAAGTTGGTGAGGCTACCCAGTGACAAGCGCCGGATCGCCTACCTGGCCGAAGCCACGGCAGACTATACGGGCCTTATGGATTTCCCCCAGTATCTGACATTGCTCTTTGAAGTGGACGCTCTGTTCTGCAACGACGACCGGCATCTCAACAACATCGCTGTCCTCCAGGAAAACGGCGTTTACAGCTACTGCCCCATTTTTGACAATGGAGCTGGACTGCTCTCCAACACACAATTCTCCCGCATGGACATCGAGCCTGCTGCATTGATCGCCGCACTCAAGGCGCGGCCTTTCCTGACCACCTTCACCCGGCAGCGGAACGCCGCCCGCAGCCTCTTCGGGTCCCAACTCCAGATGCCGCTGCTGACCGCAGCGGAGATCCGGGAGGTGCTCTCCCCCGCGCTGGAATTCTATCCGGCCAGGGATCGAGGGGCCATTACTGACCGGGTTACAGCGTGTATTTCGTCGAGGCAACGGACGAGATAATCTTCGTGTGTTATCGCCCTCTATTTTATAATAATAGTATAATTTATTTTCACTCTTTCAACTATTATAGTCTATTTTTTTGCCTAATGAACTATTCAAGATCATTTAAATAGTCGAAAATCCTTGATAGCTCCAATCATCATTATAGATATGTGATATGTCTTAGTTCACAGATTATAGCTTCACTAATGACCCCAATCTGCGATGAAATCTCGCACAAAGTCTGAATCACATTTTCCCAGCCATTTTCAGTCTGAATTGCGATACCAACATGCTGACTTTGGGAGCCAATCGCTAAAAGATTATTGATACCCGTTTTCGCTATCAAATGATAATCGGAGCATAGAATAGTAGAAATACATCCATCACCTTCCAGCATAATTGGTGCAGTGTGAATTGCATCAATAAAATGTCCTACAATGCTCTGCGGGCAAGCTGTAGCAAGTTTTTGGTAACAAAAAGCAAGTTCTTGCAGCGGAATCCCATACGTTGGAATTCCACAGTTATCTTTCTTTAGCAAAGCCTTTGTTTCAGCATAGGCTTCTATGTATTGAAGAATCTCCTGTTGTGCAGGACTATCTACCTGCTCATATCCGACTGTACTCCCCGTTAGTTCTCGTTGCAGTAACATGATTGCAGCATGGTTTCCCGAGCAAGGATGATATATCTTTCTAGTTTTCCCACAGTTCTTTATCCAATCCTGATATGACCGTTTCCCCTGTGGAGCTGAAGGAGGAAGAACCATATCTTCCTCCTTCAACTCTGCTTTCCTAAAAATCGATAACAGCGCACCTACATGCTGAGGCTGTGCCAAATGAGATGAAGCCAATACAACGACTTCCTCTTTTGTCAAAGCGTATTTTTGATGCAGCCCTCTATCCAAAAAAGGGAGTAGTTGGATGGGTTTTGCAGTTGAGTGCATCCATACTAGACGTTCCAAAGCATTTTTCTGGATTATCGGCATACCCGAAGAATCTACTGCCACATAACTAATCATGAATCTATATATTCGGCTTTCTCGTCTAGCGACGCTTTCGGTGCCTGATGCAAGGTCCGATAACCAAGTGCGACACATGCAATTAACGGATTCTTTAACTTTAGATAATCCATATACTCCTGATACGCATATAGCACATCACATATCCAGAGGCTATCAATTTGAAGTGCGTTTGCTGTCAAGATCAAATTCTCAACAGAGGCTCCAATTGACTGTAAATCAGCCACCTCGAAAGGCTGAGCACTCAATTCCCATTGATGTGGGTCTCCGTGCTCATTTTGTTCATCCCGAATATATGTAACAAACACTAACGCAGACGAATCTCGCAAAACACGCACACTCCCCTCGGCTAAATCCAAGTCATCTGTGCTCTTTCCCATCTTGCTTCTATCTGCGTATAATTCTTGTAGCTTTTGCTTCAAAATTTGGGCCAGCTCATTCTGCAATTCCTTTTTGGTCACTACTTCGTAAAACCAAGGCTGCCTATTTTTGGGAGATGGAGCCTGTAGAGCCGCTTGTAAAAGGCGGTCTAATACTTCTTTCTGAATAATACGAGAAGGGTCAAAAGATCGTGTGCTTTTACGACTTTGAATTACCTGATAAATAGATGAAAATGTTTCGTGTTCTTCTTTCATATCGTCCTCTTCCGTGTCCGGCACATTCGATGGGGTTCTGGCGTACCCAATGCAATCATCCTCCACCGTATAAGCATCCTGATCGGTCCCATCAAAGAAAGCACCAGTCAAATCGCAAGCCTGAAAAACCACGTCCAACAAATCCGCGTCAGTAAATCGTGCTCCTCTAAAATCACAATTCGTAAAATGACACCCCCGAAGTTGCGCATTTGTAAAATTGGCTCTTTGAAAAGAGGCGCGCACTTGTGCGTTTCCAAATACTCTGGCTTTCACCATCAAGCAATCCCTCAGATTTATATCAGAGAAATCGCAATCAGTGATTTCTGCATATGAAAAATCAGCTGTGTCAAACATTGCATATTGAAAGCGGCAGAATTTAATCACGGCCTCTTGAAATGTAGCCCGTTGCCCATAGCAACGATCAAAAATGCAGTTTTCAATAATTGCATCTGAAAAATTGGCATCAGCCATTCTGCTGCCGACAAAGTTATACGCAGAAATAGACGCTTGAGACAATGTGCTCTGCTCGAAATTAGCAAAAAAAGCTGTACCCAAGCATTGTCCATTCCAAGAATTAGTATAGCTAAAGGACGGACAACCATCTTCCTCCAATTGATTACTATTCCAATATTTCTCAAGCGGAAAACGATCCGCTTTTGCGGACTGGAAATGCAATCTGGCGCTCGTTAAAATGGCTTGGCTTAAATCTGCATAAGACAAACAGACGGAATCTAAATCAATACTTGTCATTAGAGCATGGTTGAAATTCGCATATTGAAAATCACATGTACGGAAAATACAGTCTATCAAATTAGCCAAGGCAAAAGATGCACTTTTAAAGCAAAAAACTCCTTTATCATTTTCGTCATTCTCGCAAAAACTCTGCCGCCCAAAATCTGTATTTCGAAACACAGCATTTCCAAATACGGTGCTGGTATCAACTTCTATGTCCCGGAAAACTGCTTCAGAAAAAATCGCCTCGGTACAATCTGCACTCTTAAAACTCACCTTATTGAGTCTTGTTCGGGAAAAATCAGCGCCATACAGCTTTGCATTCTGAAAATCGACATTCTCAAATGCTGATTCAGAAAACACCGTCGCTTCCAAAGAAAACTTACTTGTGCTTATATTCAAAAATGGTGCGATAATATTCAAATTTTTTAGTCGCTCTCCAGCCAAAAAAACTGTTTTTAATTTGTCTTCCACCCCTTTGATACAGTTCTTTACATGATCAAATTCTTCCTGTGTAATTTTGACCATTTTTTCCGTCTTTTGCTGCTCAACTCTCAAAAAATCTCGGTAAGAAATCAACTTATTATAAGATTCAACAAACTCATCTGGCTTATTTCCCCCAGTTTTTTGATCAGTTTTATCTTCTATAATTGTCCGAATAGTATCAGAAGTATCCACACCATGAAAGTTGTCTTTGTGGTTAGTGACCAAAGTCATAACCAGCATTTCCAAGTCGCCAATAGACTTGAAAATGTCCGCTGTGTCTTGTTCATCATTTCTTTTTAATGGCGCTTGGATTTTTAATAACATTTGATGGATGCGACATTTAGGCTTGTCCGATTCCTCCAAAAAGGTTTCGACCAGTTTTTGGCGTTCTTTGTGCGCGGTAGCTTTAAGCCCATGCTCATGCACTATAATACCACAAATATAAAGCAGCAGAAGGATGCTGACAACCAGTGATACCCAAATGGTCAAAGATTCCAGAACAGAGGAGAAGATAGCATTATTTGCATTATCGATTAGAAAACAAAGAGACAGGGAAATAATTCCCAATATTGTCAGCAGAAATAGATGCCTTGTTTTTACATTCAGCATTAGGTTAACTGTTTGTTGCTCATAATGCTCCCGCCGTTCCTTTAATGCGGTTGCAAGAAAAATATAGGCGGTAACAGCCAAAGTCAAAAGTGCTAGTAAAATAGTAATCAGCGCAGCATAAATACTAGTTGTAATTAGCACTCTGCACTCCAAATTGCCTGTAAAAACACCTGCCACAAAGGCGAAAGCAATCGTTAAACCTGCGATGAGCAGGATCATACCGCGACTCACGTTTCTTTTTCTCATCTACTTATACACTCTCTTTATCTCCGCGCAATAAAGCCAAAAAATCATGCTGACAATCACAAGATACCTGGGTATAAAGCCGTTGGATAAGATTCCTTCGGTAATTTGGATCGAAGTTCTCCATGAAAGTCCGGTAAAAGGACATCAAAAACGATTGGCAGCAAATGCAACTTGAAGGGGGGATGATTTGAATGCCCCTCCCAGCCTCTTGCCTATCGCCATACCAAGACAGTTCAACTTTTTCTAAAAGGACATCATCCAATCGGGACAGCAGTTCAATCAGTTCCCAGTGAGATATTCGCTCATAGCTACCAGTTTGATATAGTCTCCACAGAAGCGTGTTGGGCTTAATATTTGCTGGAAAAACAACCACTCGACTGGCTCCGTGCTCTACTGCCCAAGCAATTGATTCTTCTGCATCCCGAATCTGTTCCTCAGCAGTTAAAAAGGGAGCGCCTAAAAATACATTTAGGACGGGAGACATACCAAATTTTTGAATCAACTGCATTTTGTCCGCCAGTGTTTCTAAGTTCATATACTTACATAAAGATTTTTCTAACACCGCAGGATTGGATGATTCAAAACCCAACTCGATTACGACTTCTCGCCCAGGCAGAGCCTGCCTGATTTTTTCCAAAATAGTAGCCGTAACAGTGGTGTAGTGTGTTTCCAAAATCACGGAAGGGATCCCACTTTGAAACACGGCTTTCAAAAGAGTAGCCATAACTTGCGGGGACATTTCTCGTTCATCTAAAATACTGCCGCAGGTACCCAATAAAACTTCACGCACAGTTTGAGGTGCGTTTTTTATCGCCTTTTGAAATCCGGAAACTGCCTCTTCCGCAGTAATATTTTCTCCTCCGCCATAATCGCACATAGTACAATAACCTGCTTTGCGGTACCGACACCCCACGCTTGAAAAACATATATGAAGGAAATCTCCATGCCCCCATACCTCACATGTAGGAATCATGTGAGGCGTTGTATCCCTAGCAAGTAAATTTTGCTTCATTAACGTACGTTCCATATTCATCTGCTTTCTTTTATCAGTTTATATGTCGTATGCTAACTTTCGGAATTCCAACGCTTCTCCAGGATGAACGAAGGTCAGAGTGTTATTACGACAAGCAGGACAACTGGGGCCAAGTGATAGCCCATAGCGTTGGCAGATCCTCTCCGCCTGCTGCGTCAGTTCCATAAGCCATTCATTAGACGGGGGAACCATTTCCGCCATTTCAGTAAAAGGGATGGGTCGAAATACAGATAGTATCGGAGCTGCTCCACAACGGCACACGGCATCAATTCCCTCCAAAAGGGAACTCATTGGCTCAAGCCCAGCAATGAATGAACAACGGACAGCGCCAGTACGCCCCAGCAGTTCGGCTGCCCATTTCAAAGCCTGCAAATATCGGTTTCTTGAAAACTTTCCCTTTCCTGGCATATACTGCACGGCAAGCGACCGATCATAGATTTCCATATTAAATGCAAATTCTGTAACCCCCGCCCTCACATAATCTTCTATATCCTCTTTTCGCCGCGGAGGCAAACACATTAAATAAATCGGCACATCAGCGTAAGACCTTATTCGGTTACACATGGCAACGATCGTATCGTGTTCCTTTCCAGGCTCATTTGAAGCCCCGCCTATCAGGATGTGACGAAATGGACGGGGATGGAGTGAAAACCAAAAGTCAATCGCTTCCAAAATGTTTTTCTCTGAAAAATTCTTTTGGGCATCGGTCACTTCGCAAAAGCGGCATCCAACTCCGTGTTTAGGAAAGGTACAGTAGGAGTTATTTTGCAACCGCAGACGGTCTGTGGCCAAAAAACAAATTTGATTTAGCGTAGCAAGATCAGGCAAGTCAGAAACAGGGGGCGTATAGCACTTGTCATAATCAACATCAACTATCTCTTTGTCATAATAAAAAAGGCACAATCCACTCATGTCTTGCCGCACAGAAATGCTATACGGGGAACAAGAGACCAATTTGACGGACAATGGGCAATTCATGTATACGCCATCTATCACCAAATCCAAAGAAAAGTAGGTCCCTTCTCTCATTCCACCATGTTTTTGAATATATGCTGCTGCATCTGGACAAATATTTGCTCCTTGGTTGATAAGCGCAATTTTCAATGAAGTCAAATCATGTGTCCGAATCTTTTCATCCCAGGCCCGTGCGGGAGATGAAAGATTAGGGTGTAACCTAACAGAGGTATCCCCGCTACATAAACTAACAATATTCCCTTGAAAAACCATGGTATACTGACAAGCATAAGATTCGCAACGTTGCTCAATACGATAACCATCTAAAAGTACTTCAAAGGAATCGCCTTTTCGATTAATATTCCTCAACAAATAATTTCCATGTACGCCTTCATCATCATAAATCTGCACAAAAGAACTATATGGAACATCCACCGCCTGAAATTGAGTTTTCATCTGCGAAGAAACATTTTCATGCTGGAAGGCAGAAATTGTACATTCTTGGACTGATGGCAACCCCGCCTCCATTAATGCACGATTCAGCAAATGTGTGGAACCCTGAAAACGATTATTGATTTCAAGAATATAGACCCCATGTTTTGTCCACATACCATCTATTCCAAGCACTCCACGGTAACCGTCTTTTTGAATTTTCTCACAAAGAGACTGGGCCGCAGAATAGAATGCCTCTTTTACATATACGGGTAACATCTTAAAAGAGACAAAGTCTGCCCCGCGGTATAAAAGCCTCTCTTCACTAGGAACTATAACCTGAATTGATCCTGGAAAAAGGATGATATCTCGGTCGTAAATCACAGCATGAAGATTGAGGGGAATATTTGATTTTATATAGCCTGAAACCAAGTACTCCCTCTCCGGGCTTAATGCCAGCAAAATATTCTTTTCGTTTGCTTTAGACATATAGAACGTTCCTTGGCCTCCTGAAGAGACAGTTTCTTGGATAACATAGGCATCCGAATCTGTCCAGAGGTCAGCGGATCGTAGTGTTGAATAAGAACAGTCCTTTCCGTACATCGTTTGAATATCCAGCATGGGAACGAGATGTTGTGCAACTGTACGAAAAGCTTTTTTATCGTCCAGCGTTTTCGTAAAGCACTCTGAATTCAGGCAAATTGTGCGCTTGACAATTAAATCAGGTGCTCCGTGCGCATAATTGGGATTATAGTACATAAATTTACAATCCGGATATTTTTGAATAAGCTTAATCTGCTGATTCAAAATGAACTCTGACGTTTCAGGATGATCTATATTATGATTAATTCTGATATCGTTATTGGAACAATAAGAAATATTATTTTCAGAATTACTCCCATAAAATGTAATTGAACCAGAATAAATAGATTCAAGGCCTAAAATATCCGACTCTCTCGGGCCAATCCAAAATAGTTTTCCCATAAAAGTTTCTTTTCTCCTCTGATTCTTATTACGAAACTATGATTTTTATTATAAGGCATAGATTTCAGGATTACAATATCAAGACAAGCATCTACGATAAATGCAAGACGGGTGGAGGTAACGGTGATGGGGAGACCCGCCCTGCACTGGAACTTGACGTTCCGCTGAATGGTCCTGTGAGACGCCGAGAAGTGTGCTACTAGCTTTAAAGGGGTAATCTTCTTATGCTGTGAGCTGGATGGACGAATAAACTAATCCGTCTTCAAAACCGCCACTCCCTTACCCGTATATCTGAATCTATTATAGCACAAGAACGCAGCATCTATTTGTCATGTTTCTCGGAGAGCCACGGCCAAGACATCATCAACGCTGCAGACACGCTGTTCGTGACCTCAGTGTGTATAAAGGGGAGTCCGTTGCCCGGACACTCCGCTTTCAGTATTGCGTGGTAATCTCGCCCTCTCCGATTCCGTAGAGACGGCGGAATTTCTCCAGGTCCCTGGGGATGCGGATCAGCATGATCTCGGTGAATCTCCCGGTGCGGAGGTCTTGAAAACCCGCCACCTTCTCCCCGGTACCGATGCTGGCGTGAATCACGGATTCCTGCGTCTCCCGGTCGTAGGTGCGCGTCTCCCGCTTTTTCCTGAAAAACATCCCGCATCCCTCCTCACGTCTGCGCATCGGCCTCCCCGAGAAACTTCTTGATGGCGGTGCCACCATCTGGGCCTGCTGCTCCTCCGCGTTCGTGTCAAAGATTGCTATACAGTAGGGTATGTGGATCAGGATTCAGGTGACGCCGGTCCAACGAATCTGCTCCAGCAGAGGCAAATAGTCCCAGATGGTATAGCGACGGCATCCGGCTGTTACCTTTCTGTATTGGATGACCTATTGAGGATACTCATTGATGCAGTGTAGGCACTGGAAACACTGCACCGCTCATACCGGCTTTCTCTCACGCCGGGAGATGGTGGATACAGGGCAGAGCTTGGCGCACTGACTGCACCCGTTGCAGGTCTCACCGGTGAAGAAGGGCTTCATGCTCCGGACAAATCTGTTGAACTCATAGTTGACTAAGCCGGACTTGAGCCCGGTCATGGCCACTGGGGACGATAAGGTAGAATAAGTTTCGCAAATTAAAAAAGCAAATGA
>UMIY01051970.1_pt1 | contig 13438 bp, 16 predicted proteins | sample 1965921 | NCBI WGS metagenome assembly UMIY01 (sample SAMEA4836134, study PRJEB28245) | human gut metagenome | biome: gut microbiome; material: fecal sample | place: Denmark | collected 2008
GGCTGACCGGATCAGTTATGAGGATGCCGCGCATGATTTGGTCGAACAGATTGAATCAGGCCTTATTGATCAGGGAATAGAAGCGGCAAGTGCCAATGACATTGCGGCTTCCATGGAAGATCCTATCATGCAGGATCTGCAAAACGGCGTAGACATTCATGAGGATGCCTATATGCAGAATGTGATGGAAAATGCCATGGGCCAGGCTCAGAATGATGATTCATTCAAAAACATGGATATGCCACAAAATGATTTCGGATTGGAAGATGTAAACCAAGCGTTGGATGCCGCCGCTAATGATGGGACAGCCGATCTCCTTGCAGACGGTTCAACTGCAGGGGCAGAAGAGATGGAACTTGAAGAAATCCTTGCGGCGTTGCTGTAAACCCAGAAAGGAGTATAGTATGGATATGTTTGCTATTATTATCTTCGTATTCGGATTAGGAACCGGGATCCTTTTCGGGGGCTTCCTTGCTATTGAGGGGGCTTCCGGTTTTCATCAGGCCCGCAAGATAATGGGGAGCACAAGGGTAAAGGGACGGCCTGGGAAAAAAGAAAATTCAGAAGAAAGCATTGAAGAATGGGAAGAGGCGCCTGAAGAATCTGGGCTTCTTAAGGAACGTCTGGGGAAAAAGAAAGGGACATGGACAGAGCTCAATTGCTCCGCGGACGAACAGTCAGAAGAGGTTCATATTAAAGGATCCCGTAAGAAGCAAAATGATGCGTATCGGTATTTTAAGAGAAAGAAGAGATAAGTATGTGGAATCTGATTCTTTTGTTTGGCGGTGGTATATTTCTCTGTATTGCCGGCGTCTTAATCGTAAGTATTGGGCGGAGAAAGAAATTTGACCGTCTGCGGCGCATGCAGTTAACAGATATGCATATGTTTTTTCCGAGTAATTCCAATACAGGAGTTGCAACACGGTTACGTGGGACAGAAGACCATGAGCGGATGATGCGGGAACATCAATTCCAAACAGGAATGGCGATGTATTCTCATATCGTCATGGATGATATGGCGCATAAAGGGGGTGATGGAATTTGACGGATTTTAAGGCGGCAAAAGATTTGTATATACCGCTTGATAACGTAGATTATTATGTGGGATATACTTCAAAGACAGTGATAAATGACGTGAAACTTAAAAAGCAGGAAGGGCAGGTTATGGATTTATCCGGTGGGAAAAAGGTGAATACGGTATTGTATTTAAAAACCGGACGAATAATCTTATTAAATACTACCGTAGACACGATTTGTGCAAGAAGACAGGAGGAGAAGGAATGTTAGGAATTTTTTTGATGGGATTTATAATAGGAACATTATTGGGATTTGGCACCTGCGTAGCGATTTATTTTCATAATCGCAGGCATTGTGGGAAAAAGTATGGATTTCTTCATATCGGAAACAGCCACCTGTTGGCAGACGACTCCCTTCTGAAAGAAAGAAGGGATCATTCAGTAGACACATATCAATGATCAGAAAAAGCCCGTTCCCGGGCTTTTTTAAATGGAAAAGTAATTCCCTAAAGGGCTGTTATAAATAAATGATTTCTGGAAAAGTTGGAAATCATCTACCAGCTCATAGAAACGCCGATTTTGAACAGTACGTTCTGGAGACACATCAACACGAAAACAATTCTCCTTTTCTGGCAATGAATGGGACTCTATGATGAGTGTCCGTTTGGATACCGGCAAGGAAACAAACAGAAAATTACCAATCTCATCAAAACCCACTAGCCGGACGGTTATGCCGCCTTCATCAACTAAATAATTTTTCATAGGCCATTTCTCCTTGTTTCAGTCATTTGTGATCCTGCTATACAATTAGTTGGCATTATTATAGCATATTATACTCAGATTACTGATATTCTTTTCGCAATGTTCAAAATATTTCTTTCAACCATCCAGATTCGTTTCTTCCAAAACAAAAAAATATTTCATACTAATATTAAGACGGGAAATCTTGGAGGAAAGGAGAAGGACATCAAATCCCGTTATTCCTGTAGGAGCAGCACAGGCGTGCGCTCTTACTGGAAAATTTGATGTAAGAATCCAAGCGATGAGAATAAGGAGATTAGCCAGATTATTTGTGGTTTTTTCCGTGGTCTTATCCGCTTCAGCGATCAACGCCCAGGCAGCAGGCAGCTTAACAGTAGAACAGGCGAATGATTCTCTTACTGCTGATGGCCGGCAGTCTTATACATTGTCGTATGATAGTGCCTCAACAGATCAGCCAGGAGCTGGAAACCTGTCCATTGACCTTGGTGATGGGTTCCAGGCCGGGAAGATCTGTGTTGGAGATTGGGCTGCCTACGATGGGGATGTCAATGTTTCTATCCAATATCATAATGATGACGGTGAAGAACTCAGCTATACGGGTAGCTATGCGGAAAACAGTATTCTTAATGTTTCTAGTGTTTTACAGGGCACTGTTGATCAGATCACGATCACTACGGGCAAGGAAGACCTGGTAGAAACAGGCTTTTCTGGAGTGAAAGTGGACGGTCATGTGAATGCTGACAAAGCTGGTGATACGCTTAAGACTATCTGTACCTACAGTTGGAAAGGCGCGGATGGAGCTGAGACGGAACTTGCCAAAGAGTCAGTCACTATGGACTGCGGGAAGTATGAAGTAGGAGAACCTGACATTACAGCTTCTGCCTCTAACATTGGCTACCTGGGAGAACTGGATCTGAATGTAAGCGGGATATCAGGAAAAGGGAATGTGCAGCCAAAGAGCTACCATGTTACGGTTAATCTGTCCAAGCGACTGTTTGTTGACGGGATCATCCTTCCGGAATTTGATCATGCGACCTATAAATTATATGTCGATGGACGCGAGCAGGATATTAAGAACGCCCGTATCTATATCAATACAAAAGCGGATAAGGTTGAATTGGAAATCATCCCTGACATCGGGAGCTTTAAGCAAACCAAGGACATGGTGATTGAAACCAGAAACTCCATGAACGCAGACGGTGACGAAACGTATACCGTTTCAGTTATGGCAAAGTATGGAAATGCTACTGTATCTGAGAAGAGCGCGAAGATTGGTTCTGTGCATTTTGTAGCTGAATCCATTCCAACAGAACCAGAAGATCCGTCCGGACCAATAGAACCAGTTGATCCGGAACAGCCATCGGATCCTTCTGGGCCGTCTGAACCCGGTAAGAATCCCGGTGGAAGCGGTCAGTCAGGTGAACAGAAACCTGGTGGCGGTGAGACGGCAGATAAGCCAGATACGCCTAGTATTATCGACAATCTGAATCTGGTAGGCATGCGTCTGGAGAATGAACTTGGAAATGACATTGGATTGGATGTCGTGCGTTCTGATTCCGCGAACACAGAAAGTCTGCATAATGCTCTAAATGACCGTTTGCAGACGACCAGCGTATATGATTTTACTGCCAGGGCGGATGCTCCATCCTTATTGGATGGTGGATCAGAAAGTGAAGAAGGGATGGACGGCTCAATCGAAAGCTGGACAGATAGCCCGAATGATACACCTGCGGAAAAGATTGAAAAATCAAAACCGGAAAAGGCAAAGGAAAAACTGGAAGAGATCGCAAGCAATAGTTTTGTCTGGATCCTCTTGATTCTTGCCATCGTGATTGTGGTTGGTGCAATTGTTATCACGATCTTGTTTAAGGGTAAGGAAAAGGTCATTGAAGAAGAGGACGACGATGATCTGGAAGAATTATGCGAAGAGTATGAAGACGATCCGGCTCCAGATTCAAGTCTGGAAGAAGCGAAACCTCCGGATGGGGAAACTTGAACCTAAAGAAATTAATAATGAATACTCTACATCGAAAGAGGGCTGCCTTAGTGGCTGCCCTCTTTTGTCATACTATTATTGAAAGAAAACGAAAGGAGGCCGTGATTCCCATGAGAAGGATTAAAAAGCGTTGGATTATTATTCCGGTATTCTTTCTTGTAATTATTGCTCTATGCTCATACATCTATCAGGAAGAACAGAAGATCACCGGAGAAGAGTGGCTGAGCGTCCAAAGCGCCTATATCAACGAAATGTCTATCTATGCAGATAATATGGACACCGTTTTTGCACTATACATCGGTGGCAGCATATCGGAAGAGGATTTTTTGAATCATATAGAAATCTTAGAAGATGAGCTGACAGTCATGGTGGCTGCCCGGGATGAATTACAGGACAAATATGAGATAAGAACAGGTTCTCATACATATTCGTCGAAAAAAGGGTGCGAGGCGGTTGATCACTGTTATCTCACCTTAAAAGACATTCTTGACATGGCAAGGAACAATTATCAGGACGTGGATGTATTAAGTTATAAATACCTTGCGTTCCATCAAGAGGTTATTGATGATCTTGCTGATTATATGGCGGCGATTGAGATTCTGGAAGCAGAGGAAGAAGAAATGGAGGGACAGAAAAATGAATAGGTATCTTTGTGGTGCGGTAAGTGATATTGGATGTGAACGGGAACTGCAGGAAGATTTTGTGCAGTTCCGGGAATTGGATGATGACACGATTATTGGGGTGGTGGCGGACGGAACGGGATCCAGAAAAGAGTTTCCTCATCCGGCAGCCGTGGTTTCCATGCACGTCGTGGATTCGATCGTCAGTATTTATCAAGAGCAAAAAGACTTGTTCTTACAAGCGCCGGAATACTTCTTGAAGAGAGCATTTCTGGAATCCAACCAGGTTCTTGGCGCATTTAAGATTGGAAATGAAGAATTGTTTTCTGGATATGCATGCAGCATTACTTGCTGCATTTGCAGAGGTGGGAATCAGATCATTCTGGCACACAGCGGAAATACCAGGCTCTATTTAATGCGAGAAGGAGTGCTGCGGCAGTTGACCAGGGATCACACCGTGGCACAACGACTTTTGGACGAAGGGAAAATCGATATTGAAACCTATCATGTAATCCCTGATCGGCTTCAAATGACATCTGGAATCGGAATTCTGGCAGAACCGGAAATTCAGACTATGGCCGGGCGGCTAAAGGAAAATGACTTGATTTTATTATCAACGGATGGCGTACATTATGCATTAAGACCTGATGCGATGTCTCAGATCATTTTAGAGAGCGGGAATTGCAATGATGGCGCACAGAATCTGGTGAGTGCGGCAAAAGATGTGGTCCATTATCCAGATAATATGAGTTGTATGATTATCTATGAAAGACAACAAGAGGATACAAGATCAACCGTAGAAAGGAGGAATGAAAAATGAGCCTTAAGGGAAATAGACGAAAGAGATGTGGGCCTGTAAAGTGTAATCAAATGATTTTTGACACATACGGACATTACCAGATTCGGTCTGACGCACAAGTCACCTTCTACGGAAGAAATCCAATTTACCATAGATGAGGGAGAAGCATTAACGAGCAACTATACAACGATGGAATATCAAGACGCAATGGAGGATCTAATCTTACAGGCGAGTATGGGGCTTGATTGTTTTCAGGGATATACGGTAAACATAGCAAGGGCGGAAGAAAAAGATTCTTACTCGAATATTTCTTCCTATCTGAAAAATGGAGAATATACGGTTGGCATTTCGTTGCAGACAGAATAATCCTTCGAAGAATGCCTACCGGAGATCAGTGAACTACCCCGACTTGAAGAAGTCGGAGCTTCCTGCTTCGACCATCGTTGCATGGGCTGCCAGGCAGCCCACGTCTTACACAATGTCCACAGGCGTTGAGTTTGGGCTATTCCATCCCTACTGTGCGTTGTATTATTATGCAGCTTCCTGGAGCAGGCGCAGCCCCTCCCTCAGGACGTTGGCCGCCGCGTTCTGGTCCCGACTGATGGTGATCCCGCAATCGCATTGCAGGACCCGGATCCGCAGGTCTTTCATTTCCGGGTGCAGCGTCCCGCAGCAGCTGCAGATCTGGCTGCTGGGGAACCATTTGCTGACTTTGACGAGGTATTTATTCCGGTCAGACAGCTTATATTCCAGCATGGACAAGAACATCCCGTACCCATTGTCAAGGGTTGCTTTCCCATTGCCGAAACCTTTGTTTGACAAAGAGCGCATATTCAGGTTCTCCACGCACACAACATCATACTGATTGGCTATCTCAGTAGAACGTTTATGCAGATTGTCGCGCCGCTGGTTCGCGATATGCCGATGGAGTTTTCCTACCCGGGCAAGCTGTTTTTGATAGTTCCTGGATTTAGGCTCGCCCTTTTTCGAGCCAACCCTGCGGGAGAGTTTCCTCTGCGCCCGGGCAAGTTTTTTCTGGCTTTCCCGATAGAATTTATGCCGGCTGCCCACGTTGCCATTGCTGTCTACGAACAGGCCATCCGAAGCATAGTCAAGCCCGATGGCGTTGCTCCTGTCCACCACATAGGTGTTGGCGGGCCGGTCAAATTCAAACAGGATGGAGGCATAGTAATTCCCATCCGCCTCGCGTGAGATGGTGGCGGATTTGATCCTCCAATCGCTGTCGGGAATCCGGTGTATGACCGCTTTTACCCGCCCGGTTTTAGGAAGCCTGATATATTTATTATCTATGATGGAAACAGTCCCATTCTGATTATTCGTTGTATAAGATTTTCGGCTATGTTTCGAAGATTTGTATTTAGGAAATCCATTATTCTTTTTGCGGGATTTACTAAAACAATTTCGAAACGCTGCCTGCAAATGAAGTTGGGCATTCGCTAAAGCAAGGCTGTCTACTTCTTTCAGGAACGGGAAATTCTTCTTATACCGCGCAGGTGTTACGGAAGGAAATTCCCCTGTGGCCTGGTATCCTTTGATCTTGTCAGACAACATAAGGTTATAGACCTTACGGCAACAGCCAAACGTCTTTGCAAACAGGATCCGCTGTTCAGTTGTAGGGTGGATTCTGTATTTTATTGCCCTATTTGCCATGTTTCTCCCCCTGTGATTGGATGTACTGCTTAACCATGTCTGCAGAGGCTCCTCCTGTGGTCAATAAACAAAAGCTTTGCGACCAGAACATCTCTTTCCAAAGAGAGTTGCGTATTTCAGGAAATTCTTTTTTTACAAGCCGGCTGCTTGCAGACTTATATGCATTGATAAATTTGCTCATTTCTGTGTTGGGCTGTCCCCGAAAGAGGATATGAACATGATCAACGTCATGATTCCATTCCTCTAATGTAATATTGTATGAAGGAGAGATCCTTTCGAATATTTCTCTTAAGCGGTTTGAGATGGCGTCATCTATTACTTTATTGCGATACTTTACGCACATAATAAGATGATATTGCAAGAAAAATACTGAATGGTTATTATTGTCAAATTTCATTATATTCACCACGTTTATATGAACTACGACTGATTGATAATTATATTGTATTAATCTCTTTGATAAAAGTCAAGGAACGCTGTGTGAGGCGCAATTCATCCCCCACTTATAGAAGTCGGGGATTTTTTACTCACGGCGTGTTAAATCGTAAAACGTGTTCATGATTTTCTCAAGGCTCGCAATATCAATATTATCAAGCGCATCCTGTGACATGATGTGCATCATCAAGAGAACAACAAAATAGTAGGTTGGCTGGCTGCTGGCTTTTGAAGAGTCCTGGACTTTTTTCATAAAGTCACCAACCAGCTTCTTTGCTGATTTCACTTCATGTTTATTCAGTTTCAGTTTTCTTCCTTTCACTGTTACTTCCATGTAACTTCCTCCTTTTTGCGGCTTCGAAATCTGTTTTGAAACGATAGCGGTGATAGAAAAGATCATCTTTGCTTTCTTCCGGTAGAGCGTCATGAAGCATATCAATGGGGTATTCGTAATTCTGATAGAAGGGTACATATAGTCGGTTTGCCCGTAAGAAACTGATCGCCCAAGCTTCATTTGAGAACTTATCATATAGTTCCTGAATACTATGTACCGCAACGTTTTGATTGATTGCATATTGTAAGCAGATACAGGCATTGATAAGTCCGCTGGCGCCAATAAAAAAATTCTTTGGATATTTGGGCTGCCGCTTATCCATGATCCGCTGGTAAATGCGAAGTATGATCTTGGTTTTTGAATAACGGATTTTGTCCGGATAAATCGCTTGAGCAAGATAGAAGAGGTCCCGTTCCGGGTCCAGTTCTGCTGGGAACTTTACTTTTGACAGTGGCCTCTGTAGATGTAAAAGATGGATCAGTTCCGGATTGATGTAGAGTGCAATGGTTTCCGGGCTCCAACGAAGAATCTTTTCTGTTGCAAATTGGATTACACGAAGTGCGGATTGTTCCTTGGTATGTATGCCCATGTTCGTTGCGGAAAAGTTTTTCCGCTTACCAAGTAAAATGTCCTCGTATTCGAGGATTGCGCTTAAATCTGACATAGAATCCCCCTTTATGCCTGCGGGCAAATGTCGCAGATTATTTTTCTCTACCTATAGAGTGAAAGATATTTGCCTGAATTCAGGATTGTTTTTAAAAAAGTACAATTTTATTCATGAAAAGGAGTGGATTTTATTGCTCTCATTATCATTCATACTATTTTCAGGAGGTGATAAATATGAGATACCCGAAAGCAGTTGCAGTCATTCTCATGGCAACTTTGCTTACCAGCGGCTCAGTATCTGCCGCAGAGCCCAAGGATACAACAGGAGGCACCCCTGCTGCTACAGACGAAGTGTCAGAGGATCCCACTCTTGAGCTCGAAGAAGATTCTTTGCTTAAGCAGGAAGGGGATTCCATGACAGATTTGAAAGAGGATGCAACTCTGAGTGTGATGGATACGGATTTAGACAGTATTTTTTCTTCTATGCAGGACTCGCTTCTCTCTGGAGAGGACGTTTCCATTTCCGATGCGTTTAATGCATTGAGTAAGCAGGAAATTTCCCAGGAATCTCTGTTTGACATGTCGGATCTTTCTCTCGACTCATCCTTTGATAGTGGGCTGCTGAACATTCAGTATACGGAAATGGTTGACAATATGATGGATTCCCCTAGCCTGATGGACGCCCAGGGCCAGTCTTTAAACTGCATGCAGTTGTTTGATGATACCTATGGGGATGTGCTAAGCCAGATTCAATTGGAAGAACCTACAATTCCAGAAGGCTTCACGGTTGACTCCATGTTGGAAGCAGGACAAAACGCGGTAGATCAGGCGTATTCCAATGTAACTTCTTCCGGTGATTTTGCCACCGTGAAAAACAGCATTAGTATCGGGAATGTCTTTTCCATTGCCAATAAAGGGCTGACTATGCCAGACCTGGCTTCCGGCGAAACCTTGTCAGGAATGTTGGGCGATTTAAATAAAGGGAATAAAGGTCAGATTGAAGGAGAGTTCAATGCAAACGAAAGCGCGTTCAATGATTATAAATCTGACTATCAACAGGATATGGTCAAAAATACGAAAGAAAAACTCCTGTCAATGGCAGATATAGCGGATCATTCACTTTTCTATTTTGATGATGGTGAAGATTTTGAAGGAAATGTAGATCACCAGATTGATCGGATCCGTCATGCGCGTCGCGCCGAATCTTTGACCGGAAAAGGCGTTAATCTTGTGGGAGACGCAAAAGATCTTGTTGTAGATGGCATGCAGGGGGCATTTGCAATGAGCGGAGCGCTCGAAAAAGCTGTTGACTGGGTAAAAGGATTGTTTGATTAAGTTTGGCGGCAGGAACAAAACATTAATAGAAAGGGCTGGTTAACAGCCCTTTTTACTTGTCCAAAAAAACGGGAAAGGATTGTGATTTGTCATTCTATATTGTAAGGAGGTAGTTGTGATGGGAAAGATATATTGCACATTTTCTGACTATGAAAAGTTTTGTGAAGTGTTTGAGGCGATGTACTATAAAGCAAATTGCTATGTCCCAACCATGGAAGAGATTACTGAACGAATCCAAGGTAACGAGGAAGAATATATCTTGTATCTGCTTTGGATCTTGGAAACAGGAGAGGAAACGGAAGATAATCGGGAATGCAGACAAAAGATCAGAGAACTGGTAAATAAACATTTCAGTTTAGTGGATAAAGTTCCAGAAGAAACGGGGGAGAATACGAAATGATCGTGATTTATGCGGAAAAACCGGATGTTGGGACCAAGATTGCAGCTGCATTGGACGCGATTCATTTAAACGCAGGAGGGGCAGAAATTCGCGTATCCTTTGAAGAATTATCCCGGAAAGAAGGTCTGATCAAGAAACAGCGGCACAAGGATGGATATTTCCGGATCCGGTATTCAGGAGAAGAAGCCGTGGTCACCTGGGGGTATGGACACTTATGTACCTTGAAACAGGCATATGATATGAACCCGGAATGGAAAAGCTGGTCCAAGTTGCCGTTACCTTTCATCCCAGAGGAATATGGGCTCAAGGTTATTAAAGGAGCGGAATCTCAGTTCCTAAAAGTAAAACAATTATTCCGGAAAGCTGAACGCATTATCTGTGCTACTGATAATGACCGGGAAGGGGATCTGATTTTTGATTACGTCTATCAATTGTCGGGGGCAACGGCTCCGTTTCAGCGGGCGTTGTTTGATTCTCAGACGAAGGATGAATTTCAAAAGGCTTTTAGGCCGGAAAATCTGGTTGGGGGAACAGAGCGTCTACCTGTTATCTGTGCGGGACGTGCCAGAAGCGCAGGAGACTTTCTGGTGGGAAGCGGACTGACAGCAGCTATGACGTTAAAATATCCGGGCAGTGGAGTTCTCAGCGTGGGAAGAGTCCAGACGGCAGTCCTTCATATGATCTTTGTAAGGGAAGAGTCGATCCGGAATTTTAAGCCGGAGGACTATTATGTGGTCCAGGCACAGTTTACAAGAGGAAACGGAGAACAGTATATCGGAACACATACAAAAAAGAAATTTAAAGACCGAAAGGCTGCGGAAGAAATCTACCAGCGTTTATTATCAGGGGATCGTACGGGGATTGTTACGGAACGGAAAGACGAAAAAAGCAAACGGGGAAAGCCTTACCTTTATAATCTTTCAACACTTCAGGTAGACGCGAATAAGAAATATGGTTTTACCTTGGATCAGACGCTGGAGATCGCGCAGGCATTATACGAAAAAGGATATACAACTTACCCGCGGACAGATAGTATGCACCTTACAGAAGATATGGGAGTGATGGTACGGCATGTATTGGGATCACTTTTTCAGACAAGTGCTTATGCAAAGCTGGAACAAGAGATTTCCATTTCTACCAAGAACCGTCACTATTTTGATGATCGCAAAGTCGAAAGCCATTTCGCGATCATTCCAACCGGGAAACCAGTCAAAGGCCTAAGTGATTCAGAATGGAAAATCTATGACCTTATTGCCCGTGTGTTTATCTGTATGGTATATCCCGACGCGGTTTTGGGGAAGACCCGGATCTTAACAGAAGTGGACGGAGAACCCTTCTTAACAACAGGGACTACTGTTTTGGAACCGGGTTTTTTCCAGGTTATCGGATTCCCAAGAGAAACATTAATTCCAACTGTAAAGACAGGAGAGGAGATGACCGGCACAAGATTCCGTATGGAAACAAAACAGACGACTCCTCCAAACCGATATACAGACGCAACCTTACTGAATGCGATGAAGACTTGTGGAAAAGAGATTGAAGATGAAGAGTTGCGTTCTCTGATGGCCGGTGAAAATGGCAGTCAGATGAAAGGACTGGGACGCCCATCCTCTCAAGCTTCTATCGTAAACACGCTCTCGGAACGTGGTTATATCGAACGGAAGGGCAAGACGATTTTCCCAACAAAGAAAGGTATGCAGATGATCCGTTGCTTCCCTGTTGAGGATTTGAAATCTGCGGTTATGACAGCGCAGTGGGAAAAGCGCCTGGATGAGATTGAAAAAGGAAAAGATACCTATGATCAATTTATGTGTGATCTTGAGAATAACGTACGTATTTGGACAAAGCAAGTAATGGATGCGGTTCCTTCTCAGGAAATGGCGGAAGCAACCTGGTCCGGATACCTTTGCCCAATATGTCACAGTCGGCTTAAAGATGTATCTTGGGGGTATGCGTGTTCTTCAACTGAGTGTGACTTTAAAGTAAGTAAGATGATTGCAAAGAAAAAGATTTCAGAGACTCAAATGAAGAAACTTTTAACATCTGGTGCAACGGATTACATTTCAGGGTTTCATAAAGCAAATGGAGATACTTTCTCCGCAAGACTGGTGGTTGATAAGGAAAAGCAACAGGTCTGTTTTCAGTCTTATCAGATATCAGAAACGCTGCACTGCCCTAAGTGTGGAAAACCTCTTTTGATTACAGCAAATGGATATAGTTGTACTGGATATCGGGATACAGGATGTGATTTTATGCTATCTCAAGTTGGAGGGAAAAAGTTTACAGAAGAGCAGGTTGAGATGTTGTTATCTGGTAAAAGAGTGATCATGCGCAAGTTAAAAAACAAAAAAGGCAATGTCTATGACGCTTATCTTAGTCTTTCCTTATCCGGACCTGACTGCGGCAAATTGAATTTCGAATTTCCAAAAGCAAAAAGATGAGAAAAAGCGCATATTGGGAAAAAATATATTTTTGGCATTGACAAGCTGTTCGAACTGATGTACTATACATATAACAATACATTGAATCCTAAGGTGACAATGCATTGTTCCTGATTAGCCTATGATCGGGCACAGGCATAGGCATAATATTGCAGGGTTTGAAGAAGCACTTTTCTGGAATGGATGAGTGCTTCTTTTTTTGTGTGTTTTAAAGAGGTCCAAAATCAGTTTACGGGGTTTTTTGACTCCGAACGGGGTTTTTCGGAAAACCCCGCTTTTAGGCTCTTATATGGTGTATTCAGGCGAAAAAACCCCGTTTTATACCATTTTGTATGTCAATTCAGGTGAAAAAACTACTTGAGCGGGGTTTTTGCGGCGTTTTGGAGTATGTTTGCGGCGTTTTGGGGCGTTTTCCTAACCTCCATTCCTGACCCAACCCATATCTCCCCTAACCATACCTTTAAGAAAAAGGAAAAAGGAGAGGTAACCAGAAAGAGCATGGGGGAAGAGGAAGATTCTTTCCTTAAAAGCCCCAAGAGATTCCAGTATAGTGACTACGTTTTCAGTATAGTGACTACGTTTTCAGTATACTGAAATCCTTTCCAGTATAGTGACCCAGCTATCCAGTATACTGACCCAAAAGCCCCTATAAGAGCCAGAAATCAGGGGTCTGGCTGAAAGGGCAGGAAAGGGAAGCCAGTATACTGACCCAGCAAGCCCCATATCACCCCAGAAAGGAGAGCTGAAGGAAGCGGGGAGGAAAAAAGGAAACCAGTATACTGACCCAACCCAAATCCTTCCTTTTCAGTCCCGGTAAGAAAGGGAGCAATCCGGGCTGGGATAAAAAAAATGAAAAAAAGTAAATCCGGAGAGAAAATGTCTGCGTCTATATAAGTAAGACAGGAAAAAAAGGGGAAGATTTGGAACGGCCACGGGAAGGGTAAAAAAATCGCGGAATCCCGGAAGCCTTGAAAACACTGGGCAAACCGGCCCTCAAAAAAAGCTGTCCAGAAAAACCCAAGA
>UMIY01035823.1_pt1 | contig 13425 bp, 8 predicted proteins | sample 1965921 | NCBI WGS metagenome assembly UMIY01 (sample SAMEA4836134, study PRJEB28245) | human gut metagenome | biome: gut microbiome; material: fecal sample | place: Denmark | collected 2008
GCTTGAAGCCGGTCCATTCCTTACCGGAGATGGCCTGCTGGAGTGCGTACTCCTTGATGTCGTTGATCCAGGAGACCAGCTGGTCTGCACGGGAGAGAATGACCTCGATTTCTGTGTCCTCCAACAGCGGAGGCAGCTTGAAATCGTACTGCGCCAGCATCAGGTTTGCTTCGGCTCTAGCTCTGCACTCATGCTTGGCCTTGCAAAAGCCACACCATTTGCCGCAGAGAAAATTTCCGTCACCGGCAAAGGCAAGCTCTGCTGTCGGCTTCAGGACTTCTTCGGCCCAGCGGTAAAGGTCGTCCTTGGACATTTCGAAGGTGGATACATTCTGACGTCTTGGCTGATATACGGTCATTGCTACCGTGTCAATGTCGTAAATGGCATCGAACAGCTCTAATGCACCGAGTGCGTAGCACATCATCTGGGGATTGTTATCTGCATCGACCAGAACTCCGAGACCATGCTTGTAGTCCACCACATGGAGCGTTCCGTCAGAAATGATGATGGCATCCGATGTTCCAAAGCCCTGTTCCACCCAGCGGGAAAAGTCAACTCGCTGCTCGATGAGAACCACCGGGTCAGCGCAGGTTTCCTTTGCAGCTTCCACCAGTTCTAAGATGTAGGAAGCGTATCCGTTGGCGCAGTCCAGCATTTCTTCGTTGTACCAAGTCAGATGCTCGGTTGGGTCTGTTGCCTCCATGCCCAGCGCTATGCGGAGCTTGTATTCACAGAGGCTGTGAGCGTCGGTCCCTTCGGCAGCATAATCGGAGCCCTTGTCTTCGTAGGTTTTGCATAACCTTGCAGAGGGCGGGCAGTTGAGCCAGCGATGGGAGGAGGACGCAGATAAAATGGCGTGTGCTTTAGGTGGCATTTCCGATCACCTCCGCATCACGAAGCAGCGCTTCATAATTTGCAGGATCCACCTGCGAGAGCTTGCTGGCTCCATATTTCTGAAGCAGCTCACGTACATCCGCCGTGTAACCGGCACGGGATTTCTCGGAGAGGACTGCTCTTACGTCCTCCAGTTTGAGTATAGGTTTCACTTCGTGTTTAGCAGCATATTTATAATTTTGCTGCTTATCTGCCTCTTCACCGGAAAACAGCTGTGCCAGATAGTTCGTGGCATCAGTAATAGCAGCGGCAGCACTTCTCAGCTCTTCGATGGTCATAGCGATTTCGCTCATTTTGCTCATGATTTTTTCCTCCTTCCTCGGATTGTCTTGCGGCAAGAACGCTGAGTTGTCTTGCCATTCGTGCGGATACCTGACTGATAGCAACGAGGATTTCAATTACCTCGGCATCGGTATCCATGTTGCGGCTGTTGGCCTGAGTCATTTCGTTCACCTCCTTCGTGGTGGAGCAGCTTGTTATCTGCTCCTTACACTCCCTTTTGGAGATGAGCGAGGCCGTTTGACGAAGGTTGGAGAAAAATTTTTGGAAAAGCTCTGACCGCCGGTATTCCCAGCGGTCAAAGAACTTGTCTATCTATTAGAAGAAGTCAGGATATTCCTTTTCTAACTGCTTCTTTGCAGCCTTGATACGAGACAGGAACGTGGTGCGGGGAATACCGATTTTCTTAGCGATAGCTTCATCGGAAAGACCCTGCAAACGCAGCTTGCCGATGTTTTCTGCTTCCGGCATCATGTCAGCGAGACGTTTGAACAGCTGCTCCAACACAATACGGTCGGTAGCGAGTTCAGATACCGCCACGCTATCATCGGCGATGGTGTCCATTAGGGTCAGGTCATCATCGTCCTCTCCAATAGGAGAATCCAGTGAAGCAATGACGTCTGCGTTGCGATATTCGCAGGTCAGGCAGTCGGCATCGCAGGTCCACCACTTACTGCGAGGGCAGCAGCAGAGACCACGTCCCTGCATCCGGTGACGGTAGGTATCATGGAAGCGGATGTGTTCCTGATAGACATCTTCGGGTACCTCCTGCCAGCGGCGCTGGCTGCGGATGTAGATACGACGGGTGTTGTTTTTTCTCTGATTTTCCTTGTTTTGCATAATGAAAGCCCTCCTTCGGCTTTTGTCGAAATGGAGAGCTCCAGACATGCAAAACCAGACCACAGGTAGAGGGCAAACCGAAGGATTACTCCATTTCGGCTGCACCTCACTTCCGGTGATCGGTACAGTATTTGATTGTTATAGGTAGTCACATGGAACCGGAAACACCCTGCGCAGATGGCTTCCACGTGCCAAGGAAGTATGCCATTTTTAGAGATTGAAACCTCGGACACAGGTATGTCCTTTTTGCTGTGCTAACAGGTAAAAACAGGTAGGTTAAAATGGCCTATGTCTTGAAAAAATAGGCAAAAAAATACCGGACATAGTCGTGTCCGGTGACGATTTTAAGAACGCGCAAATAAAAAATAATATCAACAAATAACAGCAAACTCTTGAAAAATTCACATTTATGCTGTATGCTAAAGTAGTTGAACTGTATTCAGATTCAGATCACGAGGTGAGAGCATGGAAGAAATCATGAATGACAAATGGATAAGCATAGATGAAGCTGCGGAATATTTAGGTATCAAAACGGTTACTCTCCGTAGTTGGATCAGAAACGGTAAAGAAGGTTTGCCTGCTCAAAAAATCGGAAAACAGTGGAAGTTTAAAATTTCCGAACTCGATGAATGGGTTAAGAGCGGTAAGAGCGCTGACTGATTCAGATTGAAAACCAAAGAAAATCATTAGACAAGGAGCAGGCAAATATGGCTGTCAAGAAAACACAATTATATGCATCGCTTTGGGCGAGCTGCGACAAACTTCGCGGAGGCATGGATTCCTCGGAATATAAGGACTATATCCTGACGCTTCTGTTCATGAAGTATGTCACCGATAAATTTAAGAATAGGGGAGCCTACGAGGATATCAAGGTCTTCGATAAGGCACATGACAAAGATCCTGATCCGGAAAAGCGGACGGGCTGCTCCTTTGATGACTTTATCGCGCTTAAGGGAAAGAAGAACATCGGCGAGGGCATGGACAAAATCATCGCCCGTCTTACTGATGAGAATACCGACCTGAAGGGCGTTATTGATATTGCACATTTTAACGACGAGAAAAAACTTGGAAGTGGTAAGGAGATGGTCGACAAGCTGACCGACCTTATCTCTATCTTCCAGCGTCCGGAACTTGACTTCTCCCGGAACAAGGCAGAGGGTGATGACATCATCGGCGATGCCTACGAGTATCTAATGCGTAAATTCGCTACAGAGAGCGGAAAGAGCAAGGGACAATTCTATACGCCTGCAGAGGTTTCCAGAATTCTCGCCAATGTGGTAGGTATCAGTCGCTGCACGGATACCAGTGCCACAGTATGCGATCCGGCCTGTGGAAGTGGAAGCCTATTAATTCGAGCTATCGATGCGGCTCCGATTCCGATTATGGGATATGGCCAAGAAAAGGAAAGCACCACAGCTGGTCTGGCGAAGATGAATGCCGTTCTGCACCGTAAAGCCGAGATTACTATAAAGAGCGGTAACACATTCTCAAATCCGCAGTATCTTGACAAATCCGATAATTCCATACTTGAACGTTTCGATTACATAGTAGCTAATCCTCCATTTTCTATGAAAAACTGGCGCGATGGTATTGCTGGTAAAGAGTATGGTCGCTTCGAGGGCTATGGGGACACGCCTCCTGAGAAGAACGGCGACTATGCTTGGCTCATGCACATTCTTAAAGCGCTGAAGTCAAACGGAAAAGCTGCGGTTATTCTTCCTCATGGTGTTTTATTCCGTGGTAACGCAGAAGCTACCATCAGGGAAGCTATTATTAAGAAGCATTGGATCAAGGGCATCATCAGCCTTCCTGCAAACCTGTTTTATGGTACCGGTATCGCTGCATGTGTTCTTGTTATTGATAAAGAGGGTGCTGCAAATCGACAGGGCATCTTTATGATTGATGCCAGTCGAGGGTACGTAAAGGACGGTAATAAAAATCGCCTGCGCGAGCGTGATATATACAGGATCATTACGACTTTTAATGAACAGATCACAACAGATCCAAAGTATGCGCGTTTCGTACCAAACGATGAAATTGAAAAGAAGAATGGGTATAACCTGAATATCACTCGTTATATTGATTCCACAGATCCGGAGGATATTCAGGATATCTATGCTCACATTCATGGAGGCATCCCTGCGGTTGACATAGATGGTCTCTCCAAGTACTGGGAAGTATTTCCTTCTCTGAAATCGGAGCTTCTGACAGCTATTAGCGAGAAATATTACAGCTTGAATGTTGAGCATGAAAACATCCGTCAGACGATATATAAAAACGCCGAGTTCTCAGAATACGGTGAGAAACTCGACGAGGCTTTTGCAGTATGGAATGCAAAGGAATATCCGATTCTTTCTGCCCTCGATGAAGATGTGTCTGCAAGAGAGCTGATTGCAAGCCTTGCAGAGGATATCCTTGCAGAATTTGAACACCTGACATTGATCGATAAATACGATGTGTATCAAGTGCTGTTGGCTTATTGGAATGAGGTCATGAACGATGATGTGTCGCTTATCATAAGCGAACCGGATGGCTATGTCAATGCCAGAGCTACAGACAATATTGAAGAAGAAATTACACAGGGTAAGAATAAAGGCGAGATGAAGGTAACCGGCTGGGAAGGTCGTCTAATTCCAAAATCTATAGTGATTGATGCTTTTTTCCGTGATGAAAAGAACGCCATTGAAGAAGCGGAGAATATTGTCGCGGAGACTGAATCCAAGCTTTCTGATTTAATTGAAAATGCAGACGAAGAATCTGCTCTTGCTGACGCGACAGAAAACGGAAAGGTTAAAGCGAAGGATATAGAGGCAAAGATAGTTGAATTGACAAGTACGATTGAAACAGAAGAAACCATAGAACTGGAAGTAATCCTCATGGATCTTCATCTTGTAAATACGAAGAAGAGGCTGGAAGCATATCTTGTGGGACATCCGTTGTGCATGAATGCAGTTAATGCAAAGGGGAAAATCACGAAGAGCTCTATCGAATACCGCCTGCACATTATTCGTACCGAGGAGAGTGTGCCGGAAAGTCTGCAAGATGATGTAAACCAACTTAAGGCGGCATTAGAGTTTTGCAGCAAGGTGTTTGAGTACAACAAAGTCGTAAAGGATCTGAACAAGGCGCTTGATGAGAAGTGCAGGGCAAGGTATGAGATGTTAACTGACGAAGAGATTATTGACCTGCTCGTGAACAAAAAGTGGTTCGATAGCATCTTCTCCGGCATTAGCGATTTGTACGCCGCTATTTCTCACCATCTTACAAATAGAGTCATTGAGCTGGCAGAACGCTATGAGAGCACACTTCCGCAGCTTGAGTCCGATACAAAAAAGTATGAGGCAAAGGTAAAGTCTCATCTGGAAAGGATGGGATTCAAATGGGAATGAAAAAAACGCAAATAGGGATGATGCCCGAAGAGTGGAATGTTCAGAGCTTCTCGGATACTTTCCGAATATTGAATAATAACACATATTCTCGCGCCGAACTCAATTATGCCAGCGGTCAATTCAGAAATATACATTACGGTGATGTCTTGATCCTCTTTCCGGAGGTACTTGATTGCACCAGAGAGGATGTCCCATACATAAATGATGACGTTCGGATACCGGGTTCAGCACAGCCTCTACAAGACGGAGATATTGTAATGGCAGATACAGCCGAAGATGAAACTGTAGGTAAGGTCACTGAGGTGACAAATACTTCCGGCAAACCGGTGATGGCTGGGTTGCATACAATCCCATGCAGAGTAAAGTCTGGCGAGTTTGCACCTAAGTGGCTGGGTTATTATATGAACTCGCATCTGTACCATGATCAACTCTTACGGTATATTCATGGGACAAAGGTGTCGTCGATCTCAAAAGGCTCATTAGGAGACACAGTAATAGTTGTTCCTAAAGCACCTGAGCAAAAAAAGATTGTAGATGCTCTGTCTGATATTGACGCTCTTATCGTAGGTTTGGAAACGCTCATCCGAAAGAAGAAGGATATCCGTCAGGGTACGATGCAGATACTTGTCACAGGGAAGAAACGTCTGGATAACTTTTCTGGAGAATGGTTTGATTGCACACTGGACTCTATCGCTTATGTGTTAAATGGTGACAGAGGGATTAACTATCCGTCTGGAGATGACTTTATCGATTTTGGAATTCCTTTTATAAACGCAGGAAACATCATTGATAACACTATTGATGTTTCATCTGTAGATTATATTTCAATTGAGAAATATAATTCTTTGGGAGGGGCTAAAATTCAAAAAAACGATATCGTCTTCTGCTTGAGAGGATCTTTGGGGAAGTGTGCAATATCTGATTTTACAGGAGGCGCACCAGCATCGTCGCTGTGTGTCATTAGAGCTAAAGATGGCATTGACGCGAGATTCCTGTTTCACATCATTAATTCAGAAATCACATCGAGACAGATTGATAACTTGAATGCTGGATCTTCACAGCCAAATCTTTCGGCAAATAGCTTGAAAAGTTTTGAATATAAAATTCCGAAGGATGCAGATGAGCAAGAGATGATATCAAAAATCTTAAGCGATATGGATTCAGATATCCATAAACTCGAAGAAAAACTATCGAAATATCAAAAAGTAAAGCAAGGTATGATGGAAGAACTGCTGACCGGTAAGGTCAGATTGATGTAAGGAGGTGCCTGTCGAATGAGTATTGGGGATGCCGAAATCAAAACACAGGAAAGAGTGATCCGCTTCTTTAAAGATCTGGAAATCTTAGGCTATCAGTATATCGGTAACCTGTCGGATTATCAGAATAAGAACATCAACGAAGATCGCCTGCGCCAGTATCTTCGCCTGAAGGGCTATGCAGACAAACTGATAGATGCTGCCGTTATGCAGCTTCAGCAGGAAGCAGGAAATCTTTCTCGTGGGGTCTATGACGCCAATAAGACAGTGTATTCGCGGTTGAAGTACGGCATTCCGGTCAGTGAGAGCCCGGAGAAGCCTCCGGTGACAGTTGAACTTATCGACGAGGCTAATCCGCTGAATAATGACTTTGCAATCGCTGAGGAAGTAACTGTTGTTGAGCAGCAGGAGAAGAGGCCGGATCTTGTCATCTATTTGAATGGTATTGCTGTGGCCGTTATCGAATTAAAGCGAAGCAGCATCTCCGTGTCCGAAGGCATCCGCCAGAATCTCACAAACCAGAAGGACTCCTTTATTCGAGGCTTCTTTACTACCATGCAGTTCTGCATGGCCGGAAACGAATCAGAAGGTCTGCGCTACGGCACGCTTCTGACAGGAGAAAAGTTTTATATGGAGTGGAAGGATGACGGCTTCAAAGAACATGAGGAGGAGCGTGATCCGGTGGATATTCGTATTAGCGAAACCTGCGCAGGAATTGAAAATAAGCTCTTAAAGCAGATATATGCCATGTTCGATAAGGAGCGTTTCATCGACCTTATCATGAATTTTGTCGTATTTGATAAAGGCATCAAAAAGGTGTGTCGGTATAATCAGTATTTTGGTATCAAGCGTACCCAGCAGAGGCTTAATAATCTGAGAACGGAGCTTCATAATCCGAATAGAGATCCGGATAAACCGATGGGCGGCATCCTGTGGCATACACAGGGTTCCGGCAAAACGCTGACAATGGTATGGCTTGCGAAGTGGATTCTGACACATTGGGCTGAGCTTAATGCCCGTGTCCTAATTGTGACAGACCGAGATGAGCTTGATGAGCAGATAGAGAAAACATTCACTGGCGTGGATGAGAATATTGTTCGTACCAAGAGCGGTAAGGATTTGCTGAATCGCCTGAATGTATATGATGATTCGTTGATCTGCTCTCTGGTGCATAAGTTTGGCCGTCGTGGCGGAGAAGCGACAGAAAATGACTACGATAAGTATATTGAAGAGCTGAAAGCCTCCCTCCCTGCCGATTTCGAGGCAAAGGGAAATCTTGTGGTATTTGTTGACGAATGCCACAGAACGCAGTCCGGTAAACTCCATACAGCGATGAAGACTATCATGCCGAATGCTGTATTTATCGGCTTTACGGGGACTCCGTTGCTGAAAAAGGATAAAAAGATCAGTATCGAAGTTTTCGGTACATATATCCATGCTTATAAATATAACGAAGGCGTTGCCGATGGTGTCGTGCTTGATTTGCGTTATGAATATCGTGATGTTCCACAGGATTTATCTTCGCAGGATCGTGTTGATCAGTGGTTTGATGTAAAGACCAGAGGCCTCTCTTCTCGTGCTAAAGCAAAGCTCAAGGAAAAGTGGGGCACGATGCAGAAGGTATATAGCTCCCGCTCTCGTCTGGAAAAGATTGCATGGGACATCATTCAGGACTTTAATATGAAGCCGCGACTGATGGATGGAAACGGTAATGCGATTCTTGTAGCTGATGGTATTCCTACGGCTTGTAAGTATTACGAAATCTTCCAACAGATGGGCTTTAAGAAGTGTGCCATCATATCTTCCTATACACCGAACAAGGGCGAACTGCGCACTGATACTGTCAGCGATGAGGATGATACTGAAACCTTCCTCAAATATGAGACGTATTTGAAGATGCTGGGGCTTGATCCGTCTGACCTTCCGAATGCAGGATCGGTTCAGGCTAAGGTGGAGGAATTTGAAAAGGAGGCAAAGCGCAAATTCGTAGAGGAGCCCGCGAATATGAAGCTCCTTATCGTCGTGGACAAGCTCCTCACCGGATTTGATGCGCCTCCTTGTACCTACCTTTACATCGACAAGAGGATGCAGGATCACGGCCTGTTTCAGGCGATTTGCCGCGTCAATCGCCTTGATGATGATAGTAAAGACTTCGGCTATATCGTGGATTACAAGCAGCTGTTTGGACAACTCCAGACTGCAATGAAGGACTATACTTCCGGAGCTTTTGAAGGATATGATCCGGAGGATGTAAAAGGACTTGTTAAGGATCGCCACGATGCTACGGTATCCTATTTTGAGGAAGTGTATGATGCCGTCGAAGAACTCTGCGAAGGCGTCGAGGAACCTCGTGGGGAAATCCAGTACATCCATTATTTCTGTGGTGTTTCCGGTCAGTCGGAGGAGAGCGACGAGATTTATGCACGCCTGAGAGAAAAACTCTATCGTCTGGTGAGCAGTCTTGTCAGAGCGTTCGCGGAAGCAAAACCATATCTGGTTGATGACATCTCATCTGGCAAACTGAATGAATATGACAAGAAGGTCACTTTCTACATTGAGTTGAAGAAAACCATCGGTACGGCCAGTGGTGACTTCCTCGATTTGAAGGCCTATGAGCCTGATATGAGAAAGATGATCGATAACTACATCACGGCAGCGGACGCAGAAAAGATCGGTGATTTTGATGATCTTACCCTATTGGATTTTGTAGCAAAGCAGGGTGAGACGCTTACCGGTGAAGGCGATAGCGGCCACAAAGAAGGTGCAGCAGAGGCCATCGAGAATAACATCCGTAAGAAGGTTATCGAAAAGGTCACTGTCAATCCGCGCTACTACGCAAAAATGTCAGAAATCCTTGATAAGCTCATTGAAGAGCGTAAGCAGGGAGTTCTTGACTATGCTGAGATGCTTGAGAAATATATAAAGCTGGCTAAGGACGTTGATTGCCCGGAGGATAACGATAAATATCCGGAAAGCATCCGTAAGAGCAAGGCGCTCATGGCTATTTATGACAACACCGGCGAGGACGAGAAACTTGCCCTACGAATTCACAAAGCCGTGAAAAAGCAAGCTCTGTCTGGTTTCAGGGATAATCAGGTTGTTGTCAGAAGAATAAAAAAGGCTCTCTTTGAGATTCTGGGTGATGATTCCGAGGTGGAGCGCATCTATAAGATCATTGAGAAACAGGAGGAGTATTAATGCGCATTGTCATTTCCGGGATTCCGATTGATGTGCAAAAAAAGAATATAAAGAATATGCACCTTCAGGTGAAGCCGCCGGATGGACATGTGGTAATTTCTGCGCCTTTATCCGTGGACGATAAAGCTATAGAGGCTTATGCCAGAACTCAGCTGGGCTTTATCAAGAGGGCTATTGCGCAGTTTCAGGATCAGCCAAGAGCATCGAAGCGACAGTATGTTTCCGGCGAGACGATGTATATCTGGGGGAAGCAATACTTTCTTGTCTTCAAGCCGGACAATCAAAAGAACAGCTTCGAGATTCAGAATCAGAATATTGTTCTATCCATGAGCGCCAAAAGTACCGTGAAACAGCGAGACGCTTATGTGAAAGAGGAATATAGGAAGATCCTAAAGGAAGAAATAGAAAAGCGTCTGCCTAAGTGGGAGACACAGACAGGACTTAAATGTGATTCTTGGCAAACGAAATATATGGTCACAAAATGGGGTGCCTGCAGCACAGATAAAAAGAAGCTGTGGTTCAACCTGCAGCTCGCCCAGAAACCGTATGCCTGCCTTGATTATATTATTTTGCATGAGCTTACACATTTAATCACAAGAAAGCATGATGCTACATTCATCGCACACATGGATAGGCACATGCCTAATTGGCGGGAAGTTCGTAAAGAACTCAACGACAGCAGACTGGACTACTATGAAGCGCAGGATGAAAGTCCACTGCAGAAACTGATCGACCAATCTCGTTATGACGACATCCGGGATGCGGCCATAGCTTATATTCAAGAGGAGCATTCTGGTGACGCGAAAAGACGGTCGGTCATTGATATGGAAATCGAGAATGTTATCCATATTGAGCAGCTTGAGGATGGTGTGATTGCTTTTGATGTAATTGCATCATGCGATGTCGAAATGCCGTCCGCATCTCGCAAGGGATATTTTAATGAGCGCTGGCTGAAGATTCATTGTCAGGTTACTCTTGGCATCGATATGAGTGGGTTCCGAATCATGTCTGTTGGTAATTGTGAGCCGCAAGAGGAATCTGATAATGACCGCCTGTCCGGAGAGCTTGTACCTATTATTTCCCGCGAACAGTTTGAAGACGAGGCGGAGAAGTTCCTAACAAGGTATTGTCCTGAAGCGTTGGAAAAACCTATGAGGGTTCCAATCGAGACAATAGCCAGCGATATGAAACTACAGGTTATCGAAGATATCCCTTTGTCAGATGATCTTACTTACTTTGGAACTATCATATTTGATAACGGGAATGTTCTCGATAAGCACCGGAAGATTACAATTCGCAATGCCAAACGAGGAACCGTATATCTTGATCCGCGTGTTTCCTATGAGAGATCTGTAGGAACAAAGCGCACTACACTGGCACATGAGTGTTTTCATTGGCATCGTCATCAGCCATACCATGTGCTGATGAAAATGATAGGTGCCGATGATAATCTGGGAAAAGCAATTCAATGTCAAATAGCCGCTAATTCCATGGATTCAGATAAATGGAAGGCTGTAGACTGGATGGAGTGGCAAGCCAAGGGCGTCGCTCCGAGAATCTTGATGCCTGCGAAACCGACGCGCTTGAAGGCAGATCAGCTCCTTGCAGTTTATGGCGGGGCTGATGATGCGAGCATTGCAGCCTACGAGAATGTCATTGATGAACTTGCGGAGCTGTTCGATGTGTCGAGACAGGCCGCCAAGGTTCGCCTGATGGATCTGGGATATTCCAAAGCCGAGGGCGCATATCCATTTGTGGATGGTCAGTATGTTCGCGGATATTCATTTGAAGCAGGTGCCTTGGATAAGAATCAGACGTTCACTATTCCCTATGCCGATTTGTTTAAGGCGTACTGCTTTGATCGTGAGTTTAAGAAGCTGATTGACAGCGGACAGTTTATTTTTGCAGATCGTCATCTCGTTCTCAATAACGAGAAATACATAGCGAGAGATCAGTCTGGGAATGCTACGCTGTCAGAATATGCTCTCTCGCACATGGATGAGTGCTGCGTCGTCTTCTCGAAGGGATATAGCTATCAATCGAAATATCAAGGGGCAAGGTATTACACGCAGTTTATGCGGAATGCCGCACCGGTTGAAAATCAGGTTGAATATTCCTTTGAACTTAATGCGCACAACAAGACACTTCTTGAGCAAATCAAGAACGCAAAGCACCGGTCAGAGGCCATGCGTAGATATCCCGGTTCCTTTGCTGAGACGCTGGTAGCGCTGCAGAAGGAAAGGAAGCTCTCAAATAAGCAGCTGGCTGACCGCTCTCTTGTGGGAGAAAAAACCATTCAGCGTTTGAGAAACGATGAAGAGTACCCGACTTCAGTTCAGACAGTTCTTGCCTTATGCGTAGGTCTGAAGCTGCCTTTGCCAGAGGCTGAGATGTTTCTCGGTAAAACAGACTTTAAATTAAATTCAATGAAGGGCGAGGGATACGTTTATCAATGCGTATTAGGAGCCTGTGCTGAGAATTCGATTTATGAAATAAATGAAATGCTCAAAGAAAACGGAATTACTCCTCTGGGGAGCGATCCCGATCTTCAGTGAGTCAAGGAGGAGGACTAACCATGGCAGTGCCAAAATACGATGAATTAATGAAGCCTTTACTGGCAGCAGTAAAAGACGGTGAGGTCTATAAAATTAAGGACGTTACTGCCGTGTTAGCTGAACAGCTAAATTTATCAGCAGAAGACCTCGCAGAAATGCTTCCGAGCGGTAGGCAAACCGTGTTTAAAAACAGGGTCGGATGGGCGAAGACTTATCTGAAAAAAGCTGGACTCCTTGATAGTCCTGCCCGCGCCACTATTGTCATTACGGAAGCTGGAAAGAAAGTAGTTGCAGAAAATCCAGAGAAAATAGACTCCAAATATCTGGAACAGTTTCCTTCGTTTGTAGATTTTGCATCCGCCTCTGATCCTGCAAATGGAGATGATACGGTGTCTACGATTTCAAAGCCGACGGATCTTACACCCGATGACCAACTTGAAGACGCATATAAGCAGATTAATGCAAGCCTTGCATCTGATTTGTTGAGTGAGGTTCTGAAAATCTCGCCATACACCTTTGAAAAGCTCGTTGTTGATCTTCTTTCAAAGATGGGTTATGGAACTGTAGCTTACGGAAGTCATGCAACAGTCGCTTCCGGTGATGATGGAATTGATGGAGTCATCATGGAGGACAAGCTCGGATTCTCTTTGATTTATATGCAGGCTAAGGAATGGGCACCAGATAGAGTTGTTGGACAGCCGGACATTCAGAGCTTTGTAGGTGCGATTGCCGGGAAGCACGGCGATGGACTTTTTGTTACGACAGCTAAGTTTTCACAGAAGGCTAAGGATTACGCAAATACTCATCACATTATTCTGATTGATGGTGAGAGACTTGCAAATCTGATGATTGAGTATAACTTCTGCGTGTCAACGAGGAAAACGTTTGAAATTAAGGCAATCGATACGGATGCTCTGGCTGAATATCAGGACGAGTAATTCGATTGCGAAAAAGCAGGAAGTTGGAGGGAATACATTATGGCAAATGAGCTGCAGCCATTGTCGCTGCTCTTTC
>UMIY01027262.1_pt1 | contig 13402 bp, 13 predicted proteins | sample 1965921 | NCBI WGS metagenome assembly UMIY01 (sample SAMEA4836134, study PRJEB28245) | human gut metagenome | biome: gut microbiome; material: fecal sample | place: Denmark | collected 2008
GCAATTTTTGCCCGCGCCGCCCCTTAAAATCGCTCAAAAAACAGTATTGGGGCGCACATATGCGCTAAATAATTATTTTCCCCTCCAAAAAACTTTCAAAAAATCCGTCTATGTCCACGCCCGTTGCGCGGAAACATTCTATCAGGTCGGAGTACGTCGCCCGCGCCGCTTTATATTTTTCAAAATAATCTTTCAGCCCTGCCAAAAACCGTTCGTCGCCAATCGAGGTGCGCAGGGTGTCGAATAGTATCAGCCCCTTGTTATAGGCAATGTTCACGTATTCATAATCGCTTACGAAGTCTTTTAAATGCCTGTTCATAGTGGTGTCGGCGTCGCCGAATATCTGGTTGTATACGGTATAGTACGCGCGGTACGCGCTCGTTGCCGAGTTTACAAGCCCCGTGCGCGTGTAGCCGTAATCCGGGTGGTTTTCAAAGAACATCAGCGTGCTGTACTCCGCCAGTCCCTCGTCCTGCCACGCGCAGTTCATCTGGTCGCTGCCCACCATTGCATACCACCACTGGTGCGCGTTTTCGTGCACTATGGCGTATATCGCCTCGTCGGCGGTTAGTTCGCCGTTTATCATAGTGAGCGCGGGATATTCCATACCTCCCGCCGCAAAGCCCGTCTGCACCACTGCAAGAGTGGGGTATGTATATTCCCCGAACGCGCCGCAGAAATATTCGAAGCTCTGCGCGGCGGCGTCCAGCTTGCTCTGCGCGGAGCTGTCGTCGTAGTAATAGTAGGTTATCTGCGTGCCGTTTACCTCGCGGGTGAGCGTTTCAAATTCGTCTGAAAGCACAATGCAGAAATCGCGCGCACATTCAAGCGAATAGGTGAAGGTGGAAGAAGAGGAGCTCACAAGCTCGCCGCTCGTCGCCGCCTCGTACCCTTCTGGCAGCGTTATTTCCACCATATAGTCGGCGCAATCTGATACAAATGGGTCGCCGTCGCTGTAATATACGCACTCTTCAAACTGCCCCTCTTCGTCCCTCGCGCAGGCAATCGGGTAAAAGTTGCCCAGGTTCACGGCGTGTTCGGCAACGCCCGTGCGGTGATTCACCTCGGCAAGGGTGAGGGTATAATTTATCACAATCTCCGCGCTTTCGCCGCTTTCCAGCGTCTGCGGCAGGGTTACTTCCAGAATGTTTTCGTCCTCGCCGCACACCTCAAAAGTGCCGCCCTCTACGTTTTCGACCGTCATACTGCCGTAGCTCATTCCCGCATAGTACGCCCTGCCCGAAAGTTCGCCCGAAACGGGCTTATACAGCGCGTTTTGCCTGTATGCGTTGCCGTACAGGTTGAATTTTACGCAGTCCGTGGGCGCGCCGCCGTTGTAGTAGTTCACCTTGCATTCGGCGGTCAGCGTCCTCTCTTCGGGGCTGTAAGAACAGGTTATGTCGTAGCTTGTGCGGTCTGTTTTCTGCGTACACGCGGCCGCGGGGATGAGCGCCGCGCCGATGCACGCGGCGAGCGCGAAAGTAACAAATTTTTTCATAGCAACATATTGTATGCGCCCGCCCCGCGATTTTTGCAGGTTTTGCACCAATTTTTGCCCCGTAATTTTTTAAGCCGCGCGGGGCGAACGGGCTTACGGGCAGTTTTTTTAAGCCGCGCGTGCGCTTTCGCGGCGGCGGCTTTCACAAAACGGGCGCGGCGGCAGTATAATGTACGGTATGAAGGTATGCGTTGTTACGGACGGTGGAGGCAGGCTGCCCGAATGCGACCTCGCGCTGTTCGGCTTCAACCGTCTGGGAGAGGTGGACTACGAGAGCGAGCTTTCGGGCAGGAGCGATAAATTTGAAGAGGCGGCGCGCCTTTCGCGCGCCGCCTCGTGCGGGGTGGTATGCGCCTGCAAGACGGTATCGCGCGGGGTGCGCAGAAAGTCGGCCGCCGTTGCCGACAGGGGCAAACTTTTGGGCATTGCCGATATGAACCACGTGTTCGGCGGCGAGGAATATAAAAGCGGCGCCTGCCTCGGGCTGTACTCCGTCGGCGGCTACAAGGTGGGCGTGTGCATAGAAAACGATTTGTACTTCCCCGAGGGCGTGCGCGCCCTCTCGGCCTGCGGCTGCAACGTGATAGTCGCGGTGACGGAAGAACTTACGGGCTTTATGCCGCCCCTTTTAATCAGGGCATATGCCTACCTCTACGGCGTGCCCGTGGTGATGTGCGCGGGCAAAACTGCGTACTTTGCCGAAACTTCCGGCGAGGTGGCAGGCTCGAACCAACCCGTCAGCCTGTTCGAAACCGACCCCAAAAACTGCTACCGCCTTGTGGGCACGCGCGTGCGCGGCATTGCCGAGGACGGCAGGGAGGACTACTGAGCCGCCCCGCGCCGTTTGCGCTGCCGTGCAAAGCGGGAAGCGTAAGCGGGCGGGCGCGGGCAAATTTAGCCGCAAATATTGAATATCGCGGCAAACCGCTTGTAATTTTTTGCGCCGTTTGCTATAATGTAATCTGCACACAAGGCGCGCTTTTAAGGCGGCGCGCAAATTCAGGTTGCGAAAAAGGCGGTGCGCATATGCTAAGTATGACCGGTTACGGAAGGGGTGAATACAGGCAGGGCGGCATAGAGCTCTCTGTGGAGATAAAGACGGTGAACAACCGCTACCTCGACGCTTCCTTCAAATGCCCCAAAATTTTTGCCGCATACGAAGAGGCAATGCGCGCAAAACTGCGCGAAAAACTCACGCGCGGGCACGCCGACGTGTATGTAAGCCTGACCGACAGGCGCGAAAAGAAGAAGTCTTTGAGCCTTGACGAGGGCGCTGCCCTCTCTTACGTGGCGGCGGCAAAAAGACTTGCCGAAATCTGCCCCGACGTGCCCTGCGATTTGACGGCTTCCGCCCTTTTAAGAATGCCCGACGTCATTCTGCGCGAAGAGGGGCAGGGCGCCGACGAAGAACTTACCGCTGTGGCAGATGCGGCGCTGTGCGCGGCGCTTGAAAATCTGAACGCTATGCGCTTCAAAGAGGGCGAAAAACTGAAAGCCGATATGCTCTCGCGTATGGACACCATCGAAAAGCTGGTTTCAAAGGTTGCAGCGCGCGCCCCGCTCGTCGCGGCAGATTACAGGACAAGGCTGGAAGAGAAGGTTAAAAAGTTTCTGGAAGGCGTAACCGTCGACGAGGGCAAACTGCTCACCGAGGTGGCGCTGTTTGCGGACAAGTCCAATATAGACGAAGAACTCACGCGCTTAAAATCGCATATCGAGCAGTTCAGGGAAATCTGCCGCGCAGACGTCGTAGGCAGAAAGCTCGACTTCCTCGTTCAGGAATTCAACCGCGAAACCAACACCATATGCTCCAAGAGCAACGACATAGAGATTACGCGCTGCGGACTTGCCTTGAAGAACGAAATCGAAAAAATACGCGAACAGGTGCAGAACGTTGAATAATATAAAAAAGAACGTGCTCGCCGTAATATCGGGCCCCTCGGGCGTGGGCAAGGGCACGGTAATAAAAAAGATGTTTGAACTCTGCCCCGGCCTCTGCGAAAGCGTTTCGTGCACCACGCGCGCACCCCGCGCGGGCGAAGTTGACGGGAAAGATTACTTTTTCATCCCGAAGGAGCGCTTCGAACAGATGATATCCCGCGGCGAACTGTTGGAATATTCCGCCCACTTCGAAAATTATTACGGCACGCCAAAGGCGTTCGTGGAAGAAAAACTTGAAACGTGCGACGTAATACTCGAAATCGACGTAGACGGCGCGCTTATGGTAAAAAAATCGCACCCTTCGGCGGTGCTCATTATGATAACCCCGCCCGATATGCAGGAGCTGAAAAGAAGGCTTAAAAAGCGCGGAACGGAGAGCGACGAAAAGATTGCCCTGCGCATATCGCGGGCGGAATACGAACTTTCAAAGAGTGATAAATACGACTACTGCGTGGTCAACGACGAAGTTACCCGCGCGGCGGAGAGTATTCTTGCTATAATCCGCAAGGAAAAGGAGGTTTAAAATGATTAACAAACCGGCGGTAGACGAACTTATAGAAAAACTTTCGGCAGACGGGCACGAGGCTTCGCGCTACGAACTTTGCGTGGTTGCGGCCAAGCGCGCACGCCAGATAATAGAGCAGAACAACGGCAAAGAGCTGCCCAATAAGATGAAAGAGATAACGCTTGCCTGCTACGAAATAGACAGCGGCAAGGTTACCAGCGTCAAAGACTGAATTTTTCATAAAACAGCCCCGCGCACAGGTGTGGGGCTGTTTTATAAAGTGGCGGACGGATTGCGGTTTCTGTCGGCAGACGCCTGCCGTGGCAATGCGGGCAGTGCAATGAAGCGGCGGAAGTGGCTGCCAGTAACAACTTTTAAGAACAAAGCAATGCAACGCATATGCGCGGCTTTGCACGGCGCGTTGGAAATAAACTTATGTATGCACAGGTAATAGTAGACATCGCCCACTCCCAGGTGGACAGAATATTCGAATATTCCTGCGACGATAGTTTGAAGGCGGGCAGCAGGGTAAAGGTGCCCTTCGGCGGCAGGGTGGTAGACGGCTTCGTTGCGGGGCTGTCATCTCACAGCGCCTTCCCGCCCGAAAAAATCAAGCCCGTGGCATACGTCTACGACGAACCTCCCGCCTTCTGCGAAGAGTGCTTCACCCTGATGAACGAACTCTCCGCCCGCTACCGCGTGCCCAAGGCGGTATGCCTTCGGCTGTTCGTGCCCGCCGAAATGCGCGCGGGGCGCGTGCACGAGGTATACAAAAAGCTCGCGCGGTTTATAACCGACGACATAAAACTTTTAAAGAGCGCCAAAAAGCAGACTGAATTTTTGTCGTATTTAAAGGAGCGCGGCGAGGCCGACTACACCTCCTCGTGCGAAAAATTCGGGCGCAGCGCGGTGAATGCAGTAATCGAAAAGGGCGGCGCAGAGCTGGTGAAGGTAAAAATCAACCGCGCGCCCTCCTCGTTCGAAGGCGGGGCAGAGCCCCCTCGCACCCTCACCCCCGCACAGCAGGCGGCGCTTGCAAGCATAGAAAGTTCAGATAAGACCGTTCAGCTCATACACGGCGTTACGGGCAGCGGCAAGACGGAAATTTATCTGAACGTAATAAGCCGCGCGCTCGAAAGGGGCAAGACTGCAATCTTTCTGGTGCCGGAAATCTCCCTCACCCCGCAGATGTTTTCCCAGCTCAAACGCAGGTTCGGCGACAAGGCGGCAATACTCCACAGCGGACTTTCTGCGGGCGAGCGGTTCGACGAGTGGTGGAGGCTGAGGACGGGCGAGGCGAAGATAGCCATCGGCGCGCGCAGCGCAATATTCTCCCCGCTCGAAAACATAGGCGCGATAATCATCGACGAAGAGCACGACGGCTCTTACTTTTCAGAATCGGCGCCCAGATATTCCACGGTGGAAGTGGCCGAAATGCGCGCGCGCAACAACGGCTGCAAACTCATTTTAGGCAGCGCCACCCCCTCGGTCGAGGCATATTCCCGCGCCGTTTCGGGCGAATATAACTTAATCACGCTCACCGAACGCATAAACGGAAAGCCGCTGCCGCACATAACCATTGCCGATATGCGAAAAGAGGTAAAGCGCGGAAACAACTCCGCCTTTTCGCAGGCGCTCCGCGAAGAGCTTTCAGATACATTGCAAAGCGGCAACCAGGCGATTGTATTTTTGAACAGGCGCGGCTATTCCCACACCGTTATCTGCCAGGACTGCGGCTATGCCTTGAAGTGCGAACACTGCGACGTGTCGCTTGCCTACCATTCGGAAGAAAACTGTTTGAAGTGCCACTACTGCGGCGCAAAATACCATATGCCGCGCGCCTGCCCCGAATGCGGCGGACTGCATTTAAGGTACGGCGGCACGGGCACGCAGAGGGTGGTTGCCGATTTGAAGGCGGCCTTCCCCTCGGCGCGCATATTAAGGATGGATAACGACACCACCTCGGGCAAAGAGGGGCACTATAAAATTTTGAAGAAGTTCGGCGATAAAGAGGCCGATATCCTCGTGGGCACGCAGATGATAGCCAAGGGGCACGACTTCCCCTCGGTCACGCTCGTGGGCATACTCGACGCCGATATGAGCCTGCACTTTTCCGACTACCGCGCGGGCGAGCGCACTTTCCAGCTCATAACGCAGGTCGCGGGCAGAAGCGGCAGGGCGGGCGAAGCGGGCAAGGTCGTTTTGCAGACCTACTCGCCCGAAAATTACATACTCCGCTTTGCGGTGAACTACGACTACCTCGGCTTCTTCAAAAACGAGGTGGAGCTGAGGAAGGCTACAAAGTTCCCGCCCTTCTCGCTGATATGCAGGGTGATGGTCACGTCCGAACGCGACGAAAGCGCGTTGGAGGCGCTCAAAGGGGTATACTTCGGCGCCGAAGAACTCCGGCAGCAGCACCCGCGGGAATTCATATTCCTCAACAAGATGCACTCGCCCATCAAAAAAATACAGGGCAGGGTGCGCTACCAGGTGCTTATGCGGCTTGAAAGCGCTTCGCTCCTGCCCGGGATTTACGATTTGGCGGTGAAGTATACAAGCGCCGAAGCGCTCGTATACGTAGAGGAAAACCCTGTAAACCTCTCTTAAATGGCGCAAAGGTACGCCGAAAGGTACGCCGCCGCACCCCCCCCCTGTCATTTCGAGCGGAGAGAGCCGCAGGCGAACGCAGCCAGGAAATCTGAAAATGCAATGTTTTTTGATGAGATTTCTCCACGCGGGCTGCGCCCTTGGTTTGTGGTTTCCCAAAGGGAGCCCTCCGCAAAGTAGCGTCGCTGCGCTCATCTGCCGTTTCCACACAAAGTGTAGAGCCTCGGCAGGGCAGCGCTTCGCTCGCGCACGCGAAATGACAGTTATTATCGTCCGCCGTATGCGGCGGAAAAATCTTATAAATTGTAACAAATCACACAACAGAGGTATAAATATGGCACAAAGGTATGTCGTGCAGGTGGGCGACCCCGTCCTGCGCAAAGTCTGCAAAGAGGTCAAAAACTTCAACGGCGAGCTTGCCTCGCTTCTGGACGATATGAAGGTGACCGTCCGCGCCGAAGACGGTGCAGGGCTCGCCGCACCCCAGGTGGGCGTGGATATCCGCGCCGTGGTAATCGACGTGGAAGAGGGCTTTTTCGAGCTCGTAAACCCCGAAATTTACTACGAAAAGGGCGAACAGACAGGCCCCGAAGGCTGCCTTTCGGTAAAGGGCAAGCAGGGCATTGTCACCCGCCCCGAAAAGGTCAAGGTAGTCTACCGCGACAGGTACGGCAGAAAGCACAAGCTCACAGCCGAAGGCTTCTGCGCGCGCGCCGTATGCCACGAACTCGACCACCTCGACGGCATACTCTATATCGATAAGGCCGTGAACGTGGTGGATATTTCCGACGAAGAGGATAAGTAAGGCAAAATAAACCGTGCGCGGTTTTGCCCGATTTGTATCAGCTTAGAAGTAAAAAAGTTTTGCGGAGGTTTTGGCGAATGAAGATAGTATATGCGGGAACGCCGCAGTATGCGGTCGCCCCCTTGAAGGCGCTCAAAGAGGGCGGGTTCGAAGTAGTTGCCGTCGTCACGCAGGAAGACAGGCCCGTGGGAAGGCGCGGCGTTATAACGCCTCCGCCCGTAAAGCAATACGCCCTCTCCGCAGGGCTGCCCGTATATCAGTTTCACCGCATACGCGAGCACGTCGAAGAGCTCAAAGCGCTCGGCGCCGACGCTATGTTTACCTGCGCCTACGGCCAGCTTTTATCGCGCGAGGTGCTCTCCGTTTTCCCGCAAGGGGTATGGAACGCGCACGCCTCACTCCTGCCCAAACACAGGGGTGCTTCACCCGTTCAATCGGCAATACTTGCGGGCGAATGTGTGACGGGCGTCACTGTGATGAAGACCGAACTCGCACTCGACAGCGGCGATATCCTGCTCGTAAAGCGCTGCGCGATAGAGGAGGGCGAAACGTGCGGCGAACTTTCTGAAAGGCTCTCCGCCCTCTCTGCCGAAGCCCTGTGCGAGGCGGCTCGGCTGATTGAAAGCGGCGATATCAACCTGCTGTTGCAGGACGAGGGCGCCGCAACTTACTGTAAAAAGATTAAAAAAGAGGACGCAAAAGTGGATTTTTCGGCCGATGCCGACAAGGTGTGCGCCCTCATAAACGCTATGAGCCCCTCTCCCGCTGCCTTCTGCCATTTAAGCGGCAAGCCCGTCAACCTGCTCCGCGCATACGTTCGCGCTGGTGAAGAGGGGAGCGCGGGCGAGGTCATCTCCGTCACAAAACAGGGAGTTAAGGTAAGGTGCGGCAGGGGCAGCGTGCTTATAACCGAGGCACAGTTTGCGGGCGGCAAGCGCCTTTCGGCGGCCGACATCTTCAACGGCAGAAAGATTTGCAGGGGGGATATGCTTGAATAATCCGCTTACCGACCCCTACATCGTGCTCAATAAAGTCTATTCGGGCGGCGCCTATTTAAAACAGGCGCTGACAGAGTCGCAGATAGAGCCGAAAAACCGCCCGCGCACTTCAAAAATATGCTATGGCGTGCTCGAAAAGGACGTGTATTTAAGCCATATCATAGGGGCAAACTGCACGCGCACGCCCAAATCTGCCGTGCGGCTGGTGCTCAAAATCGCGCTGTATATGCTTGAATTTATGGGCAAGCACGGCTATATGGTGGCCGACTGCGCGGTCGAACTGTGCAAAAAGCTGGGCAAGGCGGGTGCGGCGGGCTTCGTGAACGCCTTTCTGCGCTCCTATAAAATTCCGCCCCTGCCCCAAAGCGCCGACGAACGCCTGTCCGTTTCGGCAAGCGCGCCGCTGTGGCTGGCAAAAAAGGTGCGCCGCAGCTTTAAGGGCGAGGCCGAGGCCATACTTTCGGCCCCCTCGGCGGGTGTGTGCGTCCGCTTTGAAAGGGAAGAGCAAAAGTATCTTGCGGCCGAACACATAAAAACGCCGTTCAAGGGCGTGTATATCTTCAAAAATTTTGTGCGCGACGAGGGGTACGACAGGGGCGATTACACCTTCCAGTCGGTGGGTTCCGTCGCCATTTGCTCGGTAATATCCCCGTGTGAACGCCTTCTCGATGCCTGCGCCGCCCCCGGCGGCAAGAGCGTGCTCCTTTCAAAAAAGTGCGGCCGCGTCACCTCGCAGGAACTTCACCCGCACAGGGTGGAACTCATTCAATCGTACCGCGCGCGTATGGGTGCAGACAACGTACTCCCCGTCTGCGGCGACGCCTCTTTATTCAATCCCGAATGGGAGGGCGCGTTCGACGCCGTTCTGTGCGACGTCCCCTGTTCGGGCAGCGGCGTAATCAACGAAAACCCCGATATAAAGCTGTTCAGGCAGGAGGGCGACATAGCCTCGCTCGCCGCCTTGCAGCAAAAAATACTTTCAAACTGCGCCCGCTACGTAAGGTCGGGCGGCAGCCTCTACTATTCCACCTGCTCCGTCCTGCCCGAAGAAAACGACAGTGCGGTGCATAACTTCCTTGAAGGCAATGCAGGCTTTGCCGTAGAACAGATTGACTGCGCCCTTGCTTACCGCCGCACAAAATACGGTTTGCAGTTTCTGCCGCACATCTCGCTCGGCGCGGGCTTTTACGTGGCAAAACTTGTGCGAAAGGGTTAAAGCCTGCCAGGCGGAATTTACCTCAAAATTTGAATTACCCCCGCAATATGCCGCAGATATCAAAGGTTTTTTATGAAGGATATCATTCAGAACTACAACTTAAAAGAGCTTGAACTTTTAATGGAGCGCCTGGGCGAAAAGCCCTTCCGCGCAAAGCAGGTGTACGGCGGCATAATGCGTGGGCACAACATATCCGATATCCCCGCCGTGCCCGCGGCGCTCAAACAAAAACTTCTGGAACAGTTCGAGGACTGCACGGCAGAGGTTGTAAAAACGCTCACCTCCGCCGACGGAACGGAAAAATACCTCTTCCGCCTTGCCGACGGCAACATAATAGAGGGCGTTCTGATGAAGTATAAATACGGCAACACACAGTGCGTATCCACCCAGGTGGGCTGCCGTATGGGCTGCAAGTTCTGCGCAAGCACGCTGGGCGGGCTGGTACGCAATCTGAGCTCTGGCGAAATTCTGGCGCAGGTGTTAAAGGTGAACGCCCTTCACGGCGGCACCCCGCAAAAACGCACCGTAACCAACGTCGTTTTAATGGGCAGCGGCGAGCCGCTGGATAACTACGAAAACGTAATAAAATTTCTGCGCGATATGTCGGCCGAAGGCGGCATCAATATTTCGCCGCGCAACGTAAGCCTTTCAACCTGCGGTCTCGTGCCCAAAATGTACGATTTGGCGGAGGAAGGGCTGCCCGTCAACCTCACCGTGTCTTTGCACAACGTTACCGACGAAGAGCGCGCCCGCACGATGCCGATTGCAAAGAAGTATAAGATTTCAGAAATTTTAGAAGCGTGCAACAACTACTTCAAAAAGACGGGCAGGCGGTATATATTCGAATATTCGCTGATTGCGGGCGAAAATGCAGACGAAGCGCACGCCCGCGCACTGATTTCGCTTTTGAAGGGCAGGCCCTGCCACGTCAATTTAATTCGCCTCAACGACGTAAAGGAGCGCAAACTGCTCGCCGCCGACGAGCGCGCCGCGCAGAATTTTTTAAATACCCTCACCGAAGGCGGCATATCTGCAACGCTTCGCCGCAGGATGGGGGCGGATATTGGCGGGGCGTGCGGACAGCTTAGAGCCGGTTATATAAATAATTAGTCCGCTCGGCTTCATATAAACTTCGCATTACTTTGTCGCGGTTACGGGTTCGCTCAGTCACTTACCTTTAAGTAAGCTCCTTCGCGACTTCCGCCCGCTTCGCGTACTGCTCGCTTTTCTGAACCCGTTATGGGCTTATGTTAAGGGAAACCCTGCTTGCGCACGGTGTTTATTTATAAAATGAAATCGCGCTTCGCGTACTGCTCGCTTCTCTGAACCCGTTATGGGCTTATGGCAAGGGAAACCTTGCTTTAAACGTTAATTATTTCAATAATTCAGTTATACTTATTTTCGGAGAACAAATTATGGAAACAAAGATAGCGCCTTCAATACTCTCTGCCGACTTTTCGCGTATGGGCGATGCCATCCGCCTGTGCGAGGCGGGCGGCGCCGACCTTATTCACTGCGACGTTATGGACGGCTCGTTCGTCGAACCGATTACCTTCGGCGGGCAGATGGTGAAGAACATACGCCCCCTCACAAAACTTCCGCTCGACGTGCACCTTATGATAGAGCACCCCAAGACGCAGATAAAATTCTTTGCCGAGGCGGGCGCGGACATAATTACCGTGCACTACGAAGCGTGCGCCAAAATCTCGCAGGGGTATCTTAAAGAGACGCTCGAACTTATAAAATCTTACGGCGTAAAGTGCGGCGCGGTGGTAAATCCAGACGTACCCGTCGAAGAGCTGTTCCCCGTGTTCCCCCTGTGCGATATGGTGCTTTTAATGTCGGTATTCCCCGGCTACGGCGGCCAGAAATTTATTCCGTCCGTGCTCGAAAAAATCAAATCGGCGCGGAAATATGCCCGAGCTATCGGCAAACCCGATATGGATATAGAGGTAGACGGCGGCATAAACGCGCAGACGGCGCCTCTTGCAATAGCTGCGGGCGCAAACGTGCTGGTTGCCGGCTCTGCCCTCTTCGGCGCGCCCGACTTTGCGGCGGCCGTTAAAAACCTGAGGCAAAAATGAAGGCGGCGCTTTTATTGAACGGCGCGCCCTATTGCGGCGAACTGCCGAAAGACCGCCTTATATACTGCTGCGACGGCGCCTACCGCTGGGCGAAGGGCAGGGCAAAGATATACAAAAACATCGGCGATTTCGACAGCCTCGACGAAGTTCCGTGTCCCGCCCCCGAGGAGGTTTACCCCTCGGAAAAGGACTTCACCGACGGCGAAATCGCGCTTAGAAAGATGATTGAAGAGGGCGCGGACGACATAGAGGTCTACGGCGCCTTCGGCGGCAGGGAAGACCACTTCATCGGCAACCTGCACCTTCTTTATTTCGCGCATATGCGCGGGGTAAATATGCGTCTGATATCCGAAAATACCATAGCTTTTCTCGGAAGCGGAAGGATAGATTTTTCTGGCTTCGCCGGCAAGACGATATCGGTGTTCCCATTTTCGGCGCCCGTGCATATAATTGAAAGCAGAGGGCTAAAATACTCCTACCCGCAGGTTTTGGGCTACGGCGAATGCCGCGGCGTTTCGAACATAGTGGAGGAGGAAGGCGCCAGCGTCGTCACGGGTGCGGGCGAAGTTGCCCTTGTATTCATAAACAGGGGGTGCGTATGAACAGAATAGTAGTAGTTTGCGTAAAGCCGCCCAGACCCGTCAGGGCGCTTTTAAGGGCGGTATGCCGCAGATAGCCGCTTGCGGCGGCGAAAATTGCGGCGTGCCTTGCGTGCGCGGGCTGCCCGCGTATGCCGATATGCACTGCGACACTCTGACCGTCGCCGCGTCGGAGGACTGCGGGCTTAAAGAAAACGGCTTGCAGGCCGACCTTAAAAGGCTGGCCGCGGCAGGTTGCGCCGTGCAATGTTTTGCCGTATTCACCCGCGGAGACGACCCGCGGGCGTTTTATTCTTATGCCGAATACTTCAACGCGCAGGTGCGCGCCGCAGGCGATATATGCACGCCCGTTCTGCGCCATTCCGACTTTGAAAGGGCGAGGGCGGAGGGGAAAGTGGGCTGCGTGCTCACCGCCGAAAATATGGGCTTTGTCAGCTCGGCACAGGACGTGCGCAGGATGTACGCCTGCGGCGTGCGGATGGCCTCGCTCGTGTGGAACGAAGAGAACGGACTTGCCTTTCCCAATCTGATTTTCAAAGGTAATGCGCCCGACTTCTCTGCGCGCGAGGCGCGCGGGCTCAAAGAGAGGGGCCGAGAAGTCGCCTCGGCGCTCGACGAACTCGGCATAATCATCGACGTTTCGCATCTTTCCGACGGAGGCCTTTGCGACCTTCTGCGCGGCAGAAAGCGGCCGCTCGTCGCCAGCCATTCAGACTGCTTTTCGCTCTCGCCCGTAAGCCGCAACCTCACCGACGGGCAAATCAGGGCGCTTGCCGACTGCGGCGGCATTATCGGTGTAAATTTCTGCCTCGACTTTCTGGGCGGAGATAACGCGGCGGAGCGCGCCTTCGAACACATAAAGCACATAGTAAATGTCGGCGGCGAGGACTGCGCGGCGATAGGTTCAGACTTCGACGGTATGCCCGTCCAGCGCGGAATGGAGAGCTGCGCAGATATGCCGAAGTTCCTCGGTATGGTAAAAAGCCGGTTCGGCGGCCGCGTTGCGCAAAAGATTGCCTGCGGCAATTTTCTGCGCGTGTTTAAAGAGGTGTGCGGTTAATTGCCCCGCACATATGCCCGAACTATTGCGTTTTTTATGATAAACAGATATTAAATGGCGGGGGCGCGGCGAAAAAGTTTTTTCGCCGC
>UMIY01032648.1_pt1 | contig 13372 bp, 9 predicted proteins | sample 1965921 | NCBI WGS metagenome assembly UMIY01 (sample SAMEA4836134, study PRJEB28245) | human gut metagenome | biome: gut microbiome; material: fecal sample | place: Denmark | collected 2008
ACAACACAGCGAAACCGGTATTGCGGAATTTATCCAGTCGGTCAGTGCTGCCCGTGAAATACGCAAAGGCTATATCGAAACTATATATCAATACAACATAGCTTCTTTAGAATACGAACTTTATCAATAACCTATTGAAACATAAAAAGAAAATGAAAAAAATATTTTATCCGGTCCTCTTATTGGTTCTTGCGGCATGCAAAAACCCTGAACAGACATCCGAAACCATAGTTCCGGCTCCTGCTATTGCCGACATCCCGACCGATACTGTTACGACCCAAGTAGACGGAATAACATCGGCTACTTCAAAGCCCAATCAAGTATCTTTCAACGGCACCATTGTATTGCCTCCCCAACGTCAAGCTACGGTGGCCCTCACTATGGGAGGAGTAGTGAAACACACCTCACTCTTACCAGGGCAACAAGTACGGCAAGGTGCCCTGCTGGCAACACTCGAGAATCCCGACTTCATCGCACTGCAACAAACCTATCTCGACAGCCATGCCCAAGCAGAATATCTGCAGGCCGAATATGAACGGCAAAAAACTCTCTCGACCGAACAAGCCGCTTCGCAAAAGAAGTTTCAACAGAGCAAAGCAGACTATCTGTCAATGAAAAGCAAGCTGGAAGCTACGGCAGCACAGCTTACCCTATTGGGCATCGTCCCGGAAGAGTTGCTGAAAAGCGGCATTCAGCCCTTGCTACAGGTAAAGGCTCCCATCAGTGGTTATATCAGCGATGTGGCGATGAATATCGGTAAATACATCCAACCGGGTGAAGCACTTTGTGAGGTCATCGACAAATCAGCCCCCCTGCTTTGCCTGACAACTTATGAAAAAGACCTGGCAGATATGAAAGTAGGTAGTCCCGTCCAGTTTCGGGTCAACGGTATGGGCAAAACAGTGTTCAAAGCTACCTTGGTCTCCATCGGTCAGAAGGTGGATGAGGTAAGCCGTTCGCTCGAAGTATATGCCCGTATCGATGATGTCAACCAACAGTTTCGTCCCGGCATGTATGTAACGGCGAGAATACAGAAATAATCCGGTGTATTGTCTTATCTTTGTCCCCATGAAACGAATCCGAGCTATATACAACGATAAATACCTCCTATCCACCCTCATCATCTCACTGGCAGTGGCGGTGCTTATCCATTTTCCCGAATCAGTCTCTCTTTTTGACGGATTTGAGAGTCATACCCTTTTTCCCGGGATGAAATTCGCTGATGTAGCCAACGAGATCCTCTTTACCTTTTTGTCATTGCTGATTCTGTTTGCAGTCAACACCCGACTGTTTCATTTCAATCAGACCTCAATGAAAATCACATGGCAAAAGATTATTCTCTCTTTTGTACTAACCTGGATATTAAGCAATTTCCTGGGACAATGCTTTGTATATTTGCACAAGACATTTGATATTCCCGCTATAGATGCCATGGTGCACCACTACCTGCATCCATTACGCGATTTCATTATGTCTAGCCTGGTGACCAGCAGTTGCTATATCATCTACCTGATCCGTCGCCAACAACAAGTAATTGTTGAAAACGAACAATTAAAGGCAGAAAACATACGCAACCAGTTCGAAGTGCTGAAAAACCAACTGAACCCACACATGCTTTTCAATTCGCTCAATACGCTGCGTTCGCTCGTTCGTGAAAATCAAGACCGGGCACAAGATTACATCCAGGAACTGTCACACGTACTACGATACACATTGCAAGGCAACGAGTCGCAATGCGTCACTCTACGTGAAGAAATGGACTTTGTGTCAGCCTACATCTTTCTCCTTAAAATGCGTTTTGAAGATAATCTGCGATTCGAGATCAATATAACTCATAATTCCGAAGAGTATTTGCTTCCTCCCATGTCCATACAGATGCTGATTGAAAATGCCGTAAAGCATAATGAAATCAGCAACCGCCGTCCTCTTACCATCACAATCGCGACCGATTCGGAAGAAGGACTCCTGGTAAGCAATCCCATACAGTCTAAACTGACAGCTACAACCGGTACCGGCATTGGGCTGGTCAATCTCGACAAACGCTATCGCCTCTTGTTCCGACAAGAAATACAAATCACAGAAGACAGAAACTTCACCGTTCGTATACCCCTCATCCGGAAAGACCTATGAAAGCAATCATCATTGAAGACGAAAAAGCAGCGGTACGAAACCTGACTTCACTACTCGGCGAAGTCTGCCCGCAAATAGAAATCGTAACGGAACTCGACAGTATCGCCGATACCATCGAGTGGTTCACCGATCATTCAATGCCCGATCTGGTATTTATGGATATCCACCTGGCAGATGGGTCGGCATTTGAGATCTTTGAACACGTCCACATCACCTGCCCCATCATTTTCACTACTGCCTATGACGAATATGCCTTACGGGCTTTCAAAGTCAACAGCATCGATTATTTACTGAAACCTATCGGAAGACAGGATATAGAACAGGCATTAGAAAAACTGACCCTGTTCAGTTCCGGCAATTCCAAACCTACCGGTCCGGAAACAAACGAACTTGTGAACCTGATGCGTATGTTAAAAAAGCAGGAAAGCTATAAAACCCATTTCCTGATTCCGATAAAAGGCGATAAACTGCTCCCCGTTTCAGTTGATATGATCCTGTTGTTCTACATCAGAGATTGCCAGGTGAAAGCTGTTCTGACAGACGGGACGGAATATTCATTCCCACAAACCCTCGACGAATTGACCGAATGTCTGGACCCGACACTCTTTTTCCGGGCCAACCGCCAATATCTCCTTTCACGGGAAGCCATCAAGGATATAGACCTCTGGTTCAACAGTCGTCTTTCCATCAATCTTCGTCATTCGGTATCAGGAGAGAAGATTTTAGTCAGTAAAGCACGTGTAGCTGAATTTAAAGAGTGGTTCAGCGTTAAATAATTAAGGAATAAAAAACAAATATTAATGCACGCTTGCAGAATACTCCTACAAGCCGTATCTTTGTAACCCTAATTCTAAATACTCAAATATGGCTTTCACCAACAACGTAATGATTGTGCGCCACAAGTTGCTGGCAAAATTGGTAAATCTCTGGAAAGAGAACAAATTAACGAATGAAATTGACAGACTTCCCATTGAACTGAGCCCTCGCCGTTCACGCCCGCTCGGACGCTGCTGTATCCACAAAGAGCGTGCTGTATACAAATATAAACTTTTCCCGTTGTTGGGTTTCGATATGACAGACGAAACGGACGAGCTCACTCCACTTTCGGAATACGCACGCCAGGCATTGGAACGTAAAAACAAACAGAAAGAAAATATACTCTGTGTCATCGATGAAGCTTGTTCATCTTGCGTACAGGTTAACTATGAGGTGACCAACCTCTGCCGTGGTTGTGTAGCCCGCAGTTGCTATATGAACTGCCCCAAGGATGCCATCCGTTTCCGAAAAAACGGACAGGCAAAGATTGACCACGACGCTTGTATCAGTTGCGGGAAGTGCCATCAAAGCTGTCCGTACCACGCCATCGTATTCATTCCGGTTCCTTGCGAAGAAGCCTGTCCCGTGAAAGCTATCAGCAAAGACGAGAACGGTATCGAACATATTGATGAAAGCAAATGTATCTACTGTGGCAAGTGCCTCAATGCTTGTCCTTTCGGAGCCATTTTCGAGATTTCCCAGGCTTTTGATGTCCTTGAAGGCATCCGTAGCGGTGAAAAGATGATAGCGATACCTGCTCCCTCTATACTCGGACAATTCAACACATCCATCGAAGCAGTATACGGAGCGCTTCGCCAGATGGGATTTGCCGATGTAGTCGAAGTGGCGCAGGGAGCTATGGACACCGTAAGTCACGAAGCTGCCGAACTGAAAGAAAAGCTGGAGGAAGGACAGCCGTTTATGACAACCTCTTGCTGCCCGTCTTACATCGAATTAGTGAACAAGCACATACCGGGAATGAAGCCTTATGTTTCTTCTACGGGATCCCCGATGTATTATGCCGCCCGCATCGCCAAGGAACGCCACCCGGATGCAAAGATCGTGTTTATCGGCCCGTGTGTGGCCAAACGTAAAGAAGCCCGCCGCGATGAATGCGTGGACTACATACTTACTTTTGAGGAAATGGCTTCGATCTTTGAGGGACTGGACATCCAACTTGAACAGACACAGCCATTCTCAGTACTCTATACTTCGGTACGCGAGGCACACGGTTTTGCTCAGGCAGGTGGTGTGATGGGAGCTATTAAGGCCTACTTAGGCGAAGAGGCTAAGAAATTCTCCGCCATCCAGGTCTCGGACCTGAACAAGAAAAACATAGGCTTGCTGCGTGCTGCTGCCAAAACAGGCAAAGCACAAGGACAGTTCATTGAAGTCATGGCCTGCGAAGGCGGATGTATCAGCGGCCCCAGTGCCCATAATGACGCTATCGGTGGACGCCGGCAGTTGAACCAGGAACTGATAAAACGCCGTGAATCATATGAAGAAACTCATAGATAAATTAAGGGAGGAGCGCACCCTCACCTCCGAAGAGTTCGCACACCTGTTGTCGCACTATGATGATGAAGCCTTGGCATACATCAATCAGCAGGCACGGGAAGTAGCGACCGCACACTTCGGACAGGGAGTCTACATACGCGGACTGATCGAAATAAGTAATTATTGCCGGAATAACTGCAACTATTGCGGTATCCGGAAAGACAATTGGCGAGCCGATCGCTACCGACTCAGTAAGGAAATGATTTGGGATTGTTGCGAACATGGCTACAAACTCGGATTCCGCTCATTCGTTCTCCAGGGAGGCGAAGATCCGAAACGGTCGGACAATGATATGGAGGAGATCATTGCGGAAATCCGCCGGCGATATCCCGAATGTGCCATCACGCTGTCTATCGGTGAAAAACCGGCGAAAGCTTACGAACGCTATTTTATGAAAGGCGCCGATCGGTATCTGTTACGCCACGAAACATTCAACAGAGGGCATTACTACTGTCTGCACCCCTATGAAATGTCCAACGAAAGACGTATCAAATGCCTTCAGGAACTCAAACGAATCGGTTTCCAGACCGGGACAGGCATCATAGTGGGAACTCCTCGTCAAAGAGTGGAATTTCTGATAGAGGATATACGTTTTATCGAAAACTTCCAACCGGAAATGATTGGTATCGGACCTTTTATCCCCCATCAACGAACCCCATTCTGTGACGAAAAAGCAGGCAGTGTAGAGCTGACCTTGTTACTGCTCTCTATCTTCAGGCTGATGCATCCCAAGGCACTGATCCCTTCGACAACTGCGTTGGCAAGCCTGGCACCGGACGGCAGAATACGGGGTATTCTTGCCGGCGCCAATGTGGTCATGCCCAATCTGTCGCCTATCATTGTAAGAAACAAATATAACCTGTACGACCAGAAAGTAGCTTTCGGTGCCGAAGCGGCCGAAGGACTGGCCTTATTGGAAAAGCAACTGACAGCGGTCGGATATCACATCGACTACAGCCGGGGAGATTATAACAACTAATCAACAAAAGACATGTATAAAGTAGATTCACCTGATGCTGTCGACTTTATTAACCATCAGGAAATTATTGAAACACTGGAGTATGCCCGCGCCCATCGGAATGACCGGGAACTTATCCGAAATTTAATAGAGAAAGCCCGCCTTTGTAAGGGGCTCACCCACCGGGAAGCCGCCATATTGCTGGAATGTGCTGAAGAAGATCTTACTAAAGAGATTTTTCATCTTGCCAAAGAGATCAAGCAAAAATTCTATGGCAACCGCATCGTCATGTTTGCTCCGCTTTACTTATCCAACTATTGTGTCAATGGTTGTGTGTACTGCCCGTATCATCTCAAAAATAAAACCATCATCCGCAAAAAGTTAACTCAGGAAGAGATATGCCGGGAAGTTATTGCCCTGCAAGATATGGGACACAAACGCCTGGCACTCGAAGCCGGTGAAGACCCTGTGCGTAACTCAATCGATTATATACTCGAATCAATCCGTACCATCTACAGTATCCATCATAAAAACGGAGCTATCCGCCGGGTAAACGTGAACATTGCCGCCACTACGGTAGAGAATTATCGCAAGCTGAAAGATGCAGGTATCGGTACATATATCCTCTTTCAAGAGACATATCATAAAGAGAATTACGAACAGCTGCATCCCACCGGGCCCAAAAGCAACTATGCCTATCATACCGAGGCCATGGACCGTGCCATGCAAGGAGGAATCGATGATGTAGGCATGGGAGTCCTGTTCGGCCTGAATACATACCGCTATGATTTTGTAGGATTGCTGATGCATGCCGAACACTTGGAAGCCGTTTATGGCGTGGGACCGCATACGATAAGCGTTCCCCGCATCTGCTCGGCCGATGACATAAATGCCGAAGACTTTGAAAATGCCATCTCTGACGAGATCTTCCAAAAGATAGTAGCCGTTATTCGCATCAGCGTACCCTACACAGGCATGATTATTTCCACACGAGAATCGCAAAAGACCCGTGAAAAAGTGCTTGACTTAGGTATTTCGCAGATCAGCGGAGGATCACGGACCAGTGTAGGCGGTTATGCCGAAGCAGAAACTCCGGAAGAGAACTCCGCCCAATTCGATGTCAGCGACACCCGGACACTGGACGAAGTGGTCAACTGGTTACTGAAACTGGGCTATATTCCCAGCTTCTGTACAGCCTGTTATCGTGCCGGACGCACGGGTGACCGGTTTATGTCACTTGTCAAATCGGGACAAATAGCCAACTGCTGTTCCCCTAATGCACTGATAACCTTACAGGAATATCTGGAAGATTATGCCTCGGAAGAAACGAAAGCTCGCGGAGTAGCCATGATAAAGCAAGAAATGCAACATATCCCCAACCCTAAAATCCGAGAACGGGCTTTAGAAAACCTGAAGCAAATTGCGGCAGGAGAAAGGGACTTCAGGTTTTGAAAACGTCGCCCCGCTCCAATCGCCTGCACATTGCCTTGTTTGGTAAACGAAACAGTGGCAAGTCGTCATTGATCAATGCATTGACCAATCAAAACGCCGCTTTGGTATCGGACATCGCCGGTACCACTACCGACCCTGTATATCAACCGATGGAAATACATGGTATCGGTCCGTGTGTATTCATCGATACAGCCGGATTCGACGATGAAGGTGAACTGGGCTCCCTACGTATCGAACGAACCTTACAAGCTGCGGACAAAGCCGACATCGCACTGATGGTTTGTTGCGATACGGAACTTTCCGAAGAGCAACGATGGATAGAGTTACTGAAAGAGAGGAATATCCCCTACCTGTTGGTACTGAATAAAGCCGATCTGTTAGAGAAACCGGATGAAGTCGCCGATAAATTGGAACAACAGACAGGACAACACCCTTTAATTGTCAGTGCCAAAGAAAAAACGGGCATAGACTCAATCCGTCAGTCTATTCTTCATCGGTTACCGGAACTTAACGAGCAACCGGATATTGTGGGAGATTTGGCCAACGAAGGCGATGTGGTACTACTCGTGATGCCACAGGATATACAGGCCCCTAAAGGGCGACTTATCCTGCCACAAGTACAAACACTGCGCGAACTTCTTGACAAAAAATGCATCACCTTGAGCTGCACAACCGACCAGTTGGACAATGCCCTCAAAGTCTTGTCAGCTCCCCCCTCATTGATCATTACCGATTCGCAGGTTTTCAGAACCGTCTACGAAAAGAAACCGCCACAGAGCCGGCTAACCTCCTTCTCGGTATTATTTGCCCGCTACAAGGGAGACATTGACTACTATACCGAAGGAGCGTATATCATCGACCAACTGACAGAAAATTCCCAGGTCCTGATAGCCGAAGCCTGTACTCATGCTCCACTGTCCGAAGACATCGGCAGAGTGAAACTTCCACGAATGTTGCGCAAACGTATCGGAGAGAAACTGCATATCGACATTGTTTCCGGAAATGATTTTCCTAAGGACCTGACTTGCTACGACCTGATTATTCATTGCGGAGCCTGCATGTTCAATCGCAAACATGTCCTGAATCGGATAGTCAAAGCTAAAGCACAAGGTGTCCCAATGACTAACTATGGAATAGTTATCGCATATATCAATGGCATTCCTTTCCACTGACAACAAACGCCTTATGAGACACGATCGTATTTCATAAGGCGTTTATGCTCCTGTCATCTAATGAAACCAAAAACTTGAAATTTATTCAAAGAGTTTGATATAATAAAACAGTTAATAATATTATTTTATCTTATATATGATGAAAATCGGATTTTCATTGGCATTTCTTTTTTGCAATTCTTGTGGTACAGTAATTTGAGTTTGTTCTTTAAATGTTTCTATCTCATAAGGTGTAACAACCTGTACCAGATTATTTCCTAAGACACGTCCCCATACCGGGAACCGGTTATGCCCCTTACTACCTACCATACCTAACTGCATATTGATATCAGCCAAGTTATAAGCACTTGTCTCAGGGATATCACACTGCTCCACAACAGTTTCTCCACTGTGTTTGTCCACCGAAGCCACATAATACTTCTCATTCAGCATCATGCGCAGATAAAAACGGCGAGGCGTCTCAAAAATATCACTTACAAAAATATCACCGTTAGCAGGGAATCTTTTAATATCGCGAATATTGAGCCCACGAATAACCTCTTCATCCGAATTGCTTAGACCGGCCACTAAAACAGGCTGTATGGTATCTGCCGACAAACGGTAAATGGTATCATTGCTAGCTGTTTTAAACAAGACTGACGCCTGCTTCCCATCCGAAGGTGAACCCATTACTCCAAAAGTAAAGCCTGAATCTTCACGGGGTACCAACGGCGAATAGAAATCGTTTTTGGTAATTATCGCCTCACCGCCCTCTTGAAATACCCCAATACCAAAACTACCGTTCTGAAACGGCATAAGAGGCATAGCGATGGCACCAATGCGCTTGTTACCAAGGTGATGAGCATAAATAATGGGAGAATTTACAGGCAGGTCTTCCACAAACGTGCCTTCCAATGTATATATGCCAACCTTATTGCCGATAACATAGAAACGATTATCAGCCTCATCAGCCTGTATAAAACCTATCATACCATTAAAGTCATCGGGACCTTGGCCTTGGCGAAGGAATGTACGCAAAAAGTGTCCTTGACGATCGAACAGTACGATACGGGCTTCCTTGCCCACCAATACATAAATGTATTTGCTTGTGATGGCAAAGTCTACCACACCGTCTATCAATGAGGCATCATCATTGGTCATTTCCAAAGGGATATATTCAACTGACTCTATCTCATCAGCAATAGACAAAGTTGCCGGCGAATTAAGTGCATCACGAACGGAAGCGGTTAACAGACCTGTTTGGTCGACTTGATTTAAATTACAAGATGCCAAAACAAAAACGCCAATGGCAACCATGAAAAAAGACTTTGTGTTCATCATGTTTTAAAGTTATATTTTGGTCAAAGATACAGAACATTTGTTATTTATCATTTCTTTTTCCGGATATTTTTCCATGAATCCACAAAACATATAAAGCTGAAATTCCTATGTTTGTAGTAAAAAAAGACTACTATCCAAAGGCATTATTGCTAAAAAAATCTTTTACTTTTACTTATATTTCTCCGGGATGTTCCTCTCGATGATGGCATCAAATACTCGTGACAACTCTTTAATAACCAAAAAACATTTCTGTCACTTGAAAATTGGGTAATATAATTAGGCTGTGAATGTCAAATGATAACATTCACAGCCTATCACTATCCAACTAACTTTCAGTAGGATATATTACCTAAAATATATAGTTCCGGTTCTAATAAAACCGGCTATTCACTTTCTCTATAGAACAATACCTCTGTCAGTATTGAAAATCTTCCCCTTTGACGTACACCCGGTAATCTTTTATCATGCCGGGATATCCCTTTTCGGCACGGGGCAAATAGCGGAAACCGGTTACGGTATAGTCTCCACCCAGATCGATGACTAATTGATGAGGATAAGCATCTTTAGCCACCGTCATCCAGTAAGTGGATTCCTGAAGGTCGAACACTTTATCTCCCGTACAGTTACCGCTACGTGTCTCTTCGCTGTCGGCATAGCGTATTCTCCACTTTTCACGTGAAATTGGCTTACCGTCGGCACCCAGTACATCGAGTTCGGCGATGGCTGCTATCTTCTTTCCTTTTTGTGCCGAAAGGGCCTCAAGGCAGAAATAACGGCCGGCACTCTGACGATCAAAGCAAACTTCCTGCCATCCGTTGCCCGAAACAAACGTACCTTCGGCAACGGGAGTTTCCCGACTCAAGTCCAGTTGTTCACCCTCTTTGCGATGGGTAGAAGCCCCTTCATTGCGTAACCAATCCAAGATGGGCTTCTTCAGTCCGCGGATAGATGCTTTCTCAGGGCCTTTCAAATCAAGAACAATAATTTCATTTTCTCCCTCTTTGAGCCAACAACCGGGCATGAAGAGTGTCTGCTGCGGACCAATCTCCCAGAAACGTCCGATAGCAAGGCCATTAACCCATACCATACCTTTACCCCAAGTACTCATGTCAAGGAACGTATCGCCAACTTTATCCAAACGGAAGGTAGTCCTATAATACGCAGGCATAGTCTGAGCTGTCCCATTTTTATATCTTTTATCTTGCACAAACGAATAATCCACCGGAAAACTATAAACCGTCCAATTCTTTAACTCTGCAGATTGCTTTCCACGGACAAGTTCTACTTTTTCAGTGATACCTTTGCGATCGTGAATCGACTCATCAAAGTTAACGCGTCCCATAGCTTCTACCAGGATGTCGATACGCGTCCCTTTCTTCAAAGCCGGCAGTTGCAAGGCAAATTCACCACGACGACGGTCCAGACGAGCCAACAATTTACCATCGGCAAAAACTTGTGCCCAATCATGTACTTCTGTGATCTTCATCGTAGTGCCATTTTCGACAGGCTCCTGCAAAGTAGTCCGATACAAAATCGTTCCCCACCCCTGATCAAAAGCCTCCATCGGTTGTATATCCATACTCTCTTTAGCCTCGGGCAAATTGGAAAAGAGAGGAGCAACCTGAGTAAACTCCACTTCAGGTATCTCAATCACCGGAAAAGCTTCGGGAATCTCAGGCAATTGTTCTCCTGCAGGCAGATAATTTTTCAGCAGATCACGAAGCTGGAAATATTTGTCCGTAGTCCATCCCGGCTCACTGATAGGCGCATCGTAATCGTAAGAACTACACATAGCGGAGTAAGACGGATTGTTGGCACCACCCCAATGCCCGAAAGTAGTACCTCCATGGGCCATATAGAGACTGAATGAAATATTACGGTCAAGCATATCTTTGATACCCTGCACCATGCTTTTGGCAGGACGGGTCTCATGCTTGCGTCCCCAATGATCAAACCATCCACTCCAGAACTCACTACACATTAATGGAGTCTCCGGACGAGCCTCTCTGAGAGGCTTGAACTGCTGTTCAATGTTGGCTCCCGTACCAAAATTGATAGTCCAGAGCAAATCGTCCAATCCATTCCGATCAAAGGTACTGCTCCAGTCACATTGAAAAAGAGGAACTTCGGTAAACCCGGCACTTTTCACTATATCACGAATAGCCGAAACATAGGGTTTGTCAACTGCATAAGCACCATATTCATTTTCTACCTGCACCATGATAATGTTTCCTCCGCGAGTAATCTGCAACGGTGCAAGCTGTTTTCCGACTTCTTTCATAAAGATTGCAGTGCGCTCCATAAAATAAGGATCGAGTGTACGAAGTACAATATCTTTCTTCTTCAGTAACCACCAAGGAAGTCCGCCCATCTCCCATTCGGCACAAACATAAGGACCCGGGCGTACAATCACATACATCCCATGCTTCTGAGCCAGACGGCAAAAAGCGGCTATATCATTTTGTCCGGTAAAGTCAAACTGTCCCTCAGTCTGTTCATGGATGTTCCAAAATACATAAAGACAAATCGTATTCATCCCCAATGCCTTACACATCTCGATACGATGCTCCCAGTAAGGAGCCGGAATACGGGTATAATGCAACTCGGCAGCCTTAACCGTAAAAGGCTTGCCATTCAAAAGGAAAGTGCTCTTCCCGATTGTGAAATTTTGTGCTGCAACAGGCAACGAAAAAATCAAAATGAGAAGCAGAATCAGTTTTTTCATGTTCTTATTAAATTGTTTTGAGTTTTTGAGTCGTCTCACTAAAGCCTCCTTTCTTCAAAGAAAGACAGTGTTTCCGATATCCGACAAGAGTTTCTCCCATGATATTTCCGAAAACAGAAGGTACAAAGAAACGGGAAATATTATTTCGAAAAAATAGACTTTGTTAAAAAAAAGATGGATTATATTATGATAAAAAAAGGCTGCATCGTTACCAATACAGCCTTTCGTATATTTATTAAATGACTTACTTAGCCAATTCGTTGATTACGTTCATAATCTTCTGCCCGATCTCCTCAGCAGCTTCCATAGTCGATGCTTCGCTATATATACGGATGATCGGTTCGGTATTACTCTTGCGCAAGTGTACCCACTTATCGGCAAAGTCAATTTTCACACCGTCAATATCATTGATCTCTTCATTCTTATAGATATCTTTCACTTTAGCAAGAATGGCATCTACATCGATTTCCGGAGTCAGATCGACACGGTTTTTGGCAATGAAATAAGGAGGATAAGTTGCACGCAACTCACTAACCTTCTTACCTTCGTGTGCCAAATGGCTAAGGAATAATGCAATACCTACCAAAGCATCACGTCCGTAGTGACTGGCTGGATAAATCACTCCACCGTTTCCTTCACCACCGATCACGGCATTTGTTGCTTTCATCTTGGTCACAACATTTACTTCGCCTACAGCAGAAGCATTGTATTCCATACCATATTTACGGGTTACGTCGCGCAAAGCACGGGTAGAACTCAGATTGGATACAGTATTGCCCGGAGTATGTTTCAATACATAGTCTGCCACCGTAACCAGTGTATATTCTTCACCATACATCACACCGTTTTCGCAGATCATCGCCAAACGGTCTACGTCTGGGTCAACGACAAACGCTACATCAGCTTTTCCACCCTTCATCAGGTTCATGATATCTCCCAGATTTTTTTCCAACGGTTCCGGATTGTGGGCAAAGTTTCCGGTCGGTTCACAATAGAGTTTTTCGACGTGTTTCACCCCCAGACGTTCCAATAATTCGGGCAGGATGATACCTCCTACAGAGTTCACACAGTCGATAGCCACTGTGAAATCAGCTTTTTTGATAGCCTCAACGTCTACCAAATCGAGTGCCAATACACTGTCGATATGTTTTTTATTATAAGTCAAGTCTTTGCGATAAGATCCCAAATGATCGACATCCGCATAATCGAACTCCTCGGCAGCAGCAATACGAAGTACTTCTT
>UMIY01036310.1_pt1 | contig 13324 bp, 10 predicted proteins | sample 1965921 | NCBI WGS metagenome assembly UMIY01 (sample SAMEA4836134, study PRJEB28245) | human gut metagenome | biome: gut microbiome; material: fecal sample | place: Denmark | collected 2008
ACAAATGATTTAAAGAAATTATTTAAGAGCACTAAGGTTATAGATAAGAACTATACAAAGAGGATAATTTATGAGATAGATATTAGCAAGGGTGATATATAGTGAAATTCAATCTAAAATCAGAATATATTCCTACTGGTGATCAGCCAAAAGCGATAGAGTCACTAGCTGATGGAATAAAAAAAGGATATAAAGATCAAGTTTTGCTGGGCGTAACAGGCTCTGGCAAAACTTTTACTATGGCAAATATAATAAAAGAAACGCAAAGACCAGCTTTGGTAATTGCGCATAATAAGACTCTTGCGTATCAGTTATACAGTGAGTTTAAAGAGTTTTTTCCTGATAACTCAGTTGAATTTTTTATAAGTTATTATGATTATTATCAACCAGAGGCTTATGTAGCAGCAACTGACACCTATATCGCTAAGGATAGTCAGATCAATGATGATATAGATGAGTTAAGACACTCTGCAACAGCTGCTTTATTTGAAAGAAAAGATGTAATCATTGTTGCGTCTGTTTCATGTATATATGGTCTTGGTGATCCTATTGATTACGAAAAACTAATGGTATCACTCAGACCTGAGATGCAAATTTCTAGAGACGATGTAATTAAAAAATTAATTAGTATACAATACGTTAGAAATGACATAAATTTTATCAGAGGTACATTTAGAGTTAGGGGAGATATACTTGATATATTCCCAGCATCAGAAAAGACTAATGCATTTAGAATTGAGTTTTTTGGCGATGAGATTGACAAAATTCTTGAAATAGATTCATTAACTGGAGAAATTGTTGGCACTAGAGTGCATGTATCAATATTCCCAGCGTCTCACTATGCGACAACAGATGATAAAGTTAAAAAAGCTATTGAAAGCATTAAGCTTGAGCTTGATGATAGACTTAAGTGGCTTCATGAGCACGGCAAACTTGTTGAAGAACAAAGGCTAAAAGAGAGAACTAATTATGATTTGGAAATGCTTAATGAAATTGGCTTTTGTTCAGGTATAGAAAATTATTCAAGACACTTATCACAAAGACAGCCTGGATCAAGGCCATATACCTTGATAGACTATTTTCCAAAAGATTTTATAACTTTTATAGATGAGTCACATGTAAGTGTGCCACAAATCAGAGCGATGTACGAGGGAGACAGATCAAGAAAAACTTCTCTAGTTGATTATGGATTTAGACTACCGAGTGCACTTGACAATAGACCACTTAAATTCACTGAGTTTGAATCTATGATGAATCAGGTTATATATGTCAGCGCAACGCCTGCTCAATATGAGCTAGAGAGGTCTAAAAATACAGTAGAACAAGTTATTAGACCAACTGGATTACTTGATCCACTTATAGAAGTAAGGCCAACTAAGGGTCAAATTGACGATTTAATTAAGGAAATTAGAATTAGAGCTAAAAAAGATGAAAGAGTTTTAATCACAACACTTACCAAGAAGATGGCTGAGGACTTAACTAAGTATCTTGATCAATTAGGAATCAATGTTACTTATATGCATTCAGATGTCACAGCGATAGATAGAATGCAGATTATAAAGGACCTTAGAGAAAAGAAATTTGACTGCCTAGTCGGAATAAACCTTCTTAGAGAAGGACTGGATTTACCAGAAGTATCTTTAGTAGCTATACTTGACGCGGACAAAGAAGGCTTCCTACGTAGTGAAACGTCTTTAGTTCAAACTGCAGGAAGAACTGCAAGAAACTCAAACGGATTAGTTATTATGTACGCTGATACTATAACTAAGTCTATGGAGAATGCTATTAATGAAACAGCTAGAAGAAGAAAGATACAGATGAAATACAATGAAGATAACAATATAACACCTATGACTATTAAAAAATCCATTAGAGATGTTATTGAAGTAACTAAAGCGATGGATGAGGGCGAAAAATATACTTATAGCGCCAAAGGCGTTCAAGATAAGATAAAGAAACTTAAGATGAAGATGAACAAGGCAGCTAAGGATTTAAATTTCGAAGAAGCTGCTAAATATAGAGATATGATTGAAGAATTGAAGAAGGAGGAGTTATTCATTGGAGAATAAAATAGTTATTAGAGGTGCCAATGAAAACAATTTAAAAAACTTAGATATTGATATACCAAGAAATAAATTTGTGGTTATAACCGGACTTTCTGGCTCAGGTAAGTCATCACTTGCTTTTGATACAATATACGCTGAAGGTCAAAGAAGATATGTAGAGAGCCTTTCTAGTTATGCTAGAATGTTTTTAGGCAATACTACAAAACCAAATGTTGAGTTTATAAGCGGACTTAGCCCATCTATATCAATAGACCAAAAAACTACTAGTAACAATCCAAGATCAACTGTAGGAACAGTTACAGAAGTTTATGATTACCTAAGACTTTTATATGCTAGAATTGGTCAAATATATTGCCCAAGCTGCGGCAAAAAAATTACATCACAAACAATTGATCAAATTGCTGATATTATCATGAGCCATAAAGAAGGACAAAAGATTTATGTTTTAGCACCTGTTGTTAGAGGACAAAAGGGTCAGCACAAAAAAGTTCTTGAACAAATTCAAAAAGATGGTTTTGTTAGATATATCTTAGATGGTGAAATGCATGAGATTGGCGATAAAGTTGAGATTGACAAGAATAAGAAACATGATATAGACATAGTTATAGATAGATTAGTTATCAAAGATGGCATTTTATCGAGACTTACAGGCTCGCTTGAGACTGCAGTACATTATTCTAATGGACTTGTTAAGATAAATTATTTAGATTTATATGAAAAATCTTATTCAACAAAGTATGCTTGTATTGACTGCGGCCTATCATTCGATGAGCTATCAACAAGATTATTTTCATTCAACAGTCCCTTTGGTATGTGCGAGAGATGTAACGGTCTAGGATATTTTAGAAGTATTGACAAGGACTTAGTTATACCAGACTATTCACTTTCACTTGAAGAAGGGGTTATAGAACCATTTAAAAATTCAAAAAAGGGCACTTATTATTATAAAATATTTAAATTTATTTTAGATAAATATGATTTTAAAGAGGACGAGCCATTTACTAAGGCACCTAAGAAGATGATAGATGATATACTAAATGGTACTGATTATAATGTAAGATTTAAATATAATTCACTATTTACTAAGACTTCTAAGGAATTTAACAAAAAATGGCCAGGAGTTTTATCCGTGATGATGGATAGACTTACAAACTCTATGTCTCAAGCGATTAGAGACAACACTGAAGAGTATGTTGAAGAGATTGAATGCCCTGAATGTCACGGTGCAAGACTTAAAAAGGAAGCGCTTGCTGTTAGAGTAGGCGATTTAAATATTTATGAATTTACTCAATTAAGTATAAAAGATGAACTTGATTATATTAATAATTTAAAGCTTAATAAAACAGAAGAGAAAATTGCTGAACAAATTTTAATTGAGATTAAGAAGAGACTATCTTTTTTAATAACTGTAGGGCTTGATTATTTAAATCTATCGAGAATGGCAAAAACTTTATCAGGTGGCGAGGCACAAAGAATTAGGCTTGCTACACAGATCGGCTCTGCACTAGTTGGCGTTATATACGTTTTAGACGAGCCATCAATAGGTTTACACCAAAGAGATAATTTAAAGCTGATACAAGCGCTTAGGGAGTTAACAGACGCTGGCAACACCTTACTTGTTGTAGAACATGACGAAGAAATCATGCACCATTGTGACGAAATCATAGATATTGGTCCAGGAGCAGGTATACATGGTGGTCATCTTGTTGTTCAAGGCAATATCAATAAGGTAATGAAATGTAAAAAGTCTATTACTGGTGATTACTTATCCGGAAGAAAGAAAATACCACTAAAGGATGAGTATAGAAAGACTGATAAAGATAATGTTTTAAAAGTAATAGGTGCAAGTGAGAATAATCTTAAAAACATAGATGTAGAAGTGCCTTTGAGCGAGTTTGTAACAGTAACAGGCGTCTCTGGCTCGGGCAAATCAACACTTGTTAATGAAATTATTTATAAATCACTAGCACAAAAGATTAATAAATCAAAATACAAACCTGGCAAGAGAAAAGCTGTTGAAGGCATTGAAAATATTGATAAGGTCGTAGTTATTGACCAAAGCCCAATAGGCAGAACGCCAAGATCAAATCCGGCGACATATACTGGCACCTTTGATCTAATCAGAGATGTCTTTGCGATGACGCAAGAAGCAAAGATGAGAGGCTACCAAAAGGGGAGATTTTCTTTTAACGTTAAGGGCGGTCGCTGTGAAGCATGCAAAGGCGATGGTATATTAAAGGTAGAAATGCACTTTTTGCCCGATGTTTATGTGCCATGCGAGGTATGTAAAGGTAAAAGATATAATAGAGAGACGCTTGAAGTCAAGTTTAAAGATAAAACTATAGCCGATGTACTTGATATGACAGTTGAGGAAGGATTAAAGTTTTTTGAAAATCAACCGCGTATAGCAAAAAAATTGCAAACGCTTTATGATGTGGGCCTTGGATATATAAAGATAGGTCAAAGCTCAACAGAATTATCAGGCGGTGAAGCACAAAGAGTTAAACTTGCGACTGAACTTTCTAAAAAATCAACTGGCAGAACTATATATATACTTGACGAACCAACTACGGGACTTCACTCACATGACGTTTCTAAACTTATAAAGGTATTAAATACACTTGTTGATCAAAATAATTCGGTTTTAGTAATTGAACATAATCTTGATGTTATAAAGCAATCAGACTACATCATAGACCTTGGACCAGAAGGCGGAGACATGGGTGGAACTATCGTTGCTACTGGAACACCAATTGAAGTAGCTAAAAATAAAAATTCTTATACAGGAAAATTTTTGAAAGAAATATTTGAAAAAGAAGGAAAGCTTTAATTAGATTAAAAGCAAGACGTTTCGGGTATATTTTATATACGGAGGTAAGTATGAAAAAGAGCTTTCTTAAAAAATTTATAATAATATTTACAGTTCAAATACTTTTCTTAGGAGTTTTCAATGCGAAAGCTATGTCTAAACCTGACAATGGCTTTGTCTTAGACGAAGCGAATGTTATTTCACAGGAAACTATTAGCTATATAAATGAAACTAATAGAAAGATGAAAGATTATGGCAGCCAGGTCGCTGTACTAACTGTTAAGGACTTAGGCGGCAAAGACATAGAATCATTTTCTAATAAAGTTTTTAGAGAATGGGGTATAGGTGATAAGAAAAAGAACAACGGAGTACTTCTTGTAATTAGTTTAAATGATAGAAAAATAAGGATAGAAGTTGGTTATGGACTAGAAGGCGCGATTAATGATGCTAAAGCAGGAAGAATTATACGAAATGTAATTAGACCAAATTTTCAAGCAAAAGAATATGACAAGGGCATCAGAGATGCTTTTGATAGCATTATTTATTACATTGGCGAAGAATATAACGTAAAGATTCAGGATATAGATCCTAATGAATTAGGACTTGAAGATGATTTTTCAATAAGCCTACCTATGATAATACTAATAATTTTTATCTTTTTAATACTCTCATCTAGACTTAATAGATATAGATACTTGCATGGCAGAAGAGGAAGAATGTATAGACGAGGACGCAGAAATATATTTTTCGATGATGACGATCCATTCGGCGGTTTCTTCGGAGGCTCTGGTGGTTCAGGCGGATTTGGTGGCTTCGGCGGATCAGGTGGTGGCAGCTTTGGCGGCGGATCATCTGGCGGTGGCGGAGCATCTGGATCTTGGTAAAATTTAGAAAAAGGAGAATAATTATGGAAGAAAAAAGACAAAGAAGAGGTAGATTTTCACCACTTTTAATTATACTAGGAATAGTAATTGCATTAGGTGGTTTGGTAGCATCTAAGTACAATGGCTTAGTTAGAAAACAAGAAGATGTTAACAAAACTTGGGCAGAAGTTCAAACTCAATATCAAAGAAGAGCAGACCTTATACCAAACTTAGTTGAAACAGTAAAGGGTTATGCAAAGCATGAAGAAGAAACACTTGAAAACATTGCTAAGCTTAGAAGCGGATACACAGATGCAAAAACACCTGAAGATTATGAAAAGCTAGATACAGAACTTGCTAAAAACATTAACATAGTTGTAGAAAATTATCCAGATTTAAAAGCTAATGAAAATTTCTTAAGCTTACAAGATGAATTAGCGGGAACTGAAAACAGGATAGCTGTTGCAAGACGTGATTTTAATAACGAAGCAACTGAATTTAATAAATCAGTTAGGACATTCCCTAACAATATCTTTGCATCGATGCTAGGCTTTGATAAATTTAAAACATTTGAAGCTCAAGCAGGAGCAGAGAACGCACCAAGCGTTGATTTTGGTAAATAATTTAATTAAAAGTCAAACTTTAATCGCGTTTGGCTTTTTCTTGTGTATTATGTAAAATATTTATTTACTTATAGTGATTTTAGTGATATAATAACAACATAAGTAATTTTAAGGAGTGAATTAAGTGAAAGTTAATTTTGACAAAAAAGAAAAAAATAAAGTTTACTTCAATGTAGACGTAGATTGGAAAGAATTTGAGCCTAAGATAGACGAGGCTTATAAGAAGATGAGATCTAAATTCAATATTCCTGGATTTAGAAAAGGCAAAGTGCCTAAGATGATTATTGAACAAAACTATGGTGTTCAAGTATTTTATGATGAAGCTATAAACATAATGCTTCAAGACATCTATCCAAAGGCATTAGAAGAACTTGATTTAAAAGTTGTTGATCAACCAGATGTTGATGTAAAAGACTTTAAAGAAAATGAAAAAATCAACTTTACTTTTGAAGTAGAAGTAGTTCCTGAGTTTGAATTACCAAACTTTGAAGAAATGGAAGTTGAAGACGTTAAAGAAGAATTCGATAAAGAAGTAGTAACAAATGAAATCGAAAGATTAAGAAATGAAAATGCTAGATACACTATTGTTGAAGATAGAAAAACTAAAAAAGGCGATATTGTTAAACTTGATTTCAAAGGATATGTTAATAATGAAGCATTCCAAGGCGGAGAAGCTAAGGATTACGAACTAGAAATTGGTTCTAACTCATTTATTCCAGGATTTGAAGATCAATTAATTGATAGAGCTATAGGTGAAGAATTTGATGTAAATGTTAAATTCCCTGAAGAATATCATGCTGAAGATTTAAAAGGCAAAGACGCTAAGTTTATTTGCAAGATAAATGAAATCAAGGTTAAAGAATTACCTGAACTTGATGATAACTTTGCTTCAGACGTTTCTGAATTTGATACATTAAAAGAATTCAAAGCTGATCTTAGAAAGAAATTAAAAGCTCAATTCAATGAAATGGTTGATACTCAAAGAGAAAACAAGGTTCTAGATAAAGTTATCGAAGAAACAAAATTTGACGTTCCAAACAGAATGATTGAAGATGAGGTTGAAAATGAGCTTAGAAATTTCCAATACAGATTACAAGCTCAAGGACTTAACTACGATGATTACAAGAAATATACTGGCAAAACAGATGACGAGATTAAAGAAACATTCAAAGAGCCAGCTGAAAAGAGAGTTAAACTTGGTTTAATACTTGAAAAATATGCAAAAGACAATAAGATAAAAGCCACTAAGAGAGATTATGACAAAGAATTGGATAAATTAGCAGAAATGTACAAAGCTGAAGACAAAGAAGAATTTAAAAAATCAATGAGCGAAGGCTCTTTAGAATTTTTAGATAGAGGCATATTAAACTCAAAATCAATAGACGATATAAAGAAAAAAGTAAAATATATTTAATGAGGTGATAAAATGGCATTAATTCCTATGGTTGTAGAACAAAGTTCCAGAGGAGAAAGGTCATATGATATCTACTCAAGGCTTTTAAAAGAAAGAATTATTTTCTTGTCAGGCGAAATACACAATGAGATGGCTGACCTTATAGTTGCTCAGCTATTGTTCCTTGAAGCAGAAGACCCTGATAAAGATATACAAATCTATATAAACTCACCAGGAGGTTCAGTATCAGCTGGCTTTGCCATATATGATACAATGCAATATATAAAACCCGATGTATCAACTATATGCGTTGGCTTAGCAGCATCTATGGGTGCCTTCTTATTGGCAGCAGGCGCTAAAGGTAAGAGATATGCCTTACCAAACGCTGATATTATGATTCATCAGCCACTTGGTGGAACACAAGGACAAGCTGAAGATATTCGTATTCAAGCTGAAAAGATTCTTGAAATAAGAAAGAGAATTAATAAGATTTTGTCAGAAAAAACTGGTCAAGATATTGATATTATCAACAGAGATACTGACAGAGACTATTACTTAAATGCTGAGGAAGCAGTTAAATACGGTCTAATAGATAAAGTTATGGAGAAACATTAATAGATGTCTAAATATGATGAAATAAGATGTTCCTTTTGTGGTAAGACTCAAAATGAAGTCAAAAGATTAATTTCTGGACCAAATGTATATATCTGTGATGAATGTATAAACGTTTGCATGGATATTTTGGAAGAAGATCACTTATTAAATGAAGATACTTTTGATTTTGAAGATATGGTTTTACCAACACCAATGGAGATAAAAAAGTCTTTGGATGATTATGTTATCGGACAAGATGACGCTAAGAAGACTTTATCCGTTGCTGTTTATAATCATTACAAGAGAATCACAAAGGATACTGTAGATAAAGATGTAGAGATAAAGAAAAGTAATATATTACTACTTGGTCCAACAGGAAGCGGTAAAACACTTCTTGCTGAGACATTAGCAAGAATACTTAACGTACCATTCGCTATATGCGATGCAACTACTCTTACTGAAGCAGGATACGTTGGAGAAGATGTTGAAAACATCATACTTAAGCTTATTCAAAACGCAAATTATGATATAGATAGAGCTGAAAGAGGCATTATCTATGTTGATGAGATTGATAAGATTGCTAAGAAGAGTGAAAACGTTTCCATTACAAGAGATGTTAGTGGTGAAGGCGTTCAACAAGCACTTCTAAAAATTTTAGAAGGAACTATTGCCAATGTTCCACCACAAGGCGGAAGAAAGCATCCTCAAGAAGAGTTTATTCAAGTTGATACAAGCAATATACTTTTTATAGTTGGTGGAGCCTTTCAAGGACTTGACGATATCATTGCTAAGAGAACCAATAAAAAATCTTACGGTTTTGGATCAGAAATTTTTGACAAATCAAAACAAAAATCTGAAGCTTTAAAACATGTTGAAAGCGAAGATTTAATGAAATTTGGTCTAATTCCAGAGCTTATTGGTAGACTTCCTGTAACTGTCTCACTTAACGAGCTTAAAGAAGATGATTTGGTTAAGATACTTAGGGAGCCAAAGAACGCTCTTATCAAGCAATATCAAGAGCTTATAAGGATGGATGGCGCTGAACTTGAATTTACTGACGATGCAGTTAGAAGGATAGCTCAAAAAGCTATTGAAATGAAGACTGGTGCAAGAGGACTAAGGAGCATTATCGAAAAAGTAATGCTTGATATAATGTATGAACTTCCATCTAAAAAGTACAATGGAACTTTAAAAATTGATGCTTCTATTATAGATGGAAAGAAAAAATTAACTTATCCAAGCGAGGGTAAAGGAAAAGAAGAAAAAATTGTTTCATAGATAAAGCAGACTGCTTATTTAGAAGCTTAATAAGGCCGGACATAATTGTTTCGGCCTTTTATTAAAGGAGAAAGATATGGATAATTATGAAGAAATAATCGATAATTTTTCATTTGATGATGACTATGGAGAAGATGGAATCAAGGCTCCCATAGTCTCTATAGAGAACTTAAATCTAGTTAGTAATAACTTTTACAGTGTAAATTTAGATAATGAAGACTTGGTAAATTCTATTGCTAAAGCATCTAAGACTAATGGCATCTTTGCTGTATATCAGCTAAAAGCAAACAGAAAGACTATATCTAGTACTAAGTCTGTATATGAAATTGGTGTACTTGCTGAGATTGAATCCATAGTTCCAAATAATAAATATATGAAGATGAACTTTAGAACTCTTTCTAAGGTTTATTTAAGTGATGTTTTTAAGAGCGATGGCATTGTTTATGGTCATCTTATTAAATTAAATGATGAGAATGACTATTCATTTGACAATCCTGAAAATATTACATATTCTGGAGTTGTTAAAAGTGCTCTTGACAAGTTAAATGCCTTGATTATGGAGAATCAATCAAGTAAAGACAGGATAGAGCCAAATACTGTAGATTATAATGTATTTTTGGATAGTATATTCTCAAGACTTGATATTGACAAAAAAATTACTCAAGAATATATCAATGCTAACGATAAAAAAGAAAGAACTAAGATAGTTATTGATACTATAAATAAATCCATAGTTACTATAGAAGTATTAAAAACACTGCAAGATAAAACTAAAGATGCTATGGACAAAAATCAAAAAGATTACATCCTTCATGAACAATTAAAAATTATTAAAAATGAACTAAATGCTGATAAATCAGGAGCTAAAAATATTTTCGATGTTTATAGAAACGATATCAAAAAGCTAAAAGCTCCAAAAGAAGTTGAGGAAAAGGCTTTCAAGGAGATAGAAAAGCTCGAGCAAACACCACTTACATCGCCCGATTATCCTTCAACACTTCAATATATTGAGCTAATTAAGGATCTTCCTTGGAACACTAGAACTAAGGATACAAAAGATTTAAAACTAGCTAAGGAAATCCTTGACAGAGATCACTATGGCTTAAAAGATGTTAAGGACAGGATACTTGAGTACCTTGCAATACTTAATAATAAGAAGGCTATAAAGGGATCAATTATATGTTTTGTTGGTCCTCCAGGAGTAGGAAAGACTTCTATTGCTAATTCAATAGCAAATGCTACGAATAGAAATTTTGTTAGAATGTCACTTGGCGGTATTAAAGATGAAGCGGATATAAGAGGACATATGAGAACTTATGTTGGATCTATGCCAGGAAGAATAATTTCTTTAATGAAGAAGGCTAAGTCAAAGAATCCAGTATTTTTATTTGATGAAATTGATAAGATTGGCCAAGACTTTAGAGGAGATCCATCAAGCGCCTTACTAGAAGTGCTTGACAGCTCACAAAATAGTGATTTTACTGATAGATACTTAGAGCTTCCTTATGACTTATCAGAAGTTTTATTCATTACAACAGCAAATTCATTAGATACTATACCAGAAGCCTTACTAGATAGACTTGAAATTATAAGGATAGAAGGTTATACTGACGAAGAAAAACTTAATATAGCTAAAAAATATCTAGTACCAAAATCTTTAGAAAATGCTGGACTAAATAAAGATGCAATAAAATTTGAAGATGAAGCACTTTATAGACTTATCGATAATTACACAAGAGAGTCTGGTGTGAGAGAGCTTGAAAGAAAAGTTCAATCTATAATTAGAAAATTAGTTTATAAAAAATATATGGAAGATGATTTAATCAAAAAAGTTGATGTAAAAACTGTTGATAAATTATTAGAAGGACCAATATTTGAATATAACTTAGTTGACAAACAAGATAGTGTTGGTAAAGCTGTGGGTCTTGCTTGGACTAGGGTAGGTGGCGATACCATAAACGTAGAGGCGCAATTAATGCCAGGCGATGGCAAATTAAATATTACAGGTAATCTTGGAAAAGTTATGCAAGAATCTTGTCAATTAGCCATTAGCTACTTAAAGGCAAATTATGAATATTATAATATTGACAAGAAAAAGTTTAAAGACTTTGATATACATGTTCACGTTCCAGAAGGAGCCATACCAAAGGATGGCCCAAGCGCTGGCATTACAATAACTACAGCGATATTATCTGCACTTACAGATCAAAAGATTAACAGATATTTTGCAATGACAGGTGAAATTACACTTTTAGGAAACGTACTTGCAATTGGCGGGCTAAAAGAAAAGGCTCTTGCAGCTAAGAGAATGAAGATAAAGGACCTTATACTTCCAATGGAAAATAAAAAAGACTTTGAAAAACTTCCTAAAAATATTAAAGAAAGCCTAAATGTACACTACGTTAATAACTTTAAAGAACTTAGTAAAATTATATTTATAGATGGTGATAAAGATGCTTAAGATTAATGAACCATTCCTAGAGAGGATGGCTGTTGATGAGAAAAGTTATCCAAAAGATGGACTTAAAGAAATCGTTTTGGTTGGCAGAAGTAATGTTGGAAAGAGCTCATTTATAAATGCACTTACTAACAGAAAAAAACTTGCATATACATCATCTTCACCAGGAAAGACTAGAACCATAAACTTTTATAATATTGATAATATGTTTAGAATTGTTGACCTTCCCGGATATGGTTATGCTAAGATATCGATGAGCGAAAGGGAAAAGTGGAAGAAAATTATCGAAGAGTACCTTGTTAAATCACAAAATATTGCTTTAATCTGTCAAATAATTGATGTTAGGCACGAGCCAACAAAATTAGATTTGATGATGTATGATTATATTCAATCAACAGGTACTGATTATCTCATTATTGCCAACAAGCTTGATAAGCTGAAATCATCACAGATATTAAAACAAATTAGCATTATTAAGAAATCTTTAATTAATCTTGAAAAGGATAGCTTAATACCATTCTCCTCGCAAGATAAAAGGGGAGTAAAAGAAGTTTTAAATAAATTTGAAGAAATAATAAAATAATTAAGGCGATCGTATTGATCGTCTTTTTTTATAACGCAAAAAGGTCAAGCAATAATGCCTGACCTTTTTATGTACTAGGTACATATTGATAAAAACCGAATCGTTTCAGCTTTCAAATTTTAGTTACATTTTAGTAAACATGTCTTTACCAACACCGCAAACTGGGCATACCCAATCATCAGGGATGTCTTCGAAAGCTGTTCCTGGAGCTATACCTCCGTCTGGATCACCTATTTCAGGATCATAAACGTAACCGCATGCATCGCATTCGTATTTGTCCATAATGCTACCTCCTTCCTTTCGAGATATTTATACCCAAAAGATATTATTTCTAACAATATGTTATTAATTTATTTTAGCGGGTATAAATAGACTAGTAGAGGAATGATATAATGTATAAATTTTATGGAACGGTATCTTCAAATATTGAGAGTGTTGAAGTATTTGTTGACAGAATAGTAGAAAATCTATATGAGTATCTGCCTAATGAAATGATTTTTAACATTAGGCTTGTTCTTAATGAGCTTTTGTTAAATTCAGCATCACATGGCAATCAATACAGCAAGGACAAGAAGGTTAAACTATACATATCAATAGATAATGATACTATCAAATTAAGAGTAGAGGATGAGGGCGCTGGCACTTTAAGTATTTGTT
>UMIY01015820.1_pt1 | contig 13297 bp, 10 predicted proteins | sample 1965921 | NCBI WGS metagenome assembly UMIY01 (sample SAMEA4836134, study PRJEB28245) | human gut metagenome | biome: gut microbiome; material: fecal sample | place: Denmark | collected 2008
ACGCCGCCGCCGGCGAGAACTACGAGTGGACCGACATGTACGCCGGTTTCGCCAAGACCGCCCGGGAAGAGGGCTTTGACCACATCGCCGATCTGTTCGAGGGCGTGGCCAAAATTGAGAAGGAGCACGAGGAGCGCTACCTCAAGCTGGTGAAGAACCTGGAGGAGGGCCTGGTCTTCTCCCGGGACGGCGACGTGATTTGGCAGTGCGCCAACTGCGGCCACATCGTCATCGGCAAGAAGGCCCCCGAAGTCTGCCCCGTGTGCGCCCATCCCCAGGCCTACTTCCAGATTAAGGCCGAGAACTATTGATTTGAAAAGCTGGAAAAATCCTCCCAGGCTCCCTGGGGGGATTTTTGTCTTTCCTGTGGTCAGCTTGGGAAAGCGGCATGCGGCGGCGAAAGGGGAGGTGGAGGAATATGAAGCGGTGCGCGGCGTTGTTTTTGACAGTGCTGCTGCTTTGCGGCGTGTTGACGGGGTGTGCCCCGCGGCCGGAAAAAGGGCAGGCCTTGGTGGAGGAAAGGGGCGTCAAAGTCACCTACACCGGCATGGAGCAGGCGGAGGACGGCGATGTGGCATTGCACCTGGCGGTGGAGAACAACAGCGGCCAGCCCATTGTGGTCAACGTCCAGGAGTTCTCCGCCAACCGGTGCCAGATGGCCGCCTCTTTCGCCAGCGAGGTGGCTGCCGGGGAAACGTCCCACGCTGTTCTGACAATTCCCGCCGGGGAGTTGGAGCGGTACGGCTTGGACACCGTGGAGGAGGCGTCCTTTTTCCTGGTGGTGTTCCACGGGGACACCCTGGAGCGCATCCTGACAACAGAACAGCTGCATGTGGATTTGTGAGGGAATTCCCTGCCGGGCGGCGGGGGATTTTTTCTTGTCCAAAGGTCTTGCAATTTGCGAACGCACGTTCTATAATAAAACAAACGCACGTTCGGAACAGAGGAAAAGGGGGCGGCACTTTTGGAAAACGGCATCCTGCACGTGGACATGAACAACTTCTACGCCTCGGTGGAGACGTTGTTTGCGCCTCAGTACAAGGACGTGCCCATGGCTGTGGCCGGGGACAAGGAGAGCCGCCACGGCATCATCCTGGCCAAAAACATGTTGGCAAAGAGCATGGGCGTCCAGACAGCGGAGCCCATCTGGCAGGCCAAGCGCAAGTGCCCAAATTTGCAGCTGGTGCCGCCCCACCGGGAGCGGTACTTGCAGTATTCCCGCATGGCCCAGGAAATCTACTACCGCTTCACCGACCAGGTGGAGGCCTTCAGCCTGGACGAGTGCTGGCTGGACGTCTACGGCAGCGAGAGGCTCTTCGGCGACGGGGAGCAGATTGCCCAGCAAATCCGCCGGGCGGTGAAGGAGGAGCTGGGCCTTACCGTGTCCATTGGGGTGTCCTACAACAAGGTGTTCGCCAAGCTGGGCAGCGATTACAAAAAGCCCGACGCCGTCACCGTCTTTGGCAGGGAGCAGATGGAGTCCGTCATCTGGAAGCTGCCCGCCCAAGCTTTGCTGTTTGTGGGGCCCCACACGGAAAAGACCTTGGAGAAGTTCGGCATCCACACCATTGGGGACATCGCCCGCATGGAGCTGCCCGCCATGCGCCGGATGCTGGGCAAAACCGGCGAGGCCCTGTGGACCTACGCCAACGGTCTGGACCACTCCCCAGTGGCGGCAGCGGGCGCCGGGGAGCCGCCGAAAACCATCGGCAACAGCACCACGCTGCCCCACGATGTCACCTCCGAGGAGGAGGTGCGCCGGGTGCTTTTAGAGCTGGCGGAGTCCGTGGCCAGCCGCCTGCGCCGCCAGGGGATGAAGGCGGGGGAGGTGCAGCTCACCGTGAAGAACGGGGAGTTTCAAGAGTACCAGCGGCAGTGCCGGCTGGAGCCCGCCGTGTGCGACGCCCGCTCCCTGTACAAGGCGGCCCTGGAGCTGTACCGCAGGGAGGACCGCCGGTGGGCTGTGCGGCTGCTGGGCCTGCGGGCGGGCAAGCTGGTGGAGGCCGGCGCCGCCCAGATGAGTTTCTTTGCGAACACCCGGGACCTGGAGCGGGAGGAGCGTCTGGAAACCGCCGTGGACGCCTTGCGGGAGCGCTTTGGCGGCGGCAGCGTCCGGCGGGGCACCGTGCTGGAGAAGAAAGAGAGGGAAGGGGAGTAACGGCTTTTGCCTTTCCCCGGGAAGGATGACGTCCCATGGATATGTTCGAAAAGCTGAAAATCCTCACGGACGCGGCCAAGTATGACGTGGCCTGCACCTCTTCCGGTTCGGATAGGCGGGGGCGGCAGGGCGTGCTGGGCAACGCCGTGGCCGCGGGCATCTGCCACAGCTTTGCCGCCGACGGCAGGTGCATCTCTCTTTTAAAGGTGCTCCTGTCCAACGACTGCGCCTTTGACTGCGCCTACTGCGTCAACCGGCGCTCGGCGGAGTGCCGGCGGGCCACCTTCACCCCAGAGGAGCTGTGCTCCTTGACCATGGAATTTTACCGCCGCAACTACATCGAGGGGCTGTTTTTAAGCTCGGCCGTGGTGGGCAGCCCCGACGCCACCTGCGAGCGGATGCTGGCGGTGCTGAAAACCCTGCGGGAGCGGTGCCGCTTTGGCGGGTACGTCCATGTGAAGGCCATCCCGGGGGCCTCCCCGGAGCTGACCTACCAGCTGGGCCTGTACGCCGACCGCATGAGCGTGAACATCGAGCTGCCCAGCCAGCAGAGCCTAAAGCTGCTGGCCCCCCAAAAAAGCAAGGAGAAAATCCTCTCGCCCATGGGGCTTATCCGGGACAGCATCCAGGAGAACAGCCACGCCCTTTCCACCTACCGCCACGCGCCCCAGTTCGTCCCTGCGGGGCAGTCCACCCAGATGATTGTGGGCGCCACTCCGGAAAGCGACCGGCAGATTCTCCGCCTGACTGAGGGGCTGTATCACAAGTACGGGCTGAAGCGGGTGTTCTTCTCCGCCTATATGCCCGTGGTCAGCGACAGGAACCTGCCCGCTTTGGGCACGCCCCCGCCTCTGCTGCGGGAGCACCGGCTGTACCAGGCGGACTGGCTGCTGCGGTTCTACGGCTTTTCCGCCGGGGAGATTTTAGACGAGGACGCCCCCAACTTCGACCCCCTGCTGGACCCCAAGTGCGGCTGGGCCGTGCGCCACATGGAGCACTTCCCCGTGGAGGTGAACAAGGCCCCCTATGAGATGCTGCTGCGGGTGCCGGGCATTGGGGTGAAAAGCGCCCAGCGCATCCGGGCGGCCAGGCGGTACGCCAAGCTGGGCTTTGCGGATTTGAAAAAGCTGGGGGTGGTGCTGAAGCGGGCGCGGTTTTTCCTCACCTGCCAGGGGAAGAGCCTGTCGCCCCTGCCCACCGACGACCCCGCGGTGATTGCCGGCGCCATCCGGGAGGGCAGCGCCTTTCACCGCACCCAGCTGCCCGGGAAGGAGGGCGGGGGCCTTTTGCTGGACCAGCCGGAGCAGCTCTCCCTATTTTCCCCCACAAAGGAGGACCATGTGCAATGCCTGACCGGTCAACTGTAATCTACCGTTACGACGGCTCCTACCAGGGCTTCCTCTGCTGCGTGGCCCAGTGCTTCCAGGACAAGGCGCTGCCAGTGTCCATCCGCCCCTACGACGAGGAGCAGCAAAGCCTCTACGGCAGCAAAGACATTCCCACCCGCCTAGAGCTGGCCCAGCGGGTGGAGCGCTCCATCCCCCGGCGGATTTCCCCCCAGGCCCTGCGCCTGGTGCGGGAGGGGTTCCTCACCACGCTGCCGGAGCGGGAGATGGCCCTGCTGCGCTTTTTGCTGCTGGGCTACAAGTACGGGTCCCCCGTAACCCGGATGACCACCCACCCCGCGGTGCACGCCTTGGAGAAGGCCGTGCTGGCCTTGAACAACGAGGCCCACCATGTGCTGGAGTTTTTGCGCTTTGCCGACTGCGGGGAGTTTTTGGCGGCTAAAATCCAGCCCCAGGGCAAGGTGCTCCCCTTGGTGGCGCCCCACTTCTGCGACCGCCTCCCCAGCGAGAGCTTCATGATTTACGACGGCGCCCACGGCATGGGGTTCCTCCACCGGGCGGACACGCCGGGGGAGTTCTTCCAGGCGGACCAGGTGGAGCTGCCCTCCCCCAGCCAGGCGGAACTGCGCTGGCAAAACCTGTGGAAGGTGTTCTACCGCACCATCGCCGTGGAGGGCCGGGAGAACCCCCAGCTGCGGCGGCAGCTGTGCCCCAAGCGCTATTGGCCCCTGATGACCGAGCTGGGGGACGCCAGCTGAACCGGCAGCCAGTGCCCCGTCTCTGCGGCCGACTGCCCATAGGAGGATTTTCCGGCAAACTAAAAAGAGGAGCTTCGCGGCTCCTCTTTTTGCTTATTCATAGTCCTCAATGCGCCATTCGTCGTGCCAGTCCAGATAGGGCCTGTCCCCCTCAAAGCGGAAGGGCAGCCAGACGTAGTCCGCGATGGAGGTGTCCCGCTCCCTGTCCCCGGCAGGGCGCTGGATGCCGTACCTCTCCGCCAGGGCGGGGATTTCCTCCCGCCTGCCCTGGAACAGGTACTCGAACATCTCCCGGGTGAAGTCGTAGGGCACGTCCATGTCCTGGGGGCACCAGCGGTCCGCCACGGCGATGTACAAATCCTTTTTGCCCACCACCTGGAACACTGACGAAATCTGGGAGTGGAAGGAGGTGTGGCTGGGGTCGGTGGGGTGGGGGTCCCCCAGCACGGTGTAGGGGCCGTGCCAGGTGTCGGCTATGGCCACCTCCGAGGGGTTGGGCAAATAGCCCGTGGTGCCGCTGGTGACCAGGTAGTGCTTGCCCTTGCGGCAGAAGTGGGCCGTGGCCTCCCGCACATAGGGCGGGCCGGCATGGGGGAAGTGGGTGCTGTAGTAGCCGGTGACGTCGGTGTAGTCGTCGGTGAGGTCGGCGCAGATGGTCTCCGAATGGACCCGCTCAAAATAGTAGTAGGCCTTGCCGTCCGGGGCCACCGCAAGGTCGAAGTCCCCGGCGCTCATGCCCAGGGGGCGCAGGCCCTCCCGCACCTTGGTGTAGGGGCCCAAAATGTGGTCCGCCGTCAGCACGGTCTCCGTCTGGGTCTTGTCCCGGTTCATGATTTTCAGCCAGCAGACAAACTTTTTCGTGCGCTGGTTGTAGAGGATGTGGGGCCTGTCCATGCTGGCGCTGGGGTGCAGGGAGGAGTTGGGGTCCTCTGGCTCCGGGGGGATGATAAGTCCCTTGTCCTCCCAGTTGTACAAGTCGGTGGAGGCGTAGCACCGCACGCCCCAGTGCCAAATGCCGTTTTTGCCGTCGGTTTTTTCCTTGTTTTCCCCATACCAATAATAGGTGCCGTCCAGGTACATCACAGAGCCGCCGTGGGCCTGGATGCGCTTGCCCTGGGTGTCCAGCCAGGGCTGGCCGGGGCGGATGGAGCTGGCAGGTGTGTTCATGTGAGATTCCTCCTGTGGCGGCCGTTTGCAAGGCAGCCGGATTTTTCCTTTTATAATGAAAAGGGCCGCCCTGGGGCAGCCCTTGGGCTTATTTCTTTTTCCGCTCGTCCGAGGGGGAGATACCCATGCACCGCCGGTAGACCTGGGAGAAGTAGGAGAAGTTGTCGTACCCCAGCCGGGAGGCGATGACGCTGACAGGCAGCTGGGTGGTGGTCAGCAGCAGCCGGGCGGCCTCCATTTTCCGCTGGAGGATGTACTCCTTTAAGGAGGTGCCCGTCTCGCTTTTAAACAGCCGGGAGAGGTAGTCCCCGTTCATAAACAAGGCGGTGGCCACGTCGTTGACGGTGAGGGACTGGTCCAGGTTGTCCTCCACGTAGCCTCGTATCTGCTCCACCAGCTTTTTCTCGTTGTCCGAGGGCTGCCCCGCCTGGGGGAAGCACTCCACCAAGGTGCGCAAAGCCGCCTGGATTTCCTGGAGGGAGCCCGCCTTGTCCCCCTGCTCAATGGCCTGGAGCAGGTCGTGGGAATCCATCTCCTTGGCCAAGGCGGCGTTTAGGGCCGCCTGCTGGAATTGAATCCAGAAGTTCCGCAGGGCCCGCTGGTCGATTTCCCCCGTCTCCACCAAGGTGTCCAGATAGGCCAGGGCCTCTTCCAGCACCGTGGGCCCCAGCCCCTGGGAGAGGAGCAGCCCCCAGCGGCGCAGCTGGGTGGTGTCCAAAAACTTCTCCATGTGCAGCTTGTCCCGGTGCTGGGTGGGGCAGAAGATGCCGCTTTCCCGCAGCACGTTGTTTTGCTTGGCGTCCAGCAGCAGCGCGGACTGGCTGTTGATTTCCTTTAGGGGAATCACCGGGCTGACGTAAAAGGCCAGGTCGCATGGCATGTGCTGGGAGATGGCCAAGTAGGCCTTGTTCAAGGGGGCCAGCAGCGTGTTGGTGTCGGGAAAGTCCCCCTGGGGAGCGTAGATAAACCAGCCCAGGGAGGTGCGGTCGATGGAGAAGGGCAAAATGCCGCACTGGGCGTCCTCGTACACCTCGTTGACCATGTTGTTCAGGGCGTAGACCCAATCCTGGGTGGGCCAGGGCTCGGCGTGCCAGCGCAGCAGGTGGCCCCAGATGACAAAGCACTGGCTTTCGGGGCGCAGGTCGCGGCCCAGCTTTTGCAGCACGCTTTGCAAAGCGCTGATGGAAAGCTCCTTGCCGGCGCTCCAGTCGCTGAACAAATTCTGGAACAAAGCGGCCTCCTGGCTTTTGGCGATGGCGCCGTAGTGGAGCAGCTCCTTCACGGCGCTGGTGTCCTTCACCCGGGCGATGGCCCTGGCCACCGTGGCCTGGATTTCATCGTAGCGGGCGGGCTGCAGAATGTAGTCGAAGCAGTTCAGCTGGATGGCCTCCTTGGCGTAGAGGAAGTCCGCGTGGGAGGTGAGGAACACGCAGACAAAGTCCATGTTGCGGTTCCTGGCCCAGCGCAGCAGGGAGAGGCCGTTTTCCCCGGGCATTTCAATGTCGCACAGAAGGATGTCCACGTGCTCTTCCTGGAGGATGATTTTGGCCTGGGCAGCGTTGGTGGCGGTGCGGATGGAGCTGACCTCCAGGGCGTCCCAATCCAGGCCGGAGATAAGCCCGCTGAGAATGCGGATTTGGTCGTCTACAAGCAAAACGGTCATGTTGATATGCCTCCCGTGTTTTCGTCACGTTCAATGGGTAAGAACAGCTCCACGCAGGCGCCGCCTGTCAGGTTGCGGAACAGCACCGTTGCCGTGGGGCCGTAGAGCAGCCGCAGCCTGTGGCGGATGTTGGAGATGCCCACATGCTGGTCGGTGTAGATATTTCCCTCTTGGGCGGGGGAGTTCAGCTCATGCAACGCCTCGGCGGAAAAGCCGCCGCCGTTGTCGCTGATGGAGATGTACAGGTAGCCGCCCTCCCCGGGGAGGGTGGTGCACTTGATGCGGATTTCCAAGGGGGAATCCTGGCGCTGGGAGTGTTTGAAGGAGTTCTCCACAAAGGTGAGCAGGCTCAAAGGCGGCACCAGCAGGTGAGAGGTCTCCGCGTCCAAAAGCAGGTGCAGCTGGGGCGGGTACTCCGCCCCGGCCCGCTGGATGCGCACGTAGCTTTCCACCGAGGCCAGCTCCGCCTCCAAGGTGACCAGCTTGCTGTCGTCCTTAAAGATGCTGCGCAGGTAGGTGGAGAGGTCCAGCACCAAATCTTGGATGGCACCGTACTTTTCCTCCTCTGCCAGGGAGTACACCAGGTTCAGGCTGTTTAAGAAGAAGTGGGGCCGTATCTGCAAGTGCAGATATTGCAGGTGGGCGTGCTGGGCCGCCAGGCGCTGCTCGTAGGAGTCTATCTTCTGCTGGCGGATGGTGTCCAGCATGGCGTTCACCGTCTGGGCAATCTGGTTGACCTCTTGGATGCAGGAGTCCTGGGGCACCCGGATTTCCGTGTCCCCGTCCTGAATGGAGCGGATGGTCTGGGTCAGGCTGCCCACAGGCTCCAGCAGGCTGCGGTGGAGGATAAGCCAGCACAGGGGGATGGACGCCAGCAGCACCAGGGTGATGGCAAGCAGCAAAATTTGGATGGGGCTCAGCTGCTCCCAAAAGCTTTGGGCCGGGCTGGCGTATTGGATGAACCCCATATCCCGGGAGAGGGGCAGGGAGGTGAGCTCATAGCGCTGCCCGTCCTCGGTGCGCAGGAACCGCTGGCCCCCTTGGGCGCCGGCGGCGGGGAGTTCCTCCCCGCCAAGGGAGGCTGGGGGATAGTAGGGGGCGCCATCCAGCTGGGTGAAGTAGATGTACTCGTTCTCCCCCAGGCCCACGCTGTCCAACGAGGCGGGGTCTACCATGGCGGCAATCACCGTGTGACGGTATACATATATAAAGAACTGCACGGTCCGGTCGGAGAGCTCCACCTTGGTCCACATGGCAACCGTCTTGTTGGAAAGGGAGGCCGTCTCCACCACGTTCCACAGGTGGCTGATATCCCCTAGGTCGTAAGAATCCAAATAGGTGAGCCGGTGGTAGTCGTAGGGGCGGGAATAAAAGAAAAACGCCTCTACCATGTCATAAGCCTGCAAAAAAGTGCGGCATTGCTCAGAGAGCTGATAGGCGGCCAGGTGGGTGTTGGTAAGGGAATCGGAAAAAGTGGCGGCGCTAAAGTTGGAATCCATGGCGATGGACTCGGAGAGAAACGTCTCCACGATCTCCAAAGTTTCCTCCCACTGTATCTGGTACATACGCAGCGTGTTCTCCCGGGATTCCCGCAGGGAGGCCTGTTCTTGAAACACGGTATAGCTGTCAAAAATGATAACAGCGATAAACAGCGGGATAACAATTACCGTTAAAGAGAGCATCGCGGTGCCGCGAAAGGAAACAGCTTTGCGCTTTTTGAACAAATGCCCCATCTGCCCCATCAGTCAAGCCTCCTTTTTAGCGATTATATCATAAAGCCGGGACGCTGTAAAGCCAAATAGGGCAATTTGTGGTCGGAAAATCAACATACAAAAGTCGGATTCTCAACATTCATTTTTGAACAGAATGTGAATGTAGTAGGATTCTCAACAGCCGAAAACGGAAAATTGATAGAAACATTGCCTAGGCAAACGTTATAATATTTGTAACTTCCATGAAAAACTTTGGAAGGATGAAAGGAGTCGAGGTAAAAATGACTAAACTGTGGAGACGGGCTGCTGCCATTCTGATGGCCGGCCTGTTGACCGTCGGCATGGCTGCTTGCAGCGGCGGCGGGAACAACTCCAGCACCGCAGAAAATGGCGGTACTTCCAGCTCTGCCGAGGGCGGCGGTACTGCCGAGGGCGATTCTGTTGACATGGGCGACTATCAGCCCGTTGGCAGCACCGATACCAGCGAAGTGACCAAACTGGTGGTTTGGAACACTGGTTCCGCTGAAACCGAGGACTGCAACGAGGTTGCCGCTGCTGTCAGCGACATCACCCGCGATCTGATTGGCGTTGAGGTGGAGCTGATCCGCGGCCAGGACAACGACCAGATCAACCTGGCCCTGTCCTCCGGCGAAGTGATCGACCTGCTCAACTACAACAACCTGTCCGGCCAGCTGTCCACCTGCGTGCGCAATTCCTGGGCTACCGCCCTGGATGACCTGGTGCAGATTTGGGGCCAGGGCGCTCTGGAAGTGATCAACCCCACCGACTTGGAGGCCAACTACTTCAGCGGTGTGCTGTACTCTCTGCCTGACCAGAAGGACACCTCCCGCAACAGCGGCTTCTCCATGCGGAAGGACATCGTGGACGAGCTGGGCATCACGGTTCCCGAAGTGGGCACTTGGGATGACATGCACGACATTCTGGTGCAGGTCCACGAGGCTTATCCCGATATGTATCCTGTGGTTTCCACTTGGGCCGGCGGCGGCTACCAGGAAACCCTGCCCATCGACCCCCTGGACGACAGCCTGGGTGTTCTGGAGAACATCATCGAGTCTGACAGCACTGAGGTCGTCAGCCTGCATGCCACCGACAGCTACCGCGAGTACTGCGAGCGGATGTATCAGTGGAACCAGGAAGGCCTGATCATGCCTGACATCACCACCAGCACCGAGAACAACCTGCTGGCTGGCAACGGCTTCGCTATGATCGAGAACTGGAAGCCCGGCAAGGAGTACGAGAACTACAAGTCCACCGGCAAGGAAGTTGTCTTCATGAAGCTGCACGAAGACAACATCAAGTACACCGGCTGCGCCAACGGCAACTCCTTCATTATCCCCTGGAGCTCCGAGAACCCCGAGAAGGCTATGATGCTGTGGGATCTCATGTACACCAACGCCGAAGTGTCCAACCTGTTCATCAACGGCATCCAGGGCAAGCATTGGGATTACACCGATGACACCGAGACCTTCATCAACACTCCCGACGGTGTTGACCCCAACACCAGCGGTTACTCCTCTGTGGACTGGTCTTGGCCCAACCAGCGCATCACCCCCGTGTGGGAAGGCAACGAAGCCGACCTGTGGGAGCAGCTGGAAGAGTTCAACACCACCGGTGTTGTCAGCCCCGCTATGGGCTTCTCTTGGGACTCCAGCAGCGTGCAGAACCAGGTCACCTCTGTGAACAACGTTATTTCTGAGTACAACAACGCTCTGCGCTGGGGCACCATGGATCCCTCTAACATCGACCAGCTCAACGCTGACCTGGAAGCTGCCGGTATCAACGAAATCGTTGCTGAGAAGCAGCGCCAGCTGGATGAGTTCTTGGCTTCCAAGGGCGATTCCGCTGAGGACAGCGACGCTTCCGAAGTTTCTTCTGAGGCTGCCGAGTAAGCTTTTGCCTAACTCGTAACAAAGTACATTTGGAAAAAAGGCGGGTGCGGGAGATTGCCCGGCCCGCCTTTTTCCAAAAATAAAAACATTTTAAGAGGAGGCATGTATATGAAGAGAGTCGGAAAAACGCTAAAGCGTTTCTGGCCCCTCTACTTGATGTTCTTGCCCGGCGCTGTCTATCTGTTTATCAACTGTTACATCCCCATGTTTGGTATTCAGATCGCCTTCCGCACCTATAATGCCAGAGATGGTATTTACGGGAGCCCCTGGTGTGGGATGGAGAACTTCGAGTTCCTTTTCCGTACGGATGACGCCTGGATTATGACGCGGAACACGTTGCTGTACAACTTCGTGTTCATTGTGCTGGGCACAGTGCTGGCTATCGCCGTGGCCATCATCCTCAACGAGGTGAAGAGCAAGGGCGCCAAGCAGCTGTACCAGACCATTATCTTGATTCCCTACCTGATTTCCATGGTTATCGTCAGCTATTTGGCTTTCGCTTTCCTGAGCACCAGCAACGGCTTCATCAACCATGGTATCTTGGAGCCCCTGTTTGGCGAGAATGCCGCCATCGACTGGTATAACGAGCCCAAGTATTGGCCGGTTATCCTGGTGATTATCAACATCTGGAAGGGCCTGGGCTACAACATGATTCTGTACTATGCCACCATTTGCGGCATTGACCACAGCCTGTATGAGGCCGCTGTGGTGGACGGTGCCAACCGTTGGCAGCAGATTTGGAACATCACGTTGCCCAGCCTGAAGTCCACCATCATCATCCTGACCCTGATGGCCCTGGGCGGCATCTTCCGTTCCGACTTCGGCCTGTTCTATCAGGTGCCCCAGAACTCTGGCCCCCTGATCAATGTAACCCAGACCATTGATACATACGTGTATCGTGGCTTGATGACAACGAGCAACATCGGCATGTCCTCCGCTGCAGGCGTGTACCAGTCTATCGTGGGCTTCATCCTTGTGGTTTCCGCGAACCTGGTCGTCCGCAAGCTGGACAGTGACAGTGCGCTGTTTTAAGAAGGAGGTAGCAGAAAATGGTAGAAAAAGGAAAAGGCTTCCAAATTTTCGCCAATGTCTTGCTGGCCCTTCTCAGCATTTGCGCAGTGGCTCCTTTTATCCTTTTGATTATGTCGTCCTTTACGGATGAACAGGTTCTGATTAGCAACGGTTATAGTTTCTTCCCGGCTAAGTTCAGCACCTACGCTTATGAGTACTTGTTGACAGACTCCACCTCGGTTATCCGCGGTTATGGCATTTCCTTCCTGATTACCGCGGTGGGCACTGTGTGCAACTTGCTGCTCACCACCCTGTACGCCTATCCCCTCTCCCGCCGCGATTTGCCCGGCCGGAACGGGTTTGCGTTCTACCTGTTCTTCACCATGCTGTTCTCTGGCGGCTTGGTGCCCTCTTACATGATGTGGACCCAGACCTTCCACATCCGCAACACCCTGTGGGCCCTGTTGATCCCCGGCCTGATGATGGGTGCTTTCAACGTCATTATGATGCGCACCTACTTCACCCAGAACATCCCCGATGCTGTTATCGAGGCTGCCCGGATTGACGGCGCCAACGAGTTCCGCATCCTCTACGGGATTGTGCTTCCCATGGCCCTGCCCATCATTGCCACCATTGGCATGCTGGTTGGCCTGGCCTATTGGAATGACTGGATGAACGGCTTGTACTACATCAACGATGACAACCTGTACAGTATCCAGGTGCTGCTGCAGAAGATCCAGCGTAACTTGGACCAGCTGCGTCAGCAGGCCCAAGGCGGCGGCAACATGAACGCTGCGGAGCTGCCCTCTACGGCTGTGCGTATGGCCTTGACTGTGATGGGCGTGCTGCCTATCATGGTGATTTACCCCTTCGTGCAGAAGTGGTTCGTCCAAGGCATTGCCATTGGCGCTGTGAAGGGCTAATCGCTGGGAACGCCTACAGTTTGATGAAATTCCCTTTTTTGGGGGAAAGCCCGGATGCGCTTGTATCCGGGCTTTTCTTTATGCGAAAGAGTTTTCTGGCGAAAAGAGCCGCTCTTGACGCCCAGAAAGGGATAGGGTAAGATAATAGCAGTAAGACTTTTTAAAGAAAACAAAGGAGGAATAAACATGGATATCAACAATATCCCCAAGGAAATCTTGGACCAGATACCCCCGGAGTTTCTGGATAACCTGGACCAGCTGATGCAGGAAACCCGCAAGCCGGTCTTTGGTGAGAAAGTGATTGAGGAGCACCTGCCCGCCCTGTGCCGTCAGGCGGCCGCCGAGGGCATTGTGCTGCTGAAAAACCAGGGTGGCGCCCTGCCCCTGCAGAAGGATGCCCCCGTGGCTGTGTTCGGCCGGGTGCAGCTGGATTACTTCTACGTGGGCTACGGCTCCGGCGGCGACGTGAACCCGCCTTACACCGTCAACCTGATGGAGGGCCTGGGGAACGCCGGCGTCCAGGTGGACCAGGAGCTGGCCCAGACCTACGCCAAGTGGAGCGAGGAAAACCAGCCCTTTATGGGCTTCTGGGGCAACTGGCCCCGCTATTTTGAGGAGATGCCCCTGGAGGACAGCCAGGTGCAGGCGG
>UMIY01002849.1_pt1 | contig 13296 bp, 13 predicted proteins | sample 1965921 | NCBI WGS metagenome assembly UMIY01 (sample SAMEA4836134, study PRJEB28245) | human gut metagenome | biome: gut microbiome; material: fecal sample | place: Denmark | collected 2008
ATTCTATTACTTTTTTAAATGCTTCTCTTTGCTCGAGTCTTCGTTTTTCGCCTAGCTTATTTCTATTATTTAATACTGTAAAAGGCACATCAAAGTGCATATCTGCCATATGTATAAATTTCAATATTATCTATCCCTTCATAAAACAAATTTTAATTTTTCTACATAATTCTATACTACGGAATTAAATAAGTCAATAGTTTTCGTAAACATTTGTTTTGTTTTTCATATAACGAGCAAAAAAAATAGCTTTAGGTCTGTCCCCAAAACGACAACATTGTCGTTTTTAGGCCTGTCCCTAAAGCGCCATTTATTCGTCTTCAAATGCTCCAAATAACTCATCAAATTTTGCTTCTAATTCTTGTTGCACATCCATTGATAATTCGTCTTCTTCGCTACTTTCTTGCTCATCCTGTGGTAAGATTGGAGCTTCTACTTCTTGATTTATGTGAGTATCTTCCTGAGTATTTTGTATATTACTATGATTATCCTGAGCCATATCCTGATTATTATTAATATCATTATCTAATGTAGTATTATTTTCTTCTGGCACATCATCAAATAAATCATCTAATGATTCCACCTTGAGGTCTTTTGCTTTTTCTTCTTGTCCGTCTACATAAGGATTATATGGATTGAATTTTCTCCATTTTCCTCTATTTCCCACATCAAATTCTAAGTGATTTAATGTTATCTCTGCTAACTTTCTAGCCATTGGTGTTTCAAAATAATAATATTTTTCGTCTTTTATTGGTTTTAGGCCTTTTTCATAGATAATACACATATCATTATCCATTCTTCTTAATTCGTCCGGTGTCATTAATGCTCTTGCCATAACCTGGTCTGAGTCGCTATATCCTTGTCTATGAAATTGCTTATCTCTATTTACTGACAAGCTTTCTCTAGAAATTGTTTTTTCTCCTAATGCTTTTGAGAAATACTCTACTGTTTTATATGAGTTACTTCCTAAAAATACGTGTGTATCACAGTTACCCATGATGGTTTCATATGATTTTTCATAAACCGCTTCTAATTGGTCTAAGTTCTGCAATATAACACTAAATGAAATTCCTCTACTTCTTGAGGTTGATATTTTTTTATCAAAGTCCGGTATTTGTCCTATGTTTGCGAACTCATCTAGTATAAAGAATGTTGGCATTCTTAATCTTCCACCATTTTTATCTGCAAAGTCATATAATTGTTGTATCATCTGTGAGAAGAATATCGTAAGTAAAAAGTCATATGCCTTATGTGTGTCTGATGATATAACATAAACTGCTGTTTTTCTTGTGCCTATTTCATCAAAATCTATTGTGTCTGTTGATGTAACTTCTGCTATTTCTTTTGAGTCAAATTTACCAAGTTTTGATTGTAATGAGCTTAGTATTGATCCATATGTTTTTTCTGGTGCTATTTCTATAGATTTATAATTCATTCTAGCTGGATGGTCATATGGAAGTTGATTCATTAAATCTGTAAGTAAGTTACTTCCTCCATTTGCATTTGCTGCTCTTACTAGCTCTGAGCAACTTGCCAAGTTTTGCTCTTCTTCTGGTCTTGTTGCCATTAAATAATATATAAGTGCTTTAAGTAGCATTTCTGCCATATCATCCCAATATGGGTCATTGTTTCCGCTTTCTGATTTCTGTCCTTTAACAATTGTATTTGCTATAACGTCAACATCTATTTCGCTTCTTATATGTAGTAATGGATTATATCCATCACTATTTGCTGGATTTACTAGGTTTAATACTTTTATTTCATAACCATTTTTTCTTAAATATCCAGCTGTTTTATCATATAGCTCCCCTTTAGGGTCTGTAAATACATATGAGCCTAACATTTGGAATGCATTAGGTATTGAATATGATGCTGATTTACCAGAGCCAGAGCCGTCCAACTACCAACACATTAACATTTCCTCTTTTATCTGTTGGAAGAAAATTATGTTTAGATAATATTATTCCTTTATGCTTACTTAATATACTATATTGCTCTCCATTCTCACACCAATCGCTTGAACCATGCTCTATATCTGTATATTCGTGTTTTGGTCTTGATTTAAATAACCCTATAAATGCAAAAACTGCATATATAATTGTAAAATATAAAAGTGTTTTTCCAAAGTATCCTATATATGCTGCATCAAATACTCTAGTAATAGATGTGAAACTAACTATTTCTGTAAATACATTTTCTAAAAATATATCAAAATCAAAACTGCTTCCTTGGTTTGCAAGGCCAATTGCATACCCTATAGGTGCAACAAGTACTATGGATAAAATAACCCATAGTACAACTATAATTATTAAGCTTTTTTTATTGTCTTTTAAGGTTTTACTAACTTTATAGTTCATATTTTTTCACCTTCGCTTTTGTTATATTATCTTCCTATATCTTCTTTTTTCTTTGCCTCTAATTCAGCTGCCTTTGCTTTTACTTCTTCTAGACTACCTTCAAAAATTATATTTCCGTTGTCATCTCTTAGTTTAGCTACATCTTGTAGAGGAATTTCAATATTATCAGCCTTAGTGTTTTTGCTTCTTGTATTTATCCCTCCTACTGGACTTTCAAATTTATTTTGTTCCTTATCTTCGAATATAATTGTTGAATTAATAGCGTGAAATGTTTTGTTTGAATCTACATTTGTACGACTCATTTCAGTTCCCCTTTCTGGTTTTTTATTTATCCTCTCTAATTTCAAAAGCAAAATATGATTTATATGGTTTTAATTTGCATTTTCCTTTTACTTCATTTGTATCTTTATCAAAGTAAAGTACTGGCTTTACTTCTTCTGTTGTTTCTGGGTCTATAATTGTTATTGGTCTTTTTAAATTTGGTGTATATTTAAAGTCTTTAAATTCTTCTTCTTTTTCAGAATAAAGAGTTTTAAATTTTAAAGATGATGGTTTCTTAGAAATTAATACTTTATTTTCTTCTAATATTCCCATATTTACTACTACTCTATCTTTTCCAAAAGATAAAATAACTAATTCTTCTTCTAGTTTTGGATTTTCCACAAAAAAAGTTTTCTTTTTTACATCTCCTCTTAATTCTTCTGCGTAGTCCAATCTTTCTATGGTAAATTTAGGTGATTCTTTTATATATTCTTTTTCTGTTTCATTTATCCTATATATTACTGTATTTACTCCATGTGGATCAGTTATACTAAAGTTTTTACCTTGTACAATCTCCATAATACATTTACCCTCTTTCTATGAATCTTCGCTGCCATAGTTTATCTTTCGTTAGAATCACTACCCTTTAATTATAGCGTAATTCCAGCGATAAGTCAACATTTTTATTGTTTTTATGTTAACTTTTTCAAACTATCAGCTACTCTTACATATTTTATTCTAAATTGTTTCTTGGATTAAATGTTGAAACCTGATTAAGTTTTTTAAAAATCTCCATTTCTTCTTTAGTCGGTACTTTTGGTATCATTATTTTTACATCTGCAATTAATTCTCCTCTGCCGCCTTGTCCGTCTTTATAACCTTTGCCCGGAATTTTTACTTTTTCTCCACTTTCTATTCCCTGTGGAATATGTAAAAATATGGTTTCTCCTATTGTGTCTACTGACACCTTCGTTCCTAGGGCTGCTTCCCAAGGAGTAATTTTTAAATCTGTATATAAATCGATACCTCTTAAAGCATATTTTTTGTCATCTTTTATATTTATTTTTATTAATAAATCTCCGTTTTTTCCTCCGTTTTCACCTTTTTTTCCTTGACCTATTAACCTTATTTTTTCTCCATTTCTAATTCCAGCAGGTATTTTTACCGTAAAAGTTTTCATTTTTCCATTTTGTGCTCTTAAAGAAATTTTTTTGTCTTGTCCATAAAAAGCTTCTTCAATAGATACATCTATTTCTGTGTCTACATTTTCACCTTTTTTTGCAATTTTTTCTTTCTTTTTTCTGGATTTGCTTTCTTTAATATTTTCTTGCTCTCCGAAAAACATATTGAAAAAATTACTAAAAATAGAGCCTTCTTCTCTTTTACTTTCTTCAAATTTCTTTTTCTTTCCAACATTAGAATTCCACATTCTATCATATTTTCTTTTTGATGTTGGATTTGATAGCACTTTATATGCTTCGTTTATGTCTTTAAATCTTTCTTCCGAAAAATTATTTTCTGTGTTTATGTCTGGATGAAACTTTTTTGCCTGCTCTCTATAGGCTGTTTTTATCTCTTCTGGTGTAGCTTTATTATCTTCTAAATCAAGGATTTTATAATAGTCTTTAAAAATCATAAGCTCTACCCCCTAAAGCAAGCTAATTATATCATACAAATCCGAAGAAATAAAGATAAAAAGTTAAAATTCTAAATTTATAATTAATTGATTTCTCGTTGAAATGCTATCTGGATGAATTAAGTTCTTTTTTTGCATTGTATATATTAATGAAGAATCTATCAAGCCAAGCATAGCTTCATCTAGATTCTCTTTAGCAGCTTCTCTAATTAATTCTAATTCTTGCATTTTGTTTTTATCTTTATATTTTCTTCCTTCTTCTATTTTATCTGCCACAAAAATAATCTTTGCCAATAAGTCCATGTCTTTATTTCCAGTTGTGTGAAATTTTATTGCATCTTGCATATCTTCAGTAAAATCATATCTTTTTTTGCAAATGTCTGCCCCTATTTTTCCATGCAATAAACCCACATTAATTTTTTCTATCCTGTCTATCTCTATATCATTTTCTTTTACATATTTTAGTTTATCTTCTTTTGAAAGCTCTTTTCCTATATCATGTGCTAGTCCAACTAACTTAGCCTTGTTTATATTTACTTTATATAACTTGGCTAATTCTTCAGCTTTTTTCATCACTCCTATAGAATGGTTATATCTTTTTTCTGATAATTCTCGCTGTATGTCTTGGTTTATTTTTCGTAGCAATTCTTGGACTTTTTTATCATCATTAAAATCTAACATTTTTTGCTCCTTTCTTTTTTACTACTTTAATTTATTGTTTGCCATTATAAAATAACCTATTTTTCTAAAAAGCAAGCTCTATTAACTTATCCAGCAATTCAGGATAACTTAATCCCATTTCTCCCCATAATTTTGGATACATACTTATTTGTGTAAATCCTGGCATTGTATTAATTTCGTTTATGATTACCCTATTTGTTTTGTTTTCTATAAAAAAGTCTACTCTTGCAAGTCCGCTTCCATCCACTGCTTTAAACGCTTTTATTGCTGTATTTCTTATTTCATTAGAAATATTTTCTGGTAAATCTGCTGGTATTAATACTCTCGATTCAGCATTTTTATATTTTGCATCAAATGTATAAAATTCTTCTGCCGGCAATATCTCACCTACGCATGATGCTAAAACTTTATTATTGCCTAATACTGCACATTCTACTTCTCTTCCTTTAATTTCCTCTTCGATTAATATTTTTCTGTCAAATTCAGATGCATATTTAATAGCCTCAATTAATTCTTGCTCATTATGTGCTTTTTTTATTCCTACAGAAGAGCCTGAATTTGAAGGTTTTACAAATACAGGATAAGAAAGCTCTTTCTCTGCTATTTTAGCTATTTCTTCTAATGAATACTCTTTCTCATTAGAGTTTTTATCTATCAAAACATAATCCATTTCTGAATTCTTAATATATATGTATTTTGCCTGATTTATTTTTGCTGTATCAAAAATAATTTTGCTATATGCTTTATCCATGCATATGCTAGAGCTTAAAACTTTGCAGCCTACATATGGCTTTTTTATTAATTCCAGCATACCTTGTATCGTTCCATCTTCCCCATATAAACCATGTAATACTGGAAAAATCACATCACATTCTTGTAAATATTCTATTGGATTTAAAATTGGCTCTTTTTCTTTTATTTCTTCTCCAACCTCTAAAACTTCTATTTCATTAATTTTTTTCGAATATTCAAACCATTTTCCATCTTTATCAATATATATTGGATATATTTCGTATTTATCCTTATCTAAGTTTTTTATTACAGATGTACCAGATGTAATAGATACATCATGCTCTGTTGACATTCCTCCAAAAATAACACCTAATTTTAATTTATTCATTTTCTCCTCCTATAATAGCTATAAAGATTTCTTGGAAATTTAGCCCATTAGAAGCTTTTAAAAGAACTGCGTCTCCTTTATTTGCTTTTTTCCTTATTAATTCTATTGCTTCATTATTATTATTACAAGTATATATATCTTTTTCTTGCATGCCTTTTTCTATTGCCTTTTTTGCTATATCTTTAGCTAAACTTCCTACAGTTATTAAAATATCTACATTGTTTTTTGCAACTTCTTCTCCAACTTTTTCATGCAAACCTTTTGAAAAACCTCCTAGCTCTAGCATATCGCCTAAAACTGCTATTTTCTTACTCGCATTTATTTTTCCTAGATATTCAATAGCTGCTTTCATGGAATCATAGTTCGCATTATAGCAATCATTTATTATCGTTACACCGTTTTTATTTTTTTCTACTTGCATTCTTCTTTTTGTAAGCTCAAAATTTGCTATTCCATTTAAAATATCTTCCATTTCGATATTTAATAATCTACCTACTGCTATAGCACATAAACTATTTAATACAAAATGGTTTCCTCCAACCGTTACTTTTATGTTATATGTCTTTCCGTCAATATCTATTTTATATGTACTTCCGTTCTCTGTAGATACAATATCATATGGCATGATATCACTTTTATTTTCGATTCCAAATGTAATAACTTTAAATTTTTTATTCTGATTTTCTTTATTCCATTTGAAAAGCATATCATTATCATTATTAATTACTAAAGTGCCACCATCTTGTAAACCATCCAATATTTCCAATTTAGCTTTTAGTATGTTTTCTCTTGAGCCTAAATTTCCTATATGCGCTGTACCAACATTAGTTATAACCGCAATCGTTGGTTTGGCTACTTTAGTGATATTACTTATTTCTCCTAATGCACTCATTCCCATTTCTACTACCATAGCGTTGTTATCTTCTTTAAGCCTTAAAACCGTAAGAGGAAGGCCTATTTGGCTATTAAAGTTACCTAATGTTTTTAGCACATTGTATTTTTTTGCCATTACACTTGAAATTATGTCCTTTGTGCTCGTTTTTCCTACACTTCCAGTTATTCCTACTACTGGAATATCATACAAACTTCTTTTATATTCTGCTATTTGTTGTATGGCTTTTATTGTATCTTCGACAAGAATTATTACTCTATTCGAATATTTCTTTTTTATTTCATCTACATTTAGTTTATCCTTCACACTATCTTTTTGTAAAATGCAAACTTTCGCTCCGTTTTCTAGTGCCTTTTCATAAAATAAATTACCATCATTATGCTCTCCCTTAAAGCCTACATATACATATCCTTCTTTTATTTCTCTTGTGTCATTTATAAAATTTTCTAAAACCTCATTTTCATTGCCACATATTATTTCTCCATTAGAAATTTTTACTACATCTCTTGCATAAATTTCTTTCATTTTTATTTTTCCTCCTCGAAGTACACATTTTATATAAATGTTGTATTATCTTGATTTTTATTTAGTATATATTATTTTGTTTTTGTTATTATATTCCATTATATTGTTTTTTACAAGTGTAAAATGTTTTTCCCTCGCTATTACTAGAATGCGGACTTTAATTTTTTTGACATTCTCTAGTAATAGCGAGGGAAAAACATTTTGCATAAATCTAATGCGTCAAAGTTCCATTTGGTGTATTTGTAATTATCAAAATATCTTCTTCCTTTCCAGTTTCAGCATTTACATATACTATAAAGTCCAGCCCTTCTACATTTCCTTCAAATTCCCAGCAAAGTACTTCAGTCTTCCATTCAGTTGGAATTATTGCAAGCTCTTCACTTTCTATAGTTAAGTCATCATTTAAACTATCTTTAGCTTCTTCTACTGTAACTTTTGGCTCTTTTATATCTCTTTCCTTATGTGAATTCAAATATCCAGTAGTTTCTATTCCTAGTATTTCTCCATTATCTAGGGCAACCTTCACTTTTATTAAATCTGGATACATTATTACATCGTCTTGCTGATATGCGTAATTTATTGTTACTATTCCACTTTGCTTTAAATAATATGTTTCTTTCATATTTTTAAATCCACGTGCTTCCATATATTCTTTTGCTTTTTTATCCGCATCTTCTTGTGATATCACTTCTGCTGTTACTTCTCTATTCTTATTCATATATATTACATGTCCACCTTTTTCCGATATTGACACTGTGGCTATACTATCATCATTAAATGTTATTCCAAAATCATAAGAAGTTATGTCTCCCTCACTTTTCCCGTATGATGTAATTTCTTTAATATCATCACTATTAAATAATTCTGCTGCTTTGTTTTTAGCGGCTTCTTCATCTATATTATCTCCTGTTAATCCAACTTTTTCTACTGTAGTTATATGCTCAGAGAAAGCTCCGTCATAAATTAGTCCAGAATATTCGTGAAAAGTCTGCTCTAAATTATCAAAACTATCTTGCGAAATATTGCTTACTTGCTTAGCAAATGCTACGGTTCCTTCGTCTGTTAGCTCTCCCCAGCTAATTCTTCCATCATTTATATCTGCAGATAATTGGTTTAATGTATTTTCTAAATCTACACTGTACTGGTGTAAATCTTTTAGATTTTTCATGTCGTCTTCTGTAAGTTCTTCATCTTTTAAATTTTTTGTATATAAAGAATAGCTATAGTCACTTACTTGGTTTAAAAATTTTGCCGTTTTTTCAAGCTCATGGCCATTAATTGGCAATTGCGCTAAATAGCTCATGGCCAAATTCGCCTCTCTCCATACATTAGTTAGACTCTCCGCACTACTTGCTGGAGAATTAGTTATTAATGATTTTGCCAAATATACCTCTACATTTTGTACATAATCTACGACTTCGTAAAATGCCATATTATATGAATTTTCTGAAGCTTGCCTATAATCCATTTGCTTTTTATATGTGTATATTCCTAAAACAATTATTATAGAAAATAATACCACAATAATGCTAAGCATATGCCTATCTTTAAGTCTATTTTTCCAATCAATTAATTTGTTTTTAATCTTTCCCATAAAAATCATTCCTCTCTATTTTCTCATATTTTGTGTAAAATTTGTTAAAATATTCTTAATTTTTAGACTTTTTAATTTTTTTATGTTAGAATGTTCTTAATATCAGTTATGAAAAGGGGAAAACATGAAAAAAATATTAATATTATATGCAGCTTATGGTGGTGGTCATTATTCAGCCGCTAAGTCTGTAAAAAAGTATATAGATGATAATTATAAAGTTGAAACAGATATAATTGATTGTATTGAATATATAAATAAGGTATTAAATAGAATTACAACTGGTGCCTATAAAGAAATGGCTAAAAAGACGCCAAATCTATGGGGAAAAGTATATATGAATTCTCAAAGTGGGATTCTTGGACATGTTAGCTCTAGGACAAATAAAATGATGGCAATTAAACTAAAAAATCTAATCAAGGAGAAAAATCCTGATTTGGTAATATCTACACATCCTTTTAGTAGTCAAATGGTTAGCTATTTACGTAGAAAAAATAAGATAAATTGCAAACTTGTTACAATTCTTACTGATTTTGCTCCTCATGATCAATGGCTTATTGGACATGAATATACAGATGCTTTTTTCGTATCTAATGAGCATATGGGAAAATATTTAGAAGAATATGGTATAGAGCCTAGCAAAATTCATATTACAGGAATTCCTTTATCTGATAAATTTTTATGTAAGTTTGATAAAAAAGCTATTTATAGTGAATTCTTACTAGATAGCTCAAAACCTGTAATTTTGTTTTTTGGTGGCGGCGAATTCGGACTTGGTAAAGACAGGACTATTCAAGTTTTGGAAGCACTTATTAACAATTTGCCAACTTATCAAATTATCGCAATTTCTGGAAGAAATCCTAAGATGAATGCTGGTTTTCATGAATTGGTAAAAGAAACTAATTCAGAAGATAGAGTAAAAGTATTAGATTATACCAATAAAGTTCCAGAGCTTATGAGTATATCTACTATTGTTGTTACAAAACCTGGAGGTCTTACCACAAGTGAAAGTTTGGCTTCTAATTTACCAATACTTATTATTAATCCAATACCAGGACAAGAAGAAGAAAATGCAGAATATTTGGAATCACATGGTGTTGGTGTGTGGATTAGAAAAAACGATGACCCAAATGAGGTAATTAAAAACTTGTTTAGCAATCCTAGTAAATTAAATGATATGAGAGAAAAGACAAAACTACTTGCAAAGAAAAATTCTACAAGAGATATTTGTGAAATAATAGTGAGTTTAATCTAAAACTTGTTTTTGGGGACGGAGGAAAAAAACAAGTTTTTCCTCCGTCCCCAAAAACAAGTTTTATAATTCTCTTCTTCCCTCTAATGCTTTAGACAATGTTACTTCATCAGTGTATTCCAAATCTCCACCGACTGGTATTCCGTGAGCAATCCTTGTAGCTTTAATTCCCAATGGTTTTATAAGTTTAGATATATACATAGCTGTTGCTTCTCCTTCTACTCTAGGGTTTGTTGCCAATATCACTTCTTTTACTTCTCCACCCATAAGTCTTGAAAGCAATTCTTTTATTTTAATATCATCTGGTCCAACTCCATTCATTGGCGATATACTACCATGCAATACATGATATACTCCTTTGAATTCATGTGTTCTTTCCATTGCCACAACATCTTTTACATCTTCTACAACGCATATTACAGAATTATCTCTTTTAGGATTAGCGCAAATCTCACATGGGTCTGTGTCAGATATATTAAAACATTTAGAGCAGTATTTCAAATTTTGCTTAGCATTTTGTATTGCAGCTATAAACTCATCTGTTTCTTCTTTGCTAGCATTAAGTATATAAAATGCTAGTCTTGCAGCAGTTTTATTACCTATACTTGGTAATTTTTCAAAAGCTTCTATTAATTTTTCAATCGATGGTGAATAATATGACATATTTCTTCTTCCTTTTCGTTTTTCATTTAATATGAGCAAACCAATAATAGTTTGCCCTTATATCCAAATTTATTTAATATTACATTAATCCTGGAATGTTATACTTTCCAAGTGCTGCAGCTTGCTCGCTGTCTACTTTTCTTAGTGCTTCATTTATAGCAGTTAATATTAAGTCTTGTAGCATTTCTACATCTTCAGGGTCAACAACTTCTTTTTGAATTTTTATTTCTTTTATCTCTTTATTACCAGAAACTTTTACATAAACTGCCCCTCCACCTGCTGTAGCTTCAAATTCCTTTGACGCAAGTTCCTCTTGAGATTTTTCCATATCTGATTGCATCTTTTTAGCTTCTTTCATTAATTGATTGATGTTCATTCCACCAAATCCTCCCATGCCTGGGAATCCTCCTCTTTTTGCCATTTCTATCATCCTTTCTCATTTTGTCGTTTTAGGGACAGGCCTGAAAACGACAATCCTGTCGCTTTGGGGACAGGTCTCCAATAATAATTTTGTCAGTGTTAAATTTATTTTCTACTCAATTACATTAATAGGAATATGTAACTCTGTAGCCATTTTTTCTACTGGATTTACTTGAACTTCTTTTTTAGTTAATGAATCTGCATTTTCTATTATTCTTACCTTCATGTCTTTTCCATATTCCATTGAAACTGTTTTTGCAAGCTCATTTATACTTTCAGGCTTTTCTAATATTGATTTACCAAAAGCATTTATTCCATCAGGAAAACTTATCCCAATAGTCATATCATTAAGCTCTATTGCTTTTGCCTTTAACAAATTAGAATAAATCATAATTTTTCCATTCTGTCTTAATTCATTTAATATATTTTTCCACCCTTTAGCTTCTCCAAATCCAGAAATAGCTTGTGTCATACTTGTTTTTTCTTCATCTTTATTATTTTTAGCAGTATCTTTTCCTGGTATAGAATTCGTTTGAATATTTTTTTTGCTATTCGCAGTTTTACCTGAATTTGAACTGCTTTTATTCACATTTTGCACAGGTGTCTCTATAATGTTTTCACTGCATAATTTTATAATTTCTACTTGGAACAAAATGCTTTTTTGAGATGACCATTTCATATCATTTTCTAGTTTAGATAAATCTGTAATAATGTATAACAATCTCTCTTTAGAAACTTCCTCTGAAAGTTTCTTTATATCTTCAATTTCAGCTTGATTATAAATCTCTAGTTTACCTGTAGCCTTAAACACTAAAATATCTTTTACATATTTAATGATTTCCCAAAGCATATTATTTAAATCTTTACCTTCATTTAATACTGTATCAACTGCTTTTATTGCTTCTTCTACATTATATTCTATAAAAGATTTAACAATAGCATTAATATATGTAAGCTTTGGTATTCCAACCAAATCTTTAATTTTGTCTTCGTCAATATTGGTTTCTCCATCTTGTAAACATCTTTCTAAAATGCTTAATGCATCACGCATTGCCCCTTCTGAAAGAATCGCAATTATATTAAGTGCTTCTTTTGTAATTTCAATATTACTTTCTTTTGCTATATATTCTAGTCTTTTAACTATATCTTCATTAGATATTTTCTTAAAATCAAATCTTTGGCATCTTGAAAGTATAGTTGCAGGTAATTTTTGAGGCTCTGTAGTTGCTAAAATAAATTTAACATGTGCAGGTGGCTCTTCAAGTGTTTTTAACAAAGCATTAAATGCTCCTGTAGATAGCATGTGTACCTCATCTATAATATATACTCTATATTTTGCAAGTGTTGGTAAAAAATTTACCTCTTCCCTTATAGAGCGTATATCTTCTACACTATTATTAGATGCTGCATCCATTTCTACAATATCTGTAAGCGAGCCAGCAAGTGCTGCTTTACAAATTTCGCATTCATTACATGGCTCCCCATTTTGTGGATTTAAACAGTTTACTGCCCTTGCTAATACTTTGGCAGCAGATGTTTTACCTGTACCTCTTCCTCCATTAAATAAATATGCATGTCCTACTCTTCCTGCGACAATTTGATTTTTTAATGTTCTTGTAATATGTTCTTGTCCAACTATTTCTTCGAATTTTAAAGGCCTGAATTTCCTATATAACGCTGTATATGACAATCTATATCACCCCACATCTTTAAAAAATGGTGTGAGTAATTTAATTACTCTATGGAAGTTTCCACACAAGAACTACTGCTTATTGCTGCTTCCTTCCGGACCTGACAAGGTTCACAGGCTCTTGTTGGTCCCCTCCATACAATAATTAAATTTCTCATACCATCTGTATTATATACTTTTTTATTTAATTTATCAAGAGTTAGTTAAG
>UMIY01020691.1_pt1 | contig 13292 bp, 9 predicted proteins | sample 1965921 | NCBI WGS metagenome assembly UMIY01 (sample SAMEA4836134, study PRJEB28245) | human gut metagenome | biome: gut microbiome; material: fecal sample | place: Denmark | collected 2008
AAACTATTTTTGGGAATTTTTTACTTTCCCACAAATTTTTCCAAGTTTCTTTTAAACTATCTGTGTATTCGTCAATATCATCTTCATCTACATCCATGCTTTGCCTATATTTTTCATCAAGTTCTATTCCTATGTGAGGATTTCCCTGATAGTCAAAGCGAGAGAATACAGTTTGCAAAACAGAAAGCAAAAGTCTAGTTATTACAAAATCTTGAGTCTTAGTGTCTGTTGCAATGTCTGTATATTTTTCTGCATTCTCAAAAATTTCAATAAGAGAAACTTTTTTGCACTCTGAGTTTTCTTTTTCAATAACAGGAATCCAACTTTCTTCCAATAAATTATATCGTCCCAAATTTTCACACCCTTTCATAAAATAAACCAAATTTTTTATCGTATCTTAATTTATAACCATTTAATATAAAGGAATTATCCTCATCAAAAATAATTCCAAGAGATCCCCTAAGCCAAGTCTTTTCTTGCCACTTTGACAGATTCTTTTTGTTATATTCCTCAAGTTCTTTTATAGTATTGTCAAAAGCCTTTGGAAACTTACTTAGGACTAGAGGTAGTCTTAGTGTTTCTCTTGCGATAATTTTTGCAGTATCTGGATTATCAAGATTCATGGATAGGTCAAAGTCATCTCTAAAGCTTCCATATCCCTTAGAAACTTTTTTTAGAGCAATGACTTCAATAGTGTCGTCAATATCTCTAACTCTTGCATATCCAATTTCTTCTGTGTCAAGGGGAACTGGAGTCTCCAAAAGACCAATGAGAGTTTTTTTACCAGTGTGATCTGGTTTTCCTAGCCTATAGGTCTTGGCTCTTTCTTTTTTATTATTTATATTTATATCTCTTCTCTCTTTACTATTTTTTATTAATTTCAACAAATCCTCTTTTAAGTCGACTTCTCCACCTTCATAAACTTTGTCAACTAAAATAGAAATATCTTCTGGAATTTTTATCACTTGAGGCAAAAAATACTCACTCATCATCAAAATATATTCGTCATAAATGGCCTTTGTCTTTTTCTCATATTCAAAATTTTCACTTGTACCAAGGACATAAAGCCTTGGATTTTTGTAAAATTCACTTCTCTTTATGTCATGTCTTTGCAGTCTTCCCACCCTTTGTATAAGTAAATCTATTGGGCAGAGGTCACTTATCATTACATCAAAATCTAAATCAAGACTTTGCTCAATAACTTGAGTTCCAATTATAATTTTTCTCTTGGGTCTTTTTGCATTTTTTGAAACTAAGCTAAGTAATAAATTTTCTCTTTCAATCCTGTCTGTTGCAATGTAATTGGAATGCAAAAGTTCAACAGACTCACTTCCAAATAATTTTTCACACTCTCTTGCAAGTTCCTGTGCATCCTTTACAGTATTTAAAATTATTCCAATTACGCCTTCATTTTCATAAAGCTGTGACAATAAATCTAATAAATTTTCCTTATCTTCTCTTATGACTTTTATCTCTTTATTTTCTCTTTTACTAAAATTATTTTGAAATTTTATCTCGTCACCATCAGTATATGTAATTAAGGGATAAGCAGTAGATGAAATTTCTTCAGGTTTTTTCACTTCCTTCCACTTGAGACCGCGACCCCTCATATAGTTTTCCACAAGTTCAAGTCGCCTATTTTTTGGAAGAGTTGCCGATAAAATTATTACAGGGACTTTATAGGCACCCATCCACCTAATAGCTTCATTTAAATATTGCATCATATAGCAATCGTAGGCGTGAGCTTCGTCTATAAGAACAATTTTTTTTGAAAATCCAAGATGCCTTAGTGCCAAGTGTTTTTGTTTTAGTGCAAGAAGTAAAAATTGGTCCACAGTTCCAATTATAAAATCATCTAAAGCAGTTTGTTTTCTGCCAGAAAACCACTCATTAATAATTACGCTGCCTTCTTCATTTTCTGGCTCAACATTCTTTGCAAGACTTGTGAAATGATCATTTAAAGATGCCTTGCTGTGGACGAGCCTAATACTTGCATTTGAGTAAAGGTCACTTGACAAACTTTCAAGCCACTCTTCCACTCTTGTAAACATTCCATTTGAAGTAGCTTGAGTTGGCAGTCCAAAGAAAAGTCCGCTCCTATTAGTCTTATAAATTAATTCTTCTACAGCAGCAAGAGATGCCTCTGTCTTTCCAATTCCCATTGGTGCTTCTAAAATTATAAGTCCTGGCTCCTTCGCATGAGAAATTGCATCTACAAACTTTTCTTGAATTTCATTAGGAGAGTCAAAACCAAATCTATTTTTAAAAATTTCTCTTGTTTCAGAAAAATTATTTATAACTATTGGGTCATTTTTATACCACTTGCTCCAGCCTTCTATAAAACGCTGGTAACTATCCTCTGGTTCAAAACTCTCTATATCAAACAGAGGGAAATAACCTTCATTACTGCTAATCCAGTCTGCCATTATAAGAAGACCAGAAAGAAGAAAAGCTCCCTCTTGCGAAATTTTTGGAATATCTTCTAGAGAAGAAAATTCTGCTTCATCCATGGCATATTTAAAAATTTTCCTCTGCTCTGCGTCCCATTTTTTATGTATTTCATTTTCTTCATCTTCGTATTGGAAATAATTTGAAGCATAAGAAGTCTTTTGAATGTCAATTATTCTCTTACTGTCAATTGGCTTTCCATGATGAGCACCAACTATGGAAGCCACATCATCGCCCACACCATACCAAGAAAGAAGACACTCTGAACCGAGAGCGTGATGACTTTTATTAGCTGTAGCCCTGTCAAAATTTTTTAAATCATAAAATCCACTTGATTCCAATCTTTCTATTAAATAATCATCTAAATCCCTTGAATTATTATAGCCCGGCATAGTTTGAAATGCTGGGGAACACTTATGTAAATCATGAGTCAAAGCCAAAAAAATAGAGAGGCTTTTTGCAATTTCCTCTCCACTACTATCTATTGGATTAAAGCTCAAGGAATTTATGATAAAATTTTTTTGACCAAGACTCAAATAATGCTCCCAAAGACCGCTTATTACATTCTTTGTATCTTCTAGATGCTGCCTTAAAGGTAGCCATTTAAAAAGTCCACCCTTTTCTTCCTTCTTCGCCCAAAAAAATTTATTTATCATAACTTTCTCCTGATAATAAAATATAATGTCTTTAATAAAATTTTATCACATTAACACCTTATTTCAATTGGAATAAAAAATTTTTTTATTTTTAATAAAGCTTGAATTAAAAACAAGAGGTCTATAATGTCTGTTGCTAATAAGTATAATATTTCTTGTAGTTACTATTTTAAGAATTTTAAATTGTTTACGCCTTTCTAGGAGCTAGACTTTCTGAAGTTATGTGCATAGATACTCCTAAGGCACAAGTGGGTTCAAGAGAGATTGTGGAAATATTAAGAATGCGGTTTCTCTTCTTGATTCTGATAAGCACTCTGTCATTAATGTTTTGTCTACCATGTATAAGAATTTTTTGTTTGACTATTTTAAAAGAGTTTCTAGTGAGGAAAGGCAAGGAGACTCGAGTTAACGAGTCTCCCAATATTTGACATAGATCTTGTTTATCTAAAAATTATATAAATCTAAACATAAAAAAACCGCAACAAATGCTGCGGTTTTTAATCATTTATTAACTGTAGGGATTAATACCATCCTCTAAGTTTCATAGCTTTATCGATAGATTGGATAGCGTACATGTAAACTCCTTCTCTAGGAACTACATCATATTCATCACAAACTCCGAATACACCTTTGATAGCTTTCATCATGTCAGCTTCTTGTTTTTCTTCTACTTCAGCTTCAGTCCAGTACATTCCGTATTGGTTTTGAACCCATTCATAGTAAGAAACTAGAACTCCACCAGAGTTAGTTAAAATATCTGGAGTAAGTTTAATTCCTCTTTCAGTAAGAACTTTATCTCCTTCTGGAGTAGTAGGACCATTAGCTGCTTCACAAACTAATTTAACATTAAGTTTTTTAGCAACTTCGCCAGTGATTACATTTTCAAGAGCAGCTGGAATTAAAATATCCCATTCGCCTGTCCAGAAATCGTCAGCAGAAATTTGTTTTGCATCTGGGTAACCAATTAATGTGCGATGTTCGTTCTTGTAAGCAAGAAGTTTTTTGAAGTCTAGTCCATTTTCATTGTATAGAGCGTAGTTTCCTTCTTTTTTATCCCATTCAGCTAGAGCGTAAACTTTTCCGCCTTGTCTTTCAATGTTTTTAACTGTGAAAGATCCAACATTACCGAATCCTTGAACTGCGATTTTAGCGTTTTTGAAGTCAATTCCTTCACGTTTTGCAGCTTCTCTAGTTACTACAGCAACACCAAATCCTGTTGCTTCGTTTCTTCCTTCAGATCCGCCAAGTCCAACTGGTTTACCAGTTAACATTCCTATATCTTGTCTATCTCCGTTAACTTTGATCCATTCATCAAGGAACCAAGCCATAATTTGTCCGTTAGTGTTAACGTCTGGTGCTGGAATATCAATTCTTTCACCAAGATATTTATGAAGTCCTCTTATCCAACCTCTTGAAAGTTGTTCTAATTCTCTATCAGATAGTTCAGATGGATCTACACAAATACCACCTTTTCCACCACCGTATGGAAGACCAAGTGCTCCACCTTTGAATGTCATCCAAAGAGAAAGAGCTTTAACTTCATCTAGGTTTACATTTGGATGGAATCTAACTCCGCCCTTAGAAGGACCAACTGCTGATGAGTGAGCTGATCTCCAACCTTTGAAAACTTTAACTGAACCGTCATCCATTTTTACTGGAATAGAAATTTCAATAACTCTTTCAGGTTCTTTTAGAAGTTCATAAACTGCTGGGTCGCAACCTAGCTTGTCACATGCAGCCTTAACTTTTTGTTGAGCTGCTACTAACGGATTTAAAGTATCTGTCATTTTTAACACTCTCCTTTATGTATATCGTGATAACCATTTCTTACAGTCATAATTATATCAAATAGAAATATTAAGTTCAAGGAGTGGAATCAATTTTAACGAATTGTCCATATTTATACTTATAGCTTAAAAATTTACTTTTTTTTTGCAAATAATAATTCAATTCGTAAACAATGGTAAATTTTTCTATCTTTTTTTATTTATTGACCTATATTTTTCTATTTAAAATATTATTAAATATTTTATGATAAAGTTGTGTAATCATTTTCATAAAGTTTTATGTCTGCATACTTTTATAAATCTATCTATTTTTAAAATCAAAAAATTTTTTTTATTTTATATTTTTAACTTAAACTTATTTATAATATAGTGTATTATACATTATGGGGTGATTTTGTGAACTCGAATAAAATGAGTTTTAAAAAATGGATTTGTTCAAAAAATTTCCAAAGAAAACTAATATCTGTAATTATATGCTCTTTAATAGTTTCTTTTTCCATTATTTACATAATAAAGCCAAACTTATTAATATCTGGTGGCTTGACTGGTCTTAGTATTTTGGCATCAAATGTCACAGGCCTAAGTCTTCCAATGCTAATAGTTATATTTAATATTCCAACTTCAATTCTAAGCCTCTTTTTCCTTGACAGAGACTTTACATTTTTTTCTATGCTGTCAATATTACTGCTATCTATATTTGCATCCTTTTATGAAAAGGTAGCTCCAGATTTTTATTTAACAAAAGACCCAATACTAGCTTGTGTATTTGGCGGGCTTTTAAGTGGAATAGGTATGGGAATTTCCTTTAAAAATGGCACATCTACTGGCGGACTTGACATAGTCGCTGCAATATTAAAAAAGAAGTTTAATATGAGCATTGGAAGTGTTTTAATGGGAATTAACTTTATGATTGTAGGCACTCTAGGATACTTTTATTCCCTAGATAAAGTTCTTTTTACATTAATTCTAATATTTATAAATTACAATGTTGTAGATAAAATTCAACTTGGCGTTGGAAAGCAAAAACAAGTTATTGCAATTTCCGAAAAAAATGAAGAAATAGCAATAGAAATCTATAAGGAAATAAACAGAGGTGCTACTTTCATAAATGGCATAACATCTTACAAAAGAAAGGATGTCTATATTTTATATGTTGTGTGCTCTTCAAGACAACTTGTAAAAGTAAGACAAATAATAAAAGATAAAGACCCTGAAGCTTTTGTCTCTGTCTCTGAAACATCTGAAATTTTAGGTAATGGCTTTAAGGAACTTTCAATTTAATAGCCAGACAAATCTAAATTTAATTCGTAAAAACCACGGGTCTTGTTAATTCAAAACTCGTGGTTTCCTTTATTTTATCATCTGTCCTGCTGTCATATATATTCCTATTAGAGACCAATCGTAAATTATATGAATTAGATAAGTTACACTTAAGTTTTTTGAAAGTACATAAGACATTGTAAGTCCAGTCCTTATTATGGAAATAATTAGGACTGCTTGCAAGATATTAAAATTATATGTTGAAAGGTGCATAGCGCCAAAAATCACTGATGAAACTATAATTGCAAGTGTAGTCTTTAAAAATTTATTTTCACTTTTTACTTTATTTATCACAAACAAAAAGGGAATTATAAAAATTATCTCTTCTGCAATAAATTGAATTAGCGTAGACACAAAGAAACTCTTAAAATTGTCTGGCGTCAATACATCAAAAATTGGATTTGTAGATCCTTCTATGCCAAGATTTGTTACGACAATAGATGAAATTACAACTGCTACTATAGAAAATCCAAGTCCAATAATAAGGTAAAGTAAATCCTTCATCCTAAAGGGCAAAAATATTTTAAATATAAAATTTCTATCAACTATAAGTAATGATAAGAGACACAAGGAACTAACTGCCGTTGCACCAACTATTTCATTTCTTATATTAAATAAATAAAATAAAAGGCTCACTCCATAAAAGGAGGCAATTGAAATTACAAAAGCCAAGAGCCATCTCCAAGTCTTAGCTTCTATCTTTGGGTAGTCTCTTTTCATTTGGCACCAAACTTGATTATACCTTTATCTGTCAATAGATAATTTAATTTTTTGTCATATTCCTCGTGAACAACTTCATCCACGATTTGCTCTGAGTAGCCGATTCCCATTCTTATTGTGTCCACTTTGGCAAAAAATTTGTCATAAAATCCTCCGCCATAGCCAAGTCTATATCCACTTTGGTCAAAAGCAAGTCCTGGTGTAATAGTTAGATCGATATCAGAGACTTCTTCGCCATCCTTTGGCTCAAGTATTCCCATTTTATTTGGCTCTAAGTCTTCTATTCCTTTAACTTCAACAGCAATCATCTCACTGCCCTTTACTAAGGGTACCAAAAGTTTTTTGCCATCCTCTATTATCATGTCAATGATTTTCTTTGTATCAACTTCACTTTTGTAGGATATAAAAACAAAAACTGACTTAGCATTTTTATAGATTTCTAAATTTTTTAAATTATTCCTAATTTTTTTATCTTTTTCTTCTTTATTTTCAATTTCAGCTCTAATTTTTGTGAATTTTTTTCTAAGTTCTTTTTTATCCATCTAAATCTCCTTATTCTCGCAAATTTCCTTATAGTCACAATTTTTGCAATCACTTGTAGAAGTATAATCGCCTGCCATTATGCTATTTGTCATTCTAATTATTTCCTTTTCCACATTTTCTAAAAGAAGGCACAAGTCTTCTTCTGTGAAATAATTTCTCTTGCTGTCATCCTTTGGCAAAATGTCAGAATTTTTTATAACAGTGGAAAGTTCTGCATTTTTAACAGAGCCATAAACTGCACTTGCTATTTTCTTACCCACTTTTTTTCTCGCTATAGCATAAAGTGGCATTTGAAATGACTTTAAATCTTCGATTTCCTTTTTTGTTCTGCCCTTTGACCTCTTGTAATCAATTAAAATCTCATCGTCAGCTAAAGCGTCAATCCTATCAATTCTACCTTTTATCTTTAGTCCATGGACATCAGTTACAAAAGCTTCTTCAAAATATTTTGGCACAAATCCATATTTCCTTTGCTCTTCCAAATCGCTTTCAATATATTTTTTCAAAGTGTTAAAAGTGTTAATGACAGAAATTTTCTCCAAGAAAGATAAATTTTCAAATTTACCCAAGTTTTCTTCTTCAAGAATTAACTCCTTCAAGCTATCCTCATTGAGATTTCTCTCTCTCTTAAAATACTTTTCCAAAATGTGGTGGTACTTATCTCCCATTTTGAGATAATATTTTTCGTCATACTCTTTCTCCAACTTTTCAATCCTATAAACTCTCTCAAAGATAAATCTCCTTGGGCAATCCTTTAAAATATCAAAATCTGTAACAGAATAATTTCTATCCCTAATTTTTTTGTTGATGCCCTGAAGTTCTTCCGCTGAAACTTCGTAATTTATTTCATGAGTTTCAAAATCCTTATCAAGTTTTGATGTGGCATAAATTTTTTCATGCTCAAGAATTTTTAAGTCCAAGTCGCGAATTAATGTATTTAAAAGTTTTGAAAGTCCCTTCTCAGGGTCTTCCACTAAAATAAAAACCTCCTCAGCCATAATTAAATCATAAATCAAATAGATATAGTCCCTCTTAAAGTTGTCTTTCACGAGGCTAATCTTTGCCATGTCCCTTTGGGACTCTCTGTTGTAAATAAAATTATTCTTGTTTTTTATCTCGAAATTTTTGTCAAAACCAATTAAAAATAAATTTTTAAAAGCTTTATAGTAGTTTGACCCATAATTTCCAATTTCAAGGCCCTCTAAATTTTGAACTTCATCAATTTTTGACTTTTCAATATATTTTTTTGCAATTAAAACAAAATCAATTAGAGAAATCTCCCTATAAATAGCTGAAAGATTTTCCATCTTTGAAAAATTTTCTTCCATCTTCTTTGCAAATCTTAGATCCCTAAAGGCCAAAGTATCTAGATTTTTATTTACTTCATCCTTTATTTTTTCCTTTGCCAAAGCCAAAAACTTGCTGAAAAATTTAATGTAATAATCTAAAGTCGCTTTCTCTTCTATTTTTTCTCCTTGCAAAAATTCTACGCCACTTAAAAAATTTTCCACAGAGTCAGACTTTACTTCCAAACTTTTTAATTTTGAAAAATCTATATCATCTATATTCTTAAAATCATAAGTCAAGAGTGCACTTTCAAAGATAACTTCATCACAATTTACTGGAAAATAAGAAAGGTTCACTCTTTTTAAGGTATTTTCTTTACTTTTCTTTAAAAAATATTCCATGAGAACAATAAATTCACTTTTGAGAAGGGATTTTTCACTGCTAGACACATTAAACTCAAGCCCCTCAAAGATTTCACGAGACTTTATCTTATTTGCAAGACTTTTTGACCCCGTTAAGATGTCTATATCACTGACTTTTTTGTCCATGAGCAAAAGTTTTATCTTAGAGAAAAATAAATTGTAAAAATCTTTTTTTGATGAGATGACTTTTATGTCTTTCTTCCTCAAATCAATTTTATAATCTAAAAACTCTGACTTTTCTAAAACAAATCCAAGTTCTTCTAAGCCCTTTATAGTAGATGAAATTAAATTAGATTCACAAAAATTAAAGGGCAAATCTATATAAATATTTTTGTCTTTAGCATGGGAGAGTTTTTTTATTATTTCCTCTTCACTCTTTCTAAATTCCAAAAAGCCAGAGATTATTATGCTGTCAAATAGAGAATTTTCCACAGAAGAATCTTTCAGGTTTCCATAAATGTCATAGCCTTTCTCATCAAAATATGCCTTATAAAGCTCAAAAACTTTTCCTAAATCATTAAAAATTTCTCCATTAATACTATAAATATCTTGACTAGATAAATTATTTTCACAAATATCATCGAAAAAGTCCAAGACTATATCAACAGTCTCTGGGAAAATTTCCATGTCAGTAAAATTATTTTTCAAAATCTTTGATAAAATTATATATTTTAAAATTGAGTCTGGCTTCCTCTTACTATTCTTTTTGCCAATCCCGTCAAAGGTTTCAAAATCAGTCTTTGTTATGTCAATGCCCTTTTTTAGCATATCTCTTATGTAAAAATTTATTGCAGACTGAGAAGGCAAGATGACTAAAGTCCTCTCGCCCTTTAAGTTTTCAAAATCTAATTTTTCCTTTGGATTTCTAAAAATTATTTTTTTCATTTAATAATTCCCCTAAATTTACATCAAAAATTTCTTCAGCTATATTTGTCATCTTTTCTCCTGGAAGGTAAACAAATTTTTTGCCCTTCAAGTTTTCAAACTCATCGCATTCAAAAACAAGGGAATAATTGTGGAGAAATTGGCTGTCTAGTCCCTTAGCCCTAAAAATTTTATTGACCTTTTCTTCTCCATACTTTCTATCTCCAATGATGAATAAATCATTTTCCTTTAAAGAAGCTCTAATTTGATGAGTCCTTCCAGTAATCAAATTCACAGAGAGAAGTGAGTAGCCATTTTTGTTTTTAAGGACATGAAATTTTGTAATTGATTTCTTGCCTTCACTAGATTTTTTCATGACATTGTTTTTTGTCTTGACTAAATTTATGTCCACATCAAAATCTTTTTTCACATCTCCACATACAATCGTCACATAATATTTTTTTATCCTGCGACTTTTTATTGCATCATTTAAAATTTGTAGAGACTTTAAATTTTTTGCTCCAATTAAAATCCCCGATGTGTTCCTGTCAAGTCTATTTACAAAGGCAGGTCTAAAGGACTTCTCTAGCCTTGGACTGTATTCGCCCTTTGCAATTAAATAGTCCACCATCCTGTCAAGAGCATTATCTTGATACTTGCTGCTGTCATTGTGAGTGAGCATATTTATGGGTTTTTTTACCAAAATAATATTTTCATCTTCATATAAAATATCAGGCAGCTTAGAATTTTTTGATTTTTTTATATCCTTTTTAAATTTATTTATTGTCTCTTCTGCCAAAAATAATTTTATAGTGTCTCCCTTACTTAAAATATCTTCTGGCTTTGCCTTTTTCCCATTTACCACAATATTTTTCTTTCTCAAATTTTTATATATAAAGGATAGAGGAGCTTTCTCAAAATAAATTTTAAGAAACCTATCAAGTCTTCTTCCCTCATCATTTTCATTTACAATAATTTCTCGCATAATATCTCCAAACTTTTCATTTTTTAACTTTGCTGTTATAATTATATCAAAACAAGATGAAAAGAGGTTTATTTTGAAAGATTTTAATAGAGGCAAACTATTTTTAATTAAATTTTCGCAAGTATTATTGTCAATTTTATTTCTCCTCTTCTTGGTATTCATAATCAAGTGGAGAATTGACTCCCTATATCTCAACTCAATTTCAAATAGCAAGATTAAAATAGGAATTGCAGACGAATTTAAAAAGACGACAAATGAAATTTTAGTAGCAACTGGCTTAAAAGCAGAAGAAAATATAAAGCCAATTGTAATAGTTGACGAAGAAGAAGAAAAAGAAGAAGCACAAACAAGCAGGGCATCAACAAAAATAACAATACCTGATGGCACAAATGTTGAGGGTCTTGGCAAAATTTTAATGGAACAAGGTCTAATAAAAGATATATATGCCTACAAGGACTTGGCAGATGATATGCAAATTGAAAATAAAATTGTCCCTGGATCTTATGACTTGAGTAAAGAATTAACAGTGAGAGAAGTCCTAGCAATACTTTCTAACACAAGCCTTGAAACTTATAGCATAAATATATCTGAGGGAGCAAGCCCAGCTGATGTTGCAAACACACTTATGGAACTTGGCGTTATAAAATCACCAAATGATTTTATAATAGCCTGCAACAATCTTGGTGTTACAAGTTTCGCAGCAGGTAGTCACGAAATTATTATGCCATCAAAAGTTGCAAATATAATTAAATCACTAGCACAAAAATAATCTGTGGGAAACTGCAGATTTTTTTATTGACAATTTATAAGTTTTTAATCAATGTATAAATGGATATTGTAAGACTTTTGTGATATATTTTAAAAAAGAATGGAGGATATTATGCACAAAAATAGAATTGATAGACTAATAAAAAAGATGAAAGAAAATAATTTGGTTCACATGATAATAAGTGACCCCTACGCAATTTTTTATCTAATTGACAAAAAAATTGAACCAGGCGAAAGAGCTCTTGCCCTTTACCTTCATACAGATGGCGACTTAAAACTTTTAATAAACGAACTCTTCCCACAAGATGACGATCTTGGCATAGATTTAATTTGGTATAACGATGTTGAAGATGGCATTCTAAAATTGTCAAAATATATAAAAGAAGATGAAGTCATTGGTATAGACAAATTCTGGTCTGCAAAATTTCTACTTCGCCTTCAAGAAATCTTTCCTCATAAAAAATACATCAACGGATCAGATATTGTTGACGCAGTAAGACGCGTTAAAGATGAAGAAGAAAAGAAGCTTATGCGTGAATCTTCTATTATAAATGACAAGGTAATGGAAGAACTTATACCTTTAGTTGTTAATGGCCTAAATGAAAAAGAATTAAGCACAAAGCTAAAGGAAATATATAAATCTCATGGCGTCGAAGAAGTTTCCTTTGAACCAATCACAGCTTATGGAAGATCAGCAGCTGATCCTCACCACTCCACAGATGACACTCGTGGAAAACTAGGCGACTGCGTAGTCCTAGACATTGGTGGAATGTATAAAAATTACGCATCAGACATGACTCGTACAGTTTTCATTGGCGAAGTAAGTGACAGAGCCCGTGAAATTTATGAAATCGTAAAGGAAGCCAACCTTCGTGGCATTGCAGCAGCAAGGCCTGGCAACAAAATGTCTGACGTTGACAAAGCTGCAAGGTCTTATATCGAAGAAAAGGGTTATGGCAAATACTTTACTCACAGAACAGGTCACTCCATTGGACTTGAAACTCACGAAGCAGGCGATGTATCTTCAGTCAATGACAGCATAATAGAAGTGGGACAAATCTTTTCCGTTGAACCAGGAATCTATCTCCTAGACGAAGGCATTGGCGTCCGCATAGAAGACCTTGTCTTAATAACAGAAAATGGCTGCGAAGTCCTAAATCACGTGTCAAAGGATTTAAAAGTAGTTCCTCTTGAATAATAAAAATTTTTAGTTTTTAAAGTATCTCTATCTAAAAAGGAGATACTTTTTTACTTTTCATAAACTAAAAAATAATTTTTATCTCCAATTAACCTTGTAATAAGCCTAGAACTTTGTAATTTTTTGACTTTTAAAGTACAATATTATGTATTATTAGTTAAACTCACTTGCAAATCTTATTTGACAAAAAATTGAAATATTAAAAATAATGGAATGATTTAATTTGAAAGATAAAGAAGTATCACATATAGAAAAAAATTTAATGACAAGTGGAAGCATTTGGAAGACAATTGT